>Ga0315541_1001618_pt1 | contig 20397 bp, 19 predicted proteins | sample SalMarSW160190MG_FD_203095 | JGI IMG/M metagenome (GOLD analysis project Ga0315541, IMG submission 203095) | Salt marsh sediment microbial communities from the Plum Island Ecosystem LTER, Massachusetts, United States - Salt Marsh Sediment SW1601-190 ...
CCAAGTCCATTCTAGATACCGCATGCTACGACCTTTACCGTCATGGCCACCGTATTTCGTTGACGGGCTAAATGTCTCTCGGATGTGATCGGGCGCGAAGAGGGCGGCTCCACCTGGCTTGCAGTGCATAAACGCGGTTTCGATTGCTCGTTGAAGATCCGCCTCAGTGTTCATATATACGATTGCATCGTGGACAAAGACCGCATCGAACTCTCGCTTAAGTCGAATGGTGCGCATGTCGCCTTCGATATGCTCGCACTCTGGATTGAGTGAGCGGCTAACGATGAGCATATCTGGGGAGAGATCAACTAAGGTCATGCGAAAGAACTTCTTCAAGTGGGAAGCGTTATTACCGCCACCGCATCCTAATTCAAGCAACGTCTCCGGTGAAGTCGAACATGCTGAGATGATAACCTTGCGATAGAACGCGGCCTCCTCAGCATAATCCTCTGGGGCCGACAGAATCGGCCACCAAGAGGAGAATTCACTGTAGAGCCGCGGGAGTGGGTTGCCGTAGTTCATCCGAATCAATCCCATGAGTTTTTGGCGGATGCCTAACAGTAATTAGTATCCCCATCGGCAATATAGTACAATCGCTTTCGCCATCTATCAACTGTCCGTAGTTATGTATCTCTTCACTTTCGTGCTGACATATCGACATTGTAGTTTCCGTTAGAGCCAGACGCCATCACTTCAGTCATTCCTGCCTGGGAAAGGCACCGACGTAGCCAATTGCACCGCCTGGACTCCTTCCCCTATCCTAGTTGCCATGAACCCTGATGCGATGATCCGCTGGATCGCAGAGCGCCTCCAGGATCACTACGGAGAGGTCACACGTTCAAGGAGCGATCCGCTTACGACTCTGATCGGGACGATCCTCTCGCAGAACACGAACGACGCAAACCGGGATCGCGCGTATCGCTCCCTTGTTGCGCGATTCGGGAGCTTCGATAAGGTAAAGGAGGCTCCGGTAGAAGAGATCGCAAAGGCGATCCGGATCGGGGGACTGCACCGCCAGAAGGCGGTCCGCATCAAACAGATCCTCGAAAGGATCGAGCAAGAACGCGGATCGCTCGATCTTTCTTTTCTCGCTGAGTGTTCGCTTGACGAGGCGATGAGCTGGCTCCTCGCCTCCCCGGGTGTGGGGAAAAAGACGGCGGGGATCGTTCTCCTTTTCTCCTTTGGAAAGCCCTATTTCCCTGTCGATACGCACATCCGACGTGTTACGAGGCGCCTGGGACTCATGGGGCCAAAGGATGACCCTCACGAGCGGATGAACGCGCTCCTCCCCCGCGATCCCATGTTCATGGCGAGGCTTCACCTTCACTTGATCCGACTTGGCCGCGAACTCTGCCATCCGCGTCATCCCGAGTGTTCCATCTGTCCGTTACACGATGGGTGCGGGAGGGCGGCAGAAGGGATCTAATTACTAAGCCAGGATTTGCCTTTCGGCTTGAAAGCACGGAGGATGTAGTGTGATGGGTTCATAAGAAAGGGAGGGGTCGTGCGCCTTGAAGAGCGACTGGGAGAGGAGCTAAAAGCACGGGAAATGACCCTGGCGGTCGCAGAATCGTGCACAGGCGGCCTTTTGGCAAGTCGGATCACCGATGTTCCAGGTTCATCCGCTTACTTTCGTGGGGGGATCGTCGCTTACACCAACACAGTGAAGGAAACCATTCTTGGAGTTTCGAAGGACGTGCTCTCGGTGCATGGTGCGGTTTCTTCTAAGTGCGCCCGAGAGATGGCGTTGGGGGCTCTTCGCGTGTTCGGTGCAGACCTCGCGTTGGCGACCACGGGAATCGCAGGTCCTGATGGGGGAACTGAGGAAAAACCCGTAGGGCTAGTTCATATAGCTCTAGCAGCGCGTGACGGGACACTTATGCTACGTCGTTTACGGTTTGACGGAGCCCGGAAGGAAAACAAGTGGTCGGCTACCGAGGCTGCTTTTCAGCTTCTTCTAGAATATTCAAATAACAATATATGGAATGTCTTCCAGAATCATTGATGACACTTAGATGACGCGCTATTTTGTAAATGAGCGGGGTGGGATGCTTATGACGCGTGGGAAAATGCCATGGCAGGGAAAGCGGAGGCGCTTGCCTCCAGTGTTTGCTTTGGTTCGGAGGATGTTTGTCCTCCGTAGTTCATAGCTATTAGAGAGGCAAATGGGCAGCAGGGATTGTTGTGTGTAGGCAGTTAGTGGTTGACATTGGATGCGGTGCTGTGCAACATTTACAAGTAGGTGCTCGCGATTGAATCTAATCCGCGTCTTCTGCGGTGTAACGGCATGATTTTGAGCCTGGCTATAAACGATATGGGGAGGTGTTTTCCAACATGCGATTTCCTATAACGATATTCCAGATACTCGCTAAACAATTCATATACTTATCCCGTTCTAAGGTTGGATACCCCATCAATGCCATTTACCATTTCCTGTATTCCTATTTAAGAAAACGATCCAGAGTAATAAATGTAGCGGGGCACAAAATGTCTCTTAACATAGTTGATGTTATCTACAACTTGGTTTTTGGGCTGGGAGAACCGCTTGAAACAGAGATTCTTAGGAAGGAGATCAAGAATGGTGACGTCGTTCTGGATCTTGGAGCAAACATTGGGTTCTATACATTGATTGCTGCAAAGCTTGTTGGAAAGAGGGGGAGAGTTTTCGCTTTTGAACCAGAACCGGCCAATTTTGCTCGCCTGGAGATGAATGTGCGACTGAACGGTTACGAGAATGTGGTGTTGGTCCAGAAAGCTGTATCGAATAGGACTGGTAAATGCACATTGTACTTAAGTGATCAAGATAGAGATACTCACAGAATATATGACATCCGTGATGGGCGTCGGTTCATCGAAGTTGAATCAATTCGCTTGGACGACTATTTTCATAATCAAAGAGTCGACTTCATTAAAATGGATATTGAAGGAGCAGAGTGGGCTGCGCTTCAAGGAATGTCTTTGCTCTTGGAGAAAAACAAGCGCGTAAAAATCCTTACGGAATTCTTACCTAGTGGGCTCAAGGGGTTTGGTATCGATCCGAAAGAGTACTTGAGACTGCTTATTAAGTATGGCTTTAAGCTGTACAGCATTAATGAGCGCAAGCGAAGAATGGAACCTGCTACAATCGGCGGCATCATGTCGAGCCTGAATGCATTGGGATATATAAATATACTATGCAAACGCCTGGGAACGCCTGAAGCAAAAACCTGCTCTGAAACTGCGCCCAAATCGAGTGCTCCGAACTAATGTAACGGATTGAAGTCGGGCCTCATTTCTCAAACAAATGGTGATAGCTTCATCACGCAAACCGTGGATCTCTTGTGCTGGTCGTCCCAACCTGGGAGAATAGGGGATCTTGTTCCGGGGTCTTTCGACTCTACGGACGCAACCCTATCTGGATTTCGAGTTGATCGTGGTGGATTCCGTCTTCACCGATCGGACCGATGGGTTGCCCGATCGTTTGTGGTAAAGTGATAAAGCTTGAGGAGACGGCGTGGGTAAAGGCGCGCGATTACACTCTTTTCAAGCGACATCGCCGTGGCTGTTACCGGGATCGCCGGACCCGGAGGAGGAAGTACTAACAAGCCGGTTGGGTTAGTATATATCGCCGTTTCTGCGTTAGATAAAGTGGCATGTGAACGCTTTTTTGGTCTGGTGATCGAGCCTTAAATAAGGAGGGTTCGGCACGCGCTGCTCTTAAGATGGTGGTTCGCACACTCAAGGTTGCCGAAGCTGGCTGGCAGCCAGAAGGAACGTAGGCATCCCTATCGCTTGACCCTCTCGCCAACTTAGTTATTCAGCATGTAGTGAAGTATCTTCTCAATGCGTCCCCTTCCTTTGGTGTATCCGAGCAAAAGAACCAGTGAATAAACACTCGCCACTCCTACTACCAGAAGCAAGATAAGCGAATCGCACCAGAAGAAAAGCATAAGGAGGATTAGGCAACATGAGATAGTTATATAGATGAGGCTTCTCTTTGAATATCCCCTGAGGCTTGCTCGGAGGCTGGTCCCTACCTCCGTTAGTTCTCTGTGGCGTTTGAGGGAATTAAACACAAGCCACATACAAGCGATACTGACCAGGGCGGTCCAGTACTGCGCTCCTATACCGCTAAAGACGCAGATGGCGAAGATAGTGCGTAGCGGGTGCGTCACCGTACTTGCAAATAGGTCCACGTATGGAATGTGCTTGAGCAGCGAACTATAAAGAAGGTTGATAACTACAAACAAGATCTCAAAAAGAAGAACCGTAGGACTGATAAGGAACCCGAGAACGAAGCCTAAAAGCAAGAAAGCGGTCACTGCCAGCAGAGCTACACCGCGCTTTATCTCACCGGAGGCAATCGGACGATACTTCTTAACAGGGTGTTGGCGGTCCCGTGGCAGATCGATCAGATCATTGATGATGTATATCCCGGGGTACACCAGGACCGTAAAGGAAACAAAGATTAACAAAAGCGTACCGAGATGTCCCACATAGGCAGACACGGGAAGGACGATTAGGTAGCCGACAAGGAAATCAAAGAAAGTGCCGTAGCTCTCGGGTTTTGCCAACCTCAAGTACTTCTGTATCCTATTCATGGTGTAGGAAAGAGTTTACTAGGCATCCAGGAGCACCAAGGTGTCACTGACGATCAAGCCGACGATAAGAAAGGGCGCTATCTTCCAGGCCGATGCATTGAATCATTCGATATAACCCAAGCTCCGGAGGCGTTGCATGAGTTGTTGGTCGCTCTCTAAATCAAGCTTCGCGCCAGTGGTCAGGTTCTCTCGTTGCCGATTGACTTGGTCGATCATCCGTTTCAACTGCTGGTTCATGTTTTCACCGGTCGCTTTACTTTCAGAGAAGATGTTTGATAGTTCAAGCGGGTCAGTCTCAAGGTTGAACAGTTCCTTCGGCTCCTCATCGATCTGAATCATTTTCAGGTTATCTTTAACAATAGCCCGGCGTAGGGAAAGGCAACCAAATGGTTCGATCAGCTCCGGTTGATGTCGCCTCATCTTCCTGACAATATAGAGTGGCGGGTAGACTTCAACATATGCAATGCCCTCTTCGGGATCACGGCTATTGAGTGTCTCTTGCAGCGTGAGCGCGTTGATTTCAGCTCGAGCCAGATCCGGCACAGTATTGGGCAGACTTCCGGTAGCGTTCAGTATCGTGTGGAAGATACGTCGGGTACTGACCGGGATACTTACCCGCCCCGCGGCTATCTGCGCTGGCCAGTGCATGATGAGAGGAACGTGCACCAATTCCTGGTAGGCGACAAAGGAATGGCCCACGTAGCTGTGTTCACCCAGGCCCTCACCGTGGTCACTTGAGATGATTGTCAGTGTGTTCTCTTGATTGTCGCGCGCGGCCAGTACGGCAAAGAGGCGGCCCAGGTAGTCATCCTGGTAAGAAACCTCTGCGTCATACGCATCGCTTAGCACGCGGTGTTCCAATTCGCCCAACGGCCTGTCCAGTGGCGCACTCCAGCGGCAAGTTTCACGGTTCCAGGTACGCATGATGGCGCGGGCTTCTTTGCTTTTGCGCAAATAGGGGGCCACCTTATCAAGGAACTCATATGGCGGCCAGAATGGCATGTGGGTCTCCATCAAGTTGACAAACAGGAATAACGGACGTTTCCCCCTTGTCCTTTCCCGCTGTTTCAGGAAACGGCAGATATCGTTTACTGAGTGCTCATTCTGCCCCTTAAAATTCGCCAGCCTTGTCCAGAACGGCGTTAACCAGGCATTAAGTGAGATGCGGAAAGCCATCTCTGATTGGCTGACGAAGTTCTGGATGGGATAGGAAATGCGGCGTAAGAAACGAGTAGAGGCTTCGGCGATGGGTTTCAAAGGCCAGGGCAAGTGGGTAGGGGGCCTCAACAGGCCGGGCATGGCGCCACTATAGTTGTAAAAGGCGTCAAAACCCCGTGTAAGCCCGTTTTTAGGAACTCCTACCAGCGGATTATTGGAAAAACCGAGTGTCTGGTATCCGACGGCGCTTAGCACCTCAGCCAGATGCGGCACGTCGGGACTGAGACTTTGTCGGTATTGGGTCATCTGATGTGCCGTAGGGTAGAGTCCAGTGAACATGGAGGCATGGCTGGGGATCGTCCACTGGGCTGGAGATATCGCCTGCTCAAAGAGAGCCGCTTCGCCAGAGAAACTGTCCAAGTTAGGTGTAATTGCGGTGCGGTGACCGTAGCAACCCAGGCGATCCGCCCGTTGGGTATCGAGGATAAGAAGAAGGATATCAGGGCGTGTCATAGCCCCGTAATTCTAGTTGCCCTCGGCAAGGTTAGCAAGCAGCTACACGAAGGTCCGGATGAAGGGTTTACAACCCGTTCCTTGTAGCGGCTTTTCTGCGTCTCAGGCTTGCCGCCCAAATTTTCTTTTCATCTCAGCACAGTGCGCATTCCGGACCAGCATCGCTTACAATTGAAAATTGCGGGTTCTTCATAGTAAAGGAGGTTACCTTAACGGCTCTCGAAAAATCGCGGGATCGGGTTACGTTGGCGGTTTCGCTGCGTATTCCTGCTTCTACGTATGACCAGTATATGTACCTCGGCCGCAACGGAGCCGACCAGCAGGCTCGATGTGTCATCTCGTTCGCAGGACGGATCAACGCAAACCAGATGGCTCACGCAGTTCGGCTCACCATTGACGTAGAACCGGTCCTTAGTTGCCGATTTGTGGTGCGGCCCTGGCGTCCGTATTGGGAAAGGCGTGACGATCTGGACCAAATCGAACTTCTCTCTGTAGTAAAGGGGGCACACTTAAAGGATGAACTATGGCGGTTCGTCACAATGCCGTTGGATCCCTTCGCGGATCCTCAAGTGCAGGCCAGTATCTTTCGCTCTGACCGGGACACCCTGTGCATCAAGCTGAACCATGTGGCGGCAGATGGCGAGGGAGTCAAGCAGTACGCGTATCTCCTGGCCACCACCTACCGGAAGCTTACCACCGATCCTTCCTACAGACCGGAGCCAAATCTGCGGGGGAGTCGGTGCCAGGTCCAAATTATTAAGCATCTAGGGCTCATGACAAAAGCCAGGGCATTCCGGCGTTCTATCAGCCCGTGGCCGGTTTGGGGCTTTCCCGCGGTTAGGGGTGATCTCTCCGATCGTGCCTTTGTGGTTCGTCGCGTCAACCCCATGCGGTTTGGTGTTATCAAGGAGTACGGCTACCAGCATCAGGCTCCAGTGAATGACATTATACTGACCGCATTCTATCGCGCTCTTTTCGAGATCGTCGATCCGCCAGAGGGTATACCGTTGCCAGTGCAGGTACCCATCGATCTGCGGCGTTATCTCTCCCAAGGTGAAGCGTCACCGATACGCAACTGCTTGGGTGCCCTCTATCCCTCAATTACGCGGGAGCCCGATGAGGATTTCGATGACACCCTGACCAGAATACAGGAGGTAATGAAGGCCATTAAGGCCGATAACCCTGGCCTGGGCGAGCCACTTTACCTTGGGCTGTTGTTCAAACTGGGGTTCGGAGGGGCGAGACGCATATCGGACAAAATCATGGAAAGGTTGATCAAGTCAGGAAAATCGCACCCATTTCTCTCGAACCTTGGAATCATCGATGAGCAGCAATTGGACTTCGGTGATGCCGAGGTGACAGATGCCTTCGTGCTCAGCCTAGTTGACTACCCACCTCATTTTATGCTAGCGGTTAGCACCTACCGCAATACGATGACTTTTACCGTCGGCTTCTGTAATGCGATGGCTCAGAGGCCCCTTATAGAACGTTTTTTTAACCTGTTTGAAAGTGAACTGCCAGGCTGACGTGACGGCTTCCCATTTCAAGTGATCGGAGGCTGACTGGCAGGGAATTCTCCTTTTTCTCGCTTCGGTCATCCATCATGCCAAAATGTGGACCTCATTGACTACATGATTTCATTCCTGGACCAATCCTTTGGTGGCCAGAGCCTTCTTTTCGCAACAATTGCGCATCTGTTGACGCTAGTGAGAAAAGGAGGCTTACTTCCCCTTAAGCGTATTTGGGGATGGCTTCAACCTTGACTGCCCGGTCCCCACCTACGTGGACGAGCGGAATTTTAAGGAAGCGTTTCTCCCGAGAGCTTTCGCCATACAGCCTTTGCACTACCAAGAACAAGCGTTTGCCTAACCGGAGCGAACTGGCGCACTCGGGTAAGGAGGACGATGAAGAACTGGACCGCCGATTGAGGGGGTTTGGATACCTCAGTTAGGTTTGATCTGCCTGGCGCGCTTGTGGTAGTATCCCCCCGTGAATAAGTCACTTAAGAAGTGGTTTAGTTACATCCTCTCCGTGGTTGTCGGGTTCGGCATCCTCGGCGGTGTGCTCTACTACGTTGGTTGGCGCAGTATCTTTGCTCAGATTTGCGCCCTCGAAGTGGTGGGGATCGTCGCGGTCGCTGGCGATGTTCTCCTGGCGGTGAGTGCTTGGATTATCAGTTGGTGGGTGATCCTACGTGTCTATGGGATCGAGCTTTCCTTGCGCAGCATCATCGGAGCACGGCTGAGTGGATACGCGGTGAGCTACTTGACCCCTTCGCTCTACCTCGGCGGGGAGCCGATTCGGGCGCTGATGGTCGTTGACCGTACCTCTGCTCCGACGACCCGCATCTTTGCTACCATTATAGTCGAACGGTTCCTTGGCGGTCTGAGCATGGTGATGTTCATCAGCATCGGGGCCTTCTACGCTTTGGCCTCACCGCAGATTGCGCCGGACCAGAAGAATCTTGTCATAATCGGAGTTGGCTTCATCTTCTTCTGGATCATAGTTGGGTTGATCAACTTTGCTGGGAACTTTAAGTGGATTAGCCGCCTGATTCGGCTGTTGCGGTATCCATTGTCGCGTTGGCGAAAGGCTTTTGAGCGGGCGGCTGATAAGGTCGCCGAGACGGAAGATGAGATCTACTATGCTTTTACGCGCCACTGGAAGGGCACGTTGCTTGCCTTCTTCTTTCAGAGCCTTGCCACTTTCTTTATCTATATGCGTCCACAAGTCTTCTTCCACTTTTCCGCTCATACGACGTTCAACTTCGCGCAACTGTCTCTCCTGTTCACACTGAGCATCGTACTGTCCTTCTTTCTTTGGATCACTCCAGGAGGACTAGGAACGAGTGAGGCAGCCCTGATCGGGATCTTCAGGCTGGTCGATGTGGGGAAGGAGGGGGCGGTTGCTTTCTCACTGATGTTCAAATTCGTCGAACTCCTCATCGTGGTGGTTGGCCTGTTCTACCTATTTAACAAAGGAATCGGTCAGCTGGTCCACCACCGCAAAAATCGCAGCCACACCTGATCGATCCAAGGGCTATACCTTTGATTTCTATTCAGGAGTGACTCTGGACAGCCTTCAACAAAGGCGCTACCTTATGGGAGTGGTTAGCGGCGTGGCCGAGGTTGTTCTCGGTCTAGGACTAAGCTCGGTGGTAGAGGCGTTATCCGCTGCCTCTTCTATGTGGACATGATGACTGTGGCCAGTTGATCTTGGAAGGTCTCTTCTTGTCATTTCTGCTTAGCAGTTGCTGGTCTAATTTCAGACCACCGGGGAGTGAAACTCTCGCTGGTTGATGCATTGCGTTACGAGTAGGTCTGAAACTCGCGGGAACCGGTGAGGCTTGCCCCCAGCACCCCAATAAGGCCTCCCATGACTAGGCCGAGAAGAAGGCTCAATAGGCTGACCGTCAGCACTCTCCCTGGCTCGACTAGGCCGGAGGCGGTACGAAGGACAGCTTCTGGATGTGATACTGCAAAGAAGTGGAAGAGATAGGCAGCCACGATTAACAAGAGGCTTGCCACCAAGCCGCAGAGGATCCCAAGGGCGATGATTGGAGTCTGGATCATTCGTTCCGCCGTTCCGGAGAGATGCATCAGTTGGATCTCCTCTGCGAAGGAGCGCAACAGTTCCCTAAACCCGTATCGCGCGGCCAGCATGCTTGCCACAGCACTCACCGCCAGCCCGATTAAGAGCCCGATTCGCACTGGTGTGGAGAGAGAAAGTGTGCTTTGCGATTTCGAGGCAGAAACGACCCGCACGATCCCCTCGATCGATCCGAGCGTCTCTAGGAGAGGGGCAACCGCGGAGGGGCTGGTTGTCCGGATCAGGAAAATCCCGCCGGCCTGATCTTCCTGCAATTCCTGAGTGAACAGGTAGTTGATCCGCTGGACGTCTTTCCATTCCCGGATCTTTGAGTAGAGTTCCTCCACTTCCCCTGGCGAGAGGCGAGGAGAGAGGTAGGCCATGATCTCTCGCGGAGCCAGGACTGGTCCGTTCTCTTCCTCGACCGGTGTTCCAAGAAGGAAGAAGCTGGAGAAAAGGGCGAGAAAGGAGAAGATGAGAAGTACCACTGCGATGAGGATCGTCCCACTCTTGGTTCTCACCGCACCGAGGAGTTCACCGAGGAGGAACAGAAACGTGCTTATCATTCCTTCACTCTCCCATCGGCTAGGAGAACAACCCGGTGGCCATCTGCTGCGGTGGGAAGCGGGCCGCGGGTTGCAGTAAGGACAGTGAGGCCACTTAAGTGGATCTGTGCAAGCAAAGAGCAAACCTCGGTCCTGCCCCCCGGATCAAGGTTGGAAAAGGGCTCGTCGAGCAACAGTAGTTGGGGCTCATCGCAGATGGAAAGCGCAAGCCCGAGTCGAACTCGCTGGAGTGGTTCGAGCTCGGTTGCCGAGGTGGCCAGCTTGGCGGTCAGCCTCACCCGCTCCAGAGCGGCGAGCGCCTTCTCCTCGGCCTGCTCCTGGAAGTTTCCTAGACAGCGCAATTTAAACATGACATTTTTAAGGACAGTCTTTGGCAACGGGGCAAACCCTTGTGGAAGAAAGCCGATCCGCCGCCGCAGCTCGAATGCCTTCTTCCGACTGAGGCGGGCAATATTCCGGCCGTGCACGAGGATCTGCCCTCTCTGTGGAGGGATCTGCGCGGCCAAGAGCCCGAGGAGTACAGATTTTCCCGCTGCTGCCGGCCCGAGGAGAAAGATCATTTCTCCCCGGTCAACACGCAAGTGTATGTCCTCCAACACCTTAATGCCGTCGGCTGTGGAAAAATGAAGTTCGGAGACTTGGATTATCACGGACATCGTGCGATCACAAACCTTTCGTGTCCTGCGAGATCCATCTCCGCCCTCGCTTCCACTAGACCAGCTCGATTCAATAGTTCCACGACTCTACCTCCCTGGCTATTGCCGATCTCAAGGAGGAGAACTCCACCCGGGTGCATGTGTCCCCGCAGGCCACCCGTTAATGTCTCAATCCTTTCTATTCCACCTCTTCCTCCGTCCAAGGCGATGCGGGGTTCGTACTGACGCACCTCCGCTGGTACCTTCTCCAACTCCTTCTCTTCTATATATGGTGGATTGGAGACGATTAAGTCAAACGCGTTGCTGATGTGCTCGAACCAGTCACTCTCCAGAAAGGTGATCCGGTCAAGCACACCGTTTAGCTCAGCGTTTTCGCGTGCTAGGTCTAACGCTTCGGTTGAGAGATCGGCCGCGGTCACCGTAGCGCGAGGGAGAAACCGGGCCAGGCAGATGGCGATGACGCCCGATCCGGTCCCCAGGTCTAGGCAGGCGATTTCGCGGTTGCGCGGGGCAAGGCGAAGAGCCTGCTCCAGGAGTTGTTCAGTCTCCGGTCGTGGGATAAGCACTTCTTTGCTGACACGAAAACGCAGCCCGAAGAAGGAAACCTCGCCAATCAAGTACTGCAAGGGAATCCCGTCTCGACGCTGCTTGATTATCTTCCGGAATCGTGTGCGTTCCTCCGCCGTGAGAGGCTTATCCGGGTTCAGATAGAGGTGTAGACGGTCAAAGCCTAGCGTGTGAGCGAGGAGGGTCTCCGCTTCCAATCGCGGTTGGACGATCCCGGCGTTCTTGAAATAACCTCGTGTCCAATTAAGAATTTCGCGCACGGTCCACTTGGCGTCCAGCGTCGTCCCCCCCTCATCTCAGGCAACCGTTGAACAGCCGATTTTACTGTATACAATAGCAGAATCTTGCGGCGAAGTCAAGCACTGTATATAATCAACGTTGAAGGAACTAAATGGAGAGACGAAAGAGGGATCTTGGTTAATCGATCGGAGGAGGAATCATGTTTAACCTTTCATTCTTCCTTGTTTTAACTGTAGTAGGAGCAGTGACCGCGGTTGGTCACGGACTTATCCCCATAGTGGGATCAGTCCCGGGATGGGTGATGAATCTGGTGGGGGGTGGGGCGGCAGGTGGCACTCTGGCCGGAATGTTGCTTCTCGGTTTGGGGAAGCTTAAGTCGGAACTGGAGAGGGAGGGAGTGGAGACGCGCTTGGTGAATAGCCTCCTGTTAGGATTTGTTGTGTCTGGAATTGGAGCGATTTTCTACCTTGCTATCGGACTCATCTTCGCGGCTGGTGTGGGCGTGCGGATCGCACAGGGGAGCGTCCTTGCTGGAAGCCTCCTCCTTGGCCTGTGTCTTGGTTACGGGCTCGAAAGGCCCATCTTGGGGGTAGGAAAACCCAGGTTTGTGACGCACCGGTCCCACAAGAATGGAGCGACGGCGAGCAAGGTCCTCGATACAAGCGTGATCATTGACGGTCGGATTGGCGACCTTCTACGGACCGGTTTCCTTGAAGGGGAGATTGTCGTTCCCGAGTTCGTTCTTGCTGAGTTACAGAATATTGCAGATTCGTCAAACAGCCTACGACGGCGCAAGGGACGACGCGGGCTGGAGGTTCTCCATGAATTGATGGAGGATGATTCTGTTGATCTCCGTGTTTCCTCTCAGGACTACTTATCCATTAAGGAAGTCGATCGAAAGTTGATTCGCCTGGTGAAGGAGAAGGGTGGGGCACTGATCACCACCGACTACAATCTTAACCGGGTAGCGCAGGTGGAGGGAGTGAAGATCTTAAATATCAATGAACTCGCCAACGCGGTTAAGCCGCGGTTCATCCCTGGGGAGGAGATCACGGTGGAGGTGATCGACCGCGGGGAAGAGATCGGTCAAGGGGTTGGTTACCTCGACGATGGCACGATGGTTGTGGTGGAAAATGGCCGCCGTCATATCGGCCGTAAGGTCAAGACAACCGTCAAGAGCACCCTGCAAACCGAGGCGGGGAGGATGCTGTTTGTCGAACCTGTTGGAGAACCCCCCCGATGGGGGCGATGAAAGGAGGGGAGATTGAAGAAGCCAATGCTCGTTGGACTTTGTACGATGATTCTTCTTCTATGGATCGCAGGCTGTTCTTTTCTTCAGCAAAAGGGACCGGAGATTGCAAACTGGGAACCGGCGCTTTCGCCGGATGGTACAACCATCGCGTTTGAGTCCCCTGGTGAAAAGGGATTAGAGATTTACACACGCGTCCTTGAAAACGGAGAAACAACACAATTGACAAAAAATGAGGTGGACGACTGGTCCCCTAGTTGGTCACCTCAAGGAGATCGGATTGTCTTCGTCTCCAATCGGGAGAAGAATGTGGATTTGTACGTGATTGAGCTTGAAAGCTTTGCAGTGACCCGTCTGACTACGCACGAGGGGAATGAAGTCAATCCGTGCTGGGGAATAAATGATAAGATCTTGTTCAACTCTGACCGTTCCGATATCTGGGAGATCTACATGGTTGACCCAGACGGGCAGAACCTGATCAAGGTGACGGAGACCACCGCTTCTGAATAAAAAGAGGGAGCACAAAGAACGGATGAAGCCGAGGGTTACAGCCGTTCTTCTTGCTGCCGGTAAAGGGACAAGGGTCGGAGCAAGGCAGAACAAAGTCTACCTTACGATCGCTGGCCGACCTCTCCTCTCCTATGCATTGGCTCCGTTCATCGAGTCTCCATCCATCGATCAGATCGTCCTCGTTGTTGGTGCAGGTGATGAGGAGCGTGCAGCCACGCTCGTTGCGGAGGCTGCAAAGGTGGTCCAGATTGTCCATGGTGGGGTGCGGCGGCAGGATTCCGCCCTTACCGGGGTGAAGGCGGCCGAGGGAAGGGTTGTTCTTATCCACGACGTGGCACGGCCGTTTCCGAGCCGGGCACTGATCGATCGCGTGGTTGAGGGGGCGCGTGAACACGGAGCGTGCGTGCCGGTGATCCCGGCAGTGGACACGCTCCGCCACCGAGATCAAGACGGCTTCCTCCTTTCCCGACCAATCGAGCGCGAGGGGCTCCTGCAGGTGCAGACCCCACAGGGCTTCGAGCGGGGGTTGATTTACCGCTGTCTTAAGGCAAGTGATAAGACGTATACCGATGATGCGGGGGCGGTGCTGGCGAAGGGCATACCGGTGTGGACCGTCTCCGGCGAGCCGACCAACCTTAAGGTGACAACTGAAGCGGACCTCGCCCTTGCTGAGGCGATCGCCTCCTACCTGATCAGTGGTAGATGATGGCTCTTGATCGATCGGGCATCGCCCTCGTTTGCCGGATTGGGAGAATGTGGCTAGAATGCTATTAACTTTTCTAGTTCGAGGAGGTTATTCGATGACGAAGATCAGGGTTGCGTGTGTGGTGCTCGCGGTGGTTTTGTTCTCCCTGTCTAGTGCGGCGCTTGCTGGAGGAGTGGAAGCAGTTTTCTATGAGGCTGGCACAATGACGGTGGGGATGTTCACTAACACAGTTGGAGCAGCGGTGACCGGGCTGCACATCGAGTTTGATCAACAGGTGACGATTATCAACAAGGTGGAATTCGGGGGTTATCTCCCCCTCCTTGGTGAGCTTACCGGTACTGCCTTTGACTTCGCTGGTGGGGGACTAGTCGCTAGCGGAACGGTAGAACTCGACTGGGAGCCGGTAGAGGCCAGGCCCATCCTCATTATGTGGATGGCTGGGGAGCGCCCAACCGGCACGCCTTACTTCACGACGGTGGAGATGCTGGGGTGGCTTCTGGGAGAGGGAATTGTGCACATGCGGGAGGCGAATCCGGAACTACTGGCGGCGGCGTTTGAGCAATTCTTTGCCACCAATGCGGAATTTTTCGGCGCACTCGAGGAATCCCTGGGGATGTCGCTTCAAGAGTCACTCATGCCGATCATCATGGCCGCTCCGGCTGAGGCGATTGCGAACTTCTTTAACACCATCATCGGGATGCTCGGGGTGACGACACTGGACGAGGTTTTGCAGGGAGATGTCGACTTCTCCGCCCTCTTTGCGCTCCTTGGACTGTAGGACAAGCGGGGGAGGCTTTAGCCTCCCCCGACTTTTACTTAGGAAACGTCTCCTTGCAGGGATTGTTCTTCTCGCCATGGGAGTGCCCTGCATGGCGCAGGCTGAGGCAGCAGGTGAGTCGACCGCAGCGCAGGAGGTCATTAATCAGCTACTTTCGTTTATCTACAGCCTGGGTCACCTGATTGGGCAGGGGATCGTTCGGTTGGTGGCAACGATCCTTCCCTCGATGCCGGTTCCGAGTGAGTTGGTAGATCCGATCGGTCTCCTCGCTATTCTCACTATATTCCTCGCCGTAGCGACGATCGCCAAGAAGCTCGTTTGGATCGTGGTAATCGCCGGTTGGGCTCTCATCCTCATCCGGCTGATCATGGTGATCGTGCAGAACTACCTTTAGGCTACTGACCCTTTCACTCGCTTCGGAGAGAGTGGATAGGTATTGACCGCCGCACCGAGCGCGTGGGCCACGGCCCGGGAGACGGCGGTGTGGGCGGCCATCAGCGGGACCTCTCCGAGCCCCTTGGCTCCGAACGGGCCAGCTGGATAAAGGGCTTCGACAAACGCTACTTTGGTGTCCGCCGCGATGTCACGGATTGTCGGGATGCGATAGGTAGTGAAGCCTGTCGTCATCAAGCGTCCATCTTTTTCCGGAATCTCTTCCATCAACGCAAAACCCAGTCCCTGCACGATCCCGCCTTCCACCTGGCCAGAGGCGAGCTGCTGGTTGACGATTCGCCCGGAATCGTGCACGGCAACGAAATCCTCTACCGAGACCTCCCCGGTTGTAAGATCGACCTCAACTTGAGCGATGTGAGTAGCGTAGGAATAGACGAAGTAGGCGTTCCCCAGGCCAGTCTCTTCGTCCCAATCGACCGGCGCGCCCTTCGCCCACCCCTCGACTGCAGGGTCGAGGTTGTTTATCCAGAACGCCTGTGCGATCTCCTGTAAGCGGGAGGGGATCTCCTTTTTGGGGATATGAAGGTCTTTGGCTACGGTACGAATCCGCTCCTTGAGCTTCGCCGCCGCGTCGAGGATGGCCAGTCCGCTCATCATCGTCCCGCGGGAGGCGACCGTCGGTCCGGAGTCGGGGACGCGTGAGCTGTCCACCGGAGCAAAGTGAATACGGTCAAACGGGACGCTTAAGGCTTCAGAAGCGATCTGAGTGAGAGCGGTCGTCAATCCCTGCCCCATCTCGACCGTTCCTACAGCGATGCCGATCGAGCCGTCGGCTTCAAGCTTCATATACGCGCCGGCCTTGTCCAGGAAAGGGGCTTTTCCTCCTAGTCCAACTCCGTACATGACAGAAGAGATCCCCAGGCCGCGGCGACGGTCTCGCGATGCTGCGTTGAACGCCTCCACCTTTCGCAGCCGCTCCTCCCAGTGTGTCAGCCGGCCCGCCTCCTCGATCGTCTGAAGCACGCCCACGCTCTCGCCCAGCCGCTGTTTCGTGGCGGTCTCATCATTCGTTTTAAGGGCATTACGACGGCGGATCTCCAGCCGATCGATCCCCAACCGCTCGGCAAGGAGGTCCATCTGCGACTCATGGGCGAAGATCACCTGTGGACTCCCAAACCCGCGAAACGCGCCGCAAGGGACGGTGTTCGTCGCGACCGAGCGGCCATCGATCTTTACGTGGGGGATCCGATACGGCCCCGCAGCATGCATCAGTCCACGCCACAGAACCGCCGAGGAGAGGGTCTGATAGGCGCCGGCGTTGTAGACGAAATCAACCTCAATCGCGGTGAGGGTCCCATCGGCCTTCGCCCCACTCTTGTAGTGGACGATCGATGGGTGTCGCTTGCTCGATGTCAGGATGTCTTCCTCACGGTCGAGCACGAGCTTCACCGGTCGTCGGGCCTTCCAAGCGAGGAGTGCAGCTAAAGCTGAGACGAGCGAGGGAACGTCTTCCTTGCCGCCGAACGCTCCTCCGGTTGCCGTCTGTATCACACGTACCTTTGACAGAGGCAGGCCGAGGACCTTGGCCACAGCGGCCTGGACATAGAACGGGCACTGCATCGTCCCGTAGATCGCGATCGCTCCGTTTAACTCGGGAACGGCGATCGCTCCTTGCGTTTCAAGGTAAGCATGCTCCTGATAACCGGTGCGATACTCCCCCTCGACGATAACGTCGGCCTGCGCGAACCCGTGGGCAACGTCTCCTTTGCGAATGAGCATGGCGTTAAACAGGTTTGGCGCTTTTTCCGTTGCCGCGGGGACGGCGACTGTGGGTGCATCCGGTGAAAGGGCTGAAAGTGGATCGAAGACCGCTTCGATCTCTTCATAGTCAATCGTGGCGTGTGCTGCTGCACTGCGGGCACTTGCGCGGTCCTCGGCAGCCAGAAGGGCAATCGGCTCGCCGACATAGCGGACGACTCCAGTGGCAAGGGCCGGTTGGTCGTCGTAGATGACGTGCACCACGTTCTCTCCAGGGACCTCGTTCGCGGTGAGGGTGCAGATGACCGCAGGGTGCTTCGAAACACTTGTAAGATCGAGCTTGCAGATCTTTGCATGAGGGACGGTGCTGCGGATGACTGCGGCATGTAGCATCCCAGGGAAGGCGAGATCATCAACGAACCTCGCCTCACCACGGACCTTATCAAGTGCGTCCGGACGGGGGACGGCTGCGCCGATCATCCCGTTGTTCGCTCTCTCGTTCACCCCTACACTCGGCCTCCCATGGTGAGTGTAAGGATTGCCTTCTGCGTGTGCAAGCGGTTTTCGGCCTGGTCGTAGATCCAAGAGAGCTCGTTGTCACAGACTGAAGACTCGGCCTCATTACCCCGGTCGATCGGCATGCACTGCAGGAGGTACCCAGGAGCGCAGAGCTTCCTCTGCTGCTCGGCGGTGTAGCGCCAATTCCTGTATCTGTTGGCGATCTTTAGCTCTTCCTCTTTCCCGATGTCGTAGCGACGAGCGGTGTACCAGTTGCGCGGAAAGACGACCGTCGCCCCATCGAGCGCCACTTCCATGGCGTGAGCGATCTCGAATGACCCACCGGACTTACTGGCAAGATCCTTGCAAGTCTGCATCACGTTTGGGTCGAGGTCGTACTCAGGCGGGTTGGCGACGACGACGTCCATCCCGTACAAGGACGAGATGAGAGCCGTCCCCTGCACCGAACAGCGACCGCGGATCCACGGGGTGTAGGCCCAGGTGATGACGATCTTCTTTCCCTTGACGTCGCCTAACTTCTCTTTCATCGTGTAGATGTCTGTCAGGGACTGACAGGGGTGGTTGATGTCCGAGGCCATGTTGATGATCGGGACCTCGGCGCACTCGGCGAACTTGCGCATGACCTCATCGCCCTGACTGTAGTAACTGATCTGATCATCGAGAAGGCGGATTCCGATACCGTCGCAGAACCGGGACATCGCCCTGGCCGTATCCTTTACCGTCTCCCCTGCCCCCGGTTTGTCCTCAAGAGACAAGCGCATCGTACTCGGATTGAGGAACTGTGAGTGTCCCCCAAGCTGCGTCATCGCGGTCTCAAACGACATGCGTGTCCGCGTCGACCCAGCAAAGAAGAGCATGGCGAACGTCTTGTACTCGAGATACGGATGGGATTTCCCGCTGTAGTAGAGTCCCTTCATCTGATCGGTGACCTTCATCGCGATGTCATACTCCTCACGCGTCCAGTCAAGTTCGCTGATCAGGTCCCTGTCTTTCAGGTCGTACCAACTCATTTTCGCCTCCTTATTAGTACTCGCTTACCGCAGAGCCCGCAGAGAACGCGGAGAATCAGGAAAATCGGTCACCACTCGGCGAATGCCATCCTTTACAACCTCAACATTAAAGTTGATCAACAGGCCCACCTTACACCCAGAAAGCTTCAGGTAAGAAAGCAATTGAGCCTGATGAATCGGAGCCAGACAGGCTTCATAGGCGGATTCAAGGAGGCCAGGCCTTAGAGCGCGGTGTACCTCAATAGCGGCACCGATGATGCTGTCTGTGATCCGGTCAAGGTTTTCCCGTTCTGTCATCTGTAGCGCCCTCCGTGTTCTCGGCGGTAAATAAATACCCTCATTGCTGAATCGAACTAGGCCATGATCAGGGCCATCATTCCCTTCTGGCCATGTAGGCGGTTTGCCGCCTCTTCAATGATGACCGAATTCGGACCGTCGATCACCTCGTCGGTCACCTCCATATCGCGGTCGGCCGGGAGGCAGTGCATGTAGATGGCGTCTTTTGTCAGGGCCATCTTGTCTTTCGTCGTGATCCAGTCCTTGTTCGCCTCGAAGATAGCCTTCGCCTTCTCCGGATCCATCAACCCACTGCCGTCGGTCGACTGAACAGTCCATGCCTTCGGGTAGACGACATCCGCTCCCTTGAACGACTCGTCCATATCGTGAACGATCTTGAACGCTCCGCCGTTCTTTTTGGCAAGGTCCTTGGTCGCGTTGAGCACATTCGGATCGAGGTCGAGGCCCTCGGGGTGAGCGAGCGTGACGTCCATCCCCATCATCGCTGCAGAGATGATCGCGCTTTGTGGGACGGCAAGCGGTTTCTCCACCGATCCGGAATAGGCCCAGCTCATGACGAACTTCTTCCCCTGCAAGTTGTGCCCGAGCTTCTCCTGCATCGTCATTACGTCGGCGAGGGCCTGACAGGGGTGATACATATCGTCCTCCATGTTGATCACGGGAACACGCGACCACTTGGCAAATTCTCGTACGATGAGGTCCCCTTTCCCGTACTTCCAGCCGGTGTGCTTCCCGTAGATGCGGATGGCAATCCCGTCCCCCATCTCAGCGAGGACGCGAGCAACGTCTGAAATCCGCTCGGTCGAGTATGCCTTCTCCTCCCCTTTGAGCGCCGGGGTGTAGACCGCACCGGGTTGAAGGAAGTGCGCATGACCGCCGAGCTGGGTCATTCCCGCCTCGAACGAGTTCCGCGTACGAAGTGAGGAGTTGTAGAACAGCATATGCAGCGTCCTGTCCTGCAGGATATGGTGAGGCTCGCGTCGGATTTGCTTTAGCTTTAGGTCGTGGGCGGTGTTAAGCATCGCCTCAATCTCATCGCGTGTAAAGTCAAGCCAGGTGAGGAAATCTCGTCCGCGTAAACTGGTGTTAGACATATAAACCTCCTGATATTTTTGGTTTTTTGGGTTCGCTGAGTTCATGGGGTTCGTTGGGTTTGCGGTCTGCATTTACCATTCACCCTTTACCATTCACCCATCACCTAGTTTGTTATGGTTGTTCCTGCTTTACCTTCTAATGCGTCCACCGCCCGATCGAGTGAGGTGATGATCGCGCGCTCGCCGCCTGACTCGATGAACCGAATCGCCGCACG
>Ga0315541_1001620_pt1 | contig 20360 bp, 13 predicted proteins | sample SalMarSW160190MG_FD_203095 | JGI IMG/M metagenome (GOLD analysis project Ga0315541, IMG submission 203095) | Salt marsh sediment microbial communities from the Plum Island Ecosystem LTER, Massachusetts, United States - Salt Marsh Sediment SW1601-190 ...
GATGAGGACGGCGGCCAGAGCCATCATGGCGATCATGAACGGACGCTGAACGTTCAGCGAGCTCTTGTAGGGGTAGATTGGCTCCTCGGCCTTGCCGGTGAGCCAGCCCATCTCGATGAGCAGGAGACGGAGTCCGTTGGCCGCGTGGAAGGCGAAGGCCGCCACCACGAGGAACTCGCCGAATGTGAACAGGGGGCCGGTCACCGCTCCCATGGAGCGCTCCCACCATTCGGCTCCCAGTGCACGGCTCGCGGTCACGACGATGTGCATCAGGAGATACGTGACCAGCCCCAGGCCGGTCAGGCGATGCAGGATGAAGAGATAGCGCTCCACTCCCCATCGGCCTCCGAAGACCCAGCCATTCACACCGAGGCGGTTGGGATAGGTCCTCTTCTCGGGCATCTTTGCCTCCTCGGGAAATCTTCTAGTACTTGCGCTCGACCGGTTCCCACCTCGTGATGGTGACCGGCTTGTAGTCGAGCTCCATGACGCCGTCGCGCATCCAGACCAGCGTGTGCTTCAGCCAACGCTCGTCGTCGCGCTTGGTGTAGTCGCGGCGCGAATGTGCACCTCGCGATTCAGTCCGGGCCAGGCCGCCCATGAGCATGAGCTCGGCCAGATCGAGCATGTTCTCCAACTCGAGCACGTGGAAGACGTTCGTGTTGTAGCAGCGATTCTTGTCCTTCACATGGATGGCGGCGAAGCGGCGTCGGAATCCGGCCATCTTGCGCAGGCCTTCCTCCATCAGCTCGCCGGTGCGGAAGACGCCCAGATGCGCCACCATCATCTCCCGCAGTTCCCGCCGGATGTCGTAGGGGTTCTCCGGCCCGTCCATGGCCGGAATCTCCTCGAAGACCCGCTTTTCCTCGGCGGCCACCTTGTCCTGCGGCACGCTCGCGAGCTCGGACCCGTTGGCCAGGTACTTCGCGACCTCCTGTCCGGTGATCCCGCCCCAGACGAGGCACTCGGCGGTGGAGTTGCTGCCCAGCCGGTTGGCACCATGCATCGAGAGGCAGGCCGCCTCCCCGGCCACCCAGACGTTCGGGATCCGGGTCCGGCCGTCGATGTCGCCTTCCACCCCCCCCATGGAGTAGTGGGCCACCGGCCGGACCGGTATGGGCTCGTGGATGGGGTCGAGCCCCAGGAAGTTCATGGTGACTTCGCGGATCAGCGGCAGAGTCTGGTTGATCTTGTCGGCCCCTAGATGCGTGAGGTCGAGCCAGACGTGGTCGATACCGTCCGAGCCTCTGATCCCGCGCCCTTCCAGGATCTCGGTCTGCTCGGACCGGGAAACCACGTCCCGGGGAGCAAGCTCCATCTTGCCGGCCGCGTAGTGCTCCATGAAGCGCTCGCCGGAGCTGTTGCGCAGGTAGCCCCCCTCGCCGCGGCAAGCCTCCGTCATCAGAATCCCGCTGGGGACCAACCCCGTGGGGTGGAACTGCAAGAACTCCATGTCCTCCAGCGGCATCTTCCCTGTGCGCAGTGCGTAGGCGAGACCGTCGCCGGTGACCGTCTGGGAGTATGTCGTGAAGCCGTAGAGAGCCCCCGCCCCGCCGCTGGCGATGATGAGTGCCCGACCGCGCAGCACGAGCAGTTCGCCGGAGAGCGCGTCGATGGCCGTCAGCGCGGCGAAGTGATCGTCGTCCATGAGGATCCCGGTCACGAACACCTCGTCGTAGCGCTGGAAGTTCTCGTACTGGAGGAGGGTGTCGTACAGGGTCTGCATCTCGAAGAAGCCGGTCTTGTCCGCGGCCATCGTCGCCCGGGGGTAGGAATGGCCCCCGAACGGACGCTGCAGGATCTTGCCGTCCTCGTCGCGCGACCAGGGAATGCCCCAGTGGTCGAGCTGGAGAAGCTCCGTGGGTGCGTTCTTCACGAAGCGGTCCACTACGTCCTGGTCGGCCAGAAAGTCCGATCCCTTCACGGTGTCCCATGCGTGCAGATCGAGGGAATCTCCCTCCTCGGAATAGAGCACGGCAGCTGTGCCGCCCTCCGCACACACCGAATGGGACCGCATGATCTGGACCTTGCCTACCAGCCCCACGTCGACCTTGCCGTTGGTCCGTCGGGCGATCTCGACCGCTGCGCGCAGTCCCGCCAGCCCGGTCCCGAAGATGATGACGTCGTGGGTGTGTTCCACGGCCATGGCTCCCGACTCCTTGGGCGAGTGCTCGTGATGCGAATGTGGCGAGCGGATCTCTTCAGCTGTCCTTGCGGTGGCAAGTGAAAACAGCAGAAACCAGAGAAGGCCGCATCGACGTTATCGTAAACCGAACGTGAGGGAAAGTGAGGGCCGACGGTGGAGCCCGGCGCGCCCCGAAAACACGCTTGCCCGCCGTGGAGGGTGTGACGAGTCTCTGGATCGACACGGGCGCGATCTCCGAGCCGATCAGATGGAGGAGATGAGAGGAATGATCCTCCGGCGGCTGTGGTCCGCCACCTCCTTGATCTCTCCCAGCATCTCCGGGGAGAAGGGGACCTGGATCTCGCTTTCGTGGAAGGGCACGCCCTTCATGCGCTGGATGCGGACGAAGAGCCGGAAGGGATCCCGGACGGCATGGGCTACCAGGAGGTTGTCGGCAGCGGCCTCGAGCTCGGCGATCATCGTCTTCTTGGCTGAGCTGCTGACGGAGAAGAGGGACGTCACTCCCTCACGCTCACTCTGGGTCAGGGTCGATTCCATCTCCTCCAGCGTCCGCGCTCCGTAGGTGGGGGAAAAGAGAAGGAGGTTCAAGGCGGACCCGAAGAGGAGTGTCCCAGGTCCTTCTCCCGGGACCATCCGTCGGGCTGCCAGGAGTGACTCGGTCCACGTTGGGGGCTTCACGAGATTGGCCCGGATGTGGTGACGATCCACTTCCTCCATCCCCTCCATCTCCGCGTTCAGCTCGATGAAGGCGACGTGATCGGCGAAGCTCTCGAGGTCCAGGCCGGAGGCTCGTCGGAGCCCCTCTGCGATGAAGGTGTGGCTCGGATACTGGAGGGAGAGAAAGACCACGCTCCCTCCGGCGTGCAGCCAACTGGAGGTGAGGGCATTTCCGATGAGGGGCTTCCCGGACCCGCCGGGCCCGGTGATGAGGGTGGAGGTACCCAGTGGCCACCCTTGGGGCAGAAGCCGGTTGAGCCAGGGCTCGGTGATGGGCAGCGTATTCATGGAAGTGCCCTTCCTCTCAGGGTGGCGGCTTTGAGATACTCTAGAGTATGAGAATCCCGCGCGGCTGCACAAAAATGACGGGTCCTCATGTCGGTGAGTCCTCGAAACACCAAAATATATCAGAGCGAACCGCGCATCTGTTTGACAACAATACTAGATTCCCACGGGTACGCAATGTAGGTTTTTCGGGACCGTTCCGGGATGTCGTCGAGAAGATGACCCGGGCTTCCGGCCGGATGGGAGAACATATCTGGAGGCGCAGGATGTCTCAGACCCAAGAGGCTGCTCCCAAGGGGCAGCAGCTGTCGAAAGAGGACATGGATCGTCAGATCGCAGCGACCATCCAACAGATCGAGAACCGGGTGGTCGTGTTCAGCGGAAAAGGAGGAGTCGGTAAGACCACCGTTGCGGTGAACCTGGCCTATGCCCTGGCCCGAAGTGGGAAGCAGGTCGGCCTGTTGGATGCGGACATCACGGGTCCCAACGTAGCACGAATGGTAGGCAGCTCGGACCCGTTCCAATGGGGCGGGGGAAAGCTCTTCCCCCACGAGGTCGAAGGGCTGAAGATCGTTTCCATCGCGACCATGATCCGCCCCGGCGAGCCGGTGATATGGCGTGGGCCGCTGCGGGCCAAGGCGCTGGAGCAGTTCCTATGGGGTGTGGAGTGGGGCCACCTCGACTTCCTCATCGTAGATCTGCCCCCCGGCACCGGGGACGAGGTGCTCACCATCACCCAGCGGACCTTCCCGCAATTCGCGGTCGTGGTCACGACGCCGCAGGAGGTCTCCCTCATCGATTCCCATCGGGCGGCGAATATGGCCCTCAGGATGGAGGTGCCCCATGTCGGGATCGTGGAGAACATGTCCGTGCTGATATGTCCGAGCTGCGGGGCGGAGATCCCCTTGTTCGGCGAGGGAGGCGGAGAGCGCCAGGCCCGGGAGCTGGGTGTGGAGTTCCTTGGAAAGATCCCCATCGATCTCGAGGTGAGGAGGGGGGGCGACGAAGGTCGGCCCATCGTGCTGCACGGGAAGGACACACCGGTGGCCCAGGCCTTCTTCCACCTTGCCTCCCGAGTGGGCGAGCTTCTCGGAGAAAAGGCCGGCAAGGGGTCGGGCTCCGACCCGGGGTGAGGGTGGCTGGGGGCCGTGTTCTGCGCCTACCTCGACAGGACGACGGCCAGGAGGACGAAGGCCACCGCCATGGAGAGACGGCGCGCGAGACCGGGCCGGGGCGGGGACCAGGCCTCGGATGTGGTCGGCCTTCCGTCCCGGGTCCAGATGACGACGCCTCCGCAAGGGTCGGACCCGAGCTCCACGGGCACCTCGTAGCCGTGGTAGACGTGGATGGCTTCCACGTCGCCGGGGGAGACGAGCTGATCCATGCCTTCCGGGCCCGAGATCCCGACCCCGTCGATCCAGATGCCGGGCCGGCACCCTCCCCGGAGCAGGAGCGTGTTCCCGATGCCCGGAGCCGCCACGACCCTGCCTCCGGGCACGAGGTGGAGCAGGTCGGTGAGGTATCGGGGACGCCGCTCCTCGATGTCCTCCCTGGTGACGGCAAAGGTAGGCGATCCGGTGGGCTGCACGTCCCGCAGGGCAGGCAGGCGGGCCCCCCCCGGCCTCGCCACCACCACCAACGGCTCCAGGCGGATGGGGTCGGCGGAGAGTTGCAGGAGGATATCCAGGTCCGTGTCGGGGAAGACGTAGAGAGTGTCCTCCATGGCCCGGTACCCCAGGGCGGTCACGGAGAGGCGGTAGGAGCCCGGGGCGACGTCCCGGAACAGGAAGCGACCGCGGTCGTCAGTGGCATGGGCGCCCAGCCCCGAGAGGCGGGAACGCCGCGGAACGCCGGCGTGACCCTGCCAGAGTGTGACGGTGGCGCTCCTCACCGGGACGCCGGTCTCCCGGTCCACCACCGTCCCCTGGACCATGGCGCCGGTCCCCAGGCCCCGGGGGCGGCTTCCGGCCTCCTGGGCGGCGAGGCCGCCGGATGCCGACACGAGCAAGGCGGCGGCCACCAACCTCAGGGCTGGAGCGAGGGCTGGAGCGAGGGGAGGAGTCTTCCGGGGCTGTGGGCGACAGGCGCGGCTCCGGCGCGATGGATGGTGGAGCACATCTCCAAGGTAACCCCGAAAGCCGCTTGAAGATGAAGCTCTCGCGCCTGCCCCCGGCGCCGGTCTCCAACAAGGCACCTTTGCATAAGGATCCGGTTTCGCATAGGATCGTTACATGTGAAGCGGGGATGGGGCCACCTGTGATGCTGACCTAGATCGGCGAATCGACGGTAACGGATGCAGCCCACGAAACGGGTTGCGCTGTCTGCGCGATATCCAGTCGAAGCTCGAGCAGGCTCTCCGAAGGAGGCTGTCCAGCCTCCCGAGCCTGCGAGGGAGCGTCGTGAGGTAGGCGTTCCCGAGGCCGCCCCTCTCCTTCACGATCCCAACGAACCGGCGCGGGGGCGACCAGCGAAGGAAGCCTGGTCTGGCCTTGCGTGGTTCTCCCCTGTCGGAATCTCCAACCCTTCAGCACAAAGAGGACCTACCTAATGGTCAACGTTAGGAGATTGCGTTTTGCAGGCCTCTTGGAGCTCGCCCTCCTGGTCCTCCTCGGCGGATTCACGGCCCAGGCCGCCTCCGCACAGGAAGCCCGCGGCACCATCGTGGGCACCGTGGTGGAGGAGGGAACGGGCAAGGCCCTGAGCGGCGCCAACGTGTATCTCGTCGGCACCCGGATCGGAACGCTCTCGAGAGTGAACGGGGCCTTCGCCGTGGAGCGGGTCCCCCCGGGGACGTACCAGGTCGAATTCAGCTACATCGGCTACACCACGCAGCGGACCCAGGTCACGGTGGCGGCCGGCCAGACGGCCACCGTCAACGCCGTGCTGACCGTGGACCCCCTCAAGCTGGACGAGATCGTGGTGACCGGTTACGGGACATCCCGCAAGGAGGCGGTCACCGGCTCCATGCTGTCCATCTCCACCCAGAAGCTGACCGAGCTTTCCAGCACCACCTTCCAGACCGCGCTGCAGGGCGCTCCCGGCGTCCTGGTGAGCAGCACGGACGGGACGCCGGGCGGCGGCGTGAACATCCGTGTGCGGGGGGTGGGCTCCATCACCGCCGGGAGCGAGCCCCTCTACGTCATCGACGGTATCCCGCTCTTCAACGACGGCGACAACATCGGTCAGACGGCCTTCGACAACGCGGGCCGCAGCGCGAACCCGCTGGCGTCCCTCAACCCCAACGACATCGAGAGCGTGGTGGTGCTGAAGGATGCCGCGTCCACCGCCATCTACGGCTCCCGCGGAGCCAACGGCGTCGTCCTCATCACCACCAAGGGCGGCGTTTCGGGCAGCACCATCCGGGAGGTGGCACCCAAGCTCGAGTTCAAGTACCAGTCGGGGTTCTCGGGCCTGGCGTTCAAGAACATCCACCAAGGGCTGAACGCGAAAGACTACCACGACTTCTACATCGAGGCCCGGGTCAACGGCGGCATGTCCGCCGCTGATGCCGAGGCCCTGTACCTGAAGGCCTTCCCGGAGCGGGAGGACAACGACTGGCTCGAGCTCATCACCGAGACGGGGATCACGCAGCAGTACGACCTGAGCGCGACAGGCGGCACCGACCAGTTGACGTATTTCGTCTCGGCGAGTGTGTACAACCAGGAAGGCGTGGTCATCTCCACCGGCTTCGACCGCTACTCCACGCGGGCGAACCTCACGGCGCGCCTCACGGACAAGTTCCAGCTCGCCAACAACCTGAGCCTGGCGCACACGAAGCAGAACGCCCACGAGGACGGCACCTCGTTCCAGGCGCCCTTCTACCAGGTGGTCTTCACGCCCTCCGTCATTCCCATGTTCGACGAGGAGGGCGAGTACTACGCCAAGCATACCGACATCATGGGCGCACAGCATCCCGTCGGCGGCCTGAATGAGAACATCTGGGAACGGCAGACGGACCGCGTCATCGACAACCTCACCGGCATTTACACGTTCAACGACAGGTTCTCGGCTTCGTCGGCGTGGAGCTTCGACATCTACAACGTCGATGACTACATGTACGAGAACATGCGGTACGGGGATTATCGAAACACCGGGGGCGGGTTCGACGAGAGCAGGTCGGACGTCCTCGCCTGGCAGGGCACCAACACGCTGTCGTTCAACGATGTCTTCCGCAGCGTGCACCACGTGGACGCGGTGACCGGGTTCGAGGCCAGCAAGACCACCCGGGACCGCGTGAACGTCTATGGTTCCGGGTTCGCCCATCCCAAGCTGAAGACGGGTTCCAGCGCCGCCGTCATCCAGGGCTCCTCGGACCGGCTGGCGTATTCGTTCGTGTCCGTGTTCGCCCGGGCGAACTACGACTACGACGGCAAGTACTTCGTGTCCGCGTCCATCCGCCGGGACGGGTCGTCCAAGTTCGGGCCCGACAAGCGGTACGGGGACTTCTGGTCCCTGGGATTGGGCTACACGTTGACCAACTCCATCCTGAAGGACAATTCCTTCGTCAACTACCTGAAGCTCAGGACCTCCTACGGCCAGATCGGAAACGCCGACATCGGCTCCTACGAGTGGCAGGGGCTGTACGGCTTCAGCCCGACCTACTACGACCTGCCCGGCTCGGGACCTTCGCAGGTGGAGAATCCCATCCTGACCTGGGAGTCCCAGAACGCCTTCAACTTCGGTGCGGACTACGCGGTGTGGGACAACCGCATCACGGGTACGGTGGAATGGTACCAGAAGGTCTCCAATGACCTGCTCCTGAACGTGCCGATCTCCTACACCACGGGCTTCCGGAGCGTGCTGCAGAACTTCGGCGACATGAAGAATTGGGGGATCGAGTTCTCGATGCAGGCCGAGCTCATGCGGGCGCAGAACTACGACCTGAGCGCGAACTTCAACGTCACGACCCAGCACAACGAGATCACCAAGCTCGGCGAACCCTACGTCCAAACCGGGTTCCGCAGGGCGGAGGGCCGGGACTACCAGGAGTTCTTCCTCTATCCGTGGGCGGGTGTGGACCCGGCCAACGGCAAACCTCTGTACTACACCGACGAGACGAAGACGGCGACCACCAGCAACCTGAACCAGACCGACCGGATCTACACCGGGAAGACGGCCACGCCCAAGTACATCGGGAGCTTCGGGATCTCGGGGCGCTACGGCGCCTTCACGCTCAACGCCTCGGCGCAGTACGCCTTGGGCCACCATCTCTACGAGTACGCCGCGCGGTACTACAACGGCGACGGCCGGTACCTGCCCCGCTCCACATCCCAGTGGGCGTGGGATAACCGCTGGCAGAAGCCGGGTGACATCGTCAAGGTTCCGCAGCAGATCTGGGGCGGCAACGCCAACTCCCAGCCCAACTACTCGGAGCGGTTCCTCTTCAAAGGCGACTACATCCGCCTCAAGGACGTGGCCCTCATGTACCGCCTCCCGGAGACGTTGACGAGCCGCATGGGCATGGAGTCGCTCACCCTGGATGTCAGGCTCAACAACTACCTGACCTATGTGAGTGACAAGGATCTGCACATCGACCCCGAGCAGCCCTTCAACGGCATCTACCAGACGGGCTCCCCGAACATGAAGACCATCAGCATCGGCTTCAGCTCGGTATTCTGATGAGAGAGCAGCGCATGCCTATCCAACATTCATCAAGAGAACAAGGTGGGATCATGAGATATTCCAAGATCCTGACACTGACGCTGCTCTTGCCAACGGTGATGAGCGGCGTCGCGTGCTCGGACTTCCTCAGCCTCGAGCCGCCGCAGTCGGTATCGGCGGACGCGTACTTCCAGACCATGGCCGACTTCCGAGCGGCCATCGTCGGCGTCTACGACCGGATGCAGATATCGGACTGGTACGGGCGCAGCCTACCCCTCATGTCCGACATCATGGGTGAGGACGTGAAACAGAACAGCTCGGCCAACCGGTACCAGGAGTTCCAGGACTTCGAGGGCCAGGCCATCTCCGGCCACATGTACGAGCGGGAGCTCTGGGCCGAGACCTACCAGGGCATCAACTATCTGAATGCGATCATCAACGCCGACTTCGAGCCCCCGTCGGCGTCGCAGACCGAGTTCAACCAGATCCTGGGCGAGGCGTACGCCCTGCGGGGGTTGGCGTACTTCGACCTGTGCAGGATGTACGCCCAGCACTACACGTTCACCGCGGATGCCGGGCATCCCGGCGTGCCCATCATGCTGGAGGCGGACGTTTCGGCCCTCCCTGCCCGGAACACGGTGAAGGAGACCTACGCCCAGGCCGTCGCCGACCTGAATCAGGGCATCAGCCTCATGACCATGAACCGGTACGGGCCGTTCATGATGTCCAAGACGGCGGCCCAGGCTATCCTCTCCAGGATCTACCTGTACATGGAGGACTTCTCCAACGCGGTGGCCATGGCCGACGCGGTCATCAACAGCGGGAAGTACAGCCTGGTGACTGGATCGGCCTACCTGAGTCAATTCGTCACAGGGGGCTCCTCCGAAGCCATCTTCGAGTTGGCGTACAGCCCCGTCGACAGGCTCGGCAACGAGCATCTGAGCGGCATGTACCGGGCCTCCGGGTACGGCGACTACCTGCCGGCGAAGGACCTGCTGAACTTGATTCCTGCGGGCGACATCCGGAATCAGTTCTTCGTCGAGGACCCGAAGCTGGGAGGGAAGTATGCCAGCATGCGGGTCAACAAGTGGCCGACGGGGTCGGGAGAGGACAACATCCCCATCGTCCGGCTATCCGAGGTCTACCTCAACCGCGCCGAGGCCAAGGCGAGGATAGGGCAGGCCGCGGGGGCGCAGGCGGACCTGAACCTGATCCGCAAGCGGGGCCTCGCTACGGCCCCGGATGTGACGGCGACGGGCCAAGCCCTGCTGGAGGAGATCCTCATCGAGAGGAGGATCGAGCTGGGCTACGAGGGGCACAGGGTCCACGACCTCATGAGGCACAAGCGCGACGTCAAGCGCGTGGACTTCACGGGGGATGTCAGCGAGATGAAGTATCCCTGCAACTTCTGCATCCTCCCGATTCCCTTCGAGGAGCTGGACGTGAACCCCAACATGGTCCAGAACGCCGGCTATCCGACGCCGACGGGGTGAGTTGAGAAGGACAGCCCGGCCGGACAGCCGGCACGGAGGGGGAGCGTCTCCTTCGGGCTGGTGATGCAGGCCTGAAGAAAGAGGCGGTGGCCGGGACGAACGGTTCCGGCCACCGCCTCTCTTCATGTGTCCGCGACCGCCGTCCTCCCGATTCCGAGCGCGCGCCGGCCGCTCCGCTTCACCTCCAGGGGTAGCGCGCCACCCTCACGCCCTTCGCCTCCAGGATCAGCTCCAGCATCCGGTGCCAGGAATCCCAGGCCGTCTGGCGCTCGTAGGCGTTGTTCGTCTTGTGGGCGATGACGAGATCCAGGGCCGGGAAGACGGCGATCCACTGACCCCAAGCGCCGCGGGCCCAGTATGCCTTCTCGAAGGGTCCCGTGGCGGTGGGACCGTCCAGGACCCACCACATGTACCCGTACCCCAGGTAGCCGTCGCGGCGGCTCACCGGGTTCATCCCCTCCAGGGGGGTGACAACGGAGGTGATCCGCCGGGCCCATTCCGGGGAGATGATCTCTTTGCCGTTCCAGTCGCCCTCGTGCAGCATGACCAGGCCGATACGGGCCATATCCCTCGTCGAGAGCCAGATGGGGTACGCCGGATACCGGGAGACGGTGAGATCGCCCGCCTTGGCCTGGGCACTCCGGTCCCAATCCTGGAACTGCATGGGGATGGCCAACTGCGACTGGATCTCGTCGTAGATGCTCCGGCCCGTGAGGAGCTCGAAGACGTACCCGGCGGCGTTGAAGTCCCAGTTGCTGTAGAGCATATAGCTCCCGGGCCGCTGAGAGCCGCGGGCTGGGGCCCGGCTCAGGTCGTCTCCCGAGTAGGAGGCGGGGTGGTACACGCCGGACCGGGCCGTGATGAGATGGTGGATGGTGGCCTGCTTCTCGATGTCCAGGAGGCCACCGATGTCATCCATCCCGAGCTCGCCGATGGTGGTCTCGAGGTCGATGACGCCCTTCTCCACCCAGTCTCCGTAGAGCATGGACAGGACGCTCTTACGCGCGGAGGCGATGTACGAGAGCTCCTCGATGTCACCGAAGTCGAAGACGATGCGCCCCCGGTCCACCACCACGAGACCCGTCGTGTTGCTGCTGTCGCGGAGGAATGCGGCGGCCTTTTGCAGGCCCTCGCCACTCCATCCGTAGGCGGCCAGGTCCTGCCGGGGCACGAACTCCCACTCCTCCCCGGGGAACGTCGGAGCCGTGGAGACCTGGGCCGCGGCGGTGGAGGGAAGGGCCAGGGCGACGAAGAGGGGCCAGGACGCGACGCGCCGCAGGACCCCGGCGAGACTGCGCTGGTGGATCATGGGTGTCAGCCCTCCGCAGGCTGCGCCGCCGCGACCACCTGCTCCCAGAAGCGGAAGAAGTTGCCGCCCATGACTTTCCCGATCTCCTCGTCGGTGTAACCCGCTTCCATGAGCCCGTCCACGATGGCCAGGAAGTTGGCCTCCTCGCCGAACTCGGGGATGTAGCTCATCCCCCGCAGGTCGCTGCCGATGCTGACGTGGTCGATCCCCACCAGGTTCTTCACGTGGCTGATGTGCGCCACCATCTCGGCCATGTTCTCCAGGGACGCGGAGGGCCAGATGCCGATGAGGCCGCCCTTGGCGGCGATGGCCTGGATCTCCTCGTCGGTGACATCCCGGGCGCCGCCGTGGCGCGCCTTCACGCCGGTGTGGCTGAAGATCATGGGCTGGGAGGAGACCTCCAGGGCATCCATGATCGTCGGCGTGTTGGCGTGGGCCAGATCGACGATCATCCCCAGCCGGTTGGCCTCCTGAATGAACTCGCGGCCGAAGTCGGTGAGCCCCTCGTCGATGTAGGGCTCCGTCTGCTTGTGGCCGACGCTGTTGTTGAGGAAGTGGATGAGCTGGACCAGCCGCACCCCGCGGCGCTGGATCTCCCGCAGGTTGTCGAGGTTGCTCTCGAGGCCGTCCACGCCCTCCAGCGCGGCCATGACGGCGATCTTGCCCTGGCGCTTCGCCTCCAGCACGGAGGCGGGCGAATCGGCGAGCACCGCATCGCCGTCCTCGACGGTCTTGAAGATCCTGTCCAGCCGGTCCAGGGTGAAGGCCATGCCATCCCCCGGCTTGGTCGGATGAACCTCGTCACCCTGCAGCCGGGGCACCTCGGTGCCGTCGCGGTTGGTGTACCCTCCATGGAAGGCCGCGTCGCTGCTGACGTTGGCGACCAGGAGATCCATGTTGTTGCGGCGATAACGCTCCAACTCCTCCGGCTCGATCTTCTCGATGTTCGCGCGGTGGAAGCGGCTCGGGTGGGAGTGGACGTCCACCCACACGTACTCTTCGTGGATCTTGGCGATGCGCGCATCCCGGGCGGCGGCCTCGGCCGCCGGATCCGGCGCCTTCGCGCAGGACGCAAGAGCCACCCCCGCCAGCAACAGCATTCCTGTCTTGATGGTCGGTCTCATCTCTTCTCCCTCTTTGAACTCCGCACAGAGCCGTGCGAGAGCTCCGGTGCAGAGATCCCCTTGGGTCGTGGTGGAGTCGGGAAACGCTCCCGGGCGCTCCCACGGATCGGCATGAGTATAGCGGCCCCGTGCCGGGCTTCCCAGGCATCTCCCGCGAAGCTCCGGCGGCGGCGCAGTGCTCGTCGTTCGCGCGGGCGATGACCAGAGCGGCGAGGGCGAACGAGCGAGACGGCGTGGGGTGCATCTCTTCCAGGATCTGATCGGGGGTCTCCCCGTGGAAGACCCCCTTGGTCGTCTTGTTCCGCACGGCTAAATAGGTCTCGACGGCGCGGTGGACGACGATGCACTCGGCGGGGGTCAGGATCATGCTTGTGATCTAGCGCCTGCCCCCGCATCCGCGTCCTCGTGGGCGACAGGGTGACGCTGGAGCTTTCCCCCTATGCGCCGGCGTCCGGCTCCGTGTCCAGCGTGAGGTCCATGAGGGGCGCGTAGTACTGGCAGCCCAGGATGTCCCAGTCGCCGGGGCTCCCGTTGGGGCGCGAGCGCAGGATCGTGAACTTGACGGCGTTGGCCGGATCGAACTCCACGAACGCCGAGATCCGCTCGGGGGGGATCCCGAAGAGGCTCGCCATGGCCTGGCGCGTGAACGCGCCGCTGCGCTTCACCCGCTCGTAGGTCGGAGCGTCGGGGAAGATGATGTCGAAGGTGACCTGGTTGACCCCCGCGTTCTTGCTGCGGATGGTCTTGGCGATGTCGACGAGTCGGACGGTGGCCATGTGATCTCCCTACACCCCCGCTTCGGTCGTGTGGACGGAGAACAGCTCCATGGGGTCGTCCACGGGAACGGTGTGGTTGAGCGTCCACACGTAGCCCGGCAGATACCGCATGGCCTTCTTCGTGGTGGCGGCGGCCCCCGCGGTGCCCTTGACGCCCGGGATGCGTGCCAAGAAGAACATGCGCACGGCGTAGTCGGTGACCTTCTCCGCCAAGGCCGCGTCCTCGGCGACGGTCTCCACCACCACGGCCAGCTCGTGGGCCTTGGACTCCTTGACGGGCTCCAGCTCCTTGAGGACGCCGTTCTTGCCGAACACGTGGTAGAACAGCCCGTAGCCGTCCTTCCCGAACATCCTCTCCACGCTTTCCCGCGACCAGCGCACGATGTCGTCCACGTGGCGGACCAGGTGGGCGTCCCTCAGCCCCGCGATTCCCATGAAGCGCTCTCCAACCTTCTTCGCACCCTCCAGCTTGACGCGAATCTCGGACGCGGGTGACCAGCGGGCGCCGGTCACGCGGGTGGTCTTCTCGTCGTGGTGCTCGTAGCGGCACGCGCGCATGTCCAGCGATCCGCCCACGACGTACTCGAAGTCCGGATTTGCGCGCTCGTACATGGCATGGCCGCTCACCGACGCCACCGTGCACCGCTGGTCGGGGTGGCAAGCGGTCACGAGGACCTCGTCCGGGGTGACGGTGCCGATGACGGTCTCCTTCCCCATGAAGGGCTCGGCGCAAAACGAGGCGCACTCGATGATCTTGCCCATGTGGTAAGCCAGGCTCTCGGGGAGCCCGGCCCGGATGGCCGGCGCGGCGAAGAGCGCAGCGTCGCCCGAGCGCCCGCCGATGATCACGTCGGCGCCCCGGTCCAGGAGCTCGATGAAGGGATGCACTCCGGCCACCGCCACGACCCGCGACGTCCGTTCCAGCTCCTCCCGGGTCAGCGCCGGGAACCCGTCGAGGCCGTCGATGGACACTCCGCGGGCCATCTTGTCGAGCAGGTACGCGTGGGGCACTTCGGAGTAGAAGTATCCCACCTTGAACTTCGGGATGCGGTGCTCCGCGGCATTGGCCTTGATGATCTCGACGAACTGGTCCACGCCCCGGTTGCTGCCGGTGTCGCCGGCGGAGCCGATGATCATCGGGATCCCCAGACGCCTCGCCGAGGTGAGGAGCAGCTCCAGCTCCTCCTCGGCGAACAGCCCCATCGTGATGTCTTCACCGAGGTATACAGGACCCGGGTCCGAGCTGCCGGCATCGGCGGCGATGACGTCGGGCCTGGCTTCCAGGCCGCGGTCGAAGCTCTCTCGGCCCGACGGGGCGGTGCCCAGGTGGCCGGTGGATACCATGATCTTCATGCGCTTCTCCGAGAAGCGAGACGGATGAACTGATCGGTTGCGAGAAGGGCTCCTCCGGCCACGAGGCCCACGGCGAGCCAGCGGGCGTCGGGATAGAGGAGCAGCGCGCCGACCCCGGTGGCGGCCACCCGCTGGAATGCGTTGAGACGCACCCGGAAGAAGCCGAAGAGGCCGGCGGCCATGGTGACGGCGCCCAGCAGCGCCGACGCCGAGTGCAGGAGGACGGACGTCCAGGGCGCGCGGCCCACCAGCGCGGGCTCCAGCACGAAGAAGAACGGGACGAGGAAAGCCACGACGCCCAGGCGCATGCCCATCAGGGCGGTCTTGAGCCAGTTCCCGCCAGCGATGTTGGCCGCCACGATGCAGCCCGTGCACGTGGGCGGCGTGACCGCGGCGAGGGTGGCCCAGTAGATGAGGAACATGTGCACCGCCACCACGTCCAGCCCGAGGCGCAGGACGGGCGGCGCGATGAGGGCGACGGAGAGGATGTACGTGGCGGCGGTGGGCAGCGCCGTGCCCAGGACGAACGGCACGAGGGCGGCGATGAGGAGCGCCCCGACGAGGTTCTGGGCGCCCACCTGGACGATGAGCGCGCTGATCTTGGGCGCGACCCCGGTGAGGCCCAGGAGATGCGTGAAGACGCCCACGGCGATGAGGATGGGCGCGACGGTGGCGGCCGCCCGCCCTCCGGCGGCCAGAGCGACGCCGACCTGGCGCAGCCGGTCCTTGATGCCGGCGGGCGACAGGTCTGCGAGCAGGAAAAGCCCGACTAGCGCCACGATGGCCCAGAAGCCGGCCTTGGTGAGCGACGAGCCGCGGTAGAGGAGAACCAGCAGGAGCGCCAGGGGCGCCAGGAGCGGGACGAGGCGCGAGGCCCTCACGGTGTCGCGCCAGGGCGGCAGCTCGGAGGGCGGCAGGGGGGCCAGCGCCAGGCGCTGCGCCTCGAAGTGGACGCCCGCGACGACGCCGGCGTAGAAGAGCACGCACGGGATGAGCGCGTAGCCGATGATCTTGAGGTAGGGGATGCCGGTGAGCTCCGACATGATGAACGCCGAGATCCCCATGATGGGCGGAGTGAACCCGCCTCCCGTGGAGGCCATGGCAGCGACGCCGCCGGCGAAGTCGGCGCCGTATCCCAGCCGGGTCATGAGAGGGATGGTGTAGTTCCCGGTCACCGACACGTTGGCCAGGGTGGACCCGGAGATGCTGCCGAAGAGCGCGCTGGCCGCCACCGCCACCTTGGCCGGACCGCCGCGGGAGCGCCCGGCGCTGAGGAGCGCCAGGTCCATAAAGGTCCTGCCCCCTCCCGTGGCGCCCAGCATGGCCCCGAAGATGAGGAACATGGCGATGAACGTCGCCGAGGTCCCGGTGATGGAGCCGTAGATCCCCAGGGAGGAGGAGTAGACCGAGCCCAGCACGAAGCTGAGGGGGAAGCCGGGGTGCTGCCATCGCCCCGGCATGGCCGGCCCCAGGAACACGTAGCCCAGCATGAGCAGCACGCAGATGGGGATCGCCCACCCCGTGGCGCGGCGCGCGGCGTCGAGGATGGCCAGGAGGAGGAGCGCGCCCAGGACGAGCCCTACCGTCGAGGTCTCGCCTGGGTACGTCTGGATGTCCAGCCAGCGGACGAGGACGTGGAGGTTCGATGCGGCGAGCACGGCGAACCAGCCTGCGAACACGACGAGCGCCAGCGGTCCGATCTTCCTCTTCCTCAGCGTCGGATGCATGAGGAACACGACGCTCAGGGCGAGCCAGACGTGGAGGGAGCGGAGCTGGAGGTCGTAGAGCGGCGCGAACACCGGGACCGTGAGCTGGAACAGCGCGAACAGCCCGCACGCCCACGCGGTGACCTTCGACCAGCGCTCCTGGAGCGGGGTCACCGCCCGGCCTCCCGGTACTCGGGGGGGACGAATCGGTTGGGGACCTGGATGCCGATCTCCCGTGCGTACTGCACCAGGCCCGCGTGGTAGTAGAAGCCCTCGCCCGGCGGCGTGTTGCGGAAGGCGTCGCGGATGGGATCTGTGCCCCGGGCCGGAGGATAGGCCTCTTCGATCTCCGCCCAGCCTTCGTAGACCGCCTTGGTGATCCGGTAGCCCACCTCCTGGGGCATGAGGGAGCTGCTCAGGGCCATGGCCGCCGACGTCATCTCATAGAAGCCGCCGACCTCGGGGAGGTTCTGGACGCCTCCCACCGGCGTCAGGGCGAGGGTGTTGAGCGGGTCCGCGGCCTGGATGCTGTCGGCCTCCGCCTGGGTGAACCCGACCACGGTGAGAGGCGTGCGGTAGTGGCACTCGAGCATGGCGGCGTCGAACGAGCCGAGGGGACTCCCCTTCATGAGGCCCACGATCCGCCCTTCCTTCAGACCGGCCACGGCATCCCCGAGAGATCCGGGGACGAAGTCGGCGCCGGTGCCCAGGAGGCGATCCACCTCCAGGAGGCGGCTCATGTCCCTGGTTCCCGGGCTCCCCGGTCCTACCTTCCCTCCCGCGAGGTCGCTCCAGGTGCGGATGCCATGGGCCCGGGCCTCGTCCGCCCGGACGTAGATGCGCGCTACGGTGACGTTGCGCAGGAACATCATGCGGACCGGCTCCCAGGGGCCGTAGCGCTCGAAGCCACCCGAGCCGCTCCTCACCTCGGCGTACACGGCGGGGCTCCCGCTGATGGACCAGTGGAAGATCCCCTGCTTCATGCGGCGCGCGTTGTCGTAGGCGCCGCTGCTCTCCACCACCGTCACGACGATGCCCGGGTCGTGCTTGGCCACGGCCGTGGCCACGGCGACGCCGAAGCTGTAGACGCCGGAAGTGGCCTGGGTGCTGCCCATGAAGACCTGGATGAGGTCCTCGTGCCGGTCGCCGGCCCCGGGGGGCCCGACGGACCACAGCGCACCCCAGGTGAGGAGGGCGGCTCCCCCCAGCGCGGCACCGAGCCCGACCCACCGTCGGGGCGTCATCGCCATGCGCCGTCCCGGCGCGCGGCCTACCTTTCCCGCTCGAACACGACCTTCCCGTCCACGATGGTCATCTCCACCGTCATGTCGAGGATCTCCTTCGGGTCGATCTCCAGGAGGTTGCGGTCACAGACGGTGATGTCGGCCAGCTTCCCGGCCTTCAGCGAGCCGCGCTCGTCTCCCTCGAACGCGGCGATGGCGTTGTTGATGGTGTAGGCCTTCAGGGCCTCGGCCACGGAGATCCTCTCCTCGGGGAACCAGCCACCCTCGGGGGTGTGATTCAGCGTGGTGCGGTTCACGGCGGCGTGGATGAGGTACTTCGGGTGCATGTGGTACTCGGCCGCCGAGGTGCCGGGCCAGTCGGAGCCGAAGGAGAGCATGGTCCCGTTGTCCAGGAGGGACTTGAAGGCGTACGCGCCCTTGCTGCGCTCGTGGCCGATGCGCTCCTCCATCCAGCGCATGTCGTCGGAGAGGTGGTAGGGGTTCACCTCGGCAATGACCCCGAGCTGCTGGAAGCGGGCGAAGTCGCCGGGGCGGATCACCTGGGCGTGGATGACGCGGAACCCGTTGAGGTCCACTCCCTCGTTCTTCAGCCGCTCGTAGAGGTCCAGCATGAGGGCCACGCCCTTGTCCCCGATGGCGTGCACGTTGGGGACGAAACCGCCGTCCAGGCCGGCGCGGATGAGGCCGTACATCTTCTCCATGTCCCCCACCATCATGGCCGAGTCGCTGCTCGTGTGGGGGCGGTAATGGCCGTAGTTGCCGGGCTGGTCGGTGTACGGCTCGAAGAAGAGGGCGCCGTGGGTGCCCATGATCCCGTCGATGTACCCCTTGAGCGCGCCGTAGCGGAGGAAGGGGTCGGGCTGCTTCGTCTCGGGGTGGAGTCCCATGCGGAAGCCTCCGCCCACCAGCTCGGCGCCGCGGAAGAGGTCGGGGCGGAGCCAGACGCGGGCGGTGAGCTCCCCGTCCCGCTGGAGTTCGGCGAAGCGTGCCGTCTGATCCGGGGTGGCGATGTCGTGGACCTCCACGATGCCGGCCTCCCGGAGCGCCTCGAGCGCAGCGCGGTTCTCGGCCAGCAGGCGCTCGTGGGACTTGGGCGTGCGGATCTCGCGGAGCCGGTCGAGGGCCGGCGAGCCGCGGCGGATGAGCCCGGTCGGGGCGCCCTGAGCGCTCAACTCCATCCCCATCAACGGAGCGTCCTCGATCCCTGCGGCGCGCAGCGCGGCGGTGTTGGCGAGGAAGAGCTCGCCGTCGAAGGAAGTGAGGAGGCAGGGGTGGCGGGCGGTGACGTCGTCGATGACCCAGCGGTCGGGCGTCCAACGCCCGTCCTTCTTCTCCCCGGCGCCCTCGGCGCCCAGGGACCACTCCTCGTAGGCGCCCCAGAGCCCTCCCGAGATCCACTCTCCTTCCTCCAGGATGCCGGTGACGCGCCGCATCTCCGCCACCAGCCCCTGGTCGTCGGACACGGCCATGAGGTTGGCGTCGTTGATGAGCGCGCCGGCGTTGTTGAAGTGGATGTGGCCGTCGATGAACCCGGGCACCACGAACTTCCCGTGCAGGTCCACCACGCGGGTGTTGCGGCCCTGGTACGCCTCGGCCGCGGCATCGTCGTCGAGGACGGCGGTGATCGTGTTGCCCGTCACCACCACGGCGGACGCCCAGGGGTGGTCCTCCTCCATGGTGTAGACCTCGCCGTTCAGGAGGATGAGGTCGGCGGGGGGGGTGCCCCGGCAGGCGGCGAAGGAGAGGAGGGCGAGCAGGGGCAGGGGGGCGAGGCGCTTCATGAGGGGATCTCCCGGACCGGTGGCCTGGTGCGGCACGCTCAGGCGGACGTGGCGTATGACAGATTACCCGGGGTGGGGGAGACGGGCAAACGCGCGCGGCACCCGGGCTTTCCCCGCGCGCCGAGCCCCGGATTTCGCCGCGATGCGACCCAGCGGTCGCCTCGCGGCTAGCGGATCCCCGGCGACACCTCCTTGTACCCCGCCGGGACCTGGAAGCGCTCGTCGGGGATGGCGCCGGTCTTCACGTCCTGGACGGTCTGGGTGATGCGCATGTGGACGCTCTGGGCCGTCGCCGCGTCGGGAGCGGGCTGCTCCTGCTGCCGTCTCCGTCCCATGAGACCGCCCAACGCCTGGCGTGCCGCGGCCCCGGCGGCCGCGGCGGCCATACCGCCCGCCCCGGAGCCCAGGGGCTTGTCCGACTCGGCCAGTACCGCCTCCCGGTCGAACTCGGCACCGGGGGGCACCATGACGAAGGAGGTCACCGTGCGCACCGGGATCCCCTCGATCCCCTTCATCTCCTCGGCGATGTTGCGCCCCGCCTCCATCATGGCCGGGTCGTCGGCGAAGGCGCTCCCCATGGCGCCGGTGGCTCCGGCGGCCATGGCGTCCTGGGCCTTCTTCCACTCCGCGTAGCCGGGGTAGTCCTTGCTGAACCAGATCTCCACGAGGAAGGCCATGCCACCCATACCCTCCTCGGTGACCTGCGCCTCGGGTCCGCCGGTGGGCTCGGTGTACATGAGCACCTGCTCGGCGGTGTAGCCGTCGAGGCGCTGGGTCTTCCCGGTGCGCTCCACCTTCAACTCGGGGCCGCCCTCGGCGGGCCCG
>Ga0315541_1001621_pt1 | contig 20346 bp, 19 predicted proteins | sample SalMarSW160190MG_FD_203095 | JGI IMG/M metagenome (GOLD analysis project Ga0315541, IMG submission 203095) | Salt marsh sediment microbial communities from the Plum Island Ecosystem LTER, Massachusetts, United States - Salt Marsh Sediment SW1601-190 ...
CCCGGGCCAAAACCCCAGGCATTGACCATAGGACCAACGGTAATATCGAATGCACCATCCGTGATCGCTGACACCTCAACGGCTTTACGAAAAACCGTTTCAAACATCTCATCCACTATCACAAGACTATCATTCCGGTTAATCCTTGTAATGATCGATTCGGGATGGTAGAGGGAGAGTGATTCATCAATCCGCCTCAACAGGGAATCAATCTCATCCTGAAATAAGAATTCATCTTTATGCAGTAAAAAATCAATGGAAAGATCCGGTATATAGATTATATGGTAGGTCGTTCCCTGGGCAAATCCATCGATTACCAGGTAGGAACTCCTCCTGTAATTAATGTGAATTAAAACCAGCAGAAGGATGATCAATGCAGCCAGGGCAATGATCCATTTCTTAATTCTATCCTCCAAAATCATCAAAATCGATCATTTCTTCGGGTACTCCCAGGTCGTAGAGCATCTTGTTCACCGCATCGTTCATTAAGGGGGGACCGCACATGTAGTATTCAATCTCCTCCGGTTCTTCATGTTTGTTCAGGTATTCATCATAGATCACCTGGTGAATGAAACCGACATATCCATCCCACTTGTCCTCTTCTTTCGGCTCGGAGAGGGCAATATAAAAAGAGAAATTGGGAAATTTCTTTTCCAGATCCCTGAATTGGTCTTCATAAAATATCTCACGCATGGAACGGGCACCATACCAGTAAGACACTTTCCTGTTGGTTTTCAAGGTATGAAACAGGTGAAAGAGATGGGACCTCATCGGCGCCATGCCTGCTCCACCACCGATATAGAGCATTTCATTTTCGGTGTGCTTGATAAAGAATTCGCCAAATGGACCGGATATGGTAATATTATCGCCCGGTTTCCTGGAGAAGATAAAGGATGAACAGATCCCCGGATTCATATTCATAAACGCACCTTTCGCCCTGTCCCAGGGTGGCGTGGCAATCCGGATATTGAGCATGATGATGTTTCCTTCTGCAGGATGATTGGCCATGGAGTAAGCACGAAATGTCTCCTCGGGATTTTTCATCTTCAGATCCCACATCTTGAATTTATCCCATTCATCCCGGTATTCCTCCTCCACATCGATATCCCTGAAATCAACCTCCATCTTCGGCACATCAATCTGGATGTAGCCACCCGATTGAAAATCGAGCGTCTCGCCTTCCGGCAGCTTGACGACAAATTCCTTTATGAATGTTGCAACATTGTGATTGGATACCACTTCACACTCCCACTTCTTAATTCCCAGTATGGCTTCTGGAACCAGAATATCCATATCTTCCCTGATCTTAACCTGACAGCCCAGTCTCCAGTTGTTCTGTTGTTCCTTGCGGGTAAAAAACCCGGTTTCGGTAGCCAGTATGGATCCGCCTCCTTTAATTACCTGGCACTTACACAAGCCACACGTCCCGCCGCCACCACAGGCGGAAGGCAAAAAAATATCATTGCCTGAGAGGGTTGTGAGTAATGTTGATCCGGGATCAACAGTAAACTCCCTGTCATTCACTTTCAGTTTCACTTCACCCTGAGGTGTAAGCTTTTTTCTTGCATACAGAAGGATAACAACGAGGAAAAGTATGACAAAAAGAAAAACAACAATGCTGGACAGTATGATTGTTGTTTGTGTGCTAAGCAGGATCATCTTCTGACGTATTAATAATTCAAAACCCGATTAATAACTACAATTTTATGCCCATGAAACTCATGAATGCCATTCCCATCAGACCGGTAATGATAAAGGTAATGCCCAATCCCCTGAGGGGTGCCGGAACATTGGAATAGCGTAATTTTTCACGGATGGCTGCGATACCGACGATTGCCAGTAACCAGCCAATACCCGAACCCAACCCGAACATAGTGGCTTCAGCAATATTTTGATATTCAGCTTGCTGCATGAACAGTGAACCGCCCAGTATGGCACAGTTGACGGCAATGAGCGGAAGAAAAATTCCCAGTGAATTATAGAGTGCCGGGGAAAATTTCTCAATCACCATCTCTACCAGCTGAACCATGGATGCAATCACGGCAATAAACATGATGAATGAAAGGAAACTGAGGTTTACGTCGGTAAACGATTCTCCCAACCATACCAGCGCTCCCTCTTTCAGCAGGTATTTCTCGATCAGGTAATCAACCGGTACCGTTATCCCGAGAACAAATATTACGGCAATACCAAGACCAACAGAGGTTTTTACCGTTTTTGAAACAGCAAGGTAGGAACACATGCCCAAAAAATAGGCAAAGACCATATTGTTGATGAAGATCGATTTAATGAAAATGTTGATTAGATTTTCCATGATCTGCAATGCTCTTTTGTGATTAGTTTTCCTCGATTAACATTTTGTTCTTGCTGCGCTGCACCCAGATGATGATCCCCACCGTAATCAGTGCCATGGGTGAAAGGATCATCAAACCATTGTCTTCATATCCGATGTTATAAAGCCCGATCTTTTCAATTACGGGATATCCGAACAGTTCTCCCGAACCCAGTAGCTCCCTGAAAAAGCCAACGATGATCAGGATAATACCATAGCCCGCTGCATTCCCGATTCCATCAAGGAATGAAGGCCATGGCTTGTTACCCAGTGCAAACGCTTCCAGCCGTCCCATGATGATGCAATTGGTGATGATCAGCCCTACAAATACGGAGAGTTGCCTGCTTACATCATATGCAAACGCTTTCAATACCTGGTCAACCAGGATAACCATGGAAGCAATGACCGTTAGCTGTACGATAATCCTGATCCGGGGAGGAACACGTTTGCGCAACAGCGAGATAACCACGTTTGATACCGCCATAACAACCAGTACCGAAATGGCCATCACAATCGAAGGTTTCAGCTTGGCAGTAACAGCCAGCGCTGAACAAATCCCCAGAACCTGAACGGTGATCGGATTCTCATCATTAAGGGGATTGGTTAATAATTTGATATTCTTCGGAGAGAATAACGGTTCCTTATCACTCATCTTTTTTACTCTTTTGATTTTTAAAATAGTTTTCGTATCCGGATAGACAATCCATCAGCATCGCCTCAAGGCCCTTGCTGGTAATGGTTCCTCCCGATATAGCGTCCACCTCGTTGAGGCTCTCGGGATCGGCTTTCCCCCGGACAACCTCGATGGAGATAAAATGACCGGTTTTATCAAATATCTTCTTCCCGATAAATTGCTCCTGGAACCAGTCGGTGTTGATCTCAGCCCCCAATCCGGGGGTTTCTCCATCGTGATCGAAATTGGTACCGAAAATGCTGGTCATATCGTCAGAAAAAGAGACGTACCCATAGATCGGCCCCCAAAGCCCCTTCCCTTCAACCGGAACAATGTATTTCCTGTTTCCATCTTCCAATTCCCCAACATAAACAGGAAATGCTCTCTCTTGGTGAGGTTTCCTGATCTCCTTCTTCATGTCCACATTAAAAGCGACCAGCTCATCAACCATGCCACCGCTGAGATCAACAACAAAACTCTCTTTGATATACTCGTCATATAGCTCTTCCGCCGTGGAGGCATCACTCTCAATATTGATGGATGCCAGGATGTTCCTTTTCTTTTCAACCTCAATATTTCTCTTCTGAATGGGCTGGAGCAACATGGCAGCTGAAGAGAGAATGGCTGCCACCAGTATCACCATGATGGAAGAAAAAATAAAAATATAGGTATTGCTGAATCTTTTCATTACCGGAAATTTCTATGATTGTGCATTGATTTTTGCTCGTTTAAGCCTCCGTTTAATATTCCCTTCAACCACATAGTGATCGATCAGCGGGGAAAAGACATTCATCAAAAGGATTGCCAGCATAACGCCTTCGGGATAGGCAGGGTTTAATACCCGGATGAGAATAGCCATGATGCCGATGAGGAAACCGTAGATCCATTTACCCTTTTCGGTTTGCGCTGCAGTCACCGGATCAGTAGCCATAAAAACTGCTCCGAATGCAAATCCCCCCATCACCAGGTGATGCCAGGCAGGTATCTCCATAAAGGGATTCACTGAAAAAAAGTTCAGGATCAATCCCATGACCAGTCCGCCGGCAAAAACGGAAGTGATGATCTTCCAGCTGCCGACACCGGTATAGATGAGTATTACCGCACCAATAAGAATGGCAAGGGTTGATGTTTCACCAACCGACCCGGGAATGATACCCAGAAACATGTTCCATACCGACGGAATATTCCCCAAATTTCCTGCTGCGGCTTCTGCCAGGGGAGTGGCTCCACTGAAACCATCCACAATCCCTTCCCCTTCAGTCAGCTTTGAGATCCAGACCGTATCACCCGACATCCACCCCGGATAGGCAAAAAACAGGAACGCCCTTGCCGTTAATGCCGGATTCAGAATGTTCATTCCCGTTCCGCCAAATACCTCCTTACCAATGATAACTGCAAAAGCTGTTGATACGGCAAGCATCCACAACGGAACATCAATGGGAACAATCAAAGGGATCAAAATGCCGGATACCAGAAATCCTTCATTTATTTCATGCCCCCTGATCTGGGCAAAAATAAACTCAATGCCCAATCCCACAGCATAAGAAACAACGATCAGGGGCAAAACGCGTAGAAAACCATACCAGAAATTACCCCAGAGTGTTGCTTCCGCACCAATAGATAGGTGATACTGATACCCGGTGTTCCACATGCCGAATAACATGGCCGGAACCAGGGCAATAACCACCAGCGCCATCGTTCGTTTCATATCAACGCTGTCCCGGACATGAGAACCCGCAGTGGTTACTGTGTTGGAGACAAAAAGAAAGGTTTCAAATCCTTCAAAGGTCGATTGCAGCTTTTCATACTTTCCCCCCTTTACGAAGTTAGGCTTGATCTTATCGATATATCTTCTTAAAGCTTTCATTATCAATTGGTTATCAAAATATATTCAGGGTTCATGTGAACAAAACTATCCAAGCTCTTTGATCATCAAATCAATCCCGTTCCGGACGATCGATTGAACTTCGGTTTTTGACGTGCATACGAATTCACAGAGAGCCAGATCTTCCTCCGCAATTTCATAGATGCCCAGGTTCTCCATTTTGTCAATGTCCTCCACCAGGATCGCTTTCAACAGATGCACCGGGTAAATGTCCATGGGCAGGACCTTCTCATATTGCCCGGTCATTACAAATGCACGCTTACCACCATTCAGGTTGGTATGCATCGTAAACTCCCTGTTCGGAGTAAGCCAGGCAAGGAACGTCCTCGACATGCTGAATTTATTCACTCCCGGCAGTGCCCATCCCAAAAAATCGTAATGGTCACCTTCCGGGATCACACTGACCAGGGAATCGTAATACCCGATATACCCATCGTTCAGAATTTTTCCCCCGGTAAGCACATTCCCGCTGATATACCTGAGATTCCCTTCCTTCACATTATCCTTAATCAGTGGAACAATGGATGCACCCAGCATCGTTTTAAAATACCGTGGTGTTTTCACTTCGGAACCAGCAAGCGCCACAATCCTGGACGCATCAAAAATCCCCTTTTCAAAAAGCCGTCCGATGATAACAACATCCTGTGGATTAACCGTCCAGACAATATCCCCTTTGTTTATCGGATCAATATGATGGATCTGAATTCCTACATTACCCGCCGGATGAGGTCCCCTGAAGTGATGCAACTGTACGCGGTCAAGATCTTTAAAAACATCACATACCGGAAAGGTGCCGTTAACACCGATGTGGATATCCCCCTCGGTAAGCTTCGACAGGGCTTTGATCCCCGTCTGAAAGGCATCGCGTTCTTCCTTTAACACAAAATCATAATCTGGTGCCAGCGGTGCAGTGTCAAAACCCGATATGAATATGGCTTTGGGAATGTCCGAGCCATTGGCAATAATGTGGTAGGGTCTCTTACGGATGAAGGGCCACAAACCCGACTTTTGAAGATTTTCAATAACCTCTTCCCTCTCCATGCTCTCCGGATCACCCTGCCTGAATGATTCATATGCAATCTGCGGATCAGCCTTCACCACCACTTCCAGTATCCTGCGGCGCTCCCCCCGGGTAATGGACACAACCTTACCGCTTACCGGTGAGGTAAATAAAACCTCGGGATGATATTTATCAAAAAACAACGGGGATCCCGCTTTCACTTCATGGTCCACTTTAACAGTAAGCTTGGGCGTCAGACCGGCGAAATCGATGGGTTTTACTGCATACATCCCGGAAGGATCAGCCTGAATCAGGATCTTTTCAGCCTTTCCCTTTATCGGTATATCCAGCCCCCTTTTGATCTTTATAACTTTCGGCATGGTAAGCTTTTGATTTTATTTTATTTGCAACAAAAATAGATATTTTTTAATTTTTGTCAACTTACATAGATTATTTATATTTTTTCCGGATTGTTTCCGTTATTAGGCAAAGGATTAGAAAAATGATCACGATCAAACATACTGCCATTCAAATCCTGATTTTTCTTACCCTCGGTTGCTCCGGTGTTACCGCCGGTGGAAAGCTACAGGATGACCTGCCAGACAATCAGAACCAAAAGTATGATAACCACATTTTTACCGACCGGATTAACACCGTTATTCTCCACCGCGAAGGATGGGAACTCTCCTGGCCCATCATGGAACTGAACAGCAACCAGAAACTGGTGTTCAGTTTTGACTACCTGGGGGAGGATATCCAGGACTATTACTATACCTTTATCCATTGTAACGCAAACTGGCAACCTTCCTCCCTTTTTCCCTCGGAATACCTCGAGGGATTTACCGACAATAGAATAGAGGAATATGACTATTCCTTCAATACTACCATCCGGTACATTCATTATGAACTGATCCTGCCCAACGAATATTTCCGGTTTAAACTTTCCGGTAATTATGTGTTGCATGTCTACCGGAATAATGATCCGGAGGATATCGTTATCTCACAACGATTCGCTGTCACAGAAAGCAGGGTGACCATTACCGTAACGCCTAAAAGACCTTCGTTTACCAGTTTTCGGGACTCGGGACAGGAGATCGATTTCAGCATCGGTTACCAGGGATATCCGGTTAGAAATCCTTACCAGGACATCAAGGTAGCCATCTGTCAGAATAACCGGTGGGACAATGCCATTACCGGCATGAAACCATCGTTCCTGAGAAACCAGGTATTGATTTATGACTATGCCGTTGAGAACGTCTTCAGGGGAGGTTCTGAATACCGTTATTTTGATTTCAAAAGCCTGCGGTATCAATCGGAATATGTGAAGGAGATCGATTTTCGGAATGACTATTATCACGTTGCACTCCATCCCGATCCCCTTAGAACATCAGGAAGCTACTTTTTTCATGAGGACCTGAACGGTAGATTCTATGTGGATGTGCAGGAACAGACAAACCGCAATACCGATGCTGATTACGCCTGGGTCTATTTTACCCTGCCCTTCCTTTCACCACCGGATGACGGACAGGTTTATGTCTTCGGAGGCCTTTCAAACTGGGAATGGAACGATCGTAACAGAATGAGGTATAATCCTGAAAGTCAGAGCTACGAGCTATCCATGCTCCTGAAACAGGGATTCTACAATTACGAATACATATTCGTTTCAGACCGGGAAGGAGTGGCTGACAACTCCTGGTTTGAAGGCAATCATTTCGAAACAGAAAATGATTATGTAATTTATGTTTACCACCATGACGATGCATTCCGGTATGAAAAACTGATCGGAGTAACCGTTGTTAATACGTTGAATCGATGATGGAATTCCAGTTCAAGGTTTTCCGCTTTAATCCTTTTTCGTGATTCGTAACGCTGCCTGAGCGGGACTGTTATTCAGTCGCTAGCCATACGATAGTCATACTATAGTCATACAATGCTTCACCCTGTGAAATAATGCTTTGCATTAGCGACGAAGTCGCTATTTCACAGGGTAAATACGATGGTCATTTAATAGTTATTTGATCCACCAATCGTGGATCGTTATTTATAGTTAGTAAGTTATTGAGTACATTGGTATTAACCTTAAACATAACGTACCCTTATAAACCAATCCCACTTCAATTTCAACATTGCGACAACTTTCAATTTTTACGTTAGACACATTAATAACCCAATAACTCAATAACCCAATAACATTTTTTCCTTTCTCTCACCTGAAATTATAGTCTCATTAACATTTAACTTTCTTTTTTATTTTTCAACAATTTTTATTTATTTTGCAGTTTATTTAATCTAAATAAGAATATTTTTACTGAGTAATAATAAGTATAAAATACCAAGGTTATGTCACAGCGATTCTATCATGTGCCCCTGGCCGAGAACGAACCGGTCAGGTCCTATGCTCCGGGGACACCCGAGAGGGCTGAATTGAAGGAAACCATTGAGAAGATGCGTTCTTCACGGGTTGAAATTTCCATGATAATTGATGGGAAGGAGGTTAAGACGGGAAATCTTGTTCCAATACACCCACCCCACGATCACAAACACCTTCTGGGTCATTACCACAAGGGTGAGCGGAAGCACGTTAAAATGGCCATTGAAGCCGCTTTGAAAGCAAAACTTGCCTGGGCAAGCATGTCCTGGAGAGCACGAGCATCGATCTTTCTGAAAGCAGCCGGACTGCTTTCCGGTCCCTACCGAAGCAGGATCAATGCTGCGACAATGCTGGGACAGTCAAAAACGGTTTTCCAGGCAGAGATCGATGCTGCCTGTGAAAGCATCGATTTTTTTCGTTACAATGTTCAATACATGACCGAGATTTACATGAACCAGCCCAAATCGTTTCCGAATACCTGGAACAGGCTGGAGCAGCGGCCACTGGAAGGATTTATTTTCGCACTTACCCCGTTTAATTTTACATCCATCGCTGCCAATTTACCCACTGCCCCTGCCATGATGGGGAATACGGTGGTGTGGAAACCATCACATAACCAGGTCTATTCTGCACAGGTCCTCATGGAGGTTTTCAGGGAAGCAGGATTACCCGACGGGGTGATCAACCTGGTTCTCGTATCCGGCCCCGATGCAGGTGCTGAGGTCTTTTCACACCGCGATTTTGCCGGAATACACTTCACCGGATCAACGGATGTTTTCGATACCATCTGGAAAACCATGGGAGAAAACATACATCATTACCGGACCTATCCGAGGATTGTCGGTGAAACCGGCGGTAAGGATTTTGCCATGGTACACCGGTCGGCCAAACCGGAACAGGTAGCCACCGCAATCACACGCGGAGGGTTCGAATACCAGGGACAAAAATGCTCCGCCCTCTCAAGGGCATACATTCCCGATAACCTGTGGCCCCGCATTAAGGAGCTGGTGTCCGGACACCTTAGCTCAATAAAAATGGGTGGTGTGGAAGATTTTTCAAACTTCGTGAATGCGGTTATCGATGAGAAATCGTTTGATAAACTGGTGGGATACATTGAAAATGCCAGGAAAGATCCCGACACAGAGATCATTTTTGGTGGGAAGTATGATAAATCCAGCGGTTATTTTATCGAGCCGACCATTATACTGACAAAAAACCCCTGTTATGTGACGATGATTGAAGAGCTGTTCGGTCCGATCGTAACCATTTACATCTATGAAGAGGATAAATTCGAAGAGACCATGGATCTGCTGAACCGTACCTCCATTTACGGGCTTACCGGAGCACTTTTTGCACAGGATCGGGAGGCGATTGAACTGGGATCAAAGAGGCTTGTAAATGCAGCCGGAAATTTCTATATCAATGATAAACCTACCGGAGCGGTTGTTGGTCATCAACCGTTTGGAGGAGCCAGACGCTCGGGTACAAATGACAAAGCCGGATCATTATTGAATTTACAGCGCTGGGTTTCACCAAGGACGATCAAGGAGTGTTTTCTCCCTCCCGAAGATTATACCTATCCGTTCCTGCAGGAGGAGTAGAGACATTCATACCAAAATCCGGTCAATTCGTCAACAAAATCCATCATTTTACACACAGACAGACGATAAATAGGAAAAATATTCCCTTATTTGATTAACTTTTGCACGAAAATCACGTATCAAGTTCACGGGGTATGCTAAATATTTCAGTATATTTATGCTTTGAAGTTCGTAAGCAGACCCGTTTCATTATTATGGATTAAAGCCAAGCTTTTGTGAAGAGGTATGTTTTCATAGCTTTTACGTTTTATTTGTTCATAAGATCTGGTCTTTCGCAGGATCCTCAGTTTTCCCAGTTTTACGCCAATCCCCTTTATCTGGCACCATCTTTTGCCGGGGCGACCGAGGAGAACCGTCTGACATTGAACCACCGGAATCAGTGGCCTGCTCTTCCGGGTGTTTTTCATACCTATACCTTTTCATACGATCATTACTTTGCCAATTTCAATTCGGGTGTCGGATTTCTTGCCTTTCATGACAGGGCTGGTGAAGGGCGCCTGAACACCACGAACCTCGGATTGCAGTATTCTTATGATTTTCAGGTCACTGAATTGTTGCACATCAGACCGGGGCTTCAATTTAACTATACACGCATCGGGATACGCTTCGAGGACCTTACATTCAACGACCAGTTATCCCCCGGTGGTGTGACAACACCAACCATTGAACAGCCACCTGAAGGACCTTTCGGTGATATTGATGCAGGTTTTTCCACCCTGGGGTATGTAGAAAGGGCATGGTTGGGATTCAGCCTGGATCACCTGTTGCGTCCTGAACAATCGCTGTATGGAGATAAAACACGGATCCCGATGAAGATCTCTGTTTTCGGAGGATACCAGCTTATTCGAAGAGGCCGGTTGCTGAAACCGATCGATGAGAGCCTCTCTTTTGCATTCATGTACCTGCATCAGGATCATTTCAACCAGCTCAGCATGGGACTTTACTGGTATAAGAATCCTCTTGTATTCGGTTTCTGGTACCGTGGGATTCCCTTCCTGCATGAGCAGATTGGAGATGCCATGATCCTGCTTGTTGGTTTTAAGAATGAACAGGTCCACATTGGCTATAGCTATGATGTAACCGTTTCCAATCTGGTCAGTGATACGGGTGGAGCACATGAGATCTCCCTGATGTACGAGTTCCGACTCAACAAAAAAAGGAAGCAGAAAATACACGCTATCCCCTGTCCGGAGTTTTAATCATGATATTTTACGTTTTAATCTTTCCTCCCGGGTCGTAATTCGCCTGCCAGACACAGGCTGGCCAAGTGAAATAGAGATAATCCGGACGGTGTGCTATTGCATGTCTTTATTCCACATGGCTGGTAAACTCTTCCCGAAGCAGGCGGACGGCAGTCGGGGTTACGTGGTTCGTTACAAAAAGTAAAACCTGAAATCTTCCGGTCCATGCAGCGTTTTCCAGAGGAATAACATTGCGGTTGAACCGGTTTTTTGGGGTCACACAAAACCCAGGGTTGCCCCCTGACGATGCTGTCAGGGCTTACCCTGGGCTACCAACATTTCGCTCCTATGGAGCTGTAAACCACAGAGTGGTTTAATTCCAATAGCCCCGGCATTCATGCCGGGGTAAAGATAACGCCAAACCAATCGCCGGAACTGTGAAATCATTTGGAATGCCATCCGCTTCTTCAGGCGAAATGCAGTGACCTTATTCAGGGCACAATGTATGGCATTTTATTCGCCACCTACCTATCTTCACAAAGGCCTGGCTCATGAGACCGCTCGCCTGCCCACTCCACAAGCCCGCTAATCAACTTATCACGTAGTAATGCCTGCCCGACCGGTAGGTGGGCCTTTGGCATAACATATAACTATTACCTTTTCCATTTTTTTTTGTGAACGATATGCCGTATTTTACATGTCGAAAATAAAACGTTCACCAATGGCTGGTTCAAAAGGTTCAAAATATTACGATGTTTTCCTGAAATACAAAGTATGGCTTGTCACTAACTCGGAAGAGGAGATCGTTGACGATTCCGATTTTATGCTGCTGAAATTAATCAATGATCATGGATCACTGAGAGCAGCAGCTGACAAGCATGGAGTAAGTTACAGGAATGCCTGGGGTGCACTGAAAAGGGCAGAGGAGATCCTCGAGTTTAAGCTGATTGATAAACAGCGTGGGGGTAAAATGGGGGGAGAAACCCGGCTTACGGAGGATGGAGAAAAACTGGTCCAATGCTATGATGAATTACACCAGGCATTTGACAGGGCTATCTATACCGTGACAAAAAAATTCTTTCATTCACTGAATGAATAGGTAATCCCTTGTTAAACAGTAAATAAAAAGTGAACAGACCCATGAAAAAAACCAGTGCCATTTTGATCATTGCAGTATTGATCGCATCGTTTTTATCCATGTGTGAAGATGAGGAAAAAGTGATTACCAAACCCTCTGTCGAGTTTAAAAAGGGAGGTGATTATACATCAACCAATTCATCAGCCCATCTGGATGATTCACTGAAAGTTGGGATTATGGCTGAATCAGGAAGCAGGGGGCACCTCGTCTTGTTTGAGATTTGCCGGAATGGGGAAACCATGGAAAGCATAGAGATAGACAGAAGTTCACTGGATGCAGATGTATACATTATTAAGGACACCATGCAGACAGAATTATGGAAATTTCTGGTCAGGGACAAGGCGAACAGTGCCGACTCGGTTTCCATAACCCTGACACTTATTGATACACTGTGAATCTGAGGCACGACCTCATCGAATAAAAAAACAAGATTGTTTGTATTATGATACTGTTTGAAGAAGCTTATGAAACCGTTATGCAGTATTCCCGCCCACTGGGGACTGAACAGGTTGGGCTCACTGATCTGCTAAACCGTATTATTGCCGAGGACATTGTATCTGATATGGATATGCCTCCTTTTGACAAGTCAGCCATGGATGGATATGCTTGCCGGAGGAAAGATCTTTCCGGTATTCTCACCGTGGTCGAAGAAATTCCGGCTGGTAAGATCCCTGAAAAAAAGATTTCCCAGAATCAGTGTGCTGAAATTATGACGGGCGCCATGGTACCTGAGGGTGCCAACTGTGTAATTATTGTAGAGCAGACCGAACAGGTTGGTCTGGATAAGATCCGCTTTGCGGGAAAGAAAACAGAAGATAACATTTGCTATCGTGGGGAGGATATCAAGAAGTCGGAGGTGGTTTTGAAAAAAGGAACAAGGATGAAACCGCAGCAGGTGGCGATCATGGCATCCATGGGTATCGTGCATCCGTTAGTTTACAGGCGTCCGCTTGTGGGGATCATTTCCACTGGTGATGAACTGGTTGAACCGGATAAATCACCTGCACATTCACAAATACGGAACAGCAATGCCTACCAGCTTATCGCACAGGTCTGGTCCACCGGAGCAGTCCCGGGTTACGAAGGGATTGCCGCAGACACTGCGGAATCCACCACGGAAAAGATCGAAAAGGCAATGGATAAAAACGACATCATTTTATTGACAGGGGGTGTATCCATGGGGGAGTACGATCTGGTACCCGATATCATGACCGGCCTGGGTATCGAGCAGAAATTCCAGCGGATCGCGATGCAGCCTGGTAAACCCACCATCTTTGGAGTGAAGGGGAAAAAATTGTGTTTTGGACTGCCCGGAAATCCCGTCTCTTCCTTCCTTCTTTTTGAGCTTCTGGTTAAACCCCTGCTCTTCGGTTTAATGGGGCATCACTATTCCCCGCTTAACCTTATTCTCCCAATGGCCGTCGGGTACAAACGAAAAAAATCGGACAGGGAATCCTGGTTCCCTGTCCGGATAAATGCTGATGGGGAAGTTGAACCAATGGATTATCATGGTTCAGCACACCTCTATTCATTGAATGAAACAACGGGAATGGTATCCATTCCCATTGGAGAAACAACCATTCAAAAGGGAGAGAAGGTTCATGTTCGGCTCATCTGAACACAAGATCAATTCATAATGCATTATATAGAGATCTATGGTTTAACAAATCAACTTAGAAGATCAGCAGTTTCAATTCCATCAAATATTGCTGAAGGTGCTGCCAGACAATCTAACAAAGAATTCATACAATTTCTTTATATTTCACTTGGTTCTGCAGCAGAACTTGAAACGCAGCTAATTATTGCTCAGGAACTGGATTTCATGTTAAGTGAAGATCTTTTAAATTCCCTGGCTGAAATAAGGAGAATGCTAATAGGTTTAATAAAACAGCAAAAAGGTGTAAACTAATATTTCTCGTTACTCGTTACTTGTTACTTGTCACTCATCACTTATATGAAACTACCCGAAACATTAAACATCCTGATCGTCACCCTCAGCGACAGGGCAAGCATTGGAGAATATGAGGACAGAAGCGGTCCGGCTATTGTCACTTCGCTTGATGACTGTCTGCGGAAATCCCGGTTTAAATTCGCTATTGAACAGGAAATCATTCCGGATGATGCAACCCGGCTAAAACGGATCCTTTCTGCCGGATCATCAACATACCACATCATTTTTACCACGGGCGGTACCGGAATCGGCCCGAGGGACATTACAGTGGACGTTGTATCTTCCATGCTGGATAAGGAAATACCGGGGATCATGGAACTGATACGCGTGAAATATGGAATGGAAAAACCCAATGCCCTGTTGAGCCGAAGTATTGCAGGGATCATCGGAAAAAGCCTGATATTTACCCTCCCGGGAAGTGTAAAAGCTGTCCATGAATACATGAGCGAGATCTGCAAAACCCTTGATCATATGATCCACATGCAGTATGGCGTTGATATGCACCATTGAAGCATGATTGTTAAAAAAATTGCGGGAAAGGTGAATAAATCAAGATCCCCTCGTTTTTTTTCTTTGTATTTTTATGCCAGTTATCAAGCCGTTTTCCAATGAAAAAGTGGAGCAAAGTCATACACTACCTGAAGAATAAATTCATCCTTACACTGATCATCTTCATCGTATGGATCCTTCTGTTTGACAGCAATAACCTGGTCGACCGCTTTTCACAAATGAAAACACTGAAGCAACTGGAGGAAGATAAAGCGTACTATCTGGATCGGATTGAAGAGGATTCGAAGAAACTGAATGAGCTTGAAACGGATAAGGAAAACCTCGAAAAATTTGCCCGCGAACAATACCTGATGAAAAAAGAGGATGAGGAGATCTTCGTTGTGATTGAGGAGGAAAAGAAGAGGAAGAATGATTGATTGAGGATTTTCGCCATTCCTGCCTTTCAGACACGGACGGGCAGGGATTAACGAATGATGAAGTTGGATATGGATACGGGTAGGGGTATTATGGGGAGGAGGAGGAGCTGAAGGGAGTGTTGGCGCAGATTGGTAAGGTTTTCCGGAGACGTAAAGGATAAGCTTTAAAATCCCGTATTCAAATGTTATTGGGTTATTGGGTTATGCCGAAGGCCCGCCTGCCGCGGGCAGGCATCCCTTATGGGAGTAAGGTGTCTAACGTAAAGATTGACAGTTGTCGTAATTGATAAAATTGAAGTGGGATTGGTTTTTACAGTGCCGCTAAGTTTAAGATTACAATCGATGTACTCAATAATCCCGAAAATTAGAAAATCAAAGCAGCATGCTTTGTATTTTCGTTAATTTTCGAGGATCCTCGAAAAACTACTCCCAAAGGGATTGTTTTTCGGGACTTAATAACCTACTAACCTACTAACTTAAATTAAAATACCGAACGCATATTTCTTATAAGGTGTAATTTATAAAATATTGAACGTTGTGCCATAGGCACCCCTATGGGGAACGTTCTACCATAGGTATGCCTTCGGCAGATGTTGCCACATACCCAAATTCCCATTTTTTATTATATTTGTCGCGGAAAAGCAGAACGTAGAACCATTAGAAACAAAGTAAATTACAACCCAATGAAAAAAGTTCCTCTTATTCTCAATATTGTCCTTTTACTGGCTGTTGCCGCTCTCTTTGTCCTTCATTTCACTGGAAAGGGGAAAAAGAGTGAAGTGACGGAAGGGGTGACGGGTGCTGTCACTCATGCATTCGCCTCGTCCGGAATCGCTTTTGTAGATTTCGATACCATCCTCCTTAACTATGATAGGTTCACTGATCTGAGGGACGAGCTTGCATCCAAGCAGAGAACTTCAGAAGCCGAGCTGACGGCTGAGGGCCAGAAATTTGAAAAAGAAGCAGCTGATTTCCAGGATAAGGTGCAAAAAGGACTGGTTACCCGTTCAAGGGCTCAGGAGATGCAACAACAATTGATTGCAGAGCAGGAACGAATAACGCAATTGAGGGATGATCTCTCGCTTGAACTGATGGAGGAGGAGCAAGTGATGAATCGCCAGGTGCTCTATGCCATTATGGAATTCCTGGAAGAATACAATAAAAAGTACAATTACCAGTATATTCTCAGCAATACATTGGGCGGAGCCCTGCTCTATGCCAACGATACGCTTGATATTACCGCCGATGTATTGAAAGGTCTGAATGAAAAGTACCACAAGGAAACAAAAAAATAAGCTGTCATTTCCTGCATGAACTTTGCAGATCATTACCTTGCCCGGCAGAAGGGCTTTCTCCCCGCTATAGCAGAACCACCGGAGAATGATCTGGGAATCATCGTTGTCATTCCCTGTTTCAATGAACCGGATCTGATCAGGTCCCTGGAATCATTGTGGAAGTGCTCCGATACAGCCTGTTCCGTTGAGGTCATTGTGGTGTTTAATTCAGCCCGGAGTGCTCCACAAAACAGGATCGCCCAAAACAGGAAGAGCCTGAACGCATTTGAAGCATGGAAAAGGAGTCACTCCAAACCCGGTCGCATGTTCCTTCACATCTGGAAGGAAGATATCAACGACAGGGATGCCGGTGCCGGATTAGCGCGGAAGATGGGGATGGATGAAGCGATAAGCAGGTTCAACCGGCTTAACCATGCAGAAGGAATAGTGGTTTCTTTCGACGCCGATGCGGTCTGTGATGCCAACTACCTTGCTGAGATAGAAAAACATTACCGCAACCATCCGGAAACAGACGGGACCACCCTCTATTTTGAACACCCCACTTCAGGAAACGATTTCCCTCCGGAAGTATATCAGGGCATTATTCAATATGAGCTCTACCTGCGTTACTATAAAGAAGCCCTTCGATTCACGGGATTTCCCTTTGCGTTTCATACCGTTGGATCCTGCTTTACCGTAAAAGCCGATAGCTATGCCAGGCAGGGAGGGATGAATAAAAAACAGGCGGGTGAAGATTTCTATTTTATACAGAAGCTGGCCCCGCTCGGTCACTTTCACGAGATACGATCCACGCGTGTCATCCCTTCACCAAGACCATCCGACCGGGTTTTGTTTGGTACCGGTCCGGCAGTCAGGAAATTCATCGACTCCTCCGGGGAAGGGCTTCCAGCATACAGCCTGCTCTCCTTTCACTCCCTGCGTAAACTGTTCGATCAGGTGAACCGCTTCTACCGGATTGGGGAGAAGGAGATCGGTGCATCACTGACTACCCTGCATGAACCGATCCGGATTTTTCTCGAAAAGATCGATTTTCCCGGAAGGATCAACGAGATAAACCGGAATTCTGCCTCCATTAAATCGTTCAGGAAACGATTCTTTCGCTGGTTCAATGCCTTTATGGTGATTAAATACCTGAATTTTTCACACGAGCGGTTTTTTGAGAAAGTACCGGTGTTCGAGGCATCCATCGAATTGTTGTCCGAACTGGGAATGACCGTACCGGCAGGGATCACACCCGCACAGTTGCTTGAGATTTACCGGAAAAGAGAGAGAGCAGAGGGCAAAGGGCATCCACCTTCGTCCCGCCTGGGCGGGACTACGGCGGACAAAGGAGACTGTGAGACTGGGAGACTGTAAGACTAAGAGACTTAGACTGAGGGACGAAAAGAATATGGCTATGCCTCCTATGGGGCTTTGGCGGGACACAGTGCTGCTCTTCTTTTATCTTTTTACTTTTCCCATTGGTATGCCTTCGGTATTACTTTTTACTTGAATCACCCTAATCGCCCGACAGGGCGAATGAACCGCCTCATAAGAATTGCGTATGAAAACCGGGACGCAGGGTAAATGCCAAAAAGATAAAATGCTGTCTGACCCCACCTATCTGCCTGCCCCTCCTCCATTGCAAACGGGTATTGTTCTCAATCAGCTAATGCTTCAACCAATCGTTGCATATTGCTGTCAATGATTGAGGTAAACATTGGGTATATTCTGCCAGTCCTGCCTTGCTCTGCCAAAGCTGCATGGTGGAACAGCTTCAGCAGATTGATAGCAGGCAGTGGTGGGGGAGTTCATTTTATCTGTGGCTGTTGGGTCCCCTGGTTTTCAAGCAATTCTTATGCAGCGGGAGCTTTCTTTGCTACCTTTCTTTTGCGGAAAAAGAAAGGTAGGCAAGCCGATTGGGAACGGCGCGCAGAAAAATGGCCTGCCCTGTGAAATTAAACTGCGCAGCAGTATTTCACAGGGCAAATACGTGAGAAAAATAAAATTCTATATCTATTATATCCCCCCTGGTTACCAGGAATTGATTTAACGCTGAGACGCCAGGCATGGCGTCTCTACTGCTTGATGCGAAAGGAATAATTCCCGTTGGGTGTTTCGTAGGTAAACAGATCCTTTTTACTGTCATACCGGATGATGGCGATCACCAAACCGGTCATTTTATCCGTGATGGTTATCTCAAAATCCTTCCCCGACGTGATCTTCAGGTCACGGGATTCAATGATTCCGGTAAACGGAGCAATGACCTCCTCCTCTTCCGGCAGGATCTCATACCGGTAAATATCCATTCCACCGGCACCTTCCGGAAGTTTTTTTGCCATATATCCCCGGTTCATGCCGCCGGCAGGAGCATAAAAGTAATCATCCCCGGTGGTATTCAGGGGGAAACCGATATTTGTCGGAACCGACCAGGTGCCATCATCCAGCTTCTTCGCATAAAAAATATCAAAATTACCCATGTTATAATGCCCGCGGGAAGAAAAAACAAGCACCATATCATTGCTGGTCAGAAAGGGTGATTCCTCATCGTACTCCGAGTTTATCCCGGGTCCCAGGTTCACTGCGGATCCCCAGCCTCCGGATGGTAGTCTTTCCGATTTCCAGATATCCATCTCCCCCACTCCTCCCCTGCGGTTACTGGTAAAGTAAAGGGTTTTTCCATCGGAAGAGATCGATGCGTGTGATTCCGCCCGGTTGGAATTCACGTTATCGCTCAATCGTTCCATCTTCGTCCAGAATCCATCTTCCAGCCGGCTGACATAAATATCCCGGTTATTCCCTTCGCCTTTTACCAGGTAAAGTTCCGTTCCATCTGCAGAAAGACCGGTAGGTACGACATCTCCGTCCGATTCGATCTGGGGGGTGATGTTCTCCGGTTCAGACCATTTCCCCTCTATTTTTCTCGAAGTAAAGACACCATCGTAAAATGCAAGTTCTGACATGTACACGAGAAAAGTTTCATCCCTGGAGATCACCGGGTTATAGTTATCTCTTTGTGTATTTACAGGACTCCCAATAGCATTATAATCAATAGAAATGGGTATGTCCTGAATGATCTTCGCTTTTTCACAGGCATTGATCTCGGTATCTACCATCCCAACATTATAGTTCCCCTCAAATTCGGGCAGGGCTTTGAACCGGTTGTACATATCCAGCGCTTTATCCAGCTCGTTGTTGTATTGGTATGCCCTGGCAAGAAAAAAATAGGCATGCACCGGAGCGCTTGTCTCGTCAGAAGATGAAGATCGTTCCCTGTACTTACCGGTCGTGTTTTCTATTGCCTTTTCCAGAAAGGGAATGGCATTGTGCTCTTCTCCCGGAATGTTCAGGTAACACTGTCCGATCCTGTATTGTATGTTCTCGTTCATCAGGTCAGTACCCACCAGCTTGAGGTAGTAAAAGAGTGCTTCCTGGTAATCCTCGTCAAGAAAGAAAAAATCACCATCCTCCAGGGTAACATCCAGGTCATCCTGCTCCTGCGAATAAACCGGGAAAAAAAGGATGATGGAGAATATCAACAACATAAATCGTTTCATTTTCTATTCATCATTTGTGTAACCAAAATTAACAAATTGATCGGACTTGTGAAAGAAGTAGGGGATTTATGTTGAGGGGAAATTGATGAGACGAAGAGATGAAGTGACCAAAGGTCAGAGTTGTGGTTTGAGGGTAGTTTTGGGGACGATGAGACTGTGAGAGGGGGAGTGGTGAATGATGAATGATGCCTTGCCTGCCGGGAGGCAGGAATAATGCCTTGCCTGCCATGCCTCCCTGCCTGCCGTGTATTTCTTCAGTATTTAGGTAACAGATTTTAATCCACACTTAAATCCCAATTTGGTTATCCCATTTGATATTTTTTTATGAATATTTAGAAGCCAATGATATAAGAATCCCAAAGGGATTCAATTATGAGTAACCCGGTACGAGCCCCGAGGATTTTACTGGGGCGAAGTGCCGGGTAGGATGATGATAGAGAAACACAACCCCGAAGGG
>Ga0315541_1001622_pt1 | contig 20337 bp, 19 predicted proteins | sample SalMarSW160190MG_FD_203095 | JGI IMG/M metagenome (GOLD analysis project Ga0315541, IMG submission 203095) | Salt marsh sediment microbial communities from the Plum Island Ecosystem LTER, Massachusetts, United States - Salt Marsh Sediment SW1601-190 ...
TACAGCGCCTCCTCTGCCCGGTGGAAGTCGCCCCGGTAGTGGCCCGAGCTCCACTCGTGGACGAGCTGGGCCGTGGACGTGTCGAAGACCCTCCCTTCGATGACCTGCCGCATGGGTGCCTCCGTCGTTGTGGCGGCGCCGGGGCGGGGGTAGGTTTCCCCATGCAGCGCCGCCGTTGGCGACATCAGGCCGGGCCGTTCCGAGCGAAGGGGCGCCCGGCCTGGTGCTTATGGGGTCACAGATTAGTTACCCTCCCCATCCTCGTCAACAAAGTTGTTACCCTGCGTCGGTCTCCCTATCTTGCCGGGAGGACACCTTGACGCAGGAGCGACGTGGGATGCGCGCGAAGCTGATTCGGCGGGTATTGGAGGAAGTACCGTTCTCCATGCGCCAGCTCGCCGAAGAGGCGAAGGTCGGCTATGCGTTGGTGCGCGCCTGGAGCATCGGGCGACGGGCACCCTTGCCCGAGACACTGGACCAGGTGGCCGATGTCCTGGAGCGCCGAGCCAAGCGCCTTCAGGCCCTCGCCGACGCCCTGCGCCGGGAGGCGGGCGAGTAGGCACGTCCCCGCGGCGGGCTGGTGGAACCCCGGAGCCCGGCTTAGAGTAGGGAGGGACGGTAGGGGCCCTCCGAAGGGACCCCGGAGATCTCAGGAGGGTGGACATGGCGAAGCCCATCAAGGCAACCCCCGTTGTGACGGGGAAGGCCGCCGTTCGGATCCAGAATGAGATCCGCTCCGGAACGCCGAACACGCCCAAGCGGGTGGAGACGATCCGGCGCGCCGACGCCGTGTACTCCACCGCCACCAAGGGGGCCGGGACTTCCACGAGGTGACCACGGACGGCGACGGGCTCCTATCGTCCCTCCGTGTCACCCCCCTTCCTGACGACTTCACGCCCCCGCCATTCGACTGCGGGGAGCTGGACCTCACCGACTACCTGTGCGACGGCGCGGCGGCGGAGGACCAGCGTGTGGGCTTCTCTCGGTGCTACCTGGTGACGCTCCCCGATGGGCGCCTTGTGGGATACTTCGCCGTCCTCGCCGACAGCATCCGGCTTCGGACGAAGGAGCGCCCCAAGGGTGTCAGGTACTCCACCGCACCGGCCCTGAAGCTCGGGCGCATGGGGGTGGATCGCGCCTTCCGTGGTCGGAACGTGGGGACGTGGATCCTGGACTACGTGGTCGGGTTGGCCCGGTCCCTGGCCGCCGAGAGGGTGGGGGTAAGGTACGTCACCCTGGACGCGCTCGGGCGCGCTCCGTTGGTGGCCTGGTATGGGCGCTACGGCTTCGTCCCCAACGAGGGTGAGGTTGACCGCCAGGTCGCCGTTCTGAAGTTCCTGAAGCTGTGGCGGGAGGGTGACGGGCCGGAGCACCGGAGCATGCGCTTCGATATCCTGCTCCAGGAAGAGCTCTCGCCGGACTGAGCTAGTGACCCGGGCCCGCTCCGCCGATGCTGATGGGTGACATGGAGTGGAGGCCATGATGGACGCTGACACGCTGGCCAACGTGCTCCGCAATGACCCGGCGCTCCACCGGGTCTCGCACCTCATCATCGGGCGCGAGCGCGAAGGCTGGTGGAGCCTGACGGTCTCCTATGCCCCGTGTGCCGGAGTGTGCCGTAAGTGTGCCGTAACCGAGAGGAACGGAGGGGTATTCCTGGCACACAGCCCCACTAGGGGGGGCCCTAAACGTGGTGTAACTACGCCATTTCGTACCCGGACGTACCCTTGCGTCTAAGCCCCGGATCGGACTCATAATCCATCGGTCGTGGGTTCGAACCCCACCGGGCCCATTCCGTCCGGTCGCGCGTCGTGTGTGGGGCGGCGCTCAGCCGTCCTCGGCCCCGGGGGGGCGCCGGAGCCGCTTGGTCGCAGCCTTGCGGCGCTTCGCCTCCAGGCGCCGGCGCTTCTCCGAGGCTGGGACCCGGGTGGGCACCCGGGGCTCGGGGCGCTGGTTCAGCGCTTCCAGGCGGGCCCTCAGCCGCGCCAGCGCCACCTCCCGGTTCCGGTGCTGGCTCCGCTCCTCCCGGGCCACGACGCGCACCCCCGTCGCGAGGTGGACGAGGCGCACCCCGCTCTCCGTCATGTTCTGGTGCTGGCCCCCGGGCCCCCCGGCGCGGAAGGTCTCCACCCGGCACTGGGCCAGGAGCTCTTCGTCGGAGTCGGGGATGGGGAAGGGGGTGGGCGCTCCGTCCATGCCCCTAACATGGCTCCACGCGGGGCGGTGAGGCCATGGCACATCCCCGCGCGCGGGGGTAGACTTCGGCGCACCGCGCTCAGCGTAGCCCGAACCGCTCCGCGCACGCCGCAGCTCCTTCCCGCGAAATCGCCGACCGCCCCTCCATGATCTTCGACCACACTGAGCAGAACCCGGGCGCCCGGTTCCTCTTCCTCCTGGCCTCCCTCATGGTGGTGGTGTACGGCGTGAAGTTCGCTGCGCCGGTGCTGGTTCCCTCGGCGATGGCGCTCTTCCTGGCCATCCTGACCCTTCCCGTGATGACGTTCCTGCGCCGCCGTCACGTGCCCGGTTGGCTCGCCCTCACCGTGAGCATCCTCCTCAACGTCGGCGTGTTCGGGCTCCTCCTGCTCATGGCGGGCGGATCGGCGGTCCAGTTCCAGGAGCGCATCCCCGAGTACGCGGAGAGTCTCAACGCCCTCCAGGTGATCCTCATCGAGGCGCTGGAGTCCCGCACCGGGCTTCCCATCGCCGAGGCGGGGGGACCGGCCCTGGTGAACCCGGCGGTCATCGTAGACCTTGCCCGCCGCGCGGTGGGGTACTCGGTCCAGTTCGCCTCCACCACCGTCCTCGTCTTCATCGTCATGAGCTTCATGCTCAACGAGGCGACCATCTTCCCGGACAAGATCCGCTTCCTGCGGCGGGCGGAGGCGCCTCTGGATGAGCGCGTAACCCGGGTGGTGGACCAGGTCCAGAGCTACTTGCGCATCAAGACCCTGGTTTCGGCGGCCACCGGGATCCTCCTTGGGCTCTGGTGCTGGTTCCTGGACCTGGACTTCCCCGTGCTCCTGGGACTGACGGCGTTCATCCTCAACTTCGTCCCCACCGTGGGGTCCATCCTCTCGGCGGTCCCCGCCATCCTGCTGAGCCTCGTGATCTACGGCTCTCCCGGGCACGCCCTGGCCGTGGCAGGGGGGTACCTGACGGTGAACATGGTTCTGGGCAACATCATCGAGCCCCAGCTCCAGGGGCACCGCCTCGGCCTCTCCACTGTGGTTGTGGTGCTCTCGCTGCTCTTCTGGGGGTGGGCGTGGGGCCCCATCGGGGCACTCCTCTCCGTGCCCCTCACGAACATGGTGAAGATCTGGCTCGAGAACACCAAGGACCTGCGGTGGGTCGCGGTACTCCTCGATGTCCGAGCGCCGAAGGATCTCCCGCCGGAGGCTCCCCACCTCGTGGCCCCTTAGGAGGCGAGCATGCCCATGGTCGGGTTGCCGGCGCTCCCGGACCACGGGCGCTTGTGGGTGTTCCCGGCCTCCCGCCGGCTCGCAGTGGACGAGCACACGTCCAAGCCGTCGGGGTGCTCCATCGACGCCCTCGTGAACCGCCAGGAGTTCCGGGCTCTGGCGGACGAAGGGACGGTGGGCCCCGACACGCTGGTCTTCGACACCTCCCTCACGTGCCGCGGGTCGCGACCGATTCAGGCGGCGCCCAGCGCCTCCGCGAGGAAGCGCGCGCCCTCCTCGTCTCCCCAGTAGCGGAGCGCCCAGGGGGGACCCTCGAGGAAGCCCACGTGCCCTCCCCGGGCGTGGACCACGGCCGTAACCGCCGGGTTGGCTTCCAGCGCCGTGCCGGGGAAGGCCTCGGGGGGGAGGAAGGGGTCGTCCAGGGCGTGGAGCACGAGGGTGGGGACCCTGATCCCCGCCAGGAACGCGGCACTGCTGCAGGCACGGTAGTACTCGGAAGCGTCGCGGAAGCCGTGGAGGCGGGCGGTGGCGGCGTCGTCGAACTCACGGAGCGTGCGCGAGGCGAGGACGGCGTCCAGGTCCACCAGCCCCTCCAGGAGGTGGGCTTTGGCGCGTACCTTGCGCTTCAGAGAGCGCAGGAAGAAGCGGGTATAGGTGCGCCCCATGACCGTGCGGTCCGAAAGGTCGCACCCGGCGGCCAGGTCCATGGGCGCGGAGAAGGCCACGGCGGCGTCCAGGAGGCCCGCGCCTCCGTCCTCGCGCTCGCCCAGGAGCTTGAGGAGCACGTTTCCCCCGAGGGAGAAGCCCACCGCCCCGAGAGGCCGGCCGGGAAACTCGCGGCGGAGCCGCTCCAGGACCCAGGCCGGGTCCGAGGTCTCCCCGGAGTGGTAGAGGCGGGGGAGGCGGTTCACCTCCCCGCTGCACCCGCGGAAGTTCATGGCGACCGGCCGGATCCCCCGGGCCAGGAGCTCCCTGCAGACGCTGAGGACGTAGCGCCGGTTGGAACCGCCCTCCAGGCCGTGGAGAAGAAGCACCAGGGGCGCGACCGGTCCCGGGTCCGGGCCGAAGTCCAGGTCCAGGAAGTCCCCGTCGGGGAGCTCCCACCGCTCCCGGACCAGGACCGGCCCACGTGAGGACCGGAGGAACCGGGCTAGAAGGGTTTGGGCGTGGGTGCCCATGGCCCACCGGGCGATGCGGAAGGCGCGGGGGTGGAAAGGGGGGCGAAAGGACGTGGGCATGTTCAGGCGTGGTTCGGGCGAATCCGGGGAGAAAGCTAGCGGAAGCTGCTCCCCCGACGCACGGCCCGGACTGGACTCGGGAGGCGCCTCCCGAGAGCTTGGCGGGGCGCGAGGGGCGGGTCACCGTGGGCGCCACGGTGCGGGTGAGGCTGGCCATCGCCGACGGCCGCACCCTCGCCGGCGCCGCGTGGGGAGTGAGGGGCCCGTCGAGCTTCCGGCTGGAGCCCTATCTGGACGCGCCTCCCTGATCCAGACACGTTTGCGGTGCCCTCACTCCCGGGCGCACGTCCGATTCGCCACGAGATCTCCATGCCGCTTCCCCGCCACCTCGCCGGCTTCGCCCTCTACGCCCTTCTTCCCATCCTCCTCCCGGGGTGCGACAGGCCTGCCCCTCCGCCGGTGGAACTGGGGGTGCCCTGGGAGTTGGCGGAGCACCGGCACCGCACGATTTCCGATCTGGCGTACCGCTTCGAGCTCGAGGTCCCCGCCGGGCGCGGCGACCCGATCCAGGGGCGAGCCACCATCGCATTCCAGAGACACGACCCGGACGGCTTCGACCTGGTGCTGGACTTCATGAGACCCGGGGAGCGCGTGCGCTCGGTGCGGGCCAAAGGCGCCGAAGTGGCGTGGACCGCCGTGGAGGACCACGTGGTGATCCCCGCCGCCTCGCTGGAAGAGGGGCGGAACGAGGTGGAGGTGGCATTCACGGCGGGGGACGAGGCCCTCAACAGAAACGACGACTTTCTCTACTCTCTCTTCGTTCCCGACCGGGCCCACTTCGCCCTTCCCGTCTTCGACCAGCCCAACCTCAAGGCCGCCGTGGCGTGGAGCCTGCGGGTCCCGGCGGGGTGGGAAGCGGTGGCGAACGGAGCGCTTGGAGAGGCGGTGGACGCCCCGGAGTGGCGCACGCTGGAGTTCCTCCCCTCCAAGCCCCTCCCCACCTACCTGTTCGCCTTCGCCGCCGGCGCATTCTCGGTGGAGGAGGCGTTGGTGGACGGCCGCGCCATGCGGATGTACCACCGGGAGACGGACGCGGCCAAGCTGGCGCGCAACCGGGACGCTGTCTTCCGGCTCCACGGGGAGGCGCTGGCCTGGCTCGAGGAGTACACGGCGATCCCGTACCCCTTCGACACGTTCGACTTCGTCCTGATCCCCTCCTTCCAGTATGGAGGCATGGAGCACCCGGGGGCCATCTTCTACAACGCTTCCGGGCTGCTCCTGGACGAGAGCGCCACCCAGGGGCAGATCCTCGGCCGGGCGTCGGTCATCGCCCACGAGACCGCCCACATGTGGTTCGGCGACCTGGTCACGATGGACTGGTTCGACGACGTGTGGACGAAGGAGGTCTTCGCCAATTTCATGGCCGCCAGAATCGTCCACCCGTCCTTCCCGGACGTGGACCACGCGCTGCGCTTCCTCACCGCGCACCATCCGGCGGCGTACGGCGTGGATCGCACCAAGGGGGCGAACCCGATCCGCCAGCCGCTGGAGAACCTCCGTGAGGCGGGCACGCTCTACGGCGCCATCATCTACCAGAAGGCGCCGGTGGTGATGCAGCAGCTGGAGGCCCGGGTGGGAGAGGACGCCTTCCGCGCCGGCGTCCGCGAATACCTCTCGGCGCACGCCTACGGGAACGCCACGTGGCCCGATCTGGTGGCCGTCCTCGACCGCCTCTCCCCCGAGGACCTCACGGCGTGGAGCCGCGTCTGGGTGGAGGAGCCCGGGCGACCCGTGGTGACGGTGTCCCGGGAGGGCCTGGATGCAGTCATCACCCAGGCCGATGCCGCGGGGCGGGGAAGGGTCTGGCCCCAGACCCTCCAGGTGCGTGTAGGCCGCGAGCGTGGCGACACGCTGGTGCCGGTGGAGTTGGGCGCCGCTCCTGCGCGGTTGGCGGGCATGGGGGGTGACGACGTCCGCTTCGTCCTCCCCAACGGCTCGGGGGTGGAGTACGGGCTCTTCCTCCTGGACACGGCGAGCCTGGCGTACCTGGCCGACTCGCTCCCCGCGCTGGAGTCGGGGCTGGCCCGGGGCGCGGCGTGGGTGACGCTCTGGGACCAGGTCCTCGAGCAGCGGCTCGCGCCCGCGCGCTTCCTGGACCTGGCGCTGACTGCGCTCCCCCGCGAGCGTGACGACCTCGCCCTGGCGAGGGTGCTGGGGTACCTCTCCTCGGCGTGGTGGGGCCTCCTCCCGGACAGCGTCCGCGCCGGGCGCGCAGTGGAGGTGGAGGGAGTGCTCTGGCAGGGCGTGACCAGCGACCGGCCGCGCACCGCACGCTCCGCGTTCCTCGCGGCCTGGCGCGGGATGGCGCTCACGCCGGCGGCGGTGGCGCGCATGGAGCGCCTCTGGCGGGGCACGGAGACGCTACCAGGAATCCCACTCGCCGAGGCGGACTACACGGCGTTGGCCACCGCCCTGGCGGTGCGGGAGGTGGAAGGCTGGCGGGACATCCTCGACGAGCAGGAGCGGCGCATCGCCAACCCCGACCGCAAGGCGCGCTTCCGGTTCGTCCGCCCGTCCCTGGACGCGGACCCCTCGGTGCGCCTCGCGTTCTTCGAGTCCCTGAAAGACCCGGCCAACCGGGAGCGGGAGCCCTGGGTCCTCTCCGGGCTGGAGAACCTGCATCACCCGCTCCGCGCCGGATCGGCGCTCCCCACGGTGCGGCCGGCGCTGGACATGCTCGAGGAGATTCAGCGCACCGGGGACATCTTCTTCCCCGGCCGCTGGCTGGACGCCACCCTCGCGCACCACACGGAGACGGAGGCTGCGGACGAGGTGCGGCGCTACCTGGAGGAGCGGCCGGAGCTGCCGCCCCGCCTCCGGGCCAAGGTCCTCCAGTCCGCCGACGGGCTCTGGCGTTCGGCGGCCATCCTCCACGGGTGGAGGTGAACCATGAAAAGGCGCGCTCCGTGGGGCTGCTCGTCGCTCCTGATGGCTCTGGCCGTGACGGGGTGCCAGGGTGGGGGTAGCGACGTGGCGGAAGGGTTGCGTCCCTCCGACGGCCTCCTCGCCGACGCGGAACTCCAGGCGGTGGTGGAACTCCAGGGGAAGCGGGACGGGAAGGCGCTGACGGCGCTCCTCTCGTCACCCGAGGCGCGCATCCGGGCTCGGGCGGCCTTCGCCCTGGCCTCGGTGCAGGACGGCGAGGCGGTGGGCGCCCTGTTCGCCGCACTCGGCGACGGGGACGCCAGGGTGCGCTCGGACGCGGCCTTCGCCCTGGGCCAGACCGGGGATCCGTCCTCCGTGGTCGCGCTGGCGGCGGCCTTCGGCTCCGAAGCCGATCCCTCCGTCCGGAGAGCGATCCTGGAAGCGCTGGGGAGGATCCCCACCACCGACGCCGTCGGCGTGCTCCTCGGGCTCACGCTGCAAGAGGGCGAGGAGGTACATCGCATCCGTGCCCTGGCACGCCTGGGGGGCGCCCGCGGCATGGCCAGCCAGGACGCCCAGGACCACCTGCTGGCGCACCTGGACCACGCCGACCCCGCCATCCGCTCGGCGGCGGCCTACTACTTCGGCCGATTCCCTGATCCCTTCTCCTGGGTGGCCAGGGTGTCGCGCGTGCGGGAGGCTCTGGACGGGTACGGCCACGCGGATCCAGCGGCCATGTACCTGGTGCAAGCGCTCGGGCGTCTGGGCGACCCCTTCGACGGGGAGCGCATCCGCTCCTGGGCACGTACGGCGGGCGACTGGCGCATCCGTGCCAACGGCGTCTCGGCGCTGGGGAGCCTTCCGCCGGATGCGGCGAACCGGGAGGCTCTCCTCTCGGCTCTGGACGACCCGGCGGCGCTCGTGGCGGCGGCGGCGGCCCAGTCCCTTTCCCGGAGGGGCGCACTCCCCTCGGAGCTGCAGCGCGTGAAGGCGTGGATCGGCGCCCACCCCGACCGGTGGCAGGCGGCAGCTCCCCTCCTGGGCGTGTTGGCCCGCGCCGATGAGCGCGAGTTCGTGCTGGAGTGGATCGACGCGTTGGCGCCGGGCGACGCTCACCGATGGGACGCGGGGCTGCAGGCGCTGGCGTTCGTGCCCGGGGAGGATGCGTTGGAGCGGTTGCGGAAGGCGGCAGCGTCACCGGATCCGCGGATCCAGGGGGCGGCGGTGAGCGCCCTGCAGCAGCGGTGGGCGCAGGACCGCGTCTTCTCGGGCCACACGGAGGCCTATTTCGCCATCTTCACCCAGGTGCTCCGGGCCGGGAGCGCCCAGGCCGCGTACTCGGCGGCGCAGGTGCTCTCCGACCCTCTGTTCGCGCCCCTGGATCCCGCCTTCGTGCTCCTGGACGCCTACCGGGGGATGCGGGCGCCGGAAAACCTGGAGCCCATGATGGCCATCCTCGAGTCGCTGGGGCGGATCGGCTCCCCCGAGGCGACGGAGCTCCTCGCCCAGGCCGCTCTTCATCCCGAGGCCCAGCTCCGCCGGACGGCGGCGGCGGCCCTGAATTCCCTGGGCCTCCCGGTTCCGGAGCCCGCGGGCGAGCCCGGGCAGGAGAGGGATGGAACGGGAGCGGGTGCCACCCGGTGGGTGGTGGACTGGGCCGATCTGGCGTCCTTGGGTCCCGCCCCCCGCCTGCGCCTCGAGACCGAGCGCGGGACGGTGCTCATCCGTCTACTCCCGGAGGAGGCGCCCTTCACCGTGAGCGCGCTTACCCGTCTCGCCCGCGACGGCACCTACGACGGCACCCTGTTCCACAGGGTGGTGCCCAACTTCGTCGCCCAGGGTGGGGCCAACGGGTCCGGGGACGGCTTGGGCTCTCCCGGGTTCACCCTCCCCACGGAATTCACACGGTTGGCCTTCGGAGAGGGCGTGGTGGGGATGGCGTCCGCCGGGAAGGACACGGAGGGCTCGCAGTTCTTCGTGACCCACTCGGCCCAGCCCCACCTGGACGGGGCCTACACGTCCTTCGGATGGGTGGAGGAGGGGATGGACGTGATGACGCAGCTCGTGGTGGGGGACCGCATCCTGAAGGCGACGGTTGAGCGCGGCCGGTAACGGACCCCAGATCCCCTGGGGAGGGATCGGCGCGCCGCTGACGCTGGTGCCGCCCGGGCTCCAGGCCATGGCGGCGGCGGCGTTCTCCTTTTCCGTCATGGCGGCGCTGGCCAAGCTCGCTGGTGTCACCATCCCCCTCTTCGAGATCGTCTTCGCGCGCTCGGTGACGGTGTCGGTCCTAGCAGGCGCCCATCTCGTGGTCCAGGGGACGAGCTTCCGGGGGCGCGAGCCCCGCATCCTCCTCCTCCGGGGCGTTCTCGGGTTCATCTCCCTGAGCTGCTTCCACTACGCGCTCATCCACCTCCCCCTGGCCGACGCCACCGTCATCCACTTCGTCAATCCGGTGTTCACCGCGTTCATCGCGGCCCTCTGGCTCCGTGAACACCTGGGGGTGCGGGAGGCGGCCCTGGTGCTTACGTCGCTGGCCGGGGTGGTCCTGGTGGCGCGCCCCGGCTTCCTCTTCGGAGGCGAAGGAGCCCTGGAGACCTTCCCCGTCGTCATCGGGCTCTGCGGGGCCCTGTTCTCCGCGTCCGCCTTCGTGACGGTGCGCCGCCTCCGGGCAGAGCCTCCCATGCTGGTGGTCTTCTACTTCGCCGTGGTGTGCACGATTCTGTCCACGCCCCTGGTGATCCGGGACTTCGAGTCCCTCTCCCTCGCGCAGGTGGGGCTCCTGGCGTGCGTCGGCCTCGCCACCCACCTGGGGCAGGTGGGCCTCACCTGGGGATTCCGCCTGGAGCGGGCCGGGCGGGCGTCGGCCATCGGGTACCTCCAGATCGTCCTGGCCGCCCTCTGGGGATGGCTCCTCTTCTCGGAGGTGCCCGACGTGTGGACGTGGGTGGGAGCGGCGGTGATCGTGGCGTGCACCCTCCTCCTGGTGCGCCTCCACCCGGTCCGCTGACGCCCCTCCTTCGCGGCGGGGTGTGCCCCTCCGCAGCCTTCCCAGGGCTCCACCGAGCCTCCCACCCGGCCGGAAGCGTCACGGGAAACTAAACGGTGTTCGCTCCCCTAGGGGCCTGGGCGTTGACGTCCGAAGGGTGTGTGTTTACAGTGTTCACCTATGTCTGACCAACGTGAGAAGATTCTCGCCTGCGCTTGCGAGCTCTACCTGTCGGCAGGGCTGGAGGGCGTGTCCATGAGGGAGCTGGCCCGCCGCCTGGGCGTCACGGCTCCGGCTCTTTACCGGCACTACGAGAACCGGGAGCACGTCCTGGCCGACGTGGTCCGCTCGGCGTACCGGGAGTTCACGGCATCCCTCTACCGGGCCCTGGAAGCGACCACCCCCCGGGAGCGCCTTGTCCGGGCCGGAGAGGGGTACCTGGAATTCGCCCTGCGGCACCCGCGCTGGTACCAGCTCCTGTTCATCGCTCCGGAGCAACTGGGGATGCCCGGCCTCCCCGACGACATCGAGGCCATGGGGTGCGGCGTCCACCAGTTCTGGGTGGACCGGGTGCGTGAGTGCCAGGAAGCCGGGATCCTGCGCCCCGGGGATCCGAGGGAAGTGTCGCTGACCATGTTGGGCCATGCCCACGGGTTGGTCTCTCTCTACCACCACGGACACCTCTGGATGGACGAGGCCACGTTCCGGCGTGAGTTCCTGCGCTCCACCATCGCGATGATGAAGGGGCTGTCCACCCTGGAGTTCGCCAACCGGCTGCGCCAGAAGCTCGCCGACGATCACCCCGTGGGGACCCACGGCCAGAGGAAGGGATGAGAACGAGGATGACGATGAGGATCGGGATGGTTCCTCGCCGGAGGGCTCGGGAAGCCTGGACGAGGGCCCTGGCCCCAAGAGCGGCGTTCCTGGGCGTGGCTGTGGGCGCCCTCGGGTTCGGGGGTACGGTTCCGGTGGCGGCCCAGGAGAGTGCCGTTCTCTCCCTCGACCAGGCGGTGCGCGCCGCCATCCGGCAGAACCGGGACGTGCGCGCAGCGCGCTTCGCGCTGGAGGAGGCCAATGAGCGCGTCTCCGAGGCGTGGTCCAACGTGTACCCGTCGCTGGACTTCAACGGGTCGTACACCCGGAACGTCTCGCCCACGGTGAACTTCCTCCCGGCGGCGATCTTCGATCCCAACGCCGGCCCCGACGACTACATCGCCGTGCAGTTCGGCGCCGACAACCAGTGGATGTCCACGGTGAGCCTGGAGCAGCCCATCTTCTCCGCCGCCGCGTTCATCGGGGTGGGAGCGGCCGGGCGCTTCCGCAGCTTGCAGGAGGAGATGGTCCGAGGGCTCACCCAGGGCGTGGTCACCCGGGTGCGGAGTGCGTATTACCAGCTCCTCCTTCAGCAGGAGCAGCGCCGCCTCATCACGAAGTCGCTGGAGCGGGTGCGCGCATCCCTGGCCGAGACCCGCTCCCTGAACGCCGCCGGGCTGTCGTCGGACTACGACGTCCTTCGCCTGGAGGTGGAGCTGGCCAACCTGGAACCCAACGTGCGCCGGGCGGAGAACGCGATCCTCCAGGCGCGGCGCCAGCTGGCGCTGGAGCTGGGCCTCCCCGCGGACCAGCGGCTCGAGGTGAGGGGGTCGCTGGCCACCATGGACGTGGACGACCCGGCCGCCAACGATGCCGACAACCGGGAGATCCTCGCCTTCTCCGGCTTCCGCGGGGAGGGGATGGAGGAGGTGGACGAAGCCGTGCGCATGGCGCAGGAGCTCCGCTCGGACCTTCGCCAGCTCGTCCTCACGGAATCGTTGCGCAAGACCGAGATGCGCCTGGAGCAGGTGGAGTATCTCCCCCGGGTGACCTTCTTCGGCAACTACGTGATCAATGCCCAGGACAACGGTGGCCCCAACTTCTTCGCCAAGGGGGACGGGCAGCGCGCCTACGGCCGCAATGTCGGCGTGCGCGTGAGCCTCCCCATCTTCCAGGGTTTTCGCAGGGACGCGCGGGTGGACCAGAGGCGGGCGGCGCTGCGCCAGGCCGAGACCCAGACCCGCCTGGCCGAGGACCAGGCCCGCGTCCAGGTGCGGAATCTGGTGGAGCAGGCCGACGAGGCGCTGCTCCGGGCGCGGGGCCAGAGGCTGGCCGTCCGGCAGGCCCAGCGCGGGTTCGAGATCGCCAGCGCCCAGTATCGCGAGGGGTTGAGCAGCCAGTTGGAGCTCACCGACGCCGAGGTGGCGCTCCGCCAGAGTGAATTCAACTACGCCCAGGCAGTCTTCGACTTCCTCGTCGCTCGGGCCCAGCTCGACCAGGCCACGGGGCGGGTGCCCCACGTGGACGTGGAGCCCGTGACGGTGGGCGGCTTCCAGGATTGAGGGGAACCAGCACAGTGGAGAAGACGACGATGAACGTGCGGTGGACGGGGATCGCGCTCGCCCTGGGGGCGGTGGCGCTCACTGGTTGCGGAAGTGCCCAAGCGGGCGCCGACGACACGAGGGGAGAGGCATCGGTCCGCATCATCAACGTGGAGGTGGCCGAGATCACGCCGGGGGCCTTCGTGGACGAGATCCGCCTCACCGGCGCGGTCCAGGCCAACCAGGACGTGCTGGTGGCCGCGGAGGAGAGCGGCGTCATCCGTGAGATCCTGGTGGAGAAGGGCTCCCGGGTGCGTGCGGGGGAAGCGCTGGCGAAGATCGACGACGTCATCCTGAAGGCGCAGGTGGAGCAGGCGCGTGCCCAGGCGGAGCTCGCCTCCCAGACCTGGGAGCGGCGCAAGCGCCTGTGGGAGGAGAGCCAGGTCGGATCGGAGATCGCCTACCTGGAGGTCAAATTCGCATCCGAGCAGACCGCCGCGAACGTGCGGGCTCTGGAGGAGCGCCTGGCCCGGACCACCATCCGCGCCCCCTTTGACGGGGTGCTGGAGGACCGCCGCATCGAGGTCGGAAGCATGGTGAGCCCGGGCATGGTGGTCGGGCGCGTGGTGGACCTGGACCCGGTGAAGATCACCGCCGGCGTCCCCGAGCGGTACGCGCCGGACGTGAGGGTGGGCGCCTCGGCCACCATCACCTTCGACGTCTTCCCCGGGGATGCGCTCACGGCTCGCGTCCACTACGTCGGCTCGACGGTGGACCCCCAGAGCCGGACCTTCCCCATCGAGATGGTCATGCCGAATCCCCGCGGCGTCATCAAGCCGGAGATGGTCAGCAACATCGCCGTGACCCGCCGGGAGCTGGATTCCGCCCTCGTGGTTCCTCAGGACGCGCTGGTGCGCGTGGAGAAGGGATACGTGGTGTTCGTCGCGGCAGAGCGGGACGGAGTCACCGTGGCCGAGGTCCGCCCGATCCGGGTGGGGCCCAGCCAGCGGAACCTGGTGGTCGTGGAGGAAGGGGTGCAGCCGGGCGACCGGCTCATCGTCGTGGGGCAGAAGGCGGTGGCCGACGGCGATCGCGTGAACGTGGTGGGGACCCGGTAGGCACCCTCGGCGAGGGGAGAGGCGGCACAACATGACCGAGCAGCAAGGGCAGGGGGGCAAGCGGGATCCGCGCACGGGCGCGGGGATCCGCTTCCTGGAACGATACAAGGAGTTCGGCCCGGCTAGTTTCGCCGTGGAGCACCGCACGAGCATGCTGGTGCTCCTGGTCATCATCACGGTGATGGGGCTCGTCTCCTACGAGGCGACGCCCAAGGAGTCGTTCCCGGAGATCGAGATCCCCATCCTCGCGGTGAACACCGTGTACCCGGGCGTCTCTCCGGCGGACGTGGAAACCCAGGTCACCCGCGTCCTCGAGGAGGAGCTTTCCACCATCTCCGAGCTGGACGAGATCACGTCCACCTCCGTGGAGGGCTACTCGAGCATCGCGGTGACGTTCACCGCCGACGTGGAGCTGGGTGACGCGCTGCAGAAGGTCCGGGAGAAAGTGGACCTGGCCGGTGGAGATCTCCCGGAGGACGCCGAGGACCCGACCATCGTGGAGTTCAACTTCTCCGAGGTGCCCATCATGCAGGTGAACCTGGCCGGAGAGTACGGCCTGGTGCGCCTCAAGGAGCTCGGGGAGGACATGCAGGACCGCATCGAGCAGATCCCCTCGGTGCTCCGCGCCGACCTGCGCGGCGGGCTCGAGCGCGAGGTCAAGGTGGACGTGGACCTGGCCAAGCTCCAGTTCTACGGCCTCGCCCTCCAGGACGTGGTGGACGCCATCCGGAGCGAGAACGTCAACATCCCCGGAGGCTCCATCGACGTGGGCGACAGCAAGTACCTGGTGCGCGTGGACGGGGAGTTCGAGGACCCCACTCTCATCGGCGACCTGGTGGTGAAAGCGCGCGCCGGCCGCCCGGTGTACGTCCGGGAGGTGGCCGCCGTGGATTTCGGGTTCGCCGAGCGGGAAAGCTACGCCCGCATGAACGGAAACGAGGTGGTCACCCTCGACATCGTGAAGCGATCGGGGCAGAACATCATCGAGACCTCGGCGGCGGTGAGGGAGGCCATCGAGGAGATGCGTCCCCTCTTCCCCCCCACCACGGAGGTGAGCGTCACCGGGGACCAGGCCGAGCAGATCGGCGACATGGTCCTCTCCCTGGAGAACAACATCATCTCCGGGCTCATCCTCATCGTGGCGATCCTGCTGTTCTTCATGGGTCTGTCCAACTCCATGTTCGTAGGGATCTCCATCCCCTCGTCCATGTTCCTGTCCTTCATCGTGCTCAGGGTGATGGACGTGTCCATGAACATGATCGTGCTGTTCAGCCTCATCCTCGCCCTGGGGATGCTGGTGGACAACGCCATCGTGGTCGTGGAGAACATCTACCGGTTCCTGGAGCAGGGGTGGGACCGGACGCTGGCGGCGAAGAAGGCGGTGGGGGAGGTGGCCCTCCCCGTGGTGGCGTCCACGGCCACCACGGTGGCGGCGTTCCTGCCCCTCATGTTCTGGCCGGGGGAGGTGGGGGAGTTCATGGGCTATCTCCCCCTCACCCTCATCGTCACTCTTTCCAGCTCCCTGTTCGTGGCGCTGGTCATCGTGCCGGTGCTGTGCGCCCTGTTCATGAAGGTGGACGGCGCTCCCTCGCGCCCGCTCCGGCCGGCGGCGCGGTGGACGCTGACCGGGCTGGCGGCGCTCTTCCTCCTGATCGTGGCCGGGATGAACCTGCTCACGGCGGTCCTTCTCGCCGTCACCGCAGTGGGGTTGTGGGCGCTCCAGAAGAAGGTGCTGGGGCCGGCGTCCTCCAAGTTCCAGCAGCGGGTGGTCCCGGCCATGCTGGTCGCCTACGAGCGCCAGCTCCGCTGGTCGCTGAGCCACAGGCTCGCCACGGTAGCCGGCACGGTGGGCGTGTTCGTGGTGACCTTCGCCGCATACGGATTCCTGAACAACGGAGTCGTCTTCTTCCCCGAGGACATGCCGCCCCAGCAGCTCATGGTGGACGTGGAGGCTCCGGTGGGAACGCGTGCGGCCTTCACCGACTCGGTGGCGCAGCGCATCGAGGCGGAGCTCGAGGACGTGGGCGACCGCGGCGACTGGGAGTCGGTGGTGGCGGTGGTGGGGTCCGGGGGCGGTGGCAGCTTCATGAATGCCGGGCCAGGCGGCCCCGAGTCGGGGCGGGTCACCATCAGCCTCGTGGACTTCCAGCAGCGCGAGCGGGATGCGTTCGAGACGCTGGCGGAGATGCAGGCGAGCGTGGGCGAGGACATCGCCGGCGTCACCCTGACCGTGGACAAGCCCCAGGAGGGCGCGCCCCAGGGGAAGCCGGTGAACATCGAGCTGGTGGGAGAGGACCCGGCGCTCCTCAAGCGGCTCTCCGACGAGCTCGTGGACGTCATCGAGAACGCCCCGGTCCGCCCCAAGCTGGTGGGTCTCACCAGCGACCTGGACGACGCCCGGTCCGAGCTGTCCGTGACGGTCGACCGGGAGAAGGCGGGACTCTACGACCTGAGCACGTCCAAGGTGGGTGGCGCCATCCGGAGCGCCATCAACGGCGTGGAGGCGGCCAAATACCGCACGGGCAACGACGAGTACGACATCGTGGTGCGCCTGGCCGAGCCCTACCGCCAGGACCTGGAGGGGCTCCGCGAGCTCACCGTCATGGCCGAGGGCGGTGTGCAAGTCCCCCTGGTCTCGGTGGCGTCCTGGGCGGTGGAGGAGGGGTACGGAGCCATCCGCCGGAAGGACCGGACCCGCGCCGCCACCATCAGCTCCGACGTGGCGGCGGGACTGAACTCCAACGCGGTGCTGGCCGAAGTACGGGCCACGCTCACCGGCTTCGAGGCCGCGCTCCCCCCCGGGTACACCATCAAGTACACGGGCCAGTCCGAAGACCAGGCGGAGGCGCAGGCCTTCCTGGGCGGAGCGTTCCTCACGGCGCTCATGCTCATCATGCTCATCCTCATCAGCCAGTTCAACTCGGTGGTGAAGCCCTTCATCATCCTGACCTCCGTGATCATGTCCACCGTGGGCGTGCTCATGGGGCTCATGATCTTCCGCATGGAGTTCGGGATCATCATGACCGGCGTGGGGCTCATCTCCCTGGCCGGCATCGTGGTCAACAACGCCATCATCCTCATCGACTACATCGACACGCTCAGGAAACGGGACGGCGCGAACCGCCAAGACGCGCTGGTCACAGCCGGCCGCACCCGCTTCAGGCCGGTCATCCTCACCGCCGGGACCACGGCGCTGGGGCTGGTGCCCCTGGCCATAGGGCTGAACTTCGACTTCTTCGGGCTGTACACGTCGCTGAACCCGGACCTCTATTGGGGAGGGGAGCAGGCCGCGTGGTGGAGTCCGATGGCCGTTGCGGTCATCGTGGGGATCCTCTTCGCCACCTTCCTCACGTTGGTCCTCGTGCCGGTGATGTACTCCATCGTCGACGACTTCTCGGACTTCTTCCGGACACACTTCCGTCATCCCGACGAGTCGGAGGGGGAGGTGCCGTCGTACGAGGTGGAGGACGCCCTCGCCGGGAGCCTTTCTCCCGGCAGCGGGACGCGGTAGGCTCCCGAAGCTTATGGCGCCCAGACGATACGACCTGTCCCGGTGGGTCACCGGGTACCTCCTGGCCACCCCGCTCTTCGCGGGGCTGGACCTGGGGTTGGGGGTGCCGGTACGGGTGGCCACCATCCTTCCCGAGTCGGGGCGCCTGGCATACTACGCCGGCGTCTTCGCGCTCGGCGTGCTGTGCCGGGCCCGGCCCGGGGCCACGCCCTGGGTCGGGATGCTGGAGAGCGCCGGAAACCTCACGATTCTCCTCCTCTCCATCCTCCTCCCCATCTGGTCCCTCCCCGACGCGGTGGCGTCGGGGGCGTCCTTCCCGGTGGGGCTCACCCCCGCAGGGGCCGCCAACGCGCTCCTCTCGGGGACGGTGCTGGTGGCGAGCTTCCACCGGCACGAGGCGGCGGCGCTGGGGAGGGATCCACGCCGCAGCGGGGGCCCATGAACACCCTCCACGTCGCCCTCGCCGGCCTCGGAGCCGTCCTCGCCGCCTTCACGCTCCTGTGGGGCGTGAGCCTCCGCCTGCGCGACGCCAGCATCGCCGACCCGTTCTGGGGGCCGGGCTTCCTGCTGGCGGGAGCGGCGTACCTGGGGGCGCACGGGAACGTGACGCCCCGGGGCATCCTCGCCGTCGGGCTTGTCGCCGTTTGGGCCGCCCGTCTCGGGCTCCACCTCCTCCGCCGCAACCGCACCCACGGCGAGGATCCTCGCTACGCCGCCATGCGCGCCGGCCACGGGGAGCGCTTCTGGTGGGTGAGCCTGGGCACCGTCTTCTGGCTTCAGGCCTTGCTCCTCTGGATCGTCTCCCTTCCCGTGCTGGGAGCGGTGGTGGGAGAGGCACCCCTGGGCGCCTGGGACGCGGCGGGCGCGGCGCTCTTCGCAGGTGGCTTCCTGACGGAGGCGATGGCCGACGCGCAGCTCGCCCGTTTCCGCGCGGACCCGGCGAGCCGCGGGACCGTCATGGATCGGGGGCTCTGGCGCTACAGCCGCCACCCCAACTACTTCGGAGATGCGCTGCTGTGGTGGGGGCTGTACCTCCTCGCCGTCGGGGCAGGCGCCGCCTGGACCGTGGCGGGGCCCGCGTTGATGACCTTCCTCCTCCTGAAGGTGTCGGGGGTGGCCCTCCTGGAGCGGTCGCTGGCCAAGGGACGGCCGGGGTACGCCGAGTACGTGCGGCGCACGTCCGCGTTCGTGCCCTGGTTTCCACGGGACTGAACCGTGCCCGACATGCCCGAGCCCACATTTCCCACCCCCTCCGGCCAGGCCGCCGAGACCGTCGGGCGAGCCATCCAGAAGCTGGCCGCCGCCCGCCTGGGGCGGGGCTTCGTGCCGCTGGCCCTCCTCTTCCTCGTGGGCGTGGGGAAGCTGCTTTGGGGGAGCGGTGGCCTCGTGCTGGCCCTGGGGGCGCCCCTGACGGCGGGCGCCATGCTCTTCTACGCACTCCGGGTCGTGGAGCGGTCCTTCGGGAGGCCTCCCCGGGCGTGGATGTCCCTGGCCGGGCCGGCGTGGGTCGTCCCCGTGGGCTTCGGCGTCTGGGTGCTGGGGTGGCTCGGGCTGCGGGGGGTGGCCGTGGGGGGAGGGGTGATCTCCGTTTCGTCCGCGCTCCTCTTCGCCGGGCTCGGCACGTGGGTGCTGCGCGCCTGGCACAAGATCCTCGAGCTGCACTCCCTGGCGGAGGCGATGATCCCCGTGCTCCCGGGGAAGGGCGGCGTAGAGAGCTAGGGCGAATCCGGCGCCACCAGCCGCGCGGCGTCTGCGCAGCGGCGCACGATGTCGGCCGCAGGGAGGATATCCTGGATCCCGGCCACCGAGCGTCCGGCCTGCCAGCACCCGGTGGTCCCCACCTCGTCGAGGGAGGCGTCGCGGAGGCGCCGGATGGAGCGCAGGGCGTAGAGGGTGCGCATGAGCCGCTTCCTCCGGCGGCCGCCCAACATCCAGCGGGCCAGGGGGCCGGCGTGGGTGCCCAGGCGCTGGACGCACGGCGTGTCGATGACGGCCAGCGGCACCCCGGTGATCCGCTCGGTGAGGACGATGTCGTCCTCACCGGCGTCCAGGATGGCCTGCTTGTAGGGTGCGCCAACCCGGCACTCGGGAGTGGCGATGAAGCGGGTGCCCATCTGCACGCCGGCGTACCCCAGCGCCAGGGTGCCGGCGAACTCCTCCGGGGTGGCCACGCCGCCGGCGCACAACACGGGGACGCCCAGGTCCGCGAGCTCGTCCAGGAGTTCTCTGGCTCCCTTGCTGCCGGCGTGCCCCCCGGCGCGCCGGTTCACGGCGATGAGGCCCTGCACGCCGGCGTCCAGCGCCTTCAGGGCCCATTTCCGCTCGGTGACGTCGTGGTACACGACCCCGCCGGCGGCGCGGGCCCGCTCCACCACCCAGCCCGGCTTCCCCAGCGAGGTGACGAAGAAGCGGATACCCTCCTCCAGGGCCTCCTCCACCCAGCGCTCCATGCGCTTGTGGTAGATGCGGGACGAGGCCTCCACCAGGGCGTTCAACCCCACGGGGCGGGACGTGAGCGCCCGGATCCGGGCCAACCCCTCTCGGAAGCGGTAGCCGTGGACGTGGGTGAGCGCGATGGGCTGCACGATCCCCATGCCTCCTGCCTCGCTCACGGCCGCCACCAGCTCCGGGTTGGAACAGGGGTACATGGGACCGCACAGGAGGGGCACTGCGATCTGCGCATGTCTGCAGAGCGCGCTGGGTGAGGGGGCGGCAGGGTCTCGCGGCATGAGACACCCTGTGTCAACCTCCCCCCGTTCAGGCGGCTGCGGAGGTGGGTTGGAGTTGGGGGACATGGAAGGGGATCGCCCTTCCATGCCGGGCGGGATCGTAAGGGTTCG
>Ga0315541_1001623_pt1 | contig 20330 bp, 17 predicted proteins | sample SalMarSW160190MG_FD_203095 | JGI IMG/M metagenome (GOLD analysis project Ga0315541, IMG submission 203095) | Salt marsh sediment microbial communities from the Plum Island Ecosystem LTER, Massachusetts, United States - Salt Marsh Sediment SW1601-190 ...
CTGAAATAGGTCGGCTGCCGCGCTGAAAAACACTGGTCCGGCAGCGCCAACCCCAAGACCAAAGCAGACCGCAAATAGCACTGGCATCCAGAGGTGAGAGGCATCCCGTATCAGGAATAGGAGGGATATTGCCCCAGCGCTCAGCAGGCAGCTTGGTATGAAGACCCTTTCCCGCCCAAAGCGGTCGGAGAGGGAGCTGCACAGGGTTCCGACGATGAAAAGGATGCCAAACACGCTGTAGATATTGGCTGCCATCATTGGTTCGTAACCAACATCCCTAAAGAAGTAAACCAGATGGGCTATTGCTATCTGCTCGGTAAGACCAAGGAGAAAAAAGGCAACGAGAAAGAGTAGCCAGAATTGATAGGCCTTCATCGCCCGAGGCAGTGTCCAAGTAGTGGCTGCCCATTTGCCTTCCCCAGTCTGGGGCTCATCGGGATCTTGGGGCTGGGGTGGTTTCTGAGGTGCACCATCGGGCAGAAGCCCTTCTTCCTGGGGGCTGCGGCGTATCAGAAGGCTGCATAGCGGTACAATAATGGCAATGGGGAAGATTCCGATAATGATATAAGCCTTCTGCCAGCCAAAGCTGGAGATGAGCAACTGAGCAATGGGGGCTGATATCAGGCTGCCACCGAAGCCAGCCGCCAGTATACCAATGGCTAAGCCGCGTTTTTTGACAAACCAGTTGGAGACTATGGTGGTGAGGGGTGTCCAGCCGGCTAGACTTAAGCCTATGGCGGCAATACCCCCGTAGAAGAGAAAGAATTGCCACTGCGCGGTAGCTAGGCTGCACAGGGCAACACTTACGCCGGCAATGAAACCTCCTAACGGTAAAACTAGCCTTGGCTTGAATCTGTCCACCAGGGTGCCGGCTAGTGGTGACGTTAGACCATAGACAAGGAAGGCAATGGAGAACATTAGTGCCGTGCTACCCCGCTCCCAGCCAAATTCCTCCACAATGGTGGGGTAGAAAACGGCGAAGCTATTCCTGATGGCATAGCCAACGACTACGGTGATAAAAGCTACGCCCAGGACAATCCAGCCGTAAAAGATACTCTGCCCATCTTTAGCTGTTCCACTTGTGGGCATCGGTTATACCTTTAGGTGCTGGCGGCGCTGAAGATCGATCCGAAGCTCATCGAGACGGTCACGCCGGTGGTCACCCTACACATCTTTGGCATACTCGTTAAACATCTCAAGAAGGGATTTGGGGGTATCCTTAAGATGGTTCGCGTGCGATTGGTCGTCTATTACAATGACCTCAAGCCCATGTCGTTACGAGAGATTGTATCATTAAAGGTCACTAACTACAACTGGCCATTTTACTGTCAGGGCCACTAAATGACGGAATGTTCAATTCAGCGAGGGCGAAATGGAAATATTTGGTAGGTTATGGAGCCCGCAAAGGCAACAACACTTCTTACGCTCTTCTAGGAGACAATATTTGAGGCAAATCACGCCAGTCAAGTTGGTGATCGAATATTCCTGGATAACTACTCTGCATAACTCTCCTGTATAACTCAATTCTGCTCTTAACGCCTAGTTTTTTATAGATGTTCTTGATATGTGTATGTACCGTCTGCCTGCTAATATAAAGCTTTTCTCCAATTTCATCATCAGACAGCCCTCTAGTTAGATAATAAATAACATCTAGCTCTCTTCTACTTAGCTGGAATCTAGCTTTTAAGGTAGTCTCCAGTGTCTTTTCGTCGCTGAGATCAGATAAAGTAACTATAAAATTAGGCATAGAATTTATTTGATCGGCTTTCCATATCAGTGAACATTCAATTCGGAATTTCTTGCCACTTCCTGTAAATACTATCCTCTCTTTTGGCGACAGAACAGGCTGCTCTTCTGCTTTAAGTAAATCCAGGAGGTCGGAGCAATCTTTAATAATATAGGATGGTATGGGGAACTCACCCTTTTCAAGATCAGATGTATTATATGGCATCCTGCTTAATAGCTGCAGACAGATATCTCTTGCCTCAGTGTTGAAGAAGGAAGGGGCAAACTTATGGTCTAAGCAAAGAAGCCCTTCACTATCAGCCTCATCGGCAGACAAGGAAAGACTTCCCCCTTTGATAACCTGTGAAATTAAACAAATATTGTGCACAGTGACTCCAAAATGACGGGCAAGCATCGCTGCTTTTAGGACTTCCCTATCTTCATAATCCGGCTGTTTCTTGGAACGCCACAACGTAATCATGCCCTCTAAATTTTTTTTCCAGCGCAAGGTCAGGAATAACTCCCAGTATAAGTGCTGCGGGCGAATGAAATCATTATATAAAACTGACCTATCCCAATCTCTAAAGGAAATAGAGTCTCCAAATTTTAAGATAGTTTTTGGTGAAGAAATTGCTTGCTTTAACAGGGGAGAATGCTGATAGAAAGAGTCTTTATATAAGTTGGGGTAATACTTATCTTCATGAAGATTATGACTATCTGATTTGAAAGACCGTGACTCGACTATATTTATGTGCCTTGGATACCCTTTGATAAGCTGAAAGGTGGCACATTCGGTATTGAACACCTGCATTACTGAGGGAAACAACGTATCAATGAAGCTTTCTACGTCTTCACATCGGTTGGCGAGATAGACCAGATTTAAAATATCACGGTAATCTTTACCGGTCAGCCTAGCCATTTGCCACATTTATAGCACCTTTTGTTTTTTGTTGTCAAAAATACCCTATCTAGGGTATTTGATTTTATGGATGTATATATTAATATATTAATATAGGAAAATGGGGTTGTAACTACTTCTTTCAAGATGTTATGCTTTTAATCTAGGAGATCGGCTAGTGGCAGACTGGCAGGTGACCGCAACGACGATTTACTGTGATGCTGTGGATGATGAGGTGACAATATTGGTCTACAACGATTGGAGTACAAAATGCACGGGCTACAAAAAGTATGTTGAGAGTCTTGATAAGGAAAGGGCTAAAATGCTTCAGAAGAAAGCCAAACGGCTGGGCCGGAATCTGAAGTGTGAGGGGCCGCAAGATTACAGAGTAACTAGCTACCGGGATAAACTCACTGCTGAAGAATAAAGCTGATTCTATTTAAGACGAATAACTAAAACCCTTGCCACATTGAGAGGAATAGTGCTGTGGAGGTAAAAACTGATAAGCAGGTTAAATTGCGGATTGACGACCTCTCCCTTAGGTTTGGCGGTGTCACAGCCCTTACTGAGGTGAGCCTAGATATCAGAGATAACGAGATACTGGCTATTATCGGACCTAATGGTGCCGGCAAGACCGCTCTTCTCAACTGTATAAACGGCTTCTACAAACCTCAAGAAGGTGAGATATACTACGATGGGCAAAGAATCACCCGAATGCGCCCGGATAAGCTGGCTAAACTCGGCATTGCCAGAACTTTTCAGAATATCGAGCTATATACCGGGCTAACCACTCAAGATAACATCATGGCTGCCCGGCACGTGCTTATGAAACAAAACGCCATTTCTAGTGCCCTATACGTTGGCTGGGCTCACAAAGAGGAGATTGAACACCGACGGACGGTAGAGGATATTATTGATTTCCTGGAAATACAGTCAGTCAGAAAGAAGCATGTTGCCGTTCTGCCCTATGGGATGCGCAAAAGGGTGGAGCTGGCAAGAGCATTAGCTCTGGCACCGAAGGTTCTACTTCTTGACGAGCCTATGGCCGGGATGAACCTGGAAGAAAAGGAGGATATCGCCCGATTCATAATTGATGTCTTTGAAGGTCAGGGGGCTACCTATCCCGATACCCCCGTTCTTAGAGACGGGGTTAGGTGCATCGTTCTTGTTGAACATGATATGGGAGTGGTTATGGACCTCGCCGACAGGATTATCGTCCTCGATTTCGGGCGTAAAATTGCTGAAGGCACCCCTGCCGAGATTCAAAGCAACCCTGAAGTTATCAAGGCCTACCTAGGAGAGGAACTATAAGCGTTTAGAGAACAAAATGCTACAAGTAAATAATATTGAGGTCACCTACGTGAATATTATTCAGGTGCTACGAGGCGTATCACTAGAGGTAGCTGACGGCAAAATCGTTGCTCTGCTTGGGGCTAATGGTGCGGGCAAGACTACTACCCTGAAGGCAATCTCAGGGATGCTAAAGACCGAGGAGGGAAAGGTAACGAACGGCAGCATCGTTTTTGATGGTAAGAGGATAGACAGGTACGGTCCCGGGGATATTGCTGCCATGGGCATAACCCAAGTTATGGAGGGGCGGAGGGTTCTTGAGCACCTTAATGTCGAAGAGAACCTGCTGGTATTTGCTCATCATCGTAAAGACCGTGGGCAGGTCAAAAGCGATATAGATATGGTTTTTAATTACTTCCCCAAGATTAAAGAGCGGCGCCGCCAGAGGAGCGGCTATCTGTCCGGCGGTGAACAGCAGATGTTGGTGATAGGGCGGGGGCTCATGGCCCGCCCCAAGCTTATGCTCTTGGATGAGCCTTCACTCGGTCTTGCCCCGTTGCTGGTGCGAGAAATCTATGAAATTATCCGGAGAATCAATGCCGAGCAAAAGATGGCCATACTCTTGGTGGAGCAAAATGCCAGAGCTGCCCTTGGTATTGCTGACTATGGTTATGTTATGGAAAACGGCAGAATAGCTCTGGAGGGGCCAGCTGAGAGGTTAAAAGATAATCAGGATGTTCAGGAATTCTATATGGGGCTATCAGCGGTGGGCTCCAAGAAGAGCTATCGGGAAGTTAAGCATTATCGGCGAAAGAAGAGATGGCTCGCTTAGAAGAACAGGTAGGGGCAATGCCTACTGAGATAGAGCAGGTTTATAGAGAAAAGGGCGATACCTGGCCCAAGATACTCAAATATAACTATGAAAGGTATGGCCCTAACCATACCGCCATGCGTCATAAGCACCGTGGTATCTGGCAGCCTTATACCTGGAAGGACTATTATCTCAATGTCAAATACCTGGCACTTGGTTTAATATGCCTCGGCTTTGAACCCGGAGATAAGGTGCTTATTATCGGGGATAATGCCCCCCTGTGGTATTATTCTGAGCTAGCTGCCCAGTCTAACCATGGGGCCTCAGTGGGGCTATATCCAGATTTAAATCCTTCGGAGATGAAGTACATTGCCCAAAATTCCGAGGCTAGATTTGCTTTGGTTCAAGATCAAGAGCAGATCGACAGGTTTCTTGAGATTAAGGACGAGCTTCCGCAGCTTGAGAAGGTTATTTACTGGGGTTATAAGGGGCTAGCCCACTATGATGACCCTATTTTGATGGGATATAAGCAGGTGCTAAAGCTGGGGGAAAAGCATGAAGAGGCACACCCCGGACTCTTTGAGCAGAATATCGAAGGCGGTAGTGCCGACGATGTCTGCGCCATCGTTTACACCTCGGGAACCAGCGGGGTTGTTCCCAAGGGAGCCGTCCACACCTATAGGACAATGAGGGCTGGTGCTGAATACTACCTGCATCTCGACCCTTGGCAGGAAAAGGACAATATTGTTCCCTACCTACCACCAGCCTGGATGACTGAGCAACAGTTTGGGATTGGTTGCCACCTCCTGTCGGCTAGCATCCTGAACTTTGCTGAGGAGCCGGAAACGCAGCAACAGGATACGAAGGAGATAGGACCAAGCATAGTACTCTACGGGGCTCGGCTATGGGAGAACCAGGCAGCAAGGGTGCAGGCCCGCATTCGAGAAGCTGGCGCTCTCAAGAGACTCGTCTTCCGCCTGCTGATGCCTGTCGGCTACAAAATGGCTGATTTAAAGTCTAGAAAGCAAAAGCCAAGCCTATCTCTGAGAATACTCTACGCCTTTGCTGATATAGCCCTGTTTAGACCCATCAAAAATAGCCTTGGTCTGTCAAATGCCAGAATCTGCTATACCACCGGGACTATGCTCAGCCCTGAGGCCTTCAGGTTCTACCATGCCCTAAATCTTCCCCTCAAGAGCCTGTACGGGTCAACGGAGGGCGGAGTTCTAACTGGCGCCAAGAATGACGATATCCGTTGGGAGACTGTCGGCCCTATTCACAGGGGAGCAGAGGTAAGAATAACCAATAATGGTGAAATTATTTACCGGCAGCCTGGTGTTTTTATTGGTTACTATAATGATCCGAATAAGACTGCCGAGGTGCTTAAAGACGGCTGGTTTTATAGCGGAGACAGTGGTTTTATTAATGAGGATGGACACGTTGTCTTTCTGGATAGGGTAGAGGACCTCATTGAGCTGGTCAGTGGCGATAAACTGGCTCCCCAACTTATTGAGAGCCGGCTGAGGCTCAGTCCTTATATCAAGGACGCCTGGGTTCTAGCTGGCCCAGATAGAGCCTATGCCTCGGCAATCATAATAATTGATTATGAGAGTGTCGGTAGGTGGGCAGGGGAGAGAAGGGTAGCTTATACTACTTTCACCGAGCTTTCCCAGAAGCCGGAGGTTTACCAGCTAGTAAAGCAGGATATAGATAGGATAAACAAAGCTTCACCGCCGGGCATCAGGGTGAAGAAATATGTCAATCTGCACAAGGAATTTGACCCTGATGAGGGTGAGCTAACCAGAAACAGAAGGCTGAAGAGAGTCTTTTTAGAAGAGCGCTACCGCGAGCTTATCAAGGCTATCTATAGTAATAAGACCGAGGTGCCCGTAGAAGCTCGGGTCGGATACCGGGATGGTCGGATGGCAACAATAAAGACTACTCTTAGCATCCAGTCCGTTGAAGGAGGTGCCCAATGACCCTCTTTCTACAATTAGCGGTAACCGGTTTTAGCGTGGGCATAGTCTATGCCCTGATCGCCATAGGCTTTGTCATCATCCTCAAATGTTCCCAGGCGTTTAACATTGCCCAGGGACACATTGTAATGATTGGGGGCTACTTTGGCTTCACCTTCTTGGTAATGGTCGGCCTGCCGCTATGGGCCGCCCTGCTGGCGGCAATAGCAACGGCTGTCATAATGGGCTTATTGATAGAACGCCTTACCCTGCGCCCCCTGGTGGGTCAACCGGTACTAGCAGTAGTCATGATGACCATAGCCCTAGGCTTTTGTATATTGGAGGGGCTGGCAATCCTAATCTGGGGTGGCGAATTTAAGGTCTACTCCGGAGCGCTGCCGGCGGTATCCTTGCGCCTTGGTGCGGTATATATACCCCCAGCGACGGTATTCGCAGTAATATTGGCTATCGTTGTGGTAGCTACACTCATGCTCTTCTTCCGCTACGCCAAAATTGGACTGGCTATGAGAGCCACTGCTGAGGATGAGCAGGTGGTGCAGTGTGCCGGTATCAGGGTGACTACAGTTTATGCCATCTCCTGGATAATCGCCTGTGTTACTGGTGTCGTCGCCGGCGTTATTTTAGGCGGCGAAAGTGGCGTTTCACCGTACCTGGCTAATATGGGACTAAAAGCATTCGCAGTGGTGCTGCTGGGAGGGGTGAACTCAATTGGCGGGGCCATCGTAGCCGGAATAATCGTGGGATTGGCGGAATCCTTCGCTGCTGGCTACCTTGACCCGCTAACTACCCGCGGTGGGCTGGCTACTATCTTCCCGTTTATCATTATCATAATTGTGCTAGTCATTAGACCCTACGGCCTATTTGGCATGAAAAGGATAGAGAGGATTTAAAAACATTACTGGGTTATTTATTAAGACATACCATTTACAACGGGAGTTAAGTTAAAGAGCATGAGTTTAGCCAGTGGAACCTTTAACCAAAGCTATGCTCAGGATATGGCTATCCTCCGTACCAGGACGCAGTGGGTAATTTTGTTGGCCTTCCGTGCTTTTCTTTTCACCTGCCCACTATTTATCAGTGAGACATGGTTGACCATAATGACCATAATCGGTATCAGCGTTATTAGTGTTCATGGCCTTAATATTCTAACCGGCTACTGTGGTCAAATCTCCATGGGACATTCTGCCTTTATGGCAGTAGGTGGCTATACCTCGGCTATCTTATGCGCCAAGCTTGGCTTCTCATTCTGGGCAGCCCTGCCCTGTGCTGCCCTGTTTGCGGGATTGGTGGGTTTAATCTTTGGCTTACCATCACTAAGGGTCAAGGGCTTCTACCTGATTATGGCAACAATAGCCGCCTACTTTATTATTTCCTGGCTCGTCCACTTCCAGCTAACCGATCTCACCGGTGGTGTTTTTGGCCTGGCTGCGCCTAAACCTGAGATATTTGGCATGGTGCTGCAGTCCAGAGCTAGCTACTTCTACCTGGTGATGATAATTGCCTGTCTGGCTACAGTCGCGGCTATAAACATAGTCAGGAGCAGAGTCGGTAGAGCTTTCATCGCTATCAGAGATAATGACCTCGCGGCTGAGGTCATGGGGATTAACATATGGGCTTATAAGCTATTGGCATTCTTCATCGGCTGTGTTTTTGCCGGTTTGGCTGGCTCACTCCTGGCTCACTACTATGCCTGGGCTAGTATTGAGGCGTTTCCCTTCATGGATTCGGTTTGGTACCTGGGCATGCTGATTATCGGTGGTATGGGCAGCACCACCGGGGCTATCTTAGGCGCTGTGTCTTTCAGGCTGCTGGATTATCTGGTCATCATTCTTGCTCCAATGTTAGCCGAGACTTTTCCGGCTATTGCACCCCAGGCATCGGCTTCACTTAGCCTCATCATGCGCGGACTGGTAATTATCGTCTTCCTTATCTTCGAGCCCAGGGGGCTGGCTCACGGCTGGGAGCTTATCAAGGCATATTTCCGGCTATGGCCTTTCTCACATTAAGAACAAAAGCATGTAAAAACAAAATTTTTTACAACATATATTTAATTAATTAACGAGATTTTAACATTAGTATTGTAATATAAATGAAAGGAGGTGGAAGGCAGATAGATAAATTCAAAAAGTCATTAGTTCATGGGCTAGACTAAATCATAAACTAGAAAGGAGGTGATTGAATTCAAAAAGACACTCAATTTATGGGCTAGACTAAATCATAAACTAGAAGTGAAAGGAGGAGAAGAAATGACAAAGAGAATACTTTTTATCTTTTTAGCGGTGGTGCTAGCTCTCAGCGTCGGTCTCATCGGCTGTGGCGGCGGCGATGGTAATGGCGATGGCAATGGCGCGCCAGAAGTAACGGTATTAATCGGTGGTACCTTCCCCCTGACCGGTCCCTACCCCGAGGACGGCGCGGCAGTTTCGGCTGCCTTTCAGAATTATGCCGAGTGGGTAAACGACAACCATAAGATATCACCATGGGGTCCATCATTCCCCGAGAATGTAATCCTGGAGGTGACGTCCTTGGATGATGCGGCCAACCCAGCTACGGCGCAGACTAACTATGCGACGCTTAAGGGGCAAGGATACAAAGTGTTCAGGATATCAGGTTCCGGAATAGCAACGGCAATGAAGGATACACTGATTGCTGACGAGGTCGCTGCCACCACTATGGCTTCTGGGCCCTATCTCCTGACTCCGACGGTAGGAACCATCTTCACCCTTTACCCTATTTATACCGACCAGGCCGCCGGCATCGCTGATTGGTTCATGGATAACTGGGAAGGGGCCGAGGCGCCAAGGGTTGCCTATCTTACCAATGATAGCTTCGGCCAGACAGTTCCGACAGAGGGGATGAACGACTATCTCGAGTCAATCGGGTATCAGGTGGTTACGGGCTGCCCGGCGGTACCTACGGTACCTGCATTGGCATCAGATACAGCTCCCATGCTTTCGTGGTGTCAGGATAACGATATAGACCTTACCCTTGGTGCCATGCTTGTTGTCGGAGCAGTGAAGACGATGACACAGGCGGAAACTATGGGTATTGGATGGAACCTAGACTACGAGATGACCGTTGGCTTATGCTCACCGGCTCACCTCACTATATTTCTGCGAGATACGGGTGCTCCAGGTACAGTGGTGGGGAACGGCCTTGTCATCGCTGGTAGCTATCCCCCCTGGATTGACACCGGCGACGGGGTAACGTTCTGTAAGACCCTGCTGAACACCTATGGAGGGGGCTTCGAGGATACAGAACACATCATGTATCAGCACGGCGTTGTTGAGGCCATGATTCAGGTCGAAGCAATTAGGCTTGCACTTGAAAATACTGGTAAGTCTGCTGACGAACTAACGTCGGCTGATGTCCTCAAGGAGGGCTTCTACGAGATCAGTGGTCTTGACACTGGCGGCATACTCCCTTCAACCATAACCTATGGTCCTGATGATGTTGAAGGTGCCGAGAAGGTACGTCTTGACCGGAACGAAGATGGTGTGGACGTGTTTCTGAGCGCCGAGCCTCTTCGTCACGTCTACTAATAACCCTATCTGGGGGGCTCTTAATGAGCCCCCCAGAAACTCTCAATGCTCAGCCAGGAGAGCGAAAACTGTTACTCCCCACCAGTTTAGACCCGGTTCGAATTGAGTGGGGAAAAATATTTGTTCAGAGGTGAAGAAGAGATGAGCTCGATCCAACAGGACTTATCCATATTTAAAAAATTTAATTTTGAGAAACCTCCCGTAGGTATTAAGTTTTTACCCAATAAACCGGATGGAATTGAGAAGTTAGATAAGATTTTGGATTTCTGCGAGATGCTTCCCGAAGCCCAAGAAGGAAATGCTTTTTACGTTACCAAAGAGAACTTCACCTGTGTCGGACCGTTGATACTAGGCATGATAGAGCATGAGCCAATTTTTGAGAGCGGGCAGGTAGGACCCAAATTGGAAGTCCTCAAGGACATACGTGCCAACCAGAGAATCTATCATGTAATCCCCAAACTACAGAAAGGTGCTGCTAACTATGTTGCCTTTGCTCCCCTGGACAAGCTATCATTCGAGCCTGACGTATTAATTGTTACCGCTAACCCTAGCCAAGCCGAAATCCTACTGAGAGCCTTAAGCTATAGCAGCGGGAGTATGTGGTCGGCAAGGGGGACACCGGTCATAGGCTGCGCCTGGGTCTACATTTATCCCTACGTAAGCGGCGAATTGAATTTTACCATCACCGGTTTTAGTCATGGTATGAAAGCCAGGAATCTGTTTCCCGAGGGCCTGATACTTATGTCCATCCCTTATGACTTGCTCCCCGGCATGATAAATAATCTGCGGGAAATGAACTGGGTTCCTCTCTCCTACACTTTAGGCAGAGAGGGGCATAAGAAGAGGGTTAAGAGAATAGTTGACGAACTGCAGCAGGAATCTCAAGCCAAGTAAGACAAGGGCATGAAACAAGTGACTTTCAGCTTTTTTATGCTATAGTCCTTTAATAACCTCGGTTCCCCCGGCAGAGCCCGCTTTCCACTTATCGTCCTCTCGGTAATTTTAGACTGCTACTGACAATTATGTTCTTTAAGATTTCCGAAGTCCCGGCGGCTATAGTCACCCCTACAGACGATAGATATAAATGTTTGAACCATCCCTGCAAACCGGCCCAGGCTTCGTCTAAATGTATTTAGCTCCGCTTGGTAAAAGTCTAAAGACGGCTTATCGGCTTTGTGACATGTGACTCGCCTCCCCCGCTTATTTATGCTAGATTTTGGAAAAGCTATATTATTACAAAGATGATTACACCAGCCCAATTGCCAGGATAAGTTCAAGAGGAAGTGGAGCAGGACTGAGAAAAGAATTTGGATATGTTGAAGTAGCCATAAAATATTTACGAAATAGGAGGATTTCAGCGCAAAGAAGGGGGTTACAATGGGTAAATGGCTGAATGCAGGGGATATGCTACGGAATAACGCCTACCTGCATCCTGATAAAATGGGAGCAAAAGACCTTAGCCGCTCTCTGACTTTCAAAGAGTGGAATGAGAGGGCTAACAGGTTGGCGAATGCATTGCTTGGACTGGGTCTTAAACCAGGGGGCAGATTCGCCGCCGTTGCCTATAATTGCCTCGAGTGGATGGAAATGTATGCGGCAGCAGCCAAAGGGGGATTAACGATCATCCCCATTCTGTTTAGATTGACACCGACAGAATACCAATACATATGCGAACACGGGGAGGCTAAAGCCTTCATTGTGGCGAAAGAATTTGTCGAAGGGGTGGACTCTGTTTGCGATCAACTCTCAGTTCCGCGGGGAAACTACATATTCTTCGGGGATGAAAAGGCGCCCGAGGGATATCAGCACTATGAGAAAATTATCGAGAAGGGGTCTCCAAGGGAGCCGGGGATAGAGGTAGATGAAGAATCCCCCTGGACCATCACCTACACATCTGGGACCACCGGGAAGCCCAAGGGAGTGGTGCGCTCGCATAGGAGCTTTATCGCCCACAACTGGTTGCGTGTAGCGAATTTTGGCTTTGACCAAGATGGTATCGCTCTCCTGGTAATGCCCACAAGCCACATAAACTCCATCTTCTTTTCGTGGGCTTTTACCTGGACTGGTGCAGGGATATGTATATATAACCGAGCAACCTTTGACCCAGAGCACTACATCAAGACCATGCAAGATGAAAAGGTTACTTTCACCTCGCTAGTTCCCACGCATTACGTGATGTTGCTCGACTTGCCTGATGAAGTAAAAGCTAAATATGATGTATCCTCTATGAGGAAGCTTCTGTGCTCCTCCGCGCCTGTTCGGAAGGAGACCAAACTGGCCGCGATGGAGTACTGGAAGAACGCTGGCCTGTTTGAGGAATACGGGACCACCGAGGCGGGTGGGGTAACCCTACTACGGCCCCATGAGCAGCTAAAGAGGCTGGGGAGTATCGGGAAAGAACAGTACGGGATAGAGAGGATAAGACTTCTCGATGAGAATGGGAATGACGTTCCTGACGGCGAGGTGGGTGAGATATGTGTCCGCACTCCCTCTATGTTCACCGAGTACCTTAAAGACCCTGAAAAAACACAGGAGGCCTTTAAATTCGGCGAAGGATATTTCCGGACCGGCGACATGGCCTTTCGTGACGAAGACGGTTATTACGTCTTGGTGGATCGAAAGGCGGATATGATAATCACCGGTGGTGAAAACGTGTATCCATCCGAGGTAGAGCAACTAGTAGCAAGCCATCCGAAGGTCAGGGAGGTGGCGATAATTGGAGTACCCGACAGGAAATGGGGCGAAGCGATAAAAGCGGTTGCCGTACCGGCGGAGGGAGTTAGACCATCCAAAGAATTGGAGCAGGAAATCTTAGACTATTGCCGAGGCAAGATAGCTGGCTACAAACGACCTAAGTCGGTGGACTTTATTCGGGCAGAGGATATGCCAAGGACAGCGACAGGGAAGATTTTGCGACGAGGAATACGGGAATGGTACAAGGAGAATGAATAGATATAGATAGCAGACATTTCAAACAAGGGGTGATAAATGAATATATCAGAGATGTTAGCCAGAAATGCCAGGATGTATCCTACCGAACCGGCGATTATTGAGCTTAGACCGAGCATCGGAGTAAGAAAGGAAATCACCTGGAGAGAGTTCGATGAAAGGGTAAACAAGATAGCCAATGACCTCGTAGATAGGGGGTCAGGAAAGGCGATAAGATTATTCGCTCGATGATGAACTCCGTAAACTGGCTTGAAGCCTATTTTGGTATCATTAGAACCGGGGCTTTGACAGTGCCGCTCAATTTTAGATTCCGTAGCGAAGATTTAAAATATTGTGCCGCTATCGCTGAAGCCAAAACATGGATAACGAAGGATTCTTTTACCTCGTTGACAGGAAGAAGGAAGTAATTATATTATATCCGGGGGAGAAAATATTTATCCAGTGGAAGCAGAGAGCCTATTGCGAAGTCACCCTGAGATTTACGATGTAGGGATAATCGGGGTTCCAGATGAAAGACTGGGTGAGATAGCTGTCGCTGCAATGGTGGGTTCAGGGAAAGTTTTAGGGTCTAGAACTTAGGGAAGGAGATCACGTTAGTGTACGTGTAGGGAGAACGATTATGAGAGCTATGAGATTAGTAGAGATAGGAAAATTGGAGCTAACAGAGGTTGAAGTTCCAAAAGTTAAAAACTTCGAAGTTCTGGTGAAGACACAAGCAGCTGGAGTATGTCATAGCGACGTGCATATAAGGAGTGGATATGTTGGTAATATAAGATTAAAGGATCTTGGAATTATGCTTCCTGTGACGTTAGGCCATGAAATAGCTGGGGTAATCGAGGAAGTTGGAAATGAAGTTCAAGGATTCAGCAAAGGCGACGCAGTTGTTATAAACCCATGGATAGGTGACGGCACATGCTATTATTGCAAAATAGGGGAAGAGAATATGTGTGATAACCCGAAGCAACTCGGAGTTCACGCAGATGGCGGTTTCGCAGAATACGTTAAAGTACCTCATTATAAATATCTATTCAGAATAAGAAACTTGTCTCTGGTAGAAGCTGCTCCCTTAGCTTGCGCTGGAATAACCCCATATAAGGCAGTAAAAAAGGCTAACTTGGATCCTTCGGAGGTGCTCACTGTAATAGGTGCTGGTGGGGGGCTTGGAATCATGGCTATTCAAATAGCTAAGGCTACTTCGGGAGCCACGATAATAGGAGTTGATGTTAGAGAAGAAGCTTTAGAAGCTGCTAAAAGGGCCGGGGCTGATCATGTTATTGACGGGAGAAGTGGCAACGTAATTGAGGAAATAAAAAGGTTGACTAATGGTAAGGGCACTGATGCCGTTATTGATTTCAACAATTCCGAGAGAACATTATCAGTCTACCCATTTGCTTTAACTAAACATGGTAAGTATATTATGATTGGGTTACATGGAGGTGAACTAAAGTATCCTAGTCCCCTCGTAGTTTTCAATGAGATCCAATTTGTTGGGAGCTGGCTTGGCAATCAGGCTGATTTCATCGGTATAATGGACATGGCTGAGAAGGGCAAGGTTAAACCTATGGTTACAAAGACCATGCGGCTTGAAGAGGCTAATGATGCTATGGACAATCTGGAACATGCCAGAGTTGTAGGTAGACAAGTCCTCGTTCCCTAAGCTTTTCTTTGACCATGGCAACTATAAGCATGACGGAAATCTACTGATAAGAGTATCCTGGAACCTTAGAGATACTTTGCAGCTTATTTCATTAGCCATGAGCGTTTGACTTGGAACTCCAGGTCTAAAACTTTCGACACTTTCCACTTCAAGTTCAAATTGTTTGAGGTTACATGTTACGAAAACGCTCTATATTAAGGGCTAGCCTCCACCAACGATGGACGCTATTACAATCTCATCCGAGTCCTTAAGCTTTGCATCTAAACCTCCCATAAATTCTATACGTCTCCCATTCACTAAGACTACGATGTTAGCAATTTCCAGGTTAAGTTTAACGCCCCTTTCCATTTCAAGCTTGGTGAGAAGCTCTCGCACCGTAATCTCATTCTTGTCGAAGACAAGCCAGGTATCCGATATGCCAGTAATCACATATGGACTTCCAACAAACTTCACAAGAACTCTCATTTACGACCCTAGAATAAAAATGAGGCTTAAGTTTGAAAAACTTCCCTTTCAAGCTCCCCAGCTACCTCGACTAGCCCCAGCTCCACCAGCTTCTCTCTGAGGGGGCTACCTCGCTCATTCCACCCTCTAACTCTATAGTAGTCCTTAAGAAGTTTGCCAAGCTCAAAAATTTGCCCCTTAGCGGGGTCTCTAGGCATAGGCTCCTTAAGTAATCTCTCAGGTACGGTATCGTGTCTATTGTCGATACCTTCTCTGACATCGAAGGCCCTCTCGAGATTCCAGATTCTCTCTCCAACTAGCCAGAGATATCTCTCATCCTTAAACTTCTCGATGCCCGTAGCTGCGTATAAGACCTTACTATAGAGGTTTGGACTAGTCATTTCATGGTTCACGGTGAGTTTGCAAAACACAGCAGTTTCACACGCAGCCATCTCGTCTTGTACGTACTTAGCTAGTTCCGCCTTACCCTCAACAATGAAGGGATCAACTTTCTTCGGAACGCCCAATATCTCAAACTTATTCCAGCTTATGGCATGACTACCCCCTATTGTGCCAGTTGCAAGGCCGAGGCCTTGCCCTTTCATTGCACGCGGGTCGTATGCCGGCATCTCCAATCCTTTGATATGCATTGCGTACTTTTCGGCACCCCTACCAATAACTTCTGCCGCCCTTTTAACCCCTTCGGCAAGCAAATTGCCTAAGTTGCCTACTCTAAAGGCTATACGCCTTACCAGTTCTATTATGACTTCCGGGTCACCCCATTTAAGTTCAAGGCCATCGGTTTCGCTTTTGCCTATAATGCCCTTCTCATAGAGTTCTGTGGCGAAGGCTATGGCTACTCCTGTTGAGATAGTATCTAGGCCATATAGGTCGCAGAGCATGTTGGCAGCAATGATTGACTCTATATTACAGTTTCCAAGAACTCCTCCGAAGGACCAGTGAGTCTCTAACTCAGGAAATTCCCAAGCGATACCAGCATATGGGCCCTTGGTAACCTTAAAAACCTTACCGCATTGAATCATACAGCCATAACAACCTTTATGTTTAACTACATAGCTTGCCAGAACCTCTGGCCTGAACCTATCTATTCCCTCTAACTCGCGCTGCTGGAAGTTATATGGTGGAAAATGGCCAAAGGTATACCAAAGATAAACAGCATGATTCGTCCCAAGCTTGCGGAATTCTTCAAAGTAAGGCCATTTACGGTAAGCTTCTATTTGTTCCTTTACTGCTTCGCCGAGAGCTTCCTCGTTATAGATAACTGGCTTTTTAGATCCCCTCACCACGATAGCCTTAAGGTTTTTTGAACCCATTACGGCACCAGGGCCTCCTCTAGCAGCAGTTCTCGAGTCGTCAGTAACTATGGCCGCAATCTTAACAAGCTTCTCTCCAGCTGGCCCTATCATAATCGCCTTAGCCCTTTTCTCCGTTTCCTCTAGCAAGAAATCCCTAGCGGCTAATGTGTTCATAGCCCAAACTTTCGTAGCATCCCTGAACTCCACTTTATCGTTATCTATCCACACATAAACAGGCTTCTCAGCCCTGCCCTCAACAATTATCACATCGTAACCAGCAAACTTGAGCTCAGCACCGAAGTAGCCTCCACCTACGCTTCTACAGTATATGCCGGTCAGAGGAGATTTAAATTGAGCTACCCACCTCGACGCGGATTGAACTTTTGTACCGGTAAGAGGACCTACAGATATTACTAATTTATTCTCTGGACTTAGAGGGTCAACACCCGCCAGGAGCTCACTCCATAAGATCTTGGCACCAAACCCACGGCCGCCGATGAAATTTTCAACCAATTCCTTCTTCAAAGGCTCCGCAGTCCACTTATGGTGTGTCAAGTCTATCCTTAGCACTTGTCCCATATAGCCGAACCAGGAATTAGGCTTCTCGCTCATATGTACCTCCAATCATTTGTCAATACATACTCTTTGCTCACGTTTTTACGTTTGTTGATTTGTGCTAAATCACGCAATTAATTATATATGAATTCGGGATTTCATACTAAAAATGGAGGTATGCGGCCACATTTCTATTTCATTATAGGCAATATTTCTCCACATTTAAGGATGCCGACTTTGGCATCCTTTCCTTGGCTCTTGAAAGCCATTTCCATTGCTTCCTCGACCGTGCTGGCGTGCTTAAACCCCAACGCTTTCTTATCTTCCTCTGTAAGCCCATTGGAATAGCAGATTACTTCAGCGCGTTCCAATATTTGTGCGTGGACAAGAAGGACGGCCCCGGCTATTAAATCATCTATCTCTTTCTTATCAATTGCCTCGAGATTTTCAATGTAAGTCAGCGTGGCTCTTTCCTTGAGTATTGCATGTATAGGAGAGATTCCCTCATGGCAGGGTGTTATGAGAACCATAGTCCCACCTTGCTTTACTGCTAAGCTGGCGTAGGCAAGTGGCTTGGAGGCTTGATAGTAGTCGATATCAGCCGGATAGCTTGAAACAATCACAATGTCGGCAAGTCCTGGCACTTCCGGGCAGTATATCCCCTCAGCAACTTTAACCCCTTCCTTAAACGCTTTTATAGGGTCGCCAACTACCACATGTGATATTTTGTCCGCCCGATTTAGCACCGTATTAACAATTAATCTGAGCCCAGCTTTTAATGCAATTGCGTCTATTTCCCTCCTCACCTTACTGTCTAATCTACCCATAAGCTTGCTGATGGGTCTCACTTTAGCTGCCATGACATGGGTCATTGCAGTGGTTTCTTCTCCACAAACGCCGGGTTGAATGATTTTTCCCCCTCCACCCCAGCCAGCAAGGCAGTGGGGCACAATATTACCGACGCCCATGACAAAGTCAGCATCGTAAACCTCCTTGTTAACGCTGATTGGGATGCCTGTCTCTGTCTTGCCCATGTCAACTAACTTTTTAAGATCCTTAAAATCATGATTTACCACTGGCACCCGTTTAACAACCTCACTTCCATATTTTTCTCTAATTTCCTTCTCGCTCATTTCACGGTGGGTGCCCAGGGCAATAATAACCTGAATGTTTTCGTTTGAAATCCCACCGGCATTTAATTCGTCAAGCAAAACTGGCACAATGATGCTTTGAGGCGTCGGCCGGGTGATATCGTCGCCAAGAATAACGACTTTGTCTTTGGGGCCCACCAATTCTTGAAGGGGAGGTGTGCCGATTGGATTTTTTAAGGATCTCCTGATCTCGTCTCGAGGGTTCTTTAATGGGGGGGCTACGCCCCTATCGGCAACAAAAAAGACATTTTTGTCAGGAACATCCACGATGACAGTCTTATCTTTCCCGTACGGAAGCTTAATTCTCATTCGGTCACTTCCCATCAAGACAAGCTTTAAAATGGAATCCAACAAAATGCCAATTTGTCCATATATTATCAATTATACCGCGAGGTGAGAAGGATTGAACATCAGGAGGCAGCAAAATTTCATTGACCGCAACGGGAAATCAAAGTAAAATTCATGGTAATGTACAACAAGGCTGTGCTCGATAATGGCTTGAGGGTTATCACCAGTACCATGCCCCACAGCCGCTCAGTATGCCTTGCCATCCTTGTGGGTGCTGGCTCCTGCTACGAAAGTAAAGAGGAGGCGGGCATCTCCCACTTCGCCGAGCATTTATTCTTCAAAGGCACACAGCGGCGACCAACTTCTAAGGAGATAACTCAAGATATTGAAGGCGTTGGTGGCATAATCAATGGTGGCACAGACAAGGAAGTAACTATCTTCTGGTGTAAGGTTGCTAGCTCTCACTTTCCCATCGCTCTAGACGTGCTATCTGACCTCCTGCTCAATTCTCGCTTTGATAACAAAGAAATAGAGCAAGAGCGTCGGATTATCAGCGAGGAAATCAATATGAACCTGGACCTTCCTCAGCAAAGGGTAAACATGCTCATAGACGAGCTGTTATGGCCAGAGCAACCTCTGGGGCGCGAGGTCATCGGATACAAGGAAACTGTGTCCGCGATAACAAGGAAACAACTGCTGAACTACGTTGCTCGCAGATATATGCCCAATAATACCGTGCTTAGCATTGCCGGCAACATCCAGCATGAAGAGGCGCTGGATCAAATCGAGCCCCTGTTTAACAAATGGGCTGCCGGGGAACTACCGACTGGCTATATAACTAATGACAAGCAAACGGAGGCCAGGTTGCGTATCGAGCCCAAAGATATCGAGCAAGCGCATCTTTGCCTCGCTGTTCACGGCTTTTCCCACTCCCACCCACAACGTTTTACCCTTGACTTGCTTAATACAGTGCTTGGTGGTGGCATGAGCAGCCGCTTATTTACGGAGATACGAGAGCATAGGGGACTAGCCTATGATATCTACAGTTCTACTGATCACTTCCTTAACTCGGGGTCATTTGCTATTTATGCCGGCGTTGACCCTAAGAAGGTGGAGATTGCCGTTTCGGCTATCCTCAAAGAGGTATCCAAGATTAGACAGGAAATTGCAGCAAGTGAGCTTACCAGGGCGAAGGAATTGTCAAAGGGAAGATTGCACTTACGGCTTGAGGATAGCCGAAATGTAGCGCTATGGTACGGTAGCCAGGAAATATTAATGCAGAAAATCCTTAACATAGACGATGTCATTTCTATTGTGGATGCCATTACTATAGATGAGCTAAAAGAAGTAGCCGAGGAGATTCTAACCGATAGTGGGCTTAATTTAGCTGTAACAGGACCGATGAAGGAAGAAAAGTCTCATCGAGATAGTCTTATCAAGGAAAAGTCTTTAAGGCAATTGCTTAAGATCTAATATGAAGCAGGAAGAACCGCCTCACGGCGGTTCTTCCTGCTTCTGGTGAATTTAGTTGAATTCCAGCCACAGAGGCTACATCATGCCCTCGTATCCTCCTCCTCCTGTCATCGCCGGCATCTTTTCCTTCTCAGGAATGTCGGTTACCAAGCACTCCGTAGTCAGAATCATAGTGGCAATGCTCGCCCCATTCTGGAGAGCGCTCCTGGTGACTTTGAGAGGGTCTACAATGCCTCTTTCTACCATATTTACATC
>Ga0315541_1001624_pt1 | contig 20315 bp, 35 predicted proteins | sample SalMarSW160190MG_FD_203095 | JGI IMG/M metagenome (GOLD analysis project Ga0315541, IMG submission 203095) | Salt marsh sediment microbial communities from the Plum Island Ecosystem LTER, Massachusetts, United States - Salt Marsh Sediment SW1601-190 ...
TTGGCAATTAACTGTTCTTCGTTATGGTCGGTTATCCTTTGGTCGTGTTCTTCACGCTCCATATTCTCTTGTTCTTTTCTATACTTGCCTTTCCAGTGATTATGAATTTTTAATGTTTTATCAGCCTCGCGTAACTCCTCAATTATTCCCATCACTTACCTCCAAAAAGTCTCTTCATAATATATCTGGTTAACTATAGTCTCAGGTAATTTACCCACTATCGTCTCAACCTCTTCGATAGCATCTCTTATGGTCATCCCTTTGATTTCGTGTAGATATTTAACTTGCTCTTGGACTGTTGGTAAAGGCGTAACCATTATAACCCCCAGCTTCTAAGTTTGGCTTGCCATCGTTCTAAGTGTATTAGGGATAATGGTATAATGCCGAGTGCGGGAATATTCTTTTGATTCACTTGGTATCTATCCTTTTCTATCCACTCTGCCACTTCCTTTATCCCAGCCTTAAATATGAGTCCATAAAGGCGGTCTAGTTGCACAATATAATTAACCATATCCTTACCATCGCCCATTTTGTTTTGTGCGTCTTCTTTGTCTTTGGCTATAACAAAGGTGGTATCACCATCGCCCCAATTTATATGAAATAGCGTGTCTTTAGCTTCCATCTTAAAACTCCTTTCTAACTGGTAGACGAATTCTTGCCCCGCTCTTGGGATTTATTTCCCTTCCACTGATTAGTTTTATTAAGTTACCATTCTTATCGTGTTCACGCCCACACATCAAACATACAATATCACCATACCAATCTGGCTTTCCCAACGGATGACCGCAATGCTTGCACCTGTTACTTGATAACATGGTGACCATCTTTTATCCTGTCCTTTACCCACTCAAGCTCGTCTATCCTAGCCCGGGCAGACATTTGATGTGCCTTTAACTGTGCTGGATTATTCACTGTGTAAGACAAGTCACGAATTCTCTCGGTGATTAAGGTGTCTAGTTTCTCCAGTTCTGTTTTAGTCATTGTCTACCTCCTATTCCTTGCACATTTCCCACAAACGACATTAGGTTGTTTAGCCCTTTTGCCTATTACTTTTTCTTTAATAAGCATAGGAGTGCCAGTTAGTCTTATCCCACATTCAGAACAGTAATCAAAGTTAATCTGTGGTTCTATCCTTGCTATCATCATCATTCCCCTGTCCCATAAAGAAACAGTAGATTTTAGCTAATATTTTCGTCATTCTTCTTCTTCAGTATCTTAGAGATACGCTGTTTACTAATCCCAAACGTCTGCCCTATTTCTCTCAAACTTAGTTCAGGATGATGTGCGTGGTATTCCTTTATCAAATCATTCCTTGCTCGCTTGGTGTTACTTTCATACTTCATGCTCTATCCTCGCTTGACAAACCTTTCCCCCCATGGAATATCATTCAATACCGGTAAAGTTCTATATCGCTTTTTACTACATTGCCCGCAACTTCGCACAAAAGGCTATATAAGCCTTAACTTGTTCAATATTCTTACTAAACATAACCTTGCGAGGACTGACAGATTTCACTTTATGTTGGCATATAGGGCAGAAGTAGTCTACTCGTACAACCTGTTTGGCTTCATCCAACTTCGCACCTATCTCGTTAAAGTCCAATTTGTGAATTCCCACCTTGTTCTCCCTTCAGCATTTATCTTCATAATTGAAAGCATAGCATACTTCCACGCCTTTGTCAATAGGAAAGGCAACCAGTTTTACAAAACTCAATAACCTGAGTATGAATATCATTATAGTGAGTGCTCAAAAAAATGGAACAAAAAAAGAAGCTCCGTTTTCACGGAGCAATACAATATACTAAAGTCTTATATAAAACGGCTTAAAATCCATCCTATACGTTCTGAGGGGTATTACCAGAGTCCGAGCTGTCCTGCGGTTACACTTCCAATTAAAGCTAAAGCAAGGAGTCCAACTACCCACTTGAGGGCTTTACACCAAGTAGCCGTACTCCTGACAGTGCCGTTTATTTCCTTTTGAAGTTTCACCATATCTTTAACTTGACCATACAATCCCATATCATCTGTACCTGGCACACCCAATAGTACCGTTTTGAGCTGTTGTATTTCTCTATATACTTGCTCGATAGTTATCTCTGGCATATCATACATCCTTCCATTTTCATAGCAAGGGGGATAACCATATGTTTCAAAGAAGTCTTCATCCACTTAGCCCTCCTAAACCTTAACTTCTTTTCCTTTGAGCTGCTTAATCATAGCTGCCATAGTGGGATAAATGTTATTTTGAAGCAGTGGCTTGCCCATAAAGCGACAGAAAGCAGCCGTCAGTTCTTGGCAGTGATACTCATCATCTACTACTCGCCAGAACCTCCCTGTAATCTTCTCCCACAAGAGAGCTAGAGCTGTTCCGAAGTAGCTCGTAATATCATAGGGCCTGCCAGAGAACAAGAATATGAAAGCCTCTATCATATCGGGGTCTGGTTTCTTATCGAACCAGCGAAAGGCTTTACAGTTTTCTTTGAGGTAATCATAATCAACCGAGAGCGGATGGCAACCGCCCATATCGGCACACATCGTAACGGCCATATCGGGAAAGACATGTAGAACTGGCTCCATGTGCCAGATTTCAAAGTCGTTCTCCCGGCACCACTGGTCATACTCTCTGTCGAGCCTTCGGATGAGCCAGTGAAGGATTGCAGGTATGATACCCTTGCCTTTCCGATAAAGTAAAATATCGCCTGAAGCCACCATTTCTTTTTATCCTATATTATAGTGTGATGGATTTCCGTAGTCATCAAATCTGGTAACTTGATGTTCCTCAGTACCTCTTGCCCTCTTTTTACAAATTCGGGGTATGTTTCCCTTCTCATTAAGGGTTGATATAATGGACAACTTAGTTCATGTTCACCTGCAGTAGACATTCTACAGCAAGTGCACATATCAGGAATATCATAGGTTTCACCACCCGTTAAAGTAATCCGCATTATTTCCTCCTTATTTTACCTATTCCGAAATCTATTCCCATCTTACTTAGCCCAGCACCCATAACACCCCATAATATCATATCAACTTCTTGTCCTGTGGCTATCATAAAAACTACACCTGAAAAGGCAGCACAGGTAAAATACGGAATAACAAAGGCTTTGAATAGAGCCGGTAAATCTTTCATTCTACCCCCAATGATATAATATACTCAATGCCGTGCAAGCCGTGAAATACATAAGAAGCCAAAGACAAAGAGCTATGAATAAACACAGATGCCATCTGATGCGCATGTTAACCTCTAGCTATTATTACTCCGTGAAAGCTCCACCCACTCAGTCCCATTATGGATAAACATGATTCTATCGTCCACATGGTCCATCGCAAAGTTCACTCCACCCTCAAGTATAAACGCATCAGCCCCCACCCCATCGGCTATAGTTACAGTATCGGCACCGCCCGTTGTGGTAGCTTTAAGTATTAAAATATCGCCTTCGCTCCCCCCTTCACAGGTATCTAATTGGTCAGCACCTGCACCTATACCACCCTCAACTGTAATAGTATGATAAGCCTTGGTTTTTGTAACTACCCCTCCGCTTATTGTTAGTTCTACAGCGGCTTCTAGTGCGATGTTTTCTTTTAGGAAATCAATATTGTCCCTTACTTGCTCATTCATTTTGGCAACAGTTAAGACTGCTGCTAGCCATGTATGTACGGGTGTCCAACCCATAATTCACCTCCTATGAACCTAAAATATGAGGCCCATCTAATTCGCTTATATCTAATCTAAAGAGTGTTAAAAGCTCATAGACTCGTTGAATCTCTAATCCCCATGTGCAAACTGGTATTCCAATAGGGTCGCCTGTAATTGTAATAGAATTTATAAAACAGTCGGCGCTTAGGCCGAGATTAGCGCAGAGAACTGTTATTATATCAGTTATTTCCCTCGTAATTATCTGTGTTCTCAAAACATCAGTAGTACCTTTTATTACACAAGATATTCTTGCTATTGGGTCTTTATATTTTGTTATATAATTACCAACCAGCGCTTGCATTTCCTCTTCTTCGGTGCCTTCTGTCCATGTTAAATTCATTACCCTTCTGCCATATTTGGCTATGGAGGTTGCATCGGTAGCCCTGACTGATAAAGTACTGGACACTGGCTCTTCATGTGTAACTTCTGTCCCTGTTTGGTATTTGACTTTAACCTCAAAATATATTTTCATGGTTTTGCTGCCCGTATTCGTTATCTCAACAACCTTAGTTCTATCATCACTGGTGCTTTTCAGCTTGATATTATAGGCATAATAGGACTTACCATCCAGGTCTTTTGCATGATGATTGCCTAATTTCCAACTTAGAGGATTTGACAAAGTAGTGGTAATATGCCTTATGTGAAGGAAAGGTGGGCTGACTTCCATTCTGCGTGCATAGGTTTTCCAGCTATAAGTAGGGTCTACATCTACCACAGTCTCGGATTCAATGATGCCGATCTCGCTGCGGACATCATTGTATATTTCTCTATCATCCAATTCGTAGCGGATTTCTGCCATTGTATCATCTACAGTAAAATCAGACATTCCTGTGATACCTCGATTCGTAGACCCAGATTCCCGATTTACTTATATAGTTTCTACCACCATAAACAAATTCCAGATTCCTGATTGCTTCTAGTGAAACCTTGTCACCAATTATAGATTTATCAACACTGCCACTACCAGAATCACCCCATTCTTCAAAATGGAATTGAGTGTTAGCAAAGGAAGTCCAAGTCACACCAGAATCATTGCTCCTAGCATAGTGTTCACCTGCTGATGGACTACCCCACCACAGAAGTGCACTTGCAACGCCGGTTGGGGCTCTAACCACGATAGCATATAGCGTATAACCACTCAATTGATAAGGAGACATATTGATTTCCCGCAATTCAGTGGCGGGGGATATTGGCAGCGTATTGCCATCAGTCGTTCCACTTGATAAATCAGACCCAATGGGTTTTCCCAAAGCATGAAGCCTAATACTTACTGTAATAGTATTGGGATTACCCATGAGTTCAGACAATCTCAATTTAACAGAAGATAGAATATGTTTATTATAATTATAAAATATTGTTGCATACCAAGTTGCCCCATTAAAAGCCACTGCTCCCCCTGGAGGGTCTGGGTCAAAATAAGTATAGCGTTGACTGCACATATTAAAACTCCGTAGTCGAAGGGTAATTTACAATAGCTCCACCATCAATATCTATGGTTCTTTTGCTTGCGGGCCAACCAGCATTGTCTAAAACATAACCTATAGCTGCTCCATCTGTTACCATTGACCTTTCTGTTTTATCAACGGCTATCATATTTCGTGCCAGCAAATCCATGCCGTCAGTGCAGTAAAGATAAGCCTCTTGTACATCTATAAGGGGATTAACTGAAATCCGGGATATGAAACCAGTATAAAAGTCTATAGCAGCCCCTCCAGTAACGGTAGCTCTCACTCTCACTGGTAGCCAAGGTCTCATCTTCCCAAATAACGGGCCAGCTCCATAGGTCGGAGAAAAGCGTTTATCTTCATTATAGAGGGTTAAGTCTAAAGTTCCTGCTGGAATATTACCCTGTTCTACCTTTTTCCCTCTATCGATATAAATGTTTTTAATATAACTGGTAATGTCATCTATGGCTTCTGAGAAATCAGGAGTATCTTGCCAATCTGTAGCATCCCAATCGACATGAACCTTATATGTAATACTCATGGTGCACTACTCCCAGGGAAGTATTCCAATCTATTGATGCCAGAAAAGGATGTTCTGCGAGTATCCTGCCCTATAATCTCCTTGACCTTTCTACTAAATGCCCTCAGTGAGGATTCATCTCCCATAAAATTACCGATATGGATAGTTATTGATTGTGGATTTATTGCACCTGCTCCCCCAGCTAATGGAACAACGGCTTCTGGCCCTCGCTCACCTAATAGGGCTAAGGTAGGTCTTGTGACCAGCCCCCCCTTAGCTCCTGCAACAATAGGTACACCCAATTCTTCCCCCGCTCCTATTAAGGCAGCATTCTCGCCAACGCCTTTTAGATATTGTATTAAGCCAGTAATAGCAAGACCAGCAGCTACTACTCCCGCAGCTATCATTGCCCAACCTGCAGGCCCCATAGCTGCAAGCATAGCAATCAAGGAGGCCATTGTTCTTATTATCGCTGGAATCAATGTCTTGGTTAATACACCTGCTACCATTAGAATTCCTGCTTTTATTTGAGGGAGAAAGCCTATAAATAATAGCATCGGGCCACCAGTTATAGTAAGTGCTGTCATCACACCAAGAAAAGCAACTAATGCCTTTGTCAATTTAGGATGTTCTTTTGTCCATTCTATGATTCCCTTAATAGCCTCCGTAATCTTAAGAATATGCTCAGTCAATACTGGCATAAGCTCATCAGCTATTGTGTGCATAATCCCAGTCATAGAGCCTTTTAGACTCAAGAGTGCATCTTGGAATTTTTCCGCAGCAGCAGCAGCCTCCGCATCAAAAACGAGACCGAGGTCATGAGCTTCCTGCCTTGCGGCAGCTAATTCCTCAGTCGTCATATCTAGCATGGGGATGAGCATCGTTCCTGCCCGCCCAAATATATCAACGGCAGTAGCTGCTTTGATAGCCTGATTTTCTAATTTGCTTATGGCTTCAGCAATCGCCCAAAATTGTTCTTCAGGTGAAAGCTTCATTAGTTCTTCGGCTGAAAGACCGATTCTATCAAAGGCTCTGATATAAGTGGTCATACCTTCAGATGCATCTACTAAGGTCTTGCTCATTTTCTTAGCAGCTTTTTCTATAGAGCCTAAATCTGTCCCAGCTAAGCCAGCTACATGTCTCAATTCAGAAAGGGCTTCAGTGCCAAAACCAGTCCGCTTTGCCATCTTAGCGACTTCATCGCCTGCCTTTGCATAGCTAGTTACCATTTTGCCAAGTGCTATTGCGAGTCCCACACCCATAGCTGTTATAGCCAAGCCAGCTTTTTTGAAATTGGCAGACATTTTATTGGTAGACTTTTCAATTTCGCCGAAAGCAGTCTTTGTTTTATCTTCAGCTTTTAGTGTTAATTTGGCATCGCCTAAATCCATTGCCATTTCTAATTCTCCTTACCGCCAAAGGCAGCATTTAGCACCTTTGCGGTAGCTAACATCTGTTTGGGAGTCTGCTGTCTTGCCCTTTCTTTGGGCATGAAATCATCGGGAGTAAAGGTTTTAGTATTCTTACCTCGCCACATATTAGCCAATACAGTGCAAATCAAAGCCGTTCTATGATTTAGCCACTCTTGATTGTTGTTGTACCTCTCTATAAGAGCATTAAATTCCTTTATAGTCAATGCCCAGAATTCTTCCTCTCCCAACCCTAAGTCATATCGTCCCATTGCCCATAAGTCTAGCCACGTTGGGACTTCCTTACTAAAGGGCGGTTACTTGCCTCAGTTGTCGGAGTTGATTGCTCCAAGCATGTTGATAATGCATCTATTACTATCCTAAGATTGCTGATATCAATCATGCAAAGAACATCATCGTAGGTTAGTTCCTTATCTTCATGTAACAGGCAGGCAAATACTAAAGCAGCCGTTTCTTCTAAGGAAAACTTACTAAGATTGAATCCCTTTAGAAGATTCATATTAGTGAGCTTCTGGAACTCAAGCATCCCCTTCAATGTCAACCGCAAGCGGCGTTCCTTATCCAGAGTTATCGTAACCAATTTGTCTATCAATTTTTCACTCCTTTTTTCTTTCTTATGGCGTTAAGGTAGGTTTGTCAGACAAGGCTATTGTAGATGTGAAAGGCACTAAACCTTCAGGCGTTGCATCACCGGCTGAAAAACCAATGCAATAACCTTTGCCGTTCCATACTGCCGAACTTACTCCTACAGGGAAAGTAATAATCCAGTCTTGTTCTGTTCTGGCATTCATGTCGGCCAATAGTAATACCTGACCAGCATCGTCTGGGTCAAGCCAGCCCTCAATATCTAAATCGCCTGGGTCAATCAGTCCTGGAATATACTCCCTATATGTATCTGCGGTAGCAAGGGTCGTAGCATCCACTTTAGCTACTGTAAGTGTTACCGAGCCTATTCTAGTCACCTCTCCTATAACCACACTATGCCATGTAAATGTAGTTCCATAACCTATATTCGCTGCTGTTGCCATTTCGTTACCTCCTATGAATTATTTTTTAAGTTGGGTCGCCCACTCTTATTGCTGAATAGAACAGAGTCGTAGCTGCAGCGGGGTGAACACTGGGTAAGAAGCTAACATAACCATCTGGGTCATTGAATAACGCAGGCAAGAGTGGCCCCACTATTGTCTTTTGCTCTGCCCCTACTGTCGGAGCCAATGCCTCAAATCGCCCAAATCTATCCCTGTAATCTACAAAAGCTAGGGTTGTAGCAGTTGCATCATGGCGGAGTTTAGCTCCCGCCATTCCAGGTTCTACTGGATAAGCTGTGCCATCTATAACAACGGTGTCAATATAAGCTGACCTTGCTGGTGCAGCTTCCCAGAGTTCGATTCTAATCCTATCAAGCACATAGGCAGTTGCAACTTCCCCTGATTCTGCTGTATCCCATGCAGCATTCACCAATGTCAATAAATCTGCTAATGTCTGACCTCCACCCCACTCAAAGACTGAAGTTCCATCGGGAGTATGTCCTCCAAAACCAAACGGGTCTGCTGCTGCCAATGTTTCCTTAACCCATGCAGCTCCCCCATTATGGCCTTGCAATGGGTAACAGGTTACTTCCAGCCATCCATGGTCTGTCCCCAATGATACGAGGGAAGAATGGACGAAACGGAACTCTATCTGTGCAAAGTTGGCAACTACAGCCGAAGAATAATGATAGAAGCTCCATTCTGGTGCTACATCATCAATAGCTTCTGCAAGGTCGTTGAGTGTTATGGTTGTCGTTGGAGTGAATTGCAAGTGAGTTGAAACATCACCACCCGCACCCGTTTTATCAAGTAATACTGAATATTCTCCCGTCGCTCCCTGGTGTTGTGCAACTGACCAGGTTGCTGTATCCTGCAAGGGGGCTATCTCACTTCTCGCAATCAGAATGACATGCCCGTTATTGGCAAATCTCAGTCCCTGCGTATGAGTCGTATCATCCCATACAACCTCCCTTGATTCGGAATCGAATACACCCGCCTTTACTGCATCTGTTACTGGTATAATTTGATATGACATCTTTGTTACCTCCTATATAGATTTATTGATAAAACGCCTAGAATCGCCTCCTAGTGCGTTAGGTGGTATCTCTAATCGTTATCGAATAGAAAGTTAATACTCGGAAGTAATTCGGAATTTCAATATCCACTAGGTCTTGCCCATGAACTTCCTCCCTTGCTTTCATTATGTAATATAGAACTAAGTCTATCGTGACAGGTTCACTATCTAAGCCCTGCAATACATCATATAAAAGACGATAAACCTTACGAGCCTCAATAGGACTATCAGCCCAGCAATCGAACTGAACACTGGGGGAGAAAATGTGGGGCAATTCAGCACTGGCACTTCCCCCACGTGAGAAGTAGCTTATAGCTGGTAAAGTTGCATTCTCAGGAAGTCGAGGGCAATAGAGCCTTTCAGAGCCAGCCCCACCTAGTAGGGTGATTAGCGGGTCTGCCAATACCGATGCTGTCGTTAAATAAGTCCTTATCAATCTATTGGTATCTACTAAACTCATCTCAATTCTGCCTTTATGCCAGCAGGCAATTTATGGGCATTCTTATCTAAGGCTGGTTTGAAATAGGGGCGGGGTGCCATTTTAACTGTACCCGTTTCAAGGTAGCCTCCATAACCACTCGTAGAATAGACAGCACCTTCTAACCCTTTGGCTTCATACTTGATTGACCGGGCATTATTACCAGTAAGTTTTGGGCTACCCTTAATAGCATCATTGGCAATATCTACCACCACATCTTTCAGTGCTTTCTCCGTAGCCTTATTAACCTTATCTTTTACCTCTCTAGTCTTGAGATTTAATATGACGTCTGTTTTAAACTTCAACGACTTATCCTCAGCCAACACTGTTTATGGTGACTTGCCAAACTATCAGCGTAATCCTGCACCAATAGTACCTCATAGACATTACCATCTATAGTTATCCTATCCCTTTCTGTGATAGTGATGTCTCCAAGGAATAGCTTATAATCGGCTACGACAATCTCAGCACCTACTTTAATTTCCCTACCTGCAGAAGCTACGAGACGGCAATCTTCATCAGTATACCTGTCATGCCATGCCAAGGCAGGATTGCCATAATCATCAGGAAGACCTTCGGTAAAATATTCTATCTTGCAAGTTTGAATTAACAGGGATGTATAGCTCATTCTATATCCTCATCAATGGTAGTATCTTCTACCCCGGATAAGTCCATAGATGCGTATGTAAGATAGGGTGTTGATTCAACCTTCGCCCTTAATTCGTCCCTTAATTTATTCATCTTATCAATTATCTTTTGAGTGTAAGCATAGTCGCCTATCTTTTCACTATCAGGACTGGTGGCATATTTAGCCATCCAAGCCTCTAGTGCATCGGCAGCCGCTAAACTAATATTGTTGGCATTCTCAGTCAGGAAATAATTTATTTCCGCATCTTCGAATACATAATCTGTGGCATCCGTATCGCCTATTATCAGGCGAACCTTACCTACATTTGTGGTAATATCATAAGGTAAACTCATAAGAGCCTCCATATTCTTCTACATAATCGAGATATAGGCAACTGGACTATAGCTAAACGAGTAGCCTTTATCCCAACACTGATACATTCGGAAATACGCCTTGTTAATGTCCCTACTGGTGTGATGATTCCCCCGCCAACAGCTTGATAAAAAATACCTATCAGAAGTGTCGCTAATGTCCCAATTGGCGTAATGGCTCCACTTCCCACAGCTAGGAGCACTTTTCTACCAAGAGTACCTACTGGTGTTATTATGCCTTGACCCACATTAAAGGCTAGGATTTTCCTTCCCAAAGCACCAACTGGGGTGATTGCACCAGCTCCAATACTGATAAGGGTTTTTAATCCCAATACTCCGATAGGTGTTACGATTCCATTGCCTACACTAAATGCTTTAATTGCTCGCCCCAGAGTGCCGACAGGAGTTATAATACCAGCACCCATTGCTAGGATTATCTTCCGAGCTAAAGTACCAATGGGGGTTATAGCACCAGCCCCCACAGCTAAAAATATCTTTCTACTAAGAGTACCTACAGGGATTATAGCACCCTCGCCTACTACCAAAAGTAACTTAGCAGCTAAAGTACCAACGGGAGTTATGACACCAGAACCTATAGCCAGGAGTATTTTCAAACCAAGAGTGCCGACAGGAGTTATGACCCCACTTCCCACAGCCTTAGCTATCTTCAGGCTTAATGTGCCTATGGGAGTAATCGCTCCGTCCCCAGTACCTTGAAGGAATCTAAGAATTGCTCCCAAAGTTCCAGTCGGTGTAATTGCTCCATCTCCAATATCAACACCGAGGAATATCTTTAGATTCAAATTACCTATTGGTGTTAAGGCACCTTCACCCACGGCTTGTTCTGTTGGTCCCCCTGCTGTATATTCAATATGGAGTTTGGCTGCCTCAGCTGAAGCCTCTTCATAAGCAGAAATGTCATAACGGTTCGAATTCGCTGCTGTCCCGTCATCATCATGGAGGATTACTAAAGCGTTATTTGCTGACCAACCACCCCGTCCTACTATTTCCTCAATGACCGTAGAAATATCTGGCGAGTTATGCCAAGTGTTAATTAGCCACAACCCTGTTATTTCCCAAGCCACCGATGCTGTAGTGCGTGCTCGGCTGTTCATGCCAGAACAAGTTTCACCATTAAAATTACTGGCATCGTCTTCGTCTTCCCCATTAACATGAGTAGGAACGGTATAATTTCTACCAGAGTATGCCCAGTAAGTTAGGTAACAATTGCTACAAGTCGCCCCTTGCGGAACATTTACGGTCTGGAACCGCAAACCAATATTACGATAATCAGGGCTAGCTACATTTCCAATATATAAAAAGTCTAGCCCGCTGTGAATCCAAGAGCATGCAGAACGATTATTGGCATCATCATCCCCGTCACCAACTTGTTCATCAACCTCTGTAGCATCTAAAATGGGATAAACTATGGGCTGGGCTATTTCCCCTAGCTCAGTAAGAACCTCTAGCTTTAACTTCTCATTCCTGCCACCAACAACGAGCTTTTCTTCCATCTTGATAGGTTGCTTATTAGCATCCCTAGCAGGTTTGAGTGGTAAAAGTTTAGCTACCCCCTTGATTTCCTGAATATCTACATCGAAATCAAGAGGTGCTTTGTCTGACTTAATCAGCCTTTGTAATTTAACTCTAGTATTCTGAACCTCAAGGATAACATCGGTATCAGGATAGATATTCTCCCAGATAACACGATTACCTTCTACCTTTGGGATAGGAATAGTCGGGGGTAAATCCGTCCCGCCTATTCGTCCTATCTCACCTAGCTTAACCCCTTTTCTGGCAGCCTTTAGTCTGACATCAAACTCACCAGACTCCTTAGACTTATAGTGGAAGCCAGGCATACCAGTGAGGTAAATATCAAGGTCGTAAGGTGCTTTGGTTACTCTCCCATTGACTATAGTGGTATCAATATCTTTCCACTGCTCGGACTCATCTCGTGGATTGTCCTTGTAGTGGACAGAGCCAATAGTGCCGTCCCAAGCATATTTACGCCCACCCAGAGAATGGGTCTTGCTGTTTCTAGTTCGCCTCTCTATCAGTTCAATTGGAGGCATATTTATTCCCCTTAGCTTCCAGCAGTAAAGTCTACCTCAAAGGTGTACTCTATCTGATTCCCAGGGACAACGTTGATAGCACCATGCTTTGTCCTATCCATGAGCGTCCCCGCAGCATTAACATTGAAAAGCCCATGCTCAGTGATAGCCTCGGTGTCGTCCATCGTTAGGGTCTCTACCGACTTATAGGTGTCATGGTCTGTCTCAACCTGAGTGCCGTCTCCCCTTGCAATACCGCTAGGAGCGCCCAGAGCAGTATCAGTTATATTCTCTGCACCAACACCCAGTCCACACTCGTGCCATTTGAAGTCGCCGAATAACGCTGATTCCGTTATAAGTTGGTCAACTATAAAGTCAACAAAAGCTGTAGTTACTACCCGATGTCTCCGCTCCCGCCTACCTTTCTCATTTTCCCTCCAAAGCTTAGGACATTTCTCATGGTCATTAGCCATCAGCCATTGACGGTATTCCTCATTTATCTCTTCTGAAGGAATGATTAGCCCGCCTGGAGTTACTGGTTGGAAAAGTTTGCACCTGAGTCGGGTATCCATCTTTACCAGTCCAACTCCCAATTTAGCCCCTATATCCCATTTGAAGTTGCTTAATATGTCCTTAATGTTCATTATTTGCCTCCTAGTTTTTTAGTCTCCTTATGTTGACCACGGCCAAGTAGTTAGTAAGGGTATTGGATTAGTTATCTCTATATGTCTTATCACAACCACGCTAACTTCTAATTCATCAGTATTTCCAGAAGCTGACTTTATTCTGCCCCACAGCTTGGCATTAGCAGGGCAATTCTGGCTCCAAAAACCAAGTATCTCTGTTGCCTTTGCTATTGGAGTACCCAATATTAAACGCCTTTCACCCATAATCTGAGCCGTAGTGGGGTCTGACCCGCCAGCCGTACTATACCCTAATTGAATGAGATAGGTTGTCGCAGCATCAGCCGCTTCTATCACCAGACCTACCACTTCATAACAGAAGTCAACAGTAGTTATTGGTATAATCTCTGCCCAGCTACCGAATGTATTGGCAACGCCAGCAGCAGCTAGGGTTTTTGTAGCCTGTACATCTTGAGGATAGACACGACTTCGTGAATGTTCGTGGTGTTCTTGAACCGCTACATTATAGAGTGTATCTACTATCTTTCCTTCTTTATCAATCATGACCTAAACCATTCCACTGTTTTTTCCCATACCTGTTGCCATTCGATTTCATTTATGTATCTCTCAAACCACGCTCTGGGTCGCCAGAGCATACCATTGAAAAGATTAGAACCCGCAGCAGCATCACGCCCAATATGAAGGTTACGATTGCAACTATCTGCATCAACCAAACCACCAGCCGAACAGGTTGTAGTAATGATTCCGAAGCTGTCTATATCACCACGCCAGAATTGAACACCTGCCCCTGAACGGCTAACGCCCAAAAACCACCATTTGTTAAAAGCCCAGTTCCGAGAGTAGCAAGAGGTGCGTTCAAAACCCACACCTTGACTTGCGTGGTGGTGTCTTAAGGTCAGAATTTCGTTTGTATAGTGATATAACTCCCATCCATCAACATTTACAAGGAAACGGCTCAGCAGGGTTTTATCATCAGCCCCCCCTGGTGTAAGCCAAAACCATCCACCAATACTATAGTCCTGACTGGTAAAATCCAAATTCCCAGTATCCGCTGCCGAAGCCCACAGATAATCATTCACCCCATTGAGAGTAAGAACTTGTAAGTATGAATCAAGCGTTGTCCATACACCTCCAACGTCTACTATAGTTACAAGAGGCTTCGTCTTAGCCAAGCTGTGAGTGATAGTTCCAACACCCTCTCTGAACGGAAGGTCTAATGCCATATTTCTGTTTATAGCTAAAGCATCGTAATGTATCATGGAGCCTCCTCGTAGAAAACTTCCCAATCATAGGCTCGGTTAGTTCCAGCCGTCTTTTCAATAGTAATTCCAAAGCCGTATCTGTTGGGTTTAAGGTCTACATTGATTAAGTCGGGGTCTTGAGCACCAGCAAAGGTCGTTGCACTTTGCAGGATTAGATTTAACCCCGGGCCAATACGATAGCTGACTCTTATAACAACTGTTTCCGTAGCAGTATGATTAGTGAAGTCTATCTTGCAGCATCTAGGTTCGAATATTCCCGCTGGACTTTCTTCAGTGTAAAGAATCTGCTCGGCACCAGTGGTCGTGATTTGCCCTGCGACCTCGGTTAAAATAGCCTCAGAATCTGTTACTTCTCGGATAGCATTAGCGTCTTCTTCAATAAGGTCAACATCTGCTTGAAGAAGTGCAATAAGAATCAATAGAGATGCGTCATTATAGGGATTAAATACGCCACCCATTATTGCCACTCTCCTTCGCTAATAGTAACGGAGCCATCTTCTCCAACGTCACAGATAGCAGCAATGTATCCCAGGAATAAGTCCTGAGTATCCATATTAAACGCACCGTTGGGTGTTAGCTTTATCCCATCACCCACTACGGCGGGGTTACCTCTTGCGAGATAAACAACGACATCTAAATCATTAATTATCTTTAAGTCGGCTCTATGGTCATTTGCAGGCACTATGATGACACTTGCGTCTGTTACACCAGCGTGACCATCGTTTGCTCTTTCTATTGGAAATATTCTTGGGTCAGCCATATTCCCTCCTTTACTTATGATAACCAAGCATTGATAACACTTAAAGCATCTGACATTGATATTTCACCTTGTAGCCATCTGTTGACCTCGCCTAGAGCATAGGACATATCAGGTTTAATCTTCACAGAGGTCTCTGGTATATCCTCACGAATTTGGACTCGACCGCCATATCCAGTAGTAGAACCAGCGTAGTAGAGAACGTAGCCTTCAAAGACAAACTCATCCATCGGCTCACCCTCTATGATAACTTCATAGACGGCTGTTACTTCCGTTCCCGCATCAAAGCTCTCAGCCCAGATGCACTCAACCATGCTTTGGCTTTCTGGATTGTCAAAGACTGTGCGGGCATAAGATGTCGAAGGTGAACACTCAACTATCTCAGCATCAACGACTTCCAAGTTGTCAGCAATGCCTATAGAGTTCGTCTCATCCTCTGGACAGGTAAAGGTTACTTCTACTGTAAACCACTCTCCCGACTCTACATATTCTGGATGACTTCTTTCTACATTACTTGACAGTGCACTAGCAGGAAAGACTAATAATATCACTAAGAGAAGTATCAACATTGTGTATACAAACTTTTTCATTGTTTTCTCCTTATTGATTAGCTACATAGGTGAAAAGTAGGCCAAGATTATAGGTTGTCTGACCTAATGTATCATTAGCATGAGCAGCATCCCTATAAAGACAAAAGCCGAGGTAATCGCCAATCGCTAAATTAACTAGAGTGAGTGGATTTGGAGGTTCTTGTACATTTAGAAGACTATTACCTCCACTAGCGGTGACTCCGTAAGCTGGGGTATCTGTATGTAGGTTATAAGCCTCCCCTTGAGCAGCATACCAAGCAATAAGTTTCCAGTACATATTATTTACACCACCACCAAGACATGTCCATACTAATTTAACAGATGAAAAAGACACAAAATCATCAGGAACTTTCGTTGTAAAATAGCCTCTGTCTAGGACACTATCACTTAAATCCATTGTGGCGTATATTCCTAAAGCTCCACTTGATACCCCCTCACTAGGGAAACAAGCTGCAGGTATAAATAGTTCTCTAGTTACATCGGTATGCTGTGCTGCACCATGAGGGTCAGCAACACCACCAGGAGCAGCCCAAGCGGGGTCATTAGCACCCATTGTTAGGACCTCTCCCGCCGCACCCGCAGCAAGTCGTTCAGAGGCAGCTACACCACGCCTTAGAACATCACCTCGTGTGGTTAGTATTACATCAACATTGGGACTTGGATTATCTAATCCACCTTTCATTTTATACTCCCTCCGTTACAAGAAGTGTCATTCCTCCAGAGGCACAGATACCATTAAATGCTCCAACATTCATATTGCCAGACCTTCGACTTATCTCATAACTTCCACCAGCAGCATTCAAGCGTATACCCTGATTCATTACTGCCGCAACTCCAATTTTCAGATAGATAGGTTCAGTCCCATCATTGACAAATAAAGCATAAAGTCGATTGGCATTAGCAGCAAGAGCTACAGTTGTGGCATTAGCAATTACTGGCTGGGTATGTGTTGGTGTAGTATAGACACCGGGGTCAGCACTAGCGGCAACAAGAGCCTGAAGTGCTATTAGTATCTCATCTGAATTAACATCCTCTACACCGATGCGATATGTGCCATCTGGATTGGCTGGTAGTCCGATGTTCGGTATTATCGCTCTAAGGATTTCCGTGTTTATAAGTGCCATATTGTCCTCCTATTCTAGCCAAGACGAGGGGTAAAGGAGCTAACCCCCCGTCCCGACTAGCAAGTTCCTAGTTTAGAAAGCTCCTTTTAGCTGGATGTTGCTCCACCCATGTAAGTAGCACGCCAATCTTGAGTAATTCCACCAAAGACCAGGCGGACTCGATAAAGCACATTATCAGTAGCAAAGTCGCCGCTCATTGGGCCGATTGCTCCACCACCAACAGTTACCTTATCGCTTGCCTTCATGCAAATCTCTGGTCGTTCATGTCCGCTCATGTGAGCAACTTCAAGAGCCGCTATATCCTTCGGGTCGGCAAACAGATACCAGGCAGTGTTAGCAGAAAGCGGGTAGGTCGGCTCATTGATAAGGCTACATATAGGTAGATATGGATCAACTACTAAAGTTAAACCATATTGCGGGAGAACGTTGGTCGTCGGCCAAGCTGTCCCACCAGCTCCACCTGTATATATCTTGTTGGCCGAAGTCAGGATTTGGCGAGCTGTCATCTCAAGGGCTGGGGGTACTACCAGGAATTTAGCCCTGTTCTGAATTGGCTCACCATTAGCATCCAAAAATCCTGCCATAGCCTCAAGCCCCTGCTCCAAGAAGCCGATAGTTAGTGCACCTGCCGTCTTGTTTATCTCACCAGCAAAAGTAGAGTACAGAGGTCCACCAAAGGTATGAGCAGCAGTACCCGCCCCACCAGTCTGGTCGTAAGCATACAAGCAAGTGGTAACACGATGCTCAGTTCTTACTGCAGCTCTAGCAAAGCGTTCTGGTGTATCCTTGAGAGCACCTAAATCATCGTTGATTAGTGCTTCCCAAGAGATGTCAAACTGTTTACCATACTTGTCCACATTCAGTGTATATCTGTCCTCACTCCTCTCACTTGCCAGGTATTCGCCCTTCTCAGCTACTTTAGCAAGCAACTGGTCTCCGCCGGTAATAGCATACCTATAGGCATCCTTGAAATCCTTTACAGTAGACATCTTGACAAATGCCTTCCATACCGGGTCAACAGCCTTATAGGATGCTAAGACCTGTCTATCCAGGACATCCCCAAACAGTTTTGGGAAGTCTGAAGTTGTCAGTGCTTCCTTTATCAGGTATTCGTGTTTATGAGACGGAAGGTTATTAGCGTTTGAGAGCAGGTCAACAGTCTCCTTTAGTTTCTGCTCATAGCCTTCGCCCCTATCTATTTCGTTAAGAGCGACATACCCCTTCCAGTCCTCCATTAGTTTCATCATTTCCATGATGTTATTTTCCTCCTGTGTTATTTCTATTCTTTTGCCGCTTCTACACCCTTCTTAATATCATCTAGAGTAACAGCACCTTCTTTTACGGCAAGATAGGTATTGAAGTTACGCTGTGATTGGTCAATCCCCAACAATCGAGCCTCACGTTCCGCCACAAGTTTGTCTATCTCCGCAATTCGCTTTTGATACAACTCTACTTGATGGCTCAGTTGATAATACTCATCTACTAATTGAGCAATCTCAGTTGAGGCTTTTTGTTTTCGTTTTTCTTCTTCAGCATAAAAATCCATTAATTCTCCTTTTTTACTTAGTTTATGACTGTGCTTCCGAAACCATGATGTACCTAACGTTGCCATTGATGATACATCGTAGAGCGAAAGCAGGCGTGTCCGTGTTGGCTGCATATTGAACAGCACTTAGATTTACAAACTCGAATACGTTATCGGCAGTAGCATAGCCAGTCGCATCACCGTCCATCACGAATCGGTGAATTGAATGAACTGTCGCAGCTCCAAAGTCTGTTGCGTCTCCCTCGGCCCATAGTTCAGACATACCGCCTGCGATAGTGCCCATTAAAGCTCTGTCTGGCCCCATTAAAGTTCCCCTACATCCTACACCCAACCCGGTTACTGTGCCATCGGTGTCATATTCAAGTCCGAAATGCCCACCGTGGGCAGTTAACACTCCGACAGCTTCTGCTATTGTCCTTCCCCTAAGAGCCTCACCTGAGCTACCCACACCATTCAGGCCTAGGGCCATGTATTGGCCACGCACATCACCGCTGGTAGCAGTTGAACGATAGCGATATTCACGAGCATTAGCTAGTGTTCCTATTGCTTCGAAAACAGTACCATCTCCAACCTGCTCATATTCATCATCAGGGTCAAAGTGAACCTTGACCGGGATAACATCGGTTACTCCTTCAGCAATGGCATACAACGCATAACCAAACCTCTGTGAAACGCTCTTGTCATAGTTCTTGCTTAGGATACAAGTGGTAAGATTGATGAATATTTCATCACCAACTGCTACTGCGCTGTTACCATTCTGGTCAGTTGCTACAACTGATAGCTGCCAGATACCCTCAGTATCAATAGCAACCAAATCAGTAGCCGCAGCTGCACTTTTGAAAGCCACACCAACAATGTTCTCACCGACTACTACGGGGTCACCCTTGTCGACTAAACTATCAGTGTGTGAAGGGTGAGTAATCTGGCTTTCAGTGAAGGTCAGATGCCTACCTTCATAGGTGCTGGAAACCTCATCTCCAGCGGTTCCTGCTGTGTATACTCCATAAGGCATTTTAATTACCTCCTAAGTTAATCAGGATTCAAGGTTTGAAATTTACCTTGTCCTGTAGATTAGGGTTTGCAATTTACCCTAACCTGCCTACCGTCCGGCGACGGCGGTTTCAGCCTGTTCATCAGTCATACCTAGTCGCTTGAAGGACTCTTTAAGAGCTTCATGGTCTTTGGCTGGGTCTGATTTTGATTCACCCATGCCCTTAACTGTGCCTGCCTCAGACAGTTTGGCGATATAATCTACCTCAGACTTTATCGCTTCCTCTATTCCTTCAGCAGACTCGGAATCCTTGAACCTCTCAATAAGACGTTCCTTAGCAGCCGGTGGTAGCTCAGCCTTATCTACAGCCTCTTTAATAGTGGCTTGTGCTTCAGCCTTTGCTTTTTCCTTTATTGCCTCAGTTATCTTGGTTTTGAGGTCGTCTCGCTCTGTGGTCAGCGTTGTTATCTGACCTTCGAGTTCTGTAACTCTCTCTTCTAGTTCCATTTTGTGTTTTACCTCCTTGTGTACTTCTTCCCTGACACTGGTCTCTATTGATTTAACCAAATCAGGGCGTCTCTCCTTTAGGGCTGATAGTTCGACCAAATCCACGTCTCGGTTTCTATCAGATTCATAAAATGTAACGCTGCCGCCGGCCCCAGGTTCAGTCACAAAGTCA
>Ga0315541_1001626_pt1 | contig 20295 bp, 28 predicted proteins | sample SalMarSW160190MG_FD_203095 | JGI IMG/M metagenome (GOLD analysis project Ga0315541, IMG submission 203095) | Salt marsh sediment microbial communities from the Plum Island Ecosystem LTER, Massachusetts, United States - Salt Marsh Sediment SW1601-190 ...
GCTGGGACGAGAGCAAGACCGAACTGCACGTGCTCCGCGCCTCGCGGCCGCAGGTGCCTGCGGTCAGCACCCGCCCGCGCAACTCCAGCCCGCAGGTCTTCGAGGCCCTCGCGCTGATGGCGTCGGGTCTGCCCAACTCGCGGATCGAGACGATCTACGCCGAGCCGATCCTCGAAGCCGCCGACAAACTGCGCGGCGTGGGCATCCAGGAGTTCTGCGAGCTGGCCTCGGGGCTGCAACTGCCGCGCTTCCGACGCGACGCATCTGGTTGGCTGCAGGCGGCGTTCAGCACCACGTCGCTCCCGGGCATCCTCTCCAACATCGCCAACAAGATGCTGCTGGAGGGGTACAACTACATCGAGGACGCCTGGCGGCGTATCGCCAAGATCGCGTCGGTGAACGACTTCAAGGAGCACACCCGCTACCGGATGACCGGTAGCTTCCAGTTCCAGCAGGTCGGCCCCGACGGCGAGCTCAAGCACGGCAAGCTCGACGAGCAGAAGTTCGGTCAGAAGGCCGACACGCACGGAATCATGTTCGCCCTGACGCGCCAGATGATCATCAACGATGACATGGGCGCGTTCACGGACATCCCGCGCCAGATCGGCATGGGCGCGGCCGAGGCCATCGCCGACGCCGCCTGGGGCCTGTGGCTTTCCAACCCGGTGCAGTCCGACGGCAAGGCGTTCTTCCACGCCGACCACAGCAACTATGTCGCCGGCGCGGATACCGCGCTGTCGGTCGACGGGCTGACCGATGCCGAGGTCCTCTTCGGCAAGCAGACCAAGCCCAATGGCAAGCCGCTGGGTATGCCCGCCAGCATCCTCCTGGTGCCGACGGCGCTGAAGGTCCCGGCCGAGATGCTCATGAAGAGCGTCCAACTGAACGAGACCACCACCGCCAACAAGGCCAAGCCCTCGACCAACCCGCATGTCGGCAAGTTCGATGTGGTCAGTTCGGTCTACCTGTCCAACGCATCGTTCACCGGCGCTTCGAGCAAGGCCTGGTACCTGCTGGCCGATCCGAACCGGCTGCCGGCCATTGAGATCGCGTTCCTCAACGGTGTGGACCGGCCGACCGTGGAGAAGACCGACGCCGACTTCAACACGCTGGGCATCCAGTTCCGTGGCTACATCGACTTCGGCGTCCGCGAACAGGACCACCGAGGCGCGCTGAAGATGAAGGGCGAGGCGTAAGCCAGGCTTTCATCGGATCGCGTGATTCCTTCTGACCATCAAGGAGCAACGACTCATGGCAACCGCAATCTTCGTACATGACGGAAACAGTATCGACTACACCCCCGGTGCGGATGTGAGCGACGGCGACGTGGTCGTTCAGAACGACCTGGTCGGCATCGCCAAGCTGGACATCACCTCGGGTGTGCTCGGGGCGCTGGCCGTGACCGGCGTGTTCGACGTGCCCAAGACCGCTGGTGTGGGCGAGGCCATCGGTGCCGGCGCGAAGGTCTACTGGGACGTGGCCGACGGCGTCGCCAAGACCGACGACGAGGCCGGCGCGAACAAGTACCTCGGCAAGACCGTCGCCGCCGCCGGTGACGACGACGCCACCGTCCGGGTCCGCCTGGAGCAGTAGCCGTGGGCGACCTTCTCCGTCAAGGCTCGCAGTGGCTGGAGCAGCAGCGCACGGCGCACTGCTCCAGCCCCGTCGAGTACCGCAGGCCGCCCGACGCCTACACCGTCAACGCGACCTACGGGAAGACTGACGTGGAGGTCGCCGATGAGTCGGGCCTGACGATCACCGCCGGCGTTTGGGACTTCCTGATCTTGGCCGACGCTTTTTTGCAGGAAGGCTTCGAGCCGGAACCCGGCGACGTGATCGCGGCCAGCGGGCGGAGATACGAGGTCATGAACCTGGGCGGCCAGGACTGCTGGCGATGGAGCGATCCGTACCGGCAGACCTACCGCATCCACACGAAGGACATCGGAGCGGACACGTGAGTGAATGCAGCCAGTTCGAGCAATGTCAGAACCAGTTTGAGGGCATCCACCGCAAGTTGGATCGCCTCGATGAGGCGATTCGCGGCAACGGCAAGCCGGGCATCCAGCTTCGGCTGGACCGGCTGGAGCAGGATGCCAAGCGCCAGGCCAAGCTGATCTGGCTGATCCTCGGGGCGGTCATCACGGCGCTGGCCTCCGGCATCGTTGCCTGGATTGCCGGGTAAGGAGAACTCACTGATGGCGAAACGCTGGATCAACTCGATGGACGTGGAGGTCGGCGCGAACGGCGCGCCGCTGTTCGACCTCGCCGGTTGCGCGACGATTGCCGGCGGGACGAAGACGGTTCCCTCCACATCGACGCCGCAACCGCTGGTCGCCGTAGCCACGCCGTGCCGCTTCGTGTGGGTCGGCGCTCGCGTAGACGCCTACGGAAACCCGCTCAACACCCGGCCATGCTTCGTGGGCGATGCCGCCAACCAGAACATCCCGATCCTGCCCAGTAACTACGAGGGCGTGGTCATTCGCATCGACGACGCCAGCAAGCTGTACGTCAAGGTCGGGATCAACAACCAGGGCGTCGTGTACCGCATCTTCGCGTGAGGCAGAGAAACCATGGCGACCATCACTTCCGCACAAACCGGCATCTGGCATGACTCGGCCACCTGGGTGGGCGGCGTCATCCCGGACCCGTGGATCGATGATGTGGTCATCGCCAGCGGGCACAACGTCGTCATCTTGCCGGGCTACTACGTCAGCGTGGCGAACGACCACTTCCTGACGGTGCAGAGCGGTGCACTGCTGGTGGTCGTCGGCGGCCTGGATGTCTTCTATTACGGTGTCCTGGACGTGCAGGGCGACCTGGGCGTCATCGCCGGAGCCTGGCTCTACGTCTACGACGACGGCTACGCGACCATCGACGGCGGCGGGACGGGCAGCGTCGAAGGCTACTTTGACCTCGACTACTACTGCTACCTCAACCTCTACGGCCAGTTGACCGTCGAAGCCAGCGGCTGGCTCTCGGCCTGGTATGACGCCTACGTCTATGTCGACGGCGGCATCCTTTCGGTCTACGGCCACTTCGACCTCGGCAACTACAGCTACATGGACCTCTACAACGGGGTGCTCAGCGTCGAGAGCGGCGGCACGGCCGACATCTCCGGCTATGTCTACTGCTACTACTACGGCGGCATCTACGTCTACGGCGAGTTGACAGTCAACTCGTACGGCTACATCGAGGCCGTCTACTCCTCGGAAATCACCTGCGAATCGTCCGGCCTGCTGACGGTGGATGGATACCTGCTCGTCGCCGACGACGGTTCCTGCCGCGTGCAAGGGCCGATGACCCTGTCACGTTCATCCGGCTTCGACGCCTACTACTGGGGCTATCTCTCGGTCGAGTCCGGCGGCACGGTCGATGCCTTCGGCTACGTGAGTATCCACTACGACGCGCTGCTGTACGTCAACTACGGCGGGGAAATGCGCGTCTACAAGGACATCTACATCTCCGGCCAGATGTACGGGGGCGGCAAGATTCTGATGCTGCGCCGCGAGGGGCAGATCAGGGACGGCGACGGCAACGGCCTCTTCAAACTGGACCAGGCCTACGGCCACGGCCAGCAACGGATCGCATAGGAGAACCAGCAATGGCAGAGCAACCCATAGGCGCACCGGGCAGACAGACGATGGAGCTGACGCCCGCCGAACAACAGGCCGTCGAACGGATGCGAATGAGCCCGGCGGATCGCGCCACAGAGCAACAGACACGCAAGCAAGCGAGACTGGACGCGATGGCCCCGGAGGTCCGGCAGGTCATCGAGGAGCGCACTGCTCGCGTCGAGGCCATGACGCATGCCCAGCGCCGGAACTACCTGGCCGGCCAGCGTCTCGCCGGCCTGGCCCGTTCGCTTCGACACGAAGTCCAACAGGGACTCTCGCTTACCGAGGCCATCGCGGAGATCGAGCCGCCGCTGGCCGACGACCTGACCTGGCTGGTCGGCGAACTGGCCCGGGAGATATAGCGGATGGCGCTGGCAATCGATATCGCCGACGCCGTGGTGGCCGAGCTGGCCTCGGGCAGCTTCAGCCAACCGATCAGCCCGCAGCGGCTGGTGTTGCCGGAGTTCGACTTGGCGGCGCTTGCCGATCTGCGTGTCACCGTGGTGCCGAAGGCCGTCGAGATCAGCGCCGCGTCGCGCGTCGCCAGCCAGCACGACGTGCAGATCGACATCGGCATCCAGAAGAAGCTCGGCAAGGATCTCGACGCCGAGGTGCCCGTGCTGTGCGAGCTGGTCGACGAGATCGCAGCCTTCCTGAAGCGCCGCCCCTTGCAGGCGACGCCGCACGCGGTGTGGGTGCGCTCGGCCAACGAGCCCATCTACGCCCCGGAGCACCTGGCCGAACAGCGCGTGTTCACGAGCGTCCTGACCGTGACCTACAGGGCAATGGGATGATCCGCTTCGAGATGACACAGCTGTTTTTCGACTCGAAGAAGGTCCGCCGGGCGGTCGACCGGACCACGCGACGGGTGCTGAGCAAGTTCGGCGCGTTCGTGAGGCGCACGGCGCGCAGCAGCATCCGGAAGCGGAAGAAGGCGTCGCCGCCCGGATCGCCGCCGAGCAGTCATATCGGCCTGCTGAAGAAGTTCATCTGGTTCGGCTACGAACCGGCGAAGCGCAGCGTGGTGATCGGCCCGGCACGCCTCAGCCAAGAGGGACGCGGCGAAGCGCCGCACCTGCTGGAATACGGCGGCATGGGCACCGTCGAGCGTCGAGGCAAACGCAAACGTGCGAAGGTGCGACCCAGACCATTTATGGGACCGGCCTTCGAGAAGGAACAACCCAAGCTTCCCGCCATGTGGCGCGGCAGCGTTCGATAAGGAGTTCGATCAATGTCACAGTCATTCCTTTTGGGCATGAACGCCAAGATTTACCAAGACGCGGCCGGCACGGCCTCGCCGGCGAACGAGATGGCCAACGTCAAGGACGTATCGCTCTCGCTCGAAGCGGGCGAGGCGGACGTGACCACCCGCGCCAACCAGGGCTGGCGGGCGACGGCCCCGACGCTTCGCGAGTGCACCGCCGAGTTCGAAATGCTCTGGCAGCCGGGCGATGCGGGGTTCGAGGCCGTCAAGACCGCTTTCCTCTCTGCCGGCACCATCGCCCTGGCCATCCTCACCGGCGACAAGGCCGCCAGCGGAACCGAGGGACCGATCGGGGACTTCTCGATCACCAACTTCAGCCGCAACGAGCCGCTGGAGGAAGGCGTCACCGTGTCGGTCACGGCCAAGCTCGCCGTGTTCTCAGAGTGGCTGGAGGTGGCCTGATGAAAACGTTCACCGATACCGCCGGACGGACCTGGACGCTCTCGCTGACCCTTGGCACGGCCATGGCCGTCAAAGCCAAGCTGGACGTGGACCTGCTCCAGCCTGAAGCGGGCGATCCGCCGCTGCTGACCCGCCTGGGCACCGACGAGATGCTGCTGGGCGAAGTGCTCTGCGCGATGCTCGAGAAGCAATTCGAGTCGCACAAGGTCAGCGACGACGACGTGCGAGCCGCCTTCGACGGACAGACGCTGCTAGCGGCGCAGAAGGCGTTTTACGAGGAACTGATCGATTTTTTCCGCTCGCGCGGCCGCAACGACAGGGCCAAGGCGGTCGCCAAGCAGATGGCCATGATCGACGCGGCCGTGACCGCCATCGAGACGCGGATCGACGGGATCGACGTCGACGAGACGATTGCTGGTGCGATGTCTGGCGAATCGCCGGAAGCATCGGAGTCGATCCCCGCCCGCTGACGCTGAGGCAACTGCTGTGGATGGCCGAGGGGCTGGGTCGCGAACGTTGGGCGCACACGTCGATGCTCTGTGTGCTGGTCGCCAACGGCAATCGAGACCCGAAGAAACACCGGCCTTTCAAGCTGTCGGACTTCGATCCGTATGCACGCATGGACCGGCGGTCAAGGCAGGTCGCCGACAAGGAATCACTGGCACTCCTGAGAGAGGCCCTTGAGGCCCGGAAAGGTTTTTAGCAATGGAAATGGACTTCAATGGAATTGTGCAGGTCATCTGGAACGTGCTGAACAGCCCGGCTGTCATCGCGCTGCTGGCCGGGGGAATGTTGTGGCTGCTCAACAAGCTCTACGCCGCCAAGCCCGCCTGGCAGGCGTTCGAGGGGACCATCATCGCGGCTGTCAAGTGGGCCGAGAAGGAGATTCCCGATGATACGCCGAACAAGGCGCTCAACCGCCTGAACGCCGCGCTGAACTACGTGGTGAAGGTCTACGAGGAGGCGCGGGGCAAGCCGGTCGACGCCAAGGCCAAGGCCGAGCTGCGCGAGGGCATACAGATCGTTCACGCCGAACTGGAAGCGTCGGGCAACCTCGACAAGCCGGTTCCCACGGAGGGCTGAGCCATGCAGTGGCTGATCGACCTGATCGCGGCCATCATTCGCGTCCTTCTGCCGTGGGTCGTCAAGCAACCGCGGCCCACGGCGGAGGACGCTGACCCGGACCGGCAAACCCGTGACCGATTGCGGGCGAAGGTCCGCAAGCACTGGGGCAAACCATGAGAACACCCAAGTTGGAAATCTATCGTGACGCCCGGCGCGAGTGGCGCTGGCGGCTGAAGGCATCCAATGGCCGCATCGTCGCCGACAGCGGCGAGGGCTACCGCCGCCGCGCATCCGTTTACGAGGCCGTTGGGCGCGTAAAGTCCATTCTGGCCAGTGACGCGCCGGTCGTGGAGGTGCAACGATGATCCGCAAGCTGATTCCCTTCCTGTTGCCTATCCTGCTTCTGGCCGGATGCGTCCGCACGATCTACGTCCCCCACGGCACGCCCGTCCGCCTACGCGAGACCGTCAAGGATGTGAAGGTTTGGGTCAAGGACGCCGCTGGCGAGCCCGTCGCGGGCCGCATGGACCTGGCCGAGGGCTGGTACGCGCTCCCGCTGGAAGACGAGGAGTAGACGCCGTTGGCTTCGACCCAGGGCATCCGAGCGGGCCGGGCGTTCGTCGAGTTGTTCGCCGACGACAGCAAGCTCGTGCGCGGCCTGCGCCGGGCGCAAAAGAAGCTCAAGGCCTTCGGGCAGTCCATCCGCAACATGGGGCTGAAAATTGCAGGGCTGGGCGCGGCGGTGCTGGCCCCGATGCTGGGTGCAGCCAAGGCGTTCGGTTCGATGGGCGACCAGGTCGCAAAGATGGCAAAGCGGACGGGGTTGTCGGTCGAGGCGCTCTCGGAGCTTCGCTTCGCCGCATCGCAGACGGGCACGTCGCTGGAGGCCATGGAGACCGGCTTTCGCCGAATGCAGCGGAGCATTTATGACGCAGGCCGGGGCCTGAGCACGCAGACCGACGCGCTGGCCGATTTGGGCCTGGAGTACAAGGAGCTCGCGGGCCTCTCGCCTGAGGACCAGTTCAAGTTCCTGGCCGAGGCGATCAGCCGCGTTGAAGATCCCACCCGCAAGGCGGCGCTGGCCCAGGCCCTGTTCGGCCGGGCGGGCACGCAACTGCTGCCGATGATGGCCAGCGGGGCCAAGGGCATCGAGACGCTCCAGAAAGAGGCCCGTCGCCTGGGTCTGACGATGAGCAGCGAGGACGCTGCCGCCGCCGAGGACTTCACCGATGCGCTCGACAAGCTCTGGAAAGTCGTGAAGATGGGTGTCTTCCACGTCGGCGCTGCCCTGGCCCCGGTGCTCCAGCAGGTCGCCGAGACTATCACCTCGGTGGCCATGAAGGTCAGCGCCTGGGTCCGGGCCAACCAGCAGTTGATCGTCACCGCCCTGAAGGTCGTCGCCATCGTGATCGCCGTCGGCATTGCGCTGGCGATGCTGGGCACGGTCATCTCCGGCCTGGGCACGATCCTCGGCGCACTGATCACGGTCATCACCACGGTCGCCGCCGTGCTGAAAATCCTGGGCGCGGTGATCGCCTTCCTCGTCTCGCCGATCGGCATGGTCCTCGCCGCATTGGCGGCGCTCGGGGCGTACCTGGTCTACACCACAGTCGCTGGCGGCAAGGCGCTGGGCTGGCTCGGCGGGAAGTTCAACACGCTCAAGGAAGATGCGTTGGCTGCCTTCCAGGGCATCTCCGATGCACTGGCCGCCGGGGATATCGGCCTGGCGATGAAGGTGCTCTGGCTGACGCTCAAGATGGAGTGGACGCGGGGCGTGAACTTCCTCGAAAAGACCTGGCTGAACTTCCGCAACTTCTTCATCAAGATCGGCTACGACGCCTGGCACGGCCTGCTGGCCATCGTCGAGGTCGTCTGGCATGCACTGGAGGTCGGCTGGATCGAGACCACCGCGTTCTTCGCCAAGGCCTGGCATGGGTTCGTGGGGTTCTTCTCCAAGACCTGGGAGCGGATCAAGTCCGGCGCGAAGAAGGCATGGAACTGGATCAAAAGCCTGTTCGACGATTCGGTGGACCTGGAGGCCGAGAACAAGCTCGTCGAGCAGCAGAAGCAGGCAGCGATCAGCCGGATCGACAACGAGCAGCAGCGCAAGATCGACCAACGCGAGGCCGAGCGGGAAGCGGAGCGCCGCCGCGCGTCGGCCATTCACGAGGCGACGCTGGCCGAGATCGGTCGGCAAAACATCGAGAAGCACCAGAACCTCGACGCCGAGTACGAGCGACGGATGTCCGACAACGAGGACGACCTCAAGAAGGCTCGCAAGGAATGGCAGGACGCCATCGACGAGGCCCGTAAAAAACGTCAGAAGAAGGAAGCCGAGGAAGGCCCTGGCGCACTCGAAGGCCCCGACGCGATCCTCGACAAGGCCCAGCGGGCGCTGGCCGGCCTGGGCGACATCGGCGCGCTGGTCGGCGAGCAGGCGGCTAAGATCGGCTCGCAGGGCACGTTCGTCGCCGCCAACGTGCTGGGCCTGCAGGCTGGCGGCGCGACCGACCGCATGGCCACCGGTATCGACAAGATCGAGCGCAACACGCGCCCGCTTCGCAATGCACAGGAGCTGAGCTTCACCTGATGGCTACCTTGACCGAAAAGATCGACAGCCGCGAATGGACCGAAGGTGATAAGCCGTCGGTGACGTTCCACTACATCCTCGACGGTACGCCCGACGACCTGACGGCCAAGAGTCTCCTGCTGTCGTCTACACCCACCAGCTACGATGGGCTGGTGCGCGACGAGTGCACACTTGAGCCGATCTTCGTGGACACCGTCAGCGGCGTTGGTAAATGGGAGTGCCGTGTCCGCTTCGTCAAACCCGAGTACACCCCGCCCGAGGTGGGCGAGTCCAGCTTTGCCTTCGACACCGGCGGCGGCACGCAGCACACCACGCAGAGCATTACGACAGTGAATCGCTACGCTGCATCGGGCACCGCGCCGGACTTTGGCGGGGCCATCGGTGTCACGCATGACAACGTCGAAGGTGTGGACATCACCGTGCCGATCTACAGTTTCTCTGAGACGCATTACCTGGACGATTCGTTTGTGACATCCGCGTATCGAGGCACGCTGTTTAACCTAACCGGCAAGGTCAACAACGGTGCGTTCAAGGGCCTGGCGGCGGGCGAGTGTTTGTTCCTGGGTGCATCCGGTGCGAAGCGCGGCGAGGAAGACTGGGAGATCACGTATCGCTTCGCGGCCAGCCCCAACCGCACGAATATCAGCGTCGGCAGCATCACAGGCATTGCCAAATGGGGCTGGGAGTATATGTGGGTCCGCTACGCCGACGAGGAGGACACAGCTTCCAACACGCTGGTTAAGAAACCCGCAGCGGTCTACATCGAAAAGGTCTATGACCTCGCCAACTTCGCCTCACTGGGGATCGGCACATGAGTGATTCGCTGCGCAAGGTTCAATCCGGCCAGAAGCTGCACATCCCGGCGGCGGCGTACAACGCCTTCGTCGATGCAGCCGTCGATTACCGCCGTCGCACCGCCCACATCGGCCAGAAGTCCGAGCCGTCGTTCCGCCAAGCCAGCATTGTCCTGGTTCACAACAACAGCGGCTCGAACCAGAACCGCCTGGCCGTGTTGGGCATCGACATGCCGATCATCGACCCGGTGGCCAACGACAACGAGTTCAAGAATCGCGTGGCACTCTCGTGCGTGATGCCCGCTGTCGATACGCACGAAGGCAAGTTCGTCATCCTGGCTGAACCCATCGCCGCCGGGAAGATCGGCCGAGCCTACGCCGCCGGTGTCTGCCCGGTGCAGATCATCGTGTTGGACGCTGAGGCCGAGGAGTACCAGTTCGCCGACATCTTCGACGCCTACGCTGCTGGACTGTTCGCCGACCCCAACGGCTCTGCCTCGATCCTCTGGAAGGAGGGAGGCACGGGCTTGAAGTGGGCAATCGTCCGCTTCGGCAATCTCCAGCCCATGCGCATCTTCCCCGTGGACCTGACGCAGGTCGGCGGGACTCAAGGCGACGAGGCGACCCCGGCCACCTGGACCTATGACGTGCTGGACATCGCCACGGGCGAGACGCTGGAAAGCGCGGTCGATCCGGTCGCAGATCCGCACAAGTGGCAGCGCCCGACCATTGGCCAGATGATCGCCGCCACGTTCGGGTATGCCCACTACGTGCCCAACGACTCGTATGGCTACGACCTGGTGCTGGGCTGGATCAACGAGATGGTCGACCAGGAAGCCTGCGAGACGGCCGGCAGTTCGGCGTAAGGAGGCTATGCGTGGGCGCACCGGGCAAATCAGTCGTGGTCGAAGGAGGCAAACGCGGCGTACTGCTGGGCGGCAAATCCGCCGTCTATAACGCCGAAGAGACCTGCCCGGCCTGCTGCATCGAATTCACTCAGGAGTGGTCGTTCACCGACAACGGTTTCATCGACGGCGGGCAGAACGGCGCGTATCGCGCCTACGACGATCCCGGTGACGTGCCGGAAAGTCCGTGGACGATCCTCAACGGCGGGTTGGGTCTGCGGCTGGACTGGGAAGACGACAACAACTGTCGCAACCACAACCCGTACACCCAGTCGGCCACAGCCACCTGTGAAATCACCGTCCCTCAGGCCATGGTTTTGACCGTTTCGTGGTCGGGCATGGGCGAGACGCAGGACCCCAACTACGAGTTGATGAGCCTGTACGTCGGCGGCAATCTGGTCGGCTCAGCCCACGCACCGGGCGGCAAACTCGGCTGCGCTGGCGGCATGGCTCCGGTGGTCTCCAACCCAGCGCCGCCGCAGCAGGTCACGCTCCAGCCGGGCGCGCACACGCTGTTCATCGATGCCACCACCAACGACCCGCTCTACCATTTCGGCGCGTGGTACCGGTTCGACCTGACCTTCGAGGAGGCCCCATGATGTCAGAGCAACCTCAGCCGCAGTTCCTGAAACCCGTCCTGAAACAGGGCTGCCCCGATTGCACGCCGATGGTTGTGCCCCGACGCGGCTACACGCCCACGCGCCCGAGTTGCATCCACTGCGTCGAAAAGCACGTGGGAGCGGCCATGGTTCTGCTGGCTGAATTGAACGACCTGCCTGACGACGAGGCGTCCCGCCGCCAGGGCTTCTCCCGCCGCCTGCGAGCCATCGGCCATCTCTTCGAGGCCGAGGACGAGTCCCAGGACTGGCCCGACCTTCACGCCGCCATCCGCGCCGCCCGTAAGCCGTACCAGGCCGACGGCACCATGCCCGACTGGGACGCACTGGCGGAGAAGGCCCGCCAGCCGCAGTAGGCTCAGATCTCCAGCGCCCGCTGGACTTGCGCTGCCCGCCTGCGGATGGTGTTCATGGTGACCCCGAAGAACTGCTCGACCTCGGCGTTGAGCATTCCCGGCACGCCGCACGCCCGTCGGTCGCGATTGGCCAAGGCGTAGATGATCCCGACCGCCCAGCCTTCGGGCTTGCCGCCCATCGGCTCGTCGCCAGCCACCAAGAACCGTAGCGCCTTCATCGCGCTCTTCTGCATCACCGTATCGCGATAGCTGGCGAAGAAGCGGTCGAGGTGCTCTCGGCACAGCTTCTGAATGTCCTGATTCGTTTCGGTCATTGGTGGCCTCAAGGTACTGAGTGTACCCGACAAAGGGTTTCAGCGGAACAGTCTTCCGAGGCGGATTCCCTACCTTGGCCCGGTGGAAACGGTCGCTGGGTTAACAACTCCCTCCATTTCGGACCCCATTCCCGACGTTTCGAACCTCTATCAGACAGCGAAGAAATCCCTGTGGGAACATTTATCTTGCCTTTTGGTCTGTGGTAATACAACATGCACATTCGTAATACGGAGAACCTCTCATGGCCAATTTGAAACGCATCAGCATATCGCTCGAGGAGAACCTGCTCGCACGCTTCGACCGACAGGCCGACAGGCAGGGCTATCCTACACGTTCCGAGGCCATCAAGGCGCTGATGCGGCAAAACCTAGTTGAGCAGGAGTGGTCCGGAAATCAAGAAGTTGCGGGGGCAATCTCCATCGTTTATAACCATCACCGAAGGGGACTGACGAACAAGGTTACGGATATGCAGCATCGGTTCGGGTCTGTGGTCGTGTCCACACAGCACGTTCATCTCGATCACAGCTACTGTTTGGAGATCGTGATTGTAAGGGGAAAGGCTGGCCGGATTCAGAAACTGGCCGCCGCGCTCAGATCGGTGAAGGGAATCAAGCACAATACGCTTGCGATGACCACCACGGGCAGGGGCACGGGATAGGTGAGTTCTTCTCTTTTTTTGCCTGGAGGTAATACAAATATGAGAATAGTAATACAATCAACGGGAAGCCGGCACGCCCTGGAGATCTTGTAGATATGAACGAACGCAGACGCCGCATCGCCTTGATCGCAGCCATCATGGTCGCCATCGTCATGGTTGCAGCCGCCCTGTACTTCTTTTCCCGCTCGCGTCTGGACGGTATCACCGGGCGGACGGTGATAGACCTCGCGGGACGGGATGTGGTCGTTCCCGACAGGGTGGGCCGACTCATCGCGCTCGGGCCGGGGAGCTTGAGGCTCGTGGCTTATCTCGGTGCGACGGATCGGATTGTCGGCATTGAGGATATCGAGAAACGCATGGTGCGTGACCTCTACGTGCGGCCCTATGCAAGCACGCTCGGCGAGGAATTCCTGGGCCTTCCCGTGGTGGGAACCGGCGGGCCCGGGGCGCTGCCCGACCCTGAGAAGGTGCTGATGTGCCGCCCTGACCTCATCGTTGCCGTCAGCATCGACCCGGCCCAGTTGGACAACATACAGGCGAAGACCGGCGTACCAACGATTTACCTGTCGTATGGCGAGTTGGGCGTGTGGCGCGAGGAGGCGCGGCGATCCCTCTCGCTCCTCGGGGAGATCCTCGGTAGGAGCGAGCGTGCCGCCCAGCTCAACGAATACGTAGCGGCATTGGAGGAAGACCTGAAGAAGAGAACTGCGGACATCGATGGGACGAACAGACCATCCGCCTATTTTGGCGGGATTTCATACAAGGGGTCCCACGGCTTGACCAGCACGGAGGGAGGGTATCCGCCCGCCCGGATGGCCGGAGCGCGCAATCTGGCCGACGGGCTGGCCAAGAGCGGCCACTTCTTCGTGGACAAGGAGCAGATCCTGGTCTGGAACCCGGACTACATATTCGTCGATGCCGGGAGTCGACTCATCCTGGACCAGGACTTCGAGAAGAACAGGGATTTCTACCGCCTGCTTAAGGCTGCCAGGTCCGCCAGAACGTTCTCGTTGTTGCCATACAACTACTACAACACCAACATGGAATTGGCACTGCTCAACGCGTACTTCATCGGCAAATCCCTGTACCCGGACAGGTTCAAGGACATCAGAATGCAGGACAAAGCCAGCGAGATCATGGCGACCTTTCTCGGCATCCGTCCGGACGGCGAGATACCGGCCTACCGGGCACTGCGCTTTCCCGAGACCGGTCCCGTCGAGTGGAGGTGACATGCGCGGAGAAGAACTGAAAGAACAGTACGCACGACACGTGAGGAGGAAACTTCTCATGGGCTGCGCGCTCCTGGTCTTGATCGTCGCCGCGACCGTGCTTTCCCTGCGGACCGGCGCATATCCCATCCGCTTCCGCGAGATCGCCGCCGCACTCATAGGGAGGGCAGACGAACCTACGTTGCATGTCCTCTGGAACATACGCATGCCGCAGGTGCTGGCGGCGCTCCTTGCCGGAGCGTGCCTCGGTCTGGCTGGCACCGCGATGCAGAATGTGCTGAGGAATCCGCTCGCCTCGCCCTTCACCCTCGGCATTTCCCAGGGAGCTGTCTTCGGAGCTGTCTTCGCCATCATCGTCCTTGGAGTAGGAACCACCTCCGTGACGGACACGGAGCGTGCTGCTGCCTCGTCCCCGCACGTCATAGTCTTGTGCGCGTTCGTAGGTTCCCTTATCACGGTCACGGCCCTGGTATTGCTCTCCTCCCTGCGCGATCTTTCGCCCGCCGCGCTGATTCTGGCAGGGGTTGCGCTCAGCGCCTTCTTCGGATCTGCCACCATGTTGCTGCAGTACTTCGCCTCCGACATCCAGGTCGCATCCGCCGTGTTCTGGACATTCGGCGACCTCAAGAAAGCGCAGTGGCCCGAGCTCGCCGTGATCGCCATCGCGATGCTGCCCCCGACCGCGTATTTCCTCTGGAAGGGCTGGCACTTCAACGCGATGACCTGGGGAGACGATACGGCTAAAAGCCTTGGGGTCGGCGTCTATTCGCTTCGGCTCACGGCGCTCGTGCTCGCCGCGCTGGCGGCGTCCGTCACCACCGCGTTCATGGGAATCATCGGGTTCGTCGGCCTGGTCGCCCCGCACATCGTGAGGATGGTCATCGGACAGGATCACCGCTTCCTGTTCCCATACGCTGCCCTCGCCGGTGGCCTGCTCCTGCTGGTCTCGGACCTGCTGGCGCGAACAGTGATGGCTCCCATCGTCCTGCCGGTCGGCATCCTGACATCTTTCGCGGGGGCACCTCTTTTTCTGTATCTGCTCATCAAGCATAGGGATATACGGTCATGAGCCTCCGGATAGACGACCTCCATTTCTCATACCGGGACGAGGAAGTCCTGCGCGGCCTGACGTTCGAGCTCCCGTCGGGCTGCCTTGCGGCAATCCTGGGAGAAAACGGCTCAGGGAAAACAACTCTGCTGAAAAACATCAACCGCTTGTTGAGCCCGGGGACCGGTACGGTGCTGATCGATGGTACTGCTGTGGAAGGCATGAGCGGCCGGGAGATCGCCAGGCACTTCGGCTACATGCCCCAGCGGCAGGAGGCGGCCCATTGCACGGTGTTCGAGGCGGTGCTGCTTGGGAGAAAAGCCCGCGACGGCGGGTGGACGGACGAGAGAGACGTAGAGAAGATCGAGGAGATCCTGCGGCTGGTCCATCTGGAGGAGCTGGCGATGCGGCCCGCCGTTGAACTCAGCGGCGGAGAACTACAAAAGGTGATCCTCGCTCGCGCGCTGGCGCAGGAACCGAAGGTCCTTCTTCTGGACGAGCCCATCAACCATCTGGACCCGGTCAACCAGATCGAGGTGATGAGTCTCCTTCACGCCGTTACGCGCGATTTTGGCATCACGTCGCTGGTGGTCACCCACAATCTGAACAACGCACTACGATTCGCGGACCGCTTCATTCTACTCAAGCAGGGTAGAGTCCTCGCCGTCGGCGGAAAAGAGATCATCACACCAGGTGCTATCCAGGAGGCGTTCCACATCGATGTCACGATCGGGGAAATCGCTGGCGTCACGGTGCTGGTCCCGACACTACACGGAATGCGGTCACACTGGCACCTAGAAGAAACCGGACACTTCCGCGAACATACGCACAAAGTAGACGACCACGTGTATGACCATAAACACAATGGAGGAGAACAGGGCCATGAATAACGGAGATCCCAGGGAAGAGATCAAAACGCTTTTGCGCGGCGGAGACCTCACCGAACTCCTAATGCAGGCGGCTCGGCTTCACGGCCATTACTGTCCGGGGCTTGCCTTCGGTGTCCTGGCGGGCTGGGCCGGTCTGAAGCGTCTCGGCTTCGACAATACCGGCATGGAGGAACTGCTGGCGGTCGTCGAGTGCAACAACTGCTTCGTCGACGGCATCCAAATGGCCACTGGATGTTCTCTGGGCAACAACGCGCTCGTCTATAAGGACATCGGCAAGACCGCCGTGACCATCATGTCGCGCAAGACCGGCTCTGCTGTGCGTATCGCGCTTAAGTCCCGCCAGTGGGTCAGGGAGGACGCATCGGACAAGGACAAAGAGGCCGCAGAACTTTTCCGCCGGGTTGTCAAGGATCGCCAGGAAGACCCGGAGGCATCGAGAAGAATGAAGGAGCTGTTCCGAGAGAAATCCTTCGAAACGGTGACGATGTCCGAAGAGGAACTTTTCGACATTACTGATGTTCCTGCAACGTTCCCGGAGTATGCGCCCATTGTCGACTCGGAAACGTGCAAGACCTGTGGAGAAGAGTTCATGGGCACCAAGAAGGCCCAGGAGGACGGTGAGCCGGTATGCCTGGCCTGCGCAGGAGCCGACTGCCTGGCCGTTCTCGGACGCGGCATCTGCATGCTGAAGAGGGGCGTTTTCCCAACGTGATCCTGCTTCTCGCATGAGCGGGGCCTTGTCAACTGTCTTGCCTCCTATCCGTTAACCGCGATTCCCAACCCTGCACCGCGACCAGCAGTGAAATCGAACTCGTGGCCCGAGACGCCCCGGCGTGGCAATGCGTCGCCGATCACGGGAAGATGTTTTCACGCGCCCGATCCGACAAGCTCCTGAAAAATCCGGTCGTGAAGCTCGCGGTCGGCCTCGTCGAACAGCACGAAGCAAATGTGCTTGCTTCCGGAGCCTACTGTCGCGCAAGGAGCCGGCAATGACCAACATGCTGGTTCCGCTTTCGCTTGTCGGCGTCGCCGTCCCATGCGAGCTGGCGCGTGCTAGGCGCTGCGTTGCCGGATCAGGCCAAATGACTGCTTCTGCTGTTCGGTGGCAAGTACGTCCTTTCCCGCTTGAAGATGCTCGACGAGGACCTATGGCACTCGTTACCGGCTGACGCGGCTTGGGAAATAGCCACGACCATGGGGGGATATCGCATCAATTGTTCACGATACGGATGCCAATCGGCATACATTGCCTTCCAGTTTGCAATGATCTAAGCCGTTCTCTGTAACGCTGTTAGGAGCAGGAACGCAGGCGTCCTCAGGCAGGGGGGTCAAAAAACTTACTGGTTCGAGAAAATTCTAGTTGACAAGTTTTGGGACCACAACTAAGTTAAGGGCATCTAACAATGCCGTTGCAGGAACCAGGAAATGGAACTAACCGCATCGCAAGAGGATTACCTGGAGACCATCCTGGGCCTAATCCGCCAGACGGGCAACGCCCGCGTCCGCGATATCGCCGAGCGACTGAGCGTGGCCAAGTCGTCGGTGACATTCGCGCTACGAGGTCTGGCTAAGCACGGGCTGGTCGATTACGAGCCGTATCAGCTCGTCTCCTTGACGAAGGAGGGGCAGGCAGCCGCAGAGCGGGTTCGCCGCAGGCACACGGGGCTAAGCTGTTTCTTACAGGAGGTACTCGATGTTGACGAGATCATCGCGGAAACAAACGCCTGCCGCATCGAACACGCCGTGACCGACGGCCTTGTGCGCCGGCTGAGCTGTTTCGGGGAGTTCATGTCCGACAGTTCGGTCCCGGCCCGGCGGCTTCCCGAGGCCTTCCGGGAATATTGCGAAGAGCAGCGGCGAACCGGGAAATGTGACGGCTGCAAGGTGGGTGCGGAGCGAACTTCGGAGAAACCGATGCAGGGAAAAGACACAGAAATGAACACCACGCTGGCTGACCTGGAACCGGGCGAGAAGGCAAAGATCCTCCGCATGGCCGGCGCGGCTGCGGCGAACAAGCGGCTGATGGAGATGGGCCTCACGCGCGGAGCAACGCTGTCCGTCGTACGCGTTGCCCCCCTGGGCGATCCGGTCGAGGTCCAGGTCCGTGGCTACAACCTCTCGCTCCGCAAGACCGAGGCCAAGGCCGTCGAGGTCGAGAGGATCAAATGATGCCAGGCGTTACGAGAAACACACCCGGTTCCTCGGCGGGATCGCCGCCGGTGATGCCGCTGGCGATGACCCGGCCGGGCGAGACGATCGAATTGGTGGACGTTCGCGGCGGCCGAGGCCTTCATCGCCGCTTGGCCGAGATGGGCTTGGGGCCGGGGTCGCGATTTGTGGTGGAGACCAGCGGCCGACCGGGGCCGTTCATCATCCGTGTCAAGGGCTCGCGGCTGGTCCTCGGCCACGGCATGGTCACCCGGGTATTCGTTCGCTCGGTGCGATAGCAACGATTTGGAGAACAAGAGGCCATGACTCAGGCGGCATTGCCAGTGAACACGAAGACTTTCACGATTGCCCTTGCAGGCAATCCCAACTCCGGCAAGACGACGATCTTTAACGCCCTGACGGGTGCGCGCCAGCACGTGGGCAACTACCCGGGCGTGACGGTGGAGAAGAAGGAAGGCACGGCGAGGTTTCAGGACGTGACCTTGACGGTCGTGGACCTGCCGGGCACCTACAGCCTCACGGCGTACAGCATCGAGGAGATCGTCGCCCGCAACTTACTCATCGACGAAGAACCCGACGCCGTGGTGCATATCGTGGACGCGTCGAATCTGGAGCGCAACCTCTACCTCGCCGTGCAGCTCATGGAGCTGGGCGTGCCGCTGGTTCTCGCGCTGAACATGTCCGACGTAGCGCGGGACCGGGGCCTTCAGATCGACTACGGCATGCTGTCCGATCTCCTCGGGGTTCCGGTCGTGCCCACGGTGGGCCACAAGGGTCGGGGTGTCCAGGAGCTTCTGGTAACGGTAGCGGATGTCTGCCAAAAGCCCGAGAGCCAGAAGCGGCCTGTCCGGCAGGTCAATTATGGCCACGAGGTCGAGCCGCACGTCGAGCAACTCACCGGCGTGATCGCCCGTCACGATACCTGTGCCGACCGCGCCCGATGGTATGCGATAAAGCTGCTCGAGGGAGATGAGGAGACGGCCAAGCGAGTCCAGTCCCTTTGCCCCGATGGATGCGAGGTGATCTTCCAGCGGGCCGTCCAACTCCGACAGCATATTGAGGGTGTCGGCGGCGCGGACATGGGCACGATCATGGCCGACGGCCGGTACGGTTTCATCGCGGGCGCTTGCGCAGAGGCCGTCTCCCAGACCGCAGAGGCCCGCATTTCGCGGAGCGAGCGGATTGACCGGGTTCTTCTGAGCCGCTGGTTGGGATTGCCGCTCTTCGCGGTGCTCATGTATGCGGTTTTCCAACTCACCTTCGTCCTCGGCGAGCCGCTGATGGGCGGGATGGAGGCGGTTTTCGAGTGGCTCGGCGGCACCATCGCCTCTTTCTGGCCGGAAGGCTCCGACAGCCTCCTCAAGAGCCTGCTGGTCGATGGCATTATCGGCGGCGTGGGCGGGGTGCTGGTCTTCCTGCCAAACATCCTGCTGCTGTTCCTGGCCATCGCCTTCTTGGAGGACACCGGCTACATGGCCAGGGCGGCGTTCATCATGGACCGGCTGATGCACAAGATCGGCCTGCACGGCAAAAGCTTCATCCCCATGCTGATCGGTTTCGGCTGCACTGTGCCGGCCATTATGGCCACGCGGACACTGGAGACGCGGCGGGACCGCCTGACGACCATCTTGGTGCTGCCACTGATGAGCTGCGGGGCGCGTCTACCGATCTACATGCTGATCATCCCCGCCTTCTTCCCCCAGGCGTGGCAGGCCCCCATGCTGTGGACCATCTACATCATCGGGATCGCCCTGGCCGTCGTCCTAGCGAAGCTACTGCGGGCGACGCTGTTCAAGGGCGAAGCCGTGCCCTTCGTGATGGAGCTTCCGCCGTACCGCATGCCGACGCTGCGTGGGCTGCTGCTGCACATGTGGGAGCGGGGCTGGCTGTTCCTCAGGAAGGCCGGCACGATCATCCTGGGCATTGCCATCCTGATGTGGGTCCTCTCGATCTGGCCCAAGCCCAGCGCAGAGCAGATGGAGCGATTCGAGCAGCAGCGGACGGCCATTGAGGCGCGAGCGGACATCGGGGCCGAGGAAAAGGAATACATGCTGGGTGAGATCGACAACGCGGCGGCGGAGGCCGATCTGGAGCACTCCGCCATCGGGCGGATCGGCCGGGGCGTCGCGCCGGTGCTGCGGCCGCTGGGCTTCGACTGGAAGGTCTCCACGGCCATGCTGGGGGCCTTTGCGGCCAAGGAGGTCTTCGTCGCCCAAATGGGCATCGTCTATGCCGTGGGCGAGGCCGACGAGGAATCCGAAACGCTGCGGGACAAGCTCCAGGCGACCTATACGCCGCTCCAGGGTTTCTGCATCATGCTCTTCTGCCTCATCAGCATGCCCTGCATGGCCACCGTCGCGGTGACGAAACGCGAGACCG
>Ga0315541_1001632_pt1 | contig 20243 bp, 17 predicted proteins | sample SalMarSW160190MG_FD_203095 | JGI IMG/M metagenome (GOLD analysis project Ga0315541, IMG submission 203095) | Salt marsh sediment microbial communities from the Plum Island Ecosystem LTER, Massachusetts, United States - Salt Marsh Sediment SW1601-190 ...
AGGAGACACGCTTTCATAAAATCATTTCGACCGGAGGACTGCCAATGGCAGGCCGGAGCGGAGAAATCTGCTCTTGGTTGGAAGTCAATTATCGACCGCAGCTAGATGTCTCGACTGCGCTCGACATGACAAAGGAGCTTAGATTTGTTATAATTATCTACTGCTACTATTTTAGGCTTCGTTCATGACCGGCAGGCCATGCGAAGAAGAAAAATTAGCCGAAGCTGTAAATAAACAAAAGTAGAAGAATTGAATAAGTCGAGATGAATAGTTAAATGTCCCAATTAAATCATTAGTTTATAAAGCTGATATCCTAAGAGTAGCGAGTAGATATCCTTGCAGGTAGAATTTTCTTCATTTTTTGGTTGATTAGTGAAGACCTTTGTGCAACTATCAACTATGCTGATGTGATGGCTGGATTCAAACAAACTCCAGGTGAGCTTTTTCTTGGCTCGTTCATTGGAATTATAAGTATTTTGCGTGTCGTGAATTGTGGCCCTGTAACTTGAAGTGTTGAAATCTAGTTATTGAAGTTCCCTAATGACCGCTGAGATTGCCATACTAAATAGTAATGCCGTCGCCTTGGCTGCGGATAGCGCAGTGACTGTTGGAAAAGAGGCCGGTAAGATATATGCTTCGGCGGACAAACTATTCCAAATGTCCATCAATTCGCCGGTTGGGATAATGTTGTACGGACAGTCGAGTTTTTTAGGTGTTCCTTGGGAAACGGTGGTCAAGTGCTACAGGTCGGAATTGGGGAATAGGACATTTCCAAAGCTTTCAGATTATTTGAAAGACTTTATTCGATACGTGAAAAAGTCAAAACAGATGTTTCCCCGTAAGCACCAACGGGAAGATGTGAGTGCTATAATCTCTGGCTTCTTTCGCTCTTTTCTCCTCGAGAAGTTCAAGGATATTGTTACGCGTGAAGCCGACCAAAAGCCCAAGATGGCGGATGTACAAGTTGAGCGATTATTTGCCGACTTAGTGCGAGCAGAGCTTCAGGAAACAAAGGAATACCCTAATCTACAAGGAATGTCTACTAAAGTTATTGACTCAATAAAAAAAGAATATGGCCAGTATATATCTCCTATCAGAAGAAAAGTCTTTGAAGATTTGCCAATGTCACGGACAACCAAGAGACACTTGAAAGAGATTATTTTTGAACTCATGACCTCTGAAAGACTCCAAGAGCGTGGGCTAAACACGGGAGTGGTAGTAGCGGGTTTTGGCGAAAAAGATCATTTTCCCAAATTAGTTCAGACGGTATTCTCCGGGATGGCTGCCGACCATCCTTTATATTCAAGGATAGAGGAGGCTTCGATTCAAAGCGGTGGAGAGGCGATTCTTGTGCCACTTGCACAAAGGGAAATGGTGTTTACTTTCATGGAAGGGATTGATCCTGATCTCAACTCTCGGCTTGAGCGCTCAACGACGCAAGTGTTTACTGGCTTGGCTGAGGTCATTTTTGCGGATGTTAAAATGAAGTACCCTCGATATGGGACTGATCTCGAGGATAGAGTTAAGAAGAGCCTTGACAAACTCAAATCTGATCTATATACTGAATGGGAGAAGGTTAGGATTAAGGAGTACCGCAATCCTGTAATGGAGATGGTTGCGTCATTGCCAAAGGACGAACTTGGTGGAATGGCAGAGTCCCTTGTTAACCTAACCAAATTCAAGCGACGTGTAAGCATACAGCAAGAAACGGTAGGAGGCCCCATTGATGTTGCTGTTATCACGAAGGGAGATGGGTTTGTGTGGACCAAACGCAAGCACTACTTTAGACCCGAACTGAATCCAAGATATATCACTCGGATTTCAAGAGGAGACAGGTTATGAGTCATCAGAAACGCAAAACTTTTTCATCAGCGAGGGAGGTTTTCAAGACATACCTACCAAAAAGCACCCAAGAAAAAAGAGTGAATAGCGGCTATGGCCAGATTGAAGACAGTCGTACCAGCGAGTTGTTGGAGGGCTTTAAGTCGAATCTTAAGAGACAAGCTCGCCGGCAAACCTCATAAAGCAAGAATATCGATATACACTGCATATTAACGTGGGAAAAGTAGGCGAACTATGGCTACTCTCGCGTTTCAAACTTACTAGGTGATTCAAACTGGATTCCCCCCCAGCATTTTAAGGCAGTATCGGTCGGTCATGCCGGCGATGTAATCGCATACCACGCGTTGTAAACCATGCTCTTGTATGAATTGCTGAAAGAAAGCCGGCATTAGGTCTGGCTTCTGACAAAGTCTTTCAAAAAGCTGCGAGAGCCATTTCCCAACCTTTGTTGCCGTTTGCATAAGAGATTCATGCTGATAGAAGTGTTCAAACAGGAACTTCTCTAAGCCTGTCAGCTTATTTTCGTTTGCTTGCGACAGAACTATCAGGTTTTCGCTTCTATTGTAAACGTCACCGAGTGTCTTTGTACTCAGGGCGGTTAGAGTTTTTTTGCTTTCGTTAATACAATCGCCAACCAGCGTATCGATGATCGCCTTAGCGGTTCGCGTTCGGCGGATAGTCAGGTCTTCGATTGCATCGGCCCGAATTTTAGCCTGCGCTTCGGCGAATATTTCTATCTCTTTTAGCTGTTCTTCGCTAACCAGGCGTGCCCGCATTGCGTCCTCGAGGTCGTGACAGTTGTAAGCAATTCGGTCTGCTATATCGGCAACCTGCCCCTCAAGGGAACAGTTGGCTTCGATAAAAGTTGTATCTGGAGGTTTATCATAGCGGCTTTTATGCTTTGCCAGGCCGAGCCTGGTCTCATGCATCAGGTTCAGGCCCATAAAATCAGGATACGGATGTTCAAGTAAATCCACGATGCGCAGCGTCTGAGTATTGTGTTCAAACCCACCAAACCCAGCCATCAAATCGTTAAGGACTGCTTCACCGGCGTGTCCAAAAGGCGGATGTCCCAAATCGTGCGCCAGGCATATCGCTTCGGTAAGGCTTTCGTTAAGGCCCAGTGCCTTGGCGATAGTCCTTCCTATTTGCGCCACCTCGATGCTATGGGTCAGGCGTGTTCGGTAGTAGTCATCCAGGCCGGGTGTAAAAACCTGCGTTTTACCTTCGAGTCGGCGAAACGCTGAGCAGTGAATTATACGATCGCGGTCACGTTCAAAGTCAGAGCGGTAAGGGTGCGGCTTTTCTGCAAATCTTCGGCCCTTGCTGGTTTGTTCTGTGACTGCATAGGAACTTAGTGCGTCAGACATATTTTCGTCTCTCGTCTCTCGTATCGCGTATATCGTATTGCAGATAAAAGAAGTTGCCTTACAATTTGCTATATCATATCAAAAATTACTTCTATTCTAAACGTTTCGTTAACCACCATATAAACACACCCAATCCCAACCACGATAATGCTGCTTCAATGATGTTTAATAATCTCCCGAATCCGATAGGATAAATTTCATTATGCCCAATACCTAACGCCGATTCAATTGAATAAAGAATAGTATCGGAGTATGTGATCTTGCCTTGTACCGTGGCAACAAGATTCCACTGGTAATAGATATATGGAAATACAAACAAAATCATTAGAAACAATCCTATGATGAAATACATAAATCCACTCCCAGATAACCACTCCGTTATAGCACGAAAATAATTCCTCCTATGAAAATAATAACGCATTAATGCAGAACGTTCCTTCCTTTTGAATTGCTCTGCTTCTGTTAAATTCCCTGCTTCAATCAGATTTGATTTGAGCAATCTGTAACTGGTGGCAAGTAACCTGTATGCTTTAGTTTGCTCTTTAATTTCCGAATAATGAACCTCCATTTTTTTAATTGCTTCTCTGATTTCTCTACTATCAACAGCACCATAAGCACGAATGTAATTAAGAACAGCCCTATAGTAAAGCTCAGCTGGCCAATTTGGATAATCTTTCCCGGCTTTTGTTTGCTCCGCCTTTTCAGCAGATCTGAAGAAAAGAGCGTATGCAGTTTGATATAAAGTTGAACTCTCTAGATGTTTTGCTGCCCAGGCATATGCCCATGCTTGCCTATGCACAGGATCATCTTGCTTTTTCCAATCATATTGCGAAGCAGCATGAATACGATATACTAAAGGAAATTGATACCATGTTTCGTAGACATCTTTGATTTTCCTTTCTTGAAATAATTTTGAGCTTTGTTCTTTAAAATCAGGCTGCAACATATTTCCAATAGCTTCCCATAAAGCTGGAATATGTCTAAAATCTTGAGATCGATCAAAAGCAACAGCGGCATGATAAAAGCATTCCACCGCATTATCAATGTCACCCTGTCTAACTAATTCTAATCCCTTCCCAAGATATTTCTTCCCTTCAGAAGCGTGATCAGCTGGCATAGTTGACATTGTAATACCCCCTTTTTCTATTTGGGGTTACCATAATTTTATATGGTAATTCCACTTAACATATTACGTGCGGATGTTATTCTCGCGATACTCATCACGCACGACGAATTTATAGAGCGGGAAGGTTGTGTTCTTTACTGACCTGTCTTAACTGCTCAAGAAGTTCTGTCAAGCTCTGGCTGATGACTTTAGCGTCGCCGCACACACTCATAAAGTTTGTGTCGCCATTCCATCGAGGTACGATGTGAATGTGCAGATGCTCCGGCAGTCCTGCACCGGCGCATCGGCCGAAGTTCATTCCTATATTAAAGCCATGAGGTCCTATAGCAAGCGACAGGGCTTTTTGTGCCTCACGCACCAGCTTAATGAGTTCCAAAAGCTCCTGCTCGTTTGCTTGATCGAGTTCTGCAATATGCCGGGCCGGTGCGATCAGCAGGTGACCATTGTTGTAGGGGAAGCGATTCAAGATTGCGATGCTGTTTTTCATCCGCCATAGTACGAGGTTCTTATCATCATCCTGGGGATTCTGCAGGTTATGGCAGATAAAACATCCTTCTTTTTTGTCATTCAGGAGGCCCTGAATGTATCCAATTCGCCACGGTGCCCAGAGATTGTTATGTTCCATTATTCGTATCTCGTATTTCGTATCTCGTATTTCGTATCTCGTATTTCGTATCCCGTATTTCGTATCCCGCTGCGAGATACGCTTCACACATCACGAAATACAATCCTCAGTTTTCGAGAAGTTGCATAGTCAGCTTCTGTTTGATTGTTATCTGCGGATTCGCGCTAATGCCGATTGGCAGGGAAGAGGATATTTTCATTTCGTACTGCTGGTTGTACTGTTCTATCCGACCAAGTTCAATATTGAATAGTTCCTCACCATCGCCGTGCAAATCCAGCACCCTATAGCCGGTGAGGAAGCCGAACGTTCCACTCATCATGAATTTTCCGGAGTAAGGTATCGGCCAGTCTTTTGGTGCCGATTCAGCTAATGAATATGAACTGGTAATCACAGCGAGTCGGCCTTTATCACTTTCGCGGATTTGTTTGAGCTTGTAAGTGACATCCCTGGCTTTTCGCATTACTATCGGCGTTGGCACAGAAAGTTTGGATTGCCAGGATTGACCCACGGATACGCCTTGAGAAGGATTTTTTATACTGGAAATTGAATCCCACGGAAACCATTGAGTGGCGACGAAATCACCTATCATGTCGGGTTCTTTAATTCTGCCTCTTGAAGTGTCGGACCGAAACGCCTTTTTACCAATTTCGCGGATTAGCTCATCCAACTGCGAATAGTCCTCTATCCTGCCGGCGGGGCTGACGGTGAATGTGAGTGTTTTGCCTCGGAAGCTTTCCGCAGCATCTCTGCCGGCGGCTCGGCCGTCCGAACCTTTGTCTCGCGTCACTTTCACTGACTTATAGGTCGCCTTGATGGTCGCAAGGCCGTATTGGTCCACTTCGATTGGCGTGTAGGCCACTACCATTTCCATCGATTCGGAGAATTTGCCAACGGCATTTCTATTTGAAGTTGTTCTGGTTTTTGCAGGGTCCCAGTCAATTTCTATCTGCCTGCTCGAGATAAATTTGTACTGCAGTGTCGTTCCCTGCTGGAAGTCTACCGTCAGCAGTTGCTTATCCCTGCCAAGGAGTTTTGTTCTGCTGACTTGCTCGCATCCTGCACAGATGACAAGGATGACGATTGTTAAAATTATTGATGTGGTCCGCAATTTTATTCCTTTCGATTCCTCAGATTCAATACTGCAACATTGATCAACATGCTGTGTAAATATCATCTTACACAGCTTTGTGCTTTGGATGGTTAACTTAATCGATTTTTTCAATATCGTACAGCCGAGTCGCGGTCATTCTCAGCGCTGACGGTTCTTTGTCGATTTCGGGTGCGGGGTCGACAGCGATCCATTCTGTTCGTAGTTTTTCAGTGCACTTTTCAACCTTACCCTCGGACAGATCCAGCGTTAATCTGCCTGTATATGTCTCATTATTATCGAACATCTGTGTAAGAAAGCCGGTTGCCTGTTCCTGGTGCAGTTGTTCGGCTGTTTCCGATGTCGGAACGGCTTTCATATCAACTACAGCGATCTGCTGACCGTTCATGTCCTTGATTTCTTCCAACGTATAGATTCTCTCATAGGATTTCGAGCCCATCATACCGAAGGAAAAGGTTTTTACGCTGCTCCAACTATCACCTGGTCGCATTTGTTTTTCATGCGCGGTAACCAAGACCGGGATTTGGTGACGCTGCTTAATAGCGCTTTGCGCAAACAACCTCGCACCAGTCATGTGATCCTGAGAAGTGCCCTTAACAACAGATAGTACCTCATTTACATCGATAATTTTAGAGACATCGCCCTGCGGTGTGAGTTCTATAGTGTAACTTAGCCCGATTAGTTTGCTCAATGGATTATTGGAATCCCCTTGCCTGGAGCTATCAAAGTTCAGAATTGTCTTGTCTGTGACCGTGGCAAGGTACTTGAGCTGTTGTATTTTAATCTCGGCGATGGCGTTGCCTTTATCGTCAACTTTTTTTATCCGCTGGGAAAAGGTCATCTCGACTCTACTACCGGTCCGGCCGCCCTTAAAGGCAGCGGGCCTCTGCTCGGATGGCCCCTCCATTTTGACGCTTCTTTCCACCTCGGTTATTACTTTGTAGGTTGCTGTGTCATCGGGAATAAACTTCATCGCCAGCTCTACTGCTGGTGCTTGCTCTTCGATCTCAGTTTCAGTTACAACCATCTCTTCAGCTTCCATTTCGACTGTTGGGATTTGGGCGGGGGCGACTTCTGTCTCAACAGGTTGGACCGGTTCTACCTCTGCTTCAATTGCCTCTTCAACACGAATTGGCTGCCTGGCAGGTGGTTCTTCTTGCGGTTCTGCAACAGTTTCAGTCGGTTCTTTGGCAAGCTCACCGCAGCCTGCCAACAAAAGCGGCAAGCAAAAAACCAAGATTACTGTCAAGCTAAGAGTTTTACTTGCGATTACCATTTTGATACCTCGTATCTTAAAATATTCTGCAATGATTCTTTTTGGCTGTCATTATAAGCTCTGCGGTCGTAAGCACAACCGATTTTTCCTTTATTTATCTTCGGTCAGCCGCTAAACTTAGGTTTTTCATGTGACTTGGTTTAATATTTTGGAGATTCTAAATTATGAGAAGCGATACGATTAAAAAAGGCTTTCAACGAGCACCGCACCGCGGCTTGCTTCGCGCGTGCGGCCTTAGCGATGCTGATATGGATAAGCCCTTCATTGGCATTGCCAACAGTTTCTGTGAAATTGTCCCTGGCCACGTACATCTGAACCAGGTGGCCCGAACCGTCAAGCAGGCCGTTCAGGACGCAGGCGGCTGCGCCTTTGAGTTCAACACTATAGCAATCTGTGACGGCATTGCCATGGGCCATACCGGCATGAAGTATTCTCTATCCTCGCGTGAGATTATTGCTGATTCGGTCGAGACCATGGCGCAGGCGCACTGCTTTGATGGGCTTGTCTGTATTCCCAATTGCGACAAAATCATTCCCGGAATGCTGATGGCGGCGGTTCGGCTGAACATCCCGATGATTTTTGTCTCTGGCGGGCCTATGAAAGCCGGCAAAACTAAAGACGGCCAGACCGTTGATCTGATAAGCATATTCGAAGGCGTTGCGCAGTTTAATGCGGGCAAGATAAGCGAAGAGCAGCTAAAAGAACTCGAATGCGCAGGCTGTCCTGGAGAGGGGAGTTGCTCCGGCATGTTCACTGCAAATTCAATGAATTGTCTTTGTGAGGCGATCGGAATGGCTCTACCAGGTAATGGAACCATCCTTGCTGTTGACCCAAAACGCCAAGAGCTTTACAAAGCAGCAGGCAAACAAATAATCGCCTTGGTTGAAAAGGACATCAAGCCTCTAAATATAATCAGCGTCGAATCGATGGATAACGCCCTTGCGTTGGATGTGGCAATGGGCGGCTCAACAAATACCGTCCTGCATACGCTGGCGGTGGCAAGCGAAGCAGCCATTAAGTATAACCTCGACCGTATAAATGAAATCTCTGAGAAGTGTCCCAACATTTGTAAGGTAGCACCATCGAGTAAGTATCATGTCGAAGACGTGGATGCAGCCGGTGGTGTAAGTGCGATACTGAAAGAAATAAGTAAAATCCCCGGCCTGCTTAATACCGAATGCTTGACTGTTACCGGCAAAACGCTTGGCGAAAATATCGCAGATTCAGTGATAAGAGATACCGAAGTTATTCGGCCACTCGACAAAGCGTATTCAAAGACCGGCGGCTTGGCGATTCTTCGCGGCAATCTTGCTCCCAATGGCGCTGTGGTCAAGACCGCTGGTGTTGCAGAATCGATGCTCACGCATACAGGTCCGGCTGTTATCTTTGAGAGCCAGGAGGATGCCTGCGAAGGAATCTTGGCTGGCAAGGTCAAGAAAGGCAATGTCGTTGTGATTCGCAATGAAGGTCCCAAGGGAGGCCCCGGCATGCAGGAAATGCTCAGTCCCACAAGCTACATAATGGGTGCGGGACTTGGCGAATCGGTTGCATTAATTACCGACGGCAGGTTCAGCGGCGGAACACGAGGTGCCTGTATCGGCCATGTTAGTCCGGAAGCGGCAGTGGGCGGGCCAATCGGATTATTGAAAGATGGTGACATTATTGAAATTGACATTCCCGGCAACAAAATCAGTGTTGAGATGTCGGATAAGGAATTGGCTGAGCGGAAGAAGACCTTCAAGCCTCCTAAGCCACGGATAACAAAAGGCTACCTCGCAAAGTACGCCTCTATGGCCACCAGCGCCGACACCGGCGCAGTATTGAAGTGGTAGAAAAAATAAAACGGTCCGGAGATTCAAGAAAAACGTTTACAAAGGCGTATATGAACCAATGAAATTCATTAAGCATATCTTTAGGAAGGTACCTTACAAGGTGTGCCTGTTGGCTTTAACAATTATGTTCGCTCTAGAAGTACCTGTGCATGGGCTAAAAATGACCAAAATGCCTGAAACTATGCAGAACAAAGTGCGGGAGCCACGCGAGCGGGCAATTTCTCTGAAGTTACCACTTCTACAGCCGGCTTTTCATTGGACGTTCATGAGCCGCGAAGACTTCCTTTCAGGAAAGTTGCTTTTACGCATCATCCGAAACCGCCAGTCAAGTGAGATTGTTATCTTCGAAAAAGGGAAGTTTGCTGACGGCTGGAAAGCTATACCCTTGCCGCCCCGACCTGACAGAGGAGAAATCTACTTTGAGTTTATATCTACTCACAGGTATCTGACTGCACCTGGGGACAGGCTTGAACTTGAGTTGACTGTGAAAAAGGACCTGCCCGGAATCGGCGCTATGCAGACCGGTATTCTTCCCGCAGGCAAGTACACCGCTGAAGGAACTTACTCAGTGTTGATTGATGAGTATGACACAAGAATGCTGGAGGCAGAGCTTGCCAAAGAGGGCAAGCAATCCGCCGATGAAACAGAGGTACTATTGAATAATATGCGTTCAATGTATGAGTACAAAGCATTTTTAGAGTCATGGGCTAACCAATGGTCCTTGAAGATTACCAGCCAGAAGGGTTGGCTGCCTGCTGAAAAAGCAAACGCTCTCAAGGCTATGCGAGAGAACTTAGATAGGCGCATAGAGTTTCCTGCAGCCTATACGGATTCTGTCGTAATAAATGAAAATCCTTCTCGGAGGTATTTATGGTGTTGGATAGCTATACCAGTTGTTGCGTTATTTATCGTAATATTTCTCCGGCGAGCTTTTGCTAAGCCACGATGCGACTAACGCAAGGCTACTTGGCAAAATGCACCTCAATGGCCACCAGCGCAGTCCTGAAATGGTAGGATAAAAAACCTTGATTTTAGTCCAGATAAATTGTATGATGATAGCTTCTAAGACGAGAGACTATTCAGCTTATTTTTTTGAAAGAGCAAGAAAATGAAAAAGCAATCTGTTTTTGTATTGGCAGTTATGTTAGCTGTGTTCGCCCCGGTTATGATCGGTGCATTAGCTGCGCCGAGCTTCGCGGCAATGCACACCTCTGAAGAGAGTAATCCGTGCATGGAGTCGGGGAATTCGAGACCCGACTCAAACGCTGCGGCAGCAGCGATTACTGTTGAGAAGCTCGCGGATATTTGTGAAGCCATGGAGTCTGCCATAGTCGACATCTCTATGCAGTATGAATGGTACATCGAGCCACCCATGACGGTAGAGGAAATAGCTGGAACCGGAATGCTGATAAACAAAGGTCATCCTAAGTATCAGTGGTCCACTGCCCGGCCATTCGATGAGAGAGTACGGTTCGTTAGTTCAACAACCATTATGAATGCAGAGGGAGATTCCTGGGACAGCGTAATAAAGCAATCCTACAATGGTAAAATTGCGAAATTTCTCCAGATTGAACTGTCCGGAAAGGTTCTCGATGGAGTTGTTCACAGCAAACCTTATACGATAGGGCCGACACCAATGGAATTATTCTCGGTATTGCGTTTTAGATTTAGCAAAGTTACTAGCAACAAGCCACTTTCTGTCGTGTTAAGAGAATTAGGGCGTCTTGACAATACAATTCAGAAAATCAATGAATTCAATACAATTCGTGCCGATATCTTACAGGAATGGACTAAGCAGGTTTCTGGACGAGTCTACTTTTCTTTGGACCACGGTTACACACCTGTAAGGTATGAGTATATGCGTGGTGAAAATCCTCATCTTACCTTTGAGATAAACTCATTAGAACAGGTTGGAGAGGGGTTATGGTTTCCCAGCGGCGGACGTATTAGCAGTACGGATGACAAACGAGCGAACGTGTACCGAGCAATCAGCAAGATTGTTGTGAATCAGGGCCTTACTGATGAACATTTTGACATAGAATCCCCGCCGGGGACAAAAGTAATAGATGAGATAAGGGATACCGAATATATTGTCAAGCCCACGAAGGAACAAAAAGAGAAATTCGAGAAAGAGAAACAGTGGGTGAAAGAACATGCAGAGGAGATGGCAGCAATGAGGAAAGAAGGCGGGAGGATTTATTCTGCAGACAGATTGAAGAAGCTGGGTACCGCAAAAGATTTGTATATGACGGACAATGAGAGGAAATTTCCGCAAACGCTGGATGATTTAAAAATTTACTTCAGTGGTAAAAATAAGGAAATTTTTTCCTGGCTTCTAAAAAATGTCGAATATCTGGGCGCAGACCTCGAACCAGACAAAGTAGATATTTCCAAAACGCCAATAGCCTATGACAAAACACTACTCAAAAAAGGTGAAGGTACGATTGTATTGTTTGTTAATGGGCTTGTAGAATTTTGCAAACCCGCACGCCTCAAAAAACTCGGCATTAAAGTACCCTAAATTCATACTGCGCCAAAAGGCAGTGGACACAAGAGGCAAGGGCGATTTACGAATCGCCACTAAAGCCGCACATAACAGAGGGTTACCTTGCTAAGTACGCCTCAATGGCCACCAGCGCCGACACAGGTGCCGTGCTAAAGTGGTAGAAAAGGCCTTATTGCCGCACAGGTAAGAAATCCAGATGGCGTAGCTGCTGCGAGAATATTGTTTCCTTACAGAACCCGACCACGCCACTTCGCGGCGTTCATATATCGAAGACCTCCATTAAAGCATGATCCGGTTGGAAAGTCATGTCTATTACCAGCCTGAAAGAGGCGACTTCAGGCAAATTTCCTGTTACCGGACTGGGCTTGGCTGCCTTTAATTGGTGGAACAGATAATGGATTAAGCAACGCTTTGGCTTCGATATGCCAGTTAAGTTGCGAATGTAGGGAGTAGAATCATGTTTGGGCAAAGATATAAAAATACTGCCTGGCTCGTTCTTATTGTTCTATCCTTGATTTTGGCCTTATCCGTTGAACGGGTTTGGGCAGCAAGGTCGCGCCGGTCAAATAGGTCTAACAAGACCCAGCAGGCAAGCAAGCAGACCACAAAGCCAGCCGCTTCCAACCCGAGTCGCACAGGCTCGGGAAGGACGTCGGCGCTCGGCCGGTTAGCGAGAAATTTAGTGTCAGCTCGGTCCAATACTACGAGAAATTCGGTCAGCAGAAAAAGTCCGAGTCTTCCGTCGGTCTCGAAACCAAGCGGCTCAAGGCAGCACGTTCGGATTGATTCGGTGAAAAGTCCTCTGGTTCAGCGGTTTGTACTGAACCGGTTCTCTGCTGCCGGACGGAGCCAATCGCAAAATGCTTCAGGCTCAGCAAATGTCGGCAAGCAGTCAACCGCGGCGGCCGCGAAACAACCGGCTGCGATCTCACGCGAACGGACCAGCATGGCGAAAAGTCAACTTGTTCAGCGTCTCGTTAAAAACTACTCGTTCGGCTCAAATATTGCTGAATCACAGGCGACCCAACGAAGTAGCTCCTCAACCTTAACAAGCAATCGGCATGTTGTTAGCCATGCTAATACGGAGAAATCATCTGTCACTACCCAATCAGGACCGCCTATTTTACATCGCATTGGTTCCAATCTGTCCAACAATTCCCAGATACGAGAGTTGGTAAGGAAAAGACTAACTGTGACGAAGACAGAAGAGCCATTAAATGCTGGCCGGAGCTCTCGCACAGCGCCAAGTAGAACAGGGCAGATACAAAGCTTAGCCCCACCTAAAGAGTCATCTGTATCATCGGCTGAGAGGTCGATGAACTCAGGTCTTGAAGGTCACACAAGCGGGACCGGAAAATGGACAATCAATCGCTTGAAAGACCGGCAAAACAGTGCCCGTTCTCCCGAAAGCGAAGATTCTACTGCGGTGAGAAATGCAGATGTCAACAGTTCGAGCAATCGACGAGAAACGCTCATTCGGCGTATTCAAAACCGTCTTCGCGCCGATAGAGGTAATAGCAATGGTACGACCATTGGTGGTGTTGCCAGTCAATCTGTCAGGAACTCAGACGCCACGGCAATAGAACGACCATCCAGAGACAGAACAGGCATAGGTCGACTTCGAAAAATAGTCGAGACGAGACTTTCCGGAAGAAGATCAGCTAATCGAGAGCCTGGAAAGATTCTTCAGGAAGAGCAAGCACATGCCAAAGGAGGCGCGATTATCAGTGATGGTCATAACAAAAAATCTGGGGCATACGTGCATAATCATGAACGGTCAAGGTTGCCGCGTTTACAATATCACGATCGACCGCATTTAGTGAGTCACGGGCATCGACATGTACATATATACAGGGACTGGCGCGACCGAGTGTGCCACAGAATAATCGGGCCACGCTATCGTTTTATAGTCAGCTATAGTTTTGGCCCAAGCTTTGTTTTCAGGTATGTGCACCCTTACTATCACCGCAAATACATCTTTGTCAGCCTTGGAGGTTATTGGCCGGTGGAATACAGTTATGTCCGCTACTATTGGTATGGTTGTCATCCTTACATTTGGTGTGGTTACTATCCTGTTGCCCGTGAGATTCAAGGCGATACGTACAACTATTACACTTACAACTACTATGGTATCGAAGGAGACGGCGCCAGCCAATCAATATGCAATGAAACGCAAGAGGCCAATTATATCGAGCCTGTAGACCATACAACCTTCCAGGATGTCCGCGAAAAGCTGGCCAAGCAGTCAGTCGAGCCAGCACCACGGACACAGGCAGATGTATACTTCGAAGAAGCGGTCAAGGTCTTTGAGAACGGTAATTACGATGCAGCCAGTGAGAAGCTTGCGGCGGCTATGGAGCTGGCGCCGGAAGATATGATCCTTCCCTTTGCATATTCGCAGGCTCTTTTTGCCAATGAACAATATTCAGAGGCGGCAGAAGTCCTCCGAGAAGCTCTGAGCAAAGTTGCTCCTGATGAGCAAGGCATTTTCTACCCGCGCGGGCTGTACCCCAATGACGACGTTCTTGTCGAGCAAATCGAGCACTTGATAGAGAAGCTTGAGCTTAGCCCCCTTGATGCTGACCTGCAGCTTTTGCTCGGTTATCAACTGCTTGGCGTAGGTGAGATAGAATACGCTGAGGGACCTCTGCAGCGCGCAAGTGAAGATGTGGAAAACGCCGATGCTGCCGGAGTACTGCTTGACCTGCTTGAAAAAATCAGAGCCGTTAGTACCGCTGAACAGAATGAACAGTAGATACTTTCGGTTAAGAGCAGAAATATGAACAGACTGCGACCAGGGATATTTTTGTTGCTGTTTCTGGAGAAGTTAGTTCATGGAGGTATAAAAATGGCTAAGGACTTACTAACGATTCTTATAGTAGTGGCTATCAGCTTAGGCTCAGTTTTTATAAGTGGCTGTGAGAGCTGCGCACAAAGTGGTTCTGCTGCTGGCGCTTTGGCCGGTGCCGGAATCGGACAAATTGTAGGTGGTGACACTGAATCAACTTTGATTGGGGCGGCAATCGGTGGTACTGCCGGCTATATGCTTGGAAATGAAAGTGATAAACGGCTGGCTTGCGCCCACAGGCAGCGTATTAGTGACAGAATGAACTACGTGACATTTAATATCACCAACAGCAATGGCTCCATAAGCCAGGTTCGACTTAGAAAACACGGTATCGGATATGTTGGTACAAGGTGTGAGTACTATCCCAGTCTGCCGGACGAAGATCAGTTGCGACCTGTATACGGCTTTTAATAGACCAAGGCTGCAGCGGTGTTCGGAGACCGATTAATTTATTGTAATTGTTCGTTTGGAGGACCAGCGTTGAATTAAGGTACGCTGTTGAGGTATAATGGTCATTTGCAGTCTATAACGCACAACTTTGAAGATAGGCCAAAAGTTGCTTGGCATTACTTTGTCAGGACAACGTGGCCGAGGTAAGTAGTAGGCGAAGTGAAAGACGTGCTATGAATAAACGGCTGCGAAATGCCCTGAAAGAACTCACAGCCCCTGATATCGAACGACGCCGTCGAGCAATGGAGCCTTTTGTGAGAGCTACGTTTGGAACGTTCATCGGGTGTCTGTACCGGTACCTCGGCAATGAGGTCGAGTGCGAAGATGTGTTGGAAGATGTCTATGCCGATATATGGGAAAATCCGGACCGCTTGCGTAATGTCGCCAACGATAGAGAGCTTCTTAGAACTGTGTATCTGTATTATATGCGTGGACGTTTAAGACAAGTATATAGAAGAACGAATCGAAACTTGCGTTTGTCACAAAAACATCTGATGACTCTTGTTGCTCCGGAGCTGGGAGTTTTTGAGATGGTTTCCGAGGCTGAGCTTAAGCAGATTCTTCAGAAAATGTTGGGCAAGCTCAAGGCTCGAGAGCGACGGGCTATTGAATTGTGGATGCAGGGCATGTCTAACAGGGCAATCGCAAATGAACTCAAGACTACCGTTGGTGCAGTTAAAATGCTTGAATTCCGAACTATATTGAAACTTAAGAACATGTTGCGCGATTACTATCAGCCGGACCAGGCCTATGTTTAAGTTAGATAGCGCTTTTAACAGGAGCAAAGACGATGCCTGACAAAGATCGAGAAATTGCGGGACTTTTAATCGACTACGCTGATGCCTTGCGGGATGGTTCCATACCGGCTTTTCTCAAATCGCTGACCCGCACCGAAGCGCAGAGAATATCATCTTCGTCGGAATTTTGGGATGCGACTGAAATGGTGCTGGTCTTAAACGGTGTTGGGTTTACTGATAAAGCTGTAACACCCGATGTTGGCCTATTCATATCGCGCGTCGATGCCGAGATAGCATCGCGTTTGAAACAGTCCAAAGCATCTACACGAAGCAAACATACAAGGCACACAAAACCAGTGAGCCAGGCGGACATCAAAGACGAGAAGTCGATATGATTCTGGACTGTTACCAGTGTTCATCCTGTTATTTTGAGGACAAGGAAGCGTCCTCACGGATAGACCCTTCCACGATTTCACCTGTTCAGCCTAAGACGGTATTCAGAAACGTGCTCGTAGTTTTTGTTTGTATAGAAATCTATGACGACAAAGGGGAGTTGCAGCAGGCTGCCGAGGAATTCGCATCACTCTCCGAGCTCATAGGCAAAAGGCCGATTGTGCTATGTCCAAACGTTCACTTGTCCATTGACGGGGCGTCTGAGCAACAGGCTGTTTACCTGATCGGTGAGCTGGAGAAAATGCTGGTGGCCAAAGGTTACGATGTGCAGCGCCTTTCTTTTGGCTACCATAAGCAATACGGAATGGAATGTGACGGTAACGTTGGCAGCGTTGTCGGCAGAAGGTTTTATGGTTCACAGCATAAGCAGTTCTTGAGGCTCTTGACCCGTCTTGGTGTATGCCCGCCGGAGACTCTTCCGAAGGATATGCCGAACTGGGCCAGAGTTCTGGCCGAGCGCCAACTAAAGGTACTGGGCAGTCGAAGAGAGACGTATAAAGTCGCCGACGAGATGCTTCAGGATCAGCTTGATACTACCGGTAACAGTGAACTTTGGACGTGTATGTTGTTCGAGGGAGAGCGCCAACCCATGGAGGATTATCTTAGCACGCTGTACGAGATCATAGAAGATTACCCCGATGTGCGAGTGCATAGGGCTCTGAATTTGAGTGTGCCGGAATTTTCGAATGCTGCAAGGTTTCTGTTTCGCAAATATCCTGAGGCGATCGAATCAGGCAGGCTCCGCATATATAACAGCAAGGTCTCGGACATTGAGTTTTTGCTCACGCGGTTGGCTGTTCTCCTTGCATTTCCTCAGATACCGCGGAAATCCGGATCGCACGCTGGAGAGATATCTTTCGGCATTTACTGTAAGGATAACGACTTTGCCAAGAACCTAATTCAATGGTACCGGACTTTTCTTGTTGATGCGCGATTTGGATGGATTCGTACCGAAGCTGAACTAAATGCTGTGATCAACGAATTGGAGGAGGAAATGTTCCAGCGGGGGGGCAGGTAGGTTTGGACAAGCTAAATCCAGGCCGATTTTCGCGCCTTTAACCGATAAGTAGGATCGGAATTGTGCACACGTTTTTGTCTGTGGCTATTGTTTTGGCCTATGTGACGATGCTTACATTCGTTGCTGTACGCGCACGGGCCGCACGCGACTTTGAGGAGTTCTCGCTGGCGAAACGTACACTTCCTTTGGCGCTTGTTTTTGGCAGCCTTGCCGCGACTTACGTGGGACCTGGTTTTTCGATAGGCTTTGTCGGCAGAGGATTTAACAGCGGTTTACTTTTTTTCATCGTAGGATTGGCATATTCACTCCAGAATATTCTGGTTGGTCTACTCGTTGCGCCCCGTCTTAGAGCCTTGAAAGGCTGCCATACACTGGGTGATGCCATAGGTCAAAAGTACGACCGGAACTGCCAAATCATCGCAGGGATCATTTCGGTAGGCTTATGTATGGGATTTGCCGCAGTTATGGCAAATGCAGGCGGCGTCGTTCTAACTGACATATTTGGCCTTCCCACCTGGTCGTCCGTTGCTATAGTGGTTGGAGTGACTACGCTGTATACGACGTTCGGTGGCCTCCGTGCCAGCGTAATAACCGACGCCTTTCAGTTTACGGCATTTGCAATTCTGCTGCCCATCATGTTGTTGGTTATACTGGTGTTTTACCTACACGGTGGAATGGCGGTCTTTGCCAAGGAGACGGCAGTTGCAACCACGACGGCAGTGAACTCGACCCCATCTATTAACATGATTGGATTGTTAGCAGCATTTTTGCTTGGTGAGACCCTCATACCTCCTTATGCAAACCGTGCGTTGGCGTCTAAAACAACTGGCGTATCACGGAATAGCTTCATATTAGCGGGTCTATTCAGCGTGGCTTGGTTTATGGTTATGATAGCTCTTGGAGTTACGGCACGAACTATCATTCCGAAGGGAACGAGTGAAGACCTTGTGCTGTTGAGTCTGGTCAAGTTTACTATGCCTGCTGAAGGATATGTGCTGCTTTTGGTTGTATTGGTCTCGATAGTTATGTCAAGTCTTGACTCTCTGCTGAATGCCGGGGCGGTTTCGTTTACTGAGGACGTCGTCAAACCATTTATAAAGCTGCCGGATGAAACAGCCTTAAATGTAGGACGCTGTGCCACGGTTATGATTGCGGGCATAGCCGCTGCATGTGCTGTGGCGGTTCCGGGCATTATCAGAGGTTTGCTTGTCTGCTACACAATTTGGGCGCCTGCTATTCTTCCGGCTCTTATAATCGGCCTATGGGTCAAAAACCCGCGTCCGCTGGCTGGAATATTGTCCATGTGTGTCGGCACATTTGTTGCGATAATGTTTCAGTTCGGTTTTCCTTTTGCAACTGATGTTCCCGCTATCATTCCAGCTCTTTTGTCGGCGCTGTTGGCGTACGTACTGGGACATTCAATTGGAGGCCTCTGGCAGGAGCGTGCACGATGAATTCAGTTTTTATGATTTTTGTTGTGATAGCTGCGATTTTGGTTATTGCCAGTGGTGTTTGGGTTGCTATCACGCTGATAAGGGCTATTTCGACTATTCGTCGATCGGAGTCTAATACGGTGGCCCAAACCGATGATGTAAATGACTTTAAGACGGATATCTCCGGCAAATGAAAAATCAGCCCTGAAAGCATTTTAGCCACTTCTCTGGCAGTTTTTACATGATATTGGCCGCATCAGCATCTGCTGCAACAATTTTTCTTGAAAGCATCTCTGTGGGGTGTTATACTATATTTAATGTGTGTAATGTGGCTTTTGGAGGAAACATTGAGGATGCCCCTCAGGGGGACGGCATTTCTTTAGAGAAACACGGCTACGTTTATAAAGGCGTTAGTACCCATTATAGTAATTTGACAATGTCAGAAGGAGGACGAAAATGAAAGCTCAAATAGAACTGGTAGTATTGTCTGTAATCCTATTATTTACGCCGACTGCTGCGGCTGTATCAGCAGGAAAGGTCATATACGTTGATACTGATGCCACGGGCGCTAACGACGGCACCTCGTGGACAGATGCCTATAACTATCTGCAGGACGCTCTGGCTTCAGCGTCAAGTGGAGACCTTATCAAAGTCGCGGAGGGTGTTTATACGCCTGACCTGGGCGGCGGCAGCACACCAGGCGATCCGGATGCTACATTTCAACTTAAAAATGGCGTCAGAGTCAAAGGCGGATATGCTGGTTTCGGTGAGCCAAGCCCTAACAGGCGAAAACCAGAAGTATATCTGACAATCCTGAGCGGTGACTTGAATCGTGACGACGTTGATGTGACTAATCCTAAAGATCTGCTAACTGAACCGACTCGCGCCGAGAATAGTTACAGTGTTGTCACAGGTAGTGGAACAAATAGAACGGCAGTGTTGGATGGCTTTATTATCACAGGCGGTAACGCTAACGGTCCCAGCGGCCTGTGGCCTTATCCATCCAAGCGTGGTGGAGGAGTATTTAATTCTAGTGGTTCTCCAAAGCTGATTAACTGCGTTTTGCAAAACAATGTGGCTGTCGAGTGTGGTGGAGGAATGTTCAACTGGAGCAGTAGTAATCCGAGCCTGGTGAACTGCAAGTTTATTAGCAACGCAGCTCATGCAGTTGGTTCCTCAATCAGAAATACCGAAGGCGGAGGGATGTATAATTATAAAAGTCACCCACAACTGACCGGCTGTGTATTCAGAAGCAACCGGGCCAGGCGGCTGGGCGGCGGTATGTACAATACTTACAGCAGCCCTAAGCTCGATAACTGCACGTTCGTTGGGAATTCGGCGTTATACTACGGCGGCGGAATCTACAACTCATCCAGCAGCCAGCCAACTTTGACCAACTGCGGTTTCTATGGAAACGGAGGGATGCGCGGAGGTGGAGTTTATAATTCTGGGGCAGGGCCAACTCTGATTGGCTGTGCATTTTCCGGAAATCGGGCCAGTTACTACGGCGGCGGCATACTAAATTATTACAATAGTGAGCCGAATCTGGTGAACTGCACCTTTGTCGGAAACTCAGCGAGGAATGGTAGGGCGTTAGCCTGCTATTCGTCTTCGGGTTC
>Ga0315541_1001633_pt1 | contig 20198 bp, 18 predicted proteins | sample SalMarSW160190MG_FD_203095 | JGI IMG/M metagenome (GOLD analysis project Ga0315541, IMG submission 203095) | Salt marsh sediment microbial communities from the Plum Island Ecosystem LTER, Massachusetts, United States - Salt Marsh Sediment SW1601-190 ...
TTGTAGTTGCCAACAGTCAAACCATGGATGAAAAACAAGATTATCCCTTTCAGCCTGTACCTTTTACTGATGTAAAGGCTGAGGACGAATTCTGGGCGCCGCGGATTGAGACGAATCGCAGCGTTACTATTCCATACGCCTTTGGCAAGTGTGAGGAAACCGGGCGCTTTGGCAACTTTGAGCGTGCGGCCAGGGTTTTGCAGAATGACCCAAACCTTCAGGACCGCAAGGTGCGTGGTTATTCTTTTGACGATACGGACATTTACAAAGTGCTCGAAGGAGCCTCTTTCGGATTATCTGTTAAGGCGGATCCGGCGATGGATAAATACTTAGATGAAGTGATTGCCAAAATCGCCGCGGCACAGGAGCCGGATGGATACCTTTACACGGCCCGGACTATCAATCCTCAAAAACCACACAACTGGGCTGGACCACAGCGCTGGGTCAATGTCAAAAGGCTCAGTCACGAGCTGTACAACATGGGGCATCTGTATGAAGCCGCTGTCGCGCACTACCAGGCTACCGGCAAACGCACCCTCCTTGATATAGCCGTGAAAAACGCGGACCTTTTGTGTGAGGTCTTTGGTCCGGGCAAAAATGAAGATGCACCCGGCCATCAAATCATTGAGATGGGCCTGGTAAAACTCTATCGAGCGACCGGCCAAAAGAAGTATCTGGAACTGGCCAAGTTTTTCTTAGATACGCGAGGCCCCGGTGACGGTGAATACAGCCAGGCACACAAGAAGGTCGTTGAGCAGACCGAAGCAGTAGGCCATGCGGTGCGTGCAACCTATATGTACTCAGGTATGGCTGATGTCGCGGCACTGACAGGTGACCACCGGTATCTGGAAGCCATCGACAGGATATGGCAGGACGTCGTTACAAAGAAACTTTATTTGACCGGCGGCATTGGAGCCACAGGTGGACATGAAGGCTTTGGCCCAGCATACGAGCTGCCAAACCTCGCGGCTTACTGCGAGACCTGCGCGGCTATCGGCAATGCGTACTGGAATCATCGGCTGTTCCTGCTCCATGGACATGCCAAATATATCGATGTGATGGAGCGTACTTTGTATAACGGCCTGATTTCCGGGGTGTCCCTTGACGGTAAATTGTTCTTCTATCCCAATCCTCTCGAATCCGATGGCAGCCACAGTCGCAGTCCCTGGTTTGGCTGTGCGTGTTGTCCGGGTAATATCACACGCTTTGTGGCATCTGTGCCGGGCTATGTGTACGCCAAGCAGGATAATGCGTTATATGTGAATCTGTTTGTCGCTGGGCAGACGGATGTCACGGTAGGCGAGCAGAAGGTCCATCTCCGGCAGCAGACACGCTATCCCTGGGACGGACAGGTCAAAATCACAGTTGACCCGGAGCAGGCCGGTGAATTTACAGTGAATGTGCGCATCCCCGGCTGGAGTCGCAATGAGCCGATTCCCAGTGATCTCTACCGGTTTGTTGACACATCCGATGATAAGCCCAGTCTCAAGGTCAATGGTCAAACAGTCCCACTGAATCTGAAGGATGGTTACGTGGCCATTGACCGCAAATGGTCTAAGGGCGATACCATCGATTTGTCTTTGCCCATGCCGGTCCGCCGCGTGATGAGCCACGAAAAAGTCATGGACGACGTAGGCAAAGTTGCCCTGCAGCGCGGGCCGATTGTCTATTGCATCGAGTGGCCGGACGTGAAGGATGGGCATGTAGTCAACTTACTTCTGCCGGATGAGGCCGTCATTTCAACTGAGTTCAAGCCTGAGCTGCTCGGTGGTGTACAGGTGCTGCGGGGCGAAACCATCAGTTTAGCCCGGGTTGAGGGCCATCAAGAGCTCAAACGAGAGAATGTAGGATTTACAGCCATTCCGTACTATGCGTGGGCCCATCGTGGCCGAGGTGAAATGGCTGTCTGGATAGCGCGTACCGAATCTGCGGCACGTCCCCTGCCTGCGCCGACAATTACCTCTGCCAGCAAGGCCAGCGCATCCGGTGGCGACGCAAGGGCGCTAAATGACCAGCGTGAGCCGAAAAGCTCCGGCGACCATTCCAACCGCTTCCTACACTGGTGGCCGCGCAAAGGCACCAAGGAATGGGTGCAATATGACTTTGCCAAGCCAACGCGTGTCGCGGCTGTTGAAGTCTACTGGTTTGACGACACAGGCCGCGGCGAGTGCCGTTTGCCCAAGTCGTGGCAATTATTCTACCGCGAAGGCAGCGATTGGAAGCCGGTGCAAAACCCAAGCGGCTACGGCTGCGAAGGCGATCGTTACAACCGGACCAGCTTCGAACCGGTCGATACAGATGCTTTGCGTCTGGAAGTCCAGCTCCCGGAGAAATTCTCAGCCGGCATTCACGAATGGCGGGTGGAGTCAGCAGAAAGCCAACCTTAGAAAAATTGGCGTGCAGGGCACGCCCTACAATATTTTGAAAAAGGCTCTGCTTGTAGCCGTTACCGCCTCAGTGAAATCGGTCAAATCCATTCCTTTTAGCTCAGCTAAAAACTTGGCGGTGTGAATCATAAGGGCAGGCTCATTTACCCTCTGCCTTCGCATCGGCTCCGGTGACATATACGGACAATCCGTCTCGAGCATCAACCTATCCAAAGGTACAAAACTTGCTGCCAGACGTGTCTTTTCAGCATTTTTGAAAGTGACCACGCCTGTAAAAGAGATATAAAAATCCTTGTCCAGCACTATCTTTGCCTGCTCAGCAGAGCCGCTGAAACAATGAAAAACAATATTTTTAATACCCGAACGGTATTCTTCTAAAATTTGCATTGTTTCATCGAAGGCCTCACGGCAATGAATAATAACGGGTAGGTTCATTTCGGCGGCGATTTTCAGGTGCTGGGCGAATGCGTTTCTTTGGTCTTCGTGCAGTGAGAAATTATAATGATAATCCAGGCCTGTTTCACCGATAGCAACGACTTTTTTGTGTTGCGCAAGTTGTTTCAATTCCTGGATGGTGCCGGCAGTTACGGTTTTGGCATCGTGCGGATGAATTGCTACAGCAGCGTATATATTTTCGAATCGCTCGGAAAGCTGTATAGCTTTTCGGCTTTCCTGCAAGTCGGTGCCGACGGTTACCCACTCGGTGACACCCGTGGCTCGGCTACGGGCTAAAATGGCATCAATGTCACGGGCTAAGTCATCAAAAGTCAAATGACAATGTGTATCAATTAGTTCCATCTGTTTTCACCCATAGGAGATTTCTCTCGAAATCAAGAACCATTATTGTATCTCGGAAGCATTGCATTCCGATCAATGTTTCTCGATTGACCGGATTTTCATCGGGGAGTACCGTAATCCTTACATTTTTAAATGTTCTGCCTCCCACATCGAGCTCTCTAACGACACCTTTTCTGCAGGCTTGGCTCTCCAAAAAAGCGTAACTGCAAGTGCCGTTTCTAAGTTTAATGCCTGGAATTTTTGTGCGAAGTTTTTCCCACATTTGCTCGCTGAATTCCAGCCAGCCGCCGGAACCGGTATCGAGCATTAACTCTACCTCTTCTCCTGCAACCGTCATAGTGACAAAAAGAGCATCGTTGTACCTCGAATTTTCCTTGATTAAAAAAGGATACGATTTCCATAGCTGCGGATGTGCAGGTTTAAATATCTCTCTTGGGGAAAACTCGACTTCTCTATTGACGTTGTCAAACATAACATACTTAAATGCTTGAAGAATCTGTAATCCAATGAGAATAGATTCGTCATAGTCTATCGTCACTCCGAATATTTGTATAGCTTCGCGCTTCTCAATATATAAGCATGGCAGGTCAATCATCACCATCTTGCCAATCTGCAATTCAGGAAGCTTGCATAAGCCCATATCAGCCGAGTAAACCGGATTGGTTCCAAGATGGTAAATCGGCAGCTTGTTCTTTATTACGTGCTCATCTGTCACTATACAGGTAATCGAACAGCCGGTGTCGAGAACAATCGGATACTTTTTGCCATTACTTCCCAACCTGCCCTCGACCACCATTCTGCCGGTAGTGAGGTGATGTGACCAATGGTATTTGATCCTGCAGGTGTTATCAAGCTCTATGCGTGCTTTCATTGTGATATTGCCCAAATCCCCGTTCTCGCTTTTATTCTCTATTACAAACGGTCCATTTGGGTCATTTGGATCTAACAATGGTATTTCAGATCGACCTGTAAGATTTTCACCTTTTACCGATACCCAGTCCACCGGCTGGATCGAGCATCCTACAAGCAAGCACGAAAACAGCATTAGCAGATTACTTAGAATCGCTTTGTACATGTAAGATTTCCTAACAGCGTATATATTGTCGAATCTTTCTGTAAGTCGATAGCTTTTCGGCACTCCTTTAGGTCGGCGCCGACGGTTGCCAATTCAGTGACACCCGCAGCAATGCTGCGGGCTAAAATGGTATCGATGTCATGGTCTAAGCCGTCAAAGTTCAGATAACTATGCGCATCGATTAGTTCTATTGTTGGAGGATTGCAGGTCATATTTTCCTTTTTAACAGGAACGATATTTCCTTCATATCATCGCCGCGTTTGACTGTCATTGTTATCTTTTTCCTGTCCCCAGCTCTTTTGAGCTGCCCCAGCCCCCACATTTGGTACTCACTTGCATTTTTGCCGTTGACCCTGAGGATGATGTCCCCTTCTCGAATTCCTGCCTTTTCTGCGGGGCTGTTCTTATCAACCGAATGAACAACGATTTGATTTGAAATGAGAAGGAGGTGCAGGCCGGTCATGTCTATCTCATCTTTCTTGTTGAACCGCTTGCCTTTTTTCAGATAGATTTTACTATTTGGAAAATCGATGGTAACTAAATGGCGAGATAAGAATGACAGTCCCAGGCGAGAGAAATTACCTTCCCCGAAAATAAGGTTTTTATAGTTGAATGTTCCAATAGAACAGCTTGCGATGCGTGCTACCCGCGAGCGTGTCATACCAATAGCGGTTTGGGCCACAACCTGCGATGTCCTAACTTGTTTCTCCGTGATAATTTTCTTAAATATCAGGCGGTGTAAACTTCCTGTACCGCTGTCACCGGTATCGATTACAAAATCCACTTTAATACCATCGAGTGTAAAGCCGGGAATAAAAGGAACACCGCTTGGATGGTATTCGATTTTTAATTCTTCCTCCCAATCAGGACTGATTTTTGATGCCGACTTAAGAAACAATAGTTTTCCTTCATCGAAATCAATTTGGATTACGTGTTTCTTTAAGAAGTTCATTCCTATAATACCGCTGACCTCTTTGCCCAGAACAGAGCTTATCATCTTTAAGTCAACGCAGATTACCTCGCCGCAGTCTTTCAGATTAAAAGGACCAAGAAAGGCCTCAGGAGCATTGAATGCTTCAGCCGTCGCTGTTTCTCCCGCTGTTAACAACGTGCCGCCGGTTTTAATCGGCCGTCCTAATTCATTCCTGAGTGAGTTATCAAATACGGTAACAGATGCACCGGTGTCGAGAAAAAACAAATATTCCTTTTCCTTGAACCGAACAGGGAGAAATATTGCATCTTCTTTCGTAATTGTGAATTCAGCCAAAACCTGCCGGCTGGTAAGCGGGTGATTGGCTTTTACAGTTTCTGCTGCACAGTCGGCATAGTGGCCCCAAATCAAAAAAGACAAGGCTACAATTTTCCAGGCGTCCAAAATCATCTTTGTCATCTTAGATCCCAAGTAGACAATCACGGCACAAATGCACTTTTATAATATCTTATCTGTGGTCGGCCTTTCTGGCCGAGAACTATCGTAACAACATCAAACCGAAAGGGTCTGTCCTCGATATCGTGCGCTGCAAGAAAAAAGCGGGCCGTCCTGAACAGCCTGGCCTTCTTGGCAGATGTGATGGATGATTCGACTGAGCTGAATTTCTCATCGGCTCTGGTCCTGACCTCGACAAAAACGATAGAGCCATCGGTATCGACCATAACAAGGTCGATTTCGCCGGTTTTGCAGGAGAAGTTACGGGTGAGGGTTTTAAGGCCTTTTCTTTTGAGAAATTTTTCGCAGCGCTTTTCACCCCATTGGCCGAGGTGGTTTCTATCCGTTAATAGATTGCGCCGGTTCCAAAAAATTTCCATGTGCGCGAAAATAACCCCCAGATAAATCTGGGGGCTAAATATGATACGAAATCATTTCGAGACTGTGTGTTCGCTGTGTCGCTTTGGTAGCCTGACGGCTTTGCCGGTTCGCTTGCGCAGGTAATACAGTTTCGCCCGCCTTGTTTTGCCGCTTCGGATTGCCCTGATGTCGATAATGTTTGGCGAATGAAGAGGAAAGATTCGTTCTACGCCCTCGTTTCCAATAATCCGCCGCACCGTGAACATCTCATTGATGCCCCGGCCTTTGCGGGCGATCACAGTTCCGCTGAATACCTGTACGCGTTCTTTATCACCTTCTTTGATGCTGTAATGAACATCCACCATGTCGCCTATCTCGAAATGCGGTATCTTTTTCTTCAGACTCTTGCTTTCTACAGCATCCAGTAACTCTGTTTTCACTGGTGTTTCTCCTTTTTGAATAAATAGGACTTAGCAAGCAGAAAACATATTGCTTCGCTCGCAATGAAATCCTGTAAAAACCGAAGTGTTAAATATTAGCGACTTTTTGTTCTAAGAACAAGGATTTTTTGAAAAATTGTACTCTTTATAGAGAATTGGTGGGCTATTGATCCCTATATAAATAATGAGAAAACACGAGAAGTATAGAGTAACGATGTCATTCTCGCCCCTGCCTTCGCAGGGGTAAACTTGTCCCCGCGAAAGTGGGGAGCGGGAATCCAGCCACTTTATTGGCGTTTTCTGGACTCCTGCCTGCGCAGGATTGACAAATCAGGACAATCTTCTATAACATTGATTTTTCAGGTTTCAATAAAGCCCGCCCTCTAACTACTACAATCACTTAGAAATTCGCATTTACTAAGTTTTTAGGCTTTCAACTTCTTTATTTTTCTTATGATTTCCCTCTGGTTCAGGTTTCTCTTCACCTTTTTTCGCAGGAGTTGCCTGAATGTTTAGTCGCTCTTCGGCCGCCTGGAGGATTGCCCCTAATGTTTGAGTATAAGATAAGCCTGCAATTTTTGCCATTTTTGCCAAATGCCCATCCCAGCACCAGCCCGGATTGGGATTGACTTCGAGTAATTTCGGATTGCCCTGTGAATCAAGCCTCCAATCAAATCTTGCGTAATCCCGGCATTCAAGTCGCTCAAACAATTTCAGGCAACATTCGATAATCAGTTTCTCGGCATCATCCGACAGATTTGCAGGAATTGATTTAATGTTCCAGTACGGTGAGTCCGGCTGCCACTTGGCTTCATACCCGCATATTCTCGGCAGTTCCAGCGGCAACGCCGAGTAATCTTCTTCGATTATAGGCAGAACCGTATAAGATTCAGGCGGATTTCCTATCATACCTAAGGTCAGGTCTTTGCCCGTGAGAAATTCCTCGACGAGGATTGGCTTCTCATAGCCGAATTTCTCTCTAATTTCCGAGATGGCATTGACAAGCTCCTCGATAGTATTTGCAACGCTTCGCTGAGTGATTCCAAAACTGGAATCTCCGAAGTTGGGTTTAACAATAACTGGAAAGCCAATTTGAAGCTCAAAAATATCATCCTGCGGTTTTATGAAGAATGCATCCGGAACTGGAATCTGCATCTCCATTGCAATTCCGCGCACAAGTGACTTGTCATAGCAAAAAGCAAGGCATTGTGGTCCACCTCCCGTATATGGAAAATCGAGCACTTCCAGCATAGATGGTACATGAAGCTCTTTCCGGGCATCGTTGTTGTAACCTTCATCACATAAATTTAAAACAAAGTCTGTCTTTGGTTTCAGCTTCACTAAGTCACTAAACAAGCTGTCATGGCTGGTGAGGTATGTGATTTGATATTTGTTCAGGTCCCTTAACGCATTTTTCAGCTGGTCGATTGTGTAAAAATCATCATCATCAAAAACAGACAACGGTTTTAAAGGATCGGGCTTGTTAGGATCGCCTAATATCACCACTATGTTATTGGTCAGCTCTTTCTTCTTTACAGGTGTCCACTCTTTTCTGACCACGGCGGTTAGTGTGATGCGTCTTTCCATCATTCCCAGGTCCTGGTTGCGTTGGGAATCCACAGATATATCGCTGTGGATAGTGAAATCTCTAAAGCCGGCCTTTTTGAACAGCTCTTCCAGATTTTTGCGGGTATAAAGCCGCTCAGCGTAAAACTGGTCCGCAACAACACCCTTTTTCACATGAGTGACTACCTCTCTGGAAATTAAACGCTGTTTGTCCAAGGAAAGAGACCGTTCCCTGCAGACGAAATAATTTTTGTCTATCCATTCCCACGACCTCGGCTGGAAGCGCCTTCTCAAGTACTCGCCGTCGGCAACGTCTATCAGGACCCTTCCCCACGGCTTCAACACCCTGAAGACCTCCTTCAGGACCCTGATGTCATCGTGCGGTGTTTCAAAATAGCCGAAGCTGTTTCCGGGAATCATAACCACATCGAACGTATCCGGCTGATAGGGCAGCTTTCGGGCATCTCCTTCTTTAAACTTAACACTCAAACTTTCTTTTTTATTTTGAGCTTTGGCCTTTTGAATCAGGTATCGAGAGCGGTCGAGTCCTTCGACGTTACTAAATCCCCGCCTTGCCAGCTCAAGAGCGATGCGTCCCTGTCCACAGCACAGGTCCAGAATTTTGTCCTGCGGGGACAACTTAAGGATATTTGTAAATAGATCCACCTCTTTCGTGGTAATTTGCGCATCGTCAATTACATCACCATCCGTTTTCAGATAAATTGGATTGAAAATCCACCGCCACCAGTCCGGCTGGACGTGCTCTTCCAGGTCCGGCACGGGCCCCAGAGACCTTACACATCCCACAGTGCTTTTGTTTTTTTGCTGTGGTTTATGATTCGTTTCCAGCTTCATTCTATTAAACTCCTCAACAGTGCCTAAAGTTCGTTTAACGGTTGCGGTTGCGAGGCTCGTTTCGTCAAACGTTTAACGATAAACGTAACCGTAACGAGTTGCGCAACCGTAAAACGATTAACGAAACCGTTATTTGTTTACAATTTTACAAGTTACCATTTAACCAATTTCCAATTACCATTTCGACAGAAGAAATATTTAGACAATTCGGTGAATTGCTGTATCTAAAAGGTTTTTTATTATCGACGGATAAAGATATGACTGTAGCCGCAGTGTCGATGCTCACCAGACAAAGCTGATGACACCGACATAGGTCTTCAACATCTTCATTCAATTCTGCCATTTACAAACTGCCTCTCATCCCTCGTCTCTAAAGCCGTGATGAGAAATAACTCCATCAGGCTATGCGCTGAATACTATACTTTAACTTTTTAAAGTCAATAAGACATACACATTTCCTGATAGTTTTTTTTCAAGCATTAACCAATCCCACGGGTTTCAAAAAGAAATGCCATGCCCACGGGCCTGTCCTGAGCATGGTCGAAGGATGGCAGAGCTAATCGTCGCCCGTTCTCTGTCGTCTGTCTTCTGTCCTCCGCCGTCTGTTCTCCGCCCATCACCATTTAGCTAAAAAACCCTGCCATAGTGATGGCAGGGCTAACCAAATTATGAATCCGCGTTCATCCGCGAAATCCGCGGTTCACTTTTCCAATAGGTCCGGGCGCCACTTTTGAGTACGCTCCAGGGCCTGCTGGCGGCGCCACTGGGCAATTTTCTTGTGGTCGCCGCTGAGCAGAATTTCGGGCACTTTCATTCCACGAAAGACTTCCGGCCTTGTATATTGTGGATACTCCAATCCGCCTCCGGCTGTCTCGCTGAAGGAGTCGTCTTTGGCGGAAGTCTCATCACCGAGCACGCCGGGAAGTAACCTGACTACCACATCGATAATTACCATAGCTGCCAATTCGCCGCCGTTTAGAACATAGTCGCCTATCGAAATTTGCTCAGCACCCAGGCCGATGCGAATTCGCTCATCGAAGCCCTCATACTTGCCGGCAATCAGAATTAACCTGTTTTCTCCGCCTAATTCAACCGCCTTTCTCTGGTCAAATTTTTGTCCTTGGGGTGTAAGCAGAATGACCCTGCTTTTTTCGGGAGATAGCTTGCAGACATGCTCGAAGCAATCGAACACCGGGCCCGGCATCATTACCATGCCCGGCCCACCTCCGTACGGCTTATCATCGACCTTGCGGTAATTGTCGGCTGCAAAGTCTCTGATGTCGGTTATGACAATTTCGACTATATGCGCCTCTTGTGCCCTTTTTAATATCGAGCAGCTCAAAGGCGATTCGAAAGCCTGCGGGAAAAGCGTAAGAACATCAATCCTCATTCCATACCCTTCGGGAGACAGAAATCAGACGTCAGAAGGCAGAAGTCATTTTTCTGTTTTCTGTCCTCTGTCCTCTGTTTTCTGTTCAGCAGAATCTTGTTCTACAGCCTCCGACTGAATTTTGTTCTCCACTTTTTCTGCCGGTTCTGTTTTAGCTGCCTCAGCCTCTTTTTCCTCAGCCACGGCTTTAGATTTTTCCTCTACTTGCTGGGCTTGTTCTACTTGAGCCTTTTCCTCGGCTTTGGCTTTTTCTTTCTCTTCAGTCTCAGCTTTCTGCTTTGCTTCGGCTTCAGCTTTGGCCTTTGCTTCTGCTTCGACTTTGGCTTTTTCTTTCTCTTCAGCGTCGGCTTTGTCTTCCGCTTCTGTTTTAGCCATTCCGGCTTTTTCAACCTCGGCCCTGGGCTGCTCTTCGGCCTCAACTGAGGGTTTTTCCTCCGCTTCGGCTTTTGGTTCTTTCTCAGGCTTGGCTTTAGCTTTCTCATCGGCTGCTTTTTCTGCCGGCTCTGTTTTAGCTGCCTCAGCCTCTTTTTCCTCAGCCACGGCTTTAGATTTTTCCTCTACTTGTTGGACTTGCTCTACTTGAGCCTTTTCCTCAGCTTTGGCTTTTGTTTCAACTTCAGCTTTTGCCTTGGCTTCAGCTTCTGCTTTAGCTTTTTCTTTCTCTTCAGCCTCAGCTTTCTGCTTTGCTTCGGCTTCTGCTTTGGCCTTGGCTTCGGCTGCTTTGGCTGCTTCGGCCTCAGCTTTAACTTTTTCCTCGGCATCTTTAACAGCCTTTTCTGCAGCGAGCCTTTCGGCTTTTGTAAAGAACTTGCCTTTGGCGCGGGCCAAAGCCTTTGCCCTTGCCCGGCGGGCAGTTTTTTCCTCAGCGTATTTATGTTTTATCCCCTGGCGGAGCAGGATTTGCGAAACCGTGTCGCTTGGTATTGCACCTTGATTTATCCAATATTCAACACGCTCACGGTTTAGCACAACCTGCTTGGCCGGGTCTTTTTCAATAGGGTCGTAATGGCCAAGCTTTTCAAGGACTTTGCCGTCACGTGGCGTGAAGGCGTCAACCGCATTGATTCTGAAGAACGGCCGATGCCGCCTTCCCATTCGGGTCATTCTGATCTTTACTGCCATAATTTTTCCTTTCTTTAATTTATAATCAATTTTCGCGACTTATATCGTGCGAGTCACGAAACACGTTTGCAGTGTAAGCTATAGCCGTTTATGAAAATCGCAAAGTTCGCCGGGTCGATGCCGGCGTCTGCCGCGATTTTCTGCATCTGCTCATCTGTCAAATCAGCCGCATTTTGCTTTTCAGCCGGCGTCATTATCGCGACCGCCTTTTTAAGCTGTTCTAATTCCTCCACAGTCGGTGCAGTCAGCATCGCCAGCTCACTGCTGCCTTTATTATCCCTGAACTGGTCTCTTACCAGTTTGCCGTATTCGCTGTCGGAGAACCTGGCGACCTTTTGCAGGTATTGCTCAATCGTAATGTTGCTTACTGCAATATTTTTATCTTTATTTTTTGTCATAGACTAAATAACCCCCAGGATAAACCTGGGGGCTAAACGATTGGATATTCGATTCTAACGCCGTTTTATTTTCCCATGGCGTTTTATGATTCTTTTTCGCTTCGAGCGTTGTTTTATTTTTCTGCCGCCCATCATAGCGGCCCCCAACGAACCCATATTAAACCCTCCTGAGAAAAGATTCTTGAGTCCGCCGAAGGTTCCGCCGCTGAGGGATTTTAACATATCTCGGCTGCGCATAAATGTCTTAACCAGGCCGGAAACAGTGTTGGATTCGACGCCGGCTCCCGCTGCAATTCGTCTGCGTCTGGGCGAGTCTATAATATCCGGATCACTACGCTCAGCCGGAGTCATCGACTGTACAATTGCCTCCATGTGTTTAAATTCGCTTTCGTCAATATCCAAATCGGCAAGCTGACTACCCATGCCGGGTAACATCTTGAGCATATCTTTGATGCCGCCCATCTTTTTGACGGCCTGCATCTGTTTTAGAAAATCATCAAAGCCGAAGCTGCCCTTGGCCAATTTCTTTTGCATTTTCTCGGCTTCTTCAACTTCGAAATGCTCCTGGGCTTTTTCCACCAAAGTTACAACGTCACCCATGCCCAAGATTCTGCTGGCCATACGGTCGGGGTGGAATTCTTCGAGCTTGTCGAGCTTTTCGCCGACGCCGATAAATTTGATGGGCTTGCCGGTCACAGCCTTTACGCTCAGAGCTGCGCCGCCGCGGGCATCGCCGTCCAGCTTTGTTAAGATGACACCATCAAGCTCCAGCCTTTCGTTAAACTCCTTCGCGGAGTTGACCGCGTCCTGGCCCGTCATCGCATCGCATACCAAATAAATCTGGTGCGGATTGACGGTCTTTGCGACTTTGGCCAGCTCGGCCATCATATCTTCATCTATATGCAATCGGCCGGCTGTGTCGAGCACTATCACATCGGAATTATTCTCCTTAGCGTACCGGACTGCGTTTTTTGCAACCCTTATAGAGTCTTTGCTATCTTCGGAATAGACCTCGATATTTAACTGTTTGCCGAGAGCAATCAGCTGCTCTATAGCAGCCGGTCGCTGCAGGTCATCAGCCACAAGGAGCGGCCTTTTCCCCTTCGATACGATATATTTGGCGAGCTTTGCTGCGGTCGTGGTTTTTCCGCCACCCTGCAGGCCGGCGAGCATGATAATAGTAGGTCCCGGCGAGACAAAATATATCTTGCTGTCAGCCGGTCCCATCAATTTGGTCAGCTCATCATTGACGATTTTTACAAAAACCTGGCTTGGATGAAGGCTCTTTATAACCTCAGCTCCGATGGCGGCATCTCTGACGTCTTTGCAGAAGTCCTTCACAACACTATAATTGACATCCGCTTCCAAAAGGGCCTTGCGGACATCCCGCATAGCGTCTGAGATGTTCGCTTCGGTGATTCTGCCTCGGCCGGCTAACGACTTGAAAACAGAATTAAGCTTCTCGGTTAACGATTCAAACATGTCGTAAATTTTAAATAACCCCCCAATAAATTGTGGGGCTAAATATTTAAACTTCCCTATATCCGGTGTTACTCTTGTAACATTCCGGCAAGGCAAAAATTTTAAGGTCAAAAAGGCTTATTTGCAAGGGTAAAATCCACGAATAACAAGGGCGGAGTCGGATTTTCCTCTAAAATGCGGGCCGATATTGGACGATATTACAAACAGGCTGAAGCGCTTCACCCCGTGAGATAAGAATCTTGCGTGAATAAAAAAACCGTGAATTGGTTATCTCACGGGGTAAAGGTACACATTAAAAGCGGAATGTTATGAAAAGGGCATTTTCATTAGCTGAGCTGATGATAGTATTGGCCATTATTGGAATTCTGGCTGCTATCGTTCTGCCGCATTTCCGGTCACAGTCAACCCAGGCTAAAGAAGCCGTGGCCAAAGACCATCTGCGCATGTTGCGGGGTGCGATTGAGCTATATGCTGCCCAAAATAAAGGTGTTCCGCCTGGATATCCGGATAATGACGTTGGCTCTGATCCCGATAGCGCTTCTTTTTATCAGCAAACAGTCCTCTCAGGCAATTACTATAAAAAGATGCCTGCAAATCCGTTTAATAACTTAGACACGATGAATGTGATTGGTAATAGTGAAGCATTTCCTGCAGAGGCGACCGGCGAATATGGGTGGATTTATCAGCCGGCAACAATGACAATCAGACTCGACTGGCCAGGTACAGATGAAAGCGGACTTCTGTACTTTGATTATTGAGTAAGACTCAATTCATCTTCTCGAATATTAACGGGTTAGCATATATATCATTTGGGTCCTGAGGGAATTGCGAGCCATAGTCAAAAACGTTTATCCAGTCAGCCGTCCAGGATTTGCCGTCTTGCGAAACAGTGCCCACGAATCTATCGGTGCTATTGCCGGAAATTGCGTTATCTAAAAATTTGATGTCAATCTTCTCCATTTCAATGCAGACGTACAGCTCCCTGGTCTGGTGTGTATATTCAACAAGACAATCACCGGCTGTAAAGGTGCTTAAGCTGCCGTCTTTCATTTCGGCTTTTGTTGTCTGATTAGGCTTGACCTCAACTTCACCCATAGGAATAACCGCTGAAGATACAGTTCCATCGGGACTCAAAACTATCTTCCAGGGACTATCCTTGGCTTTCCATGTCCCTGCAATATCCGGCGGCAGTATCACTTTATCAGCAGATGATTGTTTGTCAGGTGTTTGACAGCCGAGGGCTGCAAAGATGAGCCACACTAAGAACAAGATGATTACAGCCTTTAGTCTCAGCGAAGTTTCTCCGTGATTAGCCCCCGAATTTATTCGGGGGTTCAAGAAAAAACAAAATTCACAACAACAAATCTTCGATTTATTGCGGTGTTTTTGCCCTGCGGCGCCTCAGGAGCAGACCACCAAGACCAAACAGGACTAAGCTAACCGGTTCAGGGACGTAAATAGTTTTAGTATCGAACACTGTCACAAAATCATCGGATATCAAAGTCAGCACAACCGAACCAGCCACGGTCAGCCCAATGCTATCGACGAGTGTGCCTTGCAGCGGTGCCGGAGGAATAGCACCATCTGCCAGTGTTATGTAGCTTAAATCGACAAGGTTCGGCTTTGATATAAAGGCTTGAAACGCAGCTAATGCATCTTGCGGACTTACCCCCATGTTGCCGGCAATAGTTTCCAGGTCATCGTACTCTGACAGACTTCCCGGATAAACTATATTTCCGCCCGCAATTGAGCCGGAACCTTCGACAAACAAATAAGCGGCCACAGGCGATTCCGTTGCACTATCACCACTAATAGTAATGGTACCGCTGACCTCATTTATATTGAGCATCAGCTTCGCGTTAGCTACCGTAGCCGTTGCCAAAACAGCTAAAACAACTAATGTTTTCTTTGTCATAACACCCCCCAGGAAAAAATTAAAAATCAAAATTATGGACCCCGCCCAGCGCTGGGCGGATGACTCCCTTAACTTTGCATTTTGCACTTTAATTTTTTAATTTTCTTATTCAGACCTCGGACAATCGCCGGCCAGGTCTGCGTCTGTCTTTTTCCAGTTGGATACTATCTTGGCCAGGTCGGCGGTGAAGACACGGTACCTGAATGGAAAGCCCGAATCCTTATGGTCGATATCCGCACATGGATTAAGAGTCGGGTCGTCGATAGTCTTTTTCCAGTTGTCCACGATTATAGTCAGGTCACCGGTGAAGATACGGTAGTTGAACGGGAACCCGGAAGTTTGGCTATCTGCGTCACCGTCGCACTGATACTTTGAGCACCAGCAGGCGGGCTTACCCAGAGCTACCCAATCGCTGTATGTCGAAAAGCTGCCGGGCAGACAATCAGCGTCGGGGCTGGTATCTCCAACTGGATTAACAGTCACAGGACAACCGGTTGCCTGAACATTGGGACTAACCGATGGGTCCGTCAATACTACTCCGCCGCGGATTACATTCTCGCTTATGTTCACATTGCCGCTTTCACTGACTTTGATTTTACAAATTGTTCCGATGTCACCTGGAGCATTCGGAGAACTATCGGCGGCTGGAAAATAAATTGCACCCATTTCTATTGTGATACCGTTGGTGCCGAGGCCGCCCAGCGCACCAGGGTCGTTTGCATCGGCTACAGGTGTATATTCATTTACGTCCCATGTTGTCACTGCACCGGTATTAGGGTCGATGGTAATGAATCGGCTGAAGTTGGCGGGAAAGATGCCATAGCCTTTGTCACCAGCAATGCTCTCGCCGATTTTGAAATCTGAAATCTTGTCAATAGTTCCATTATCGACCAATATATCCAGAGCAAACGCCCTTACTTTCGGTGAGTCTGTCACCGCATAGTCGATGCGAACTACACCACCGCCCTCATCTGTGCAGGTAATAGCGACGTCGGTAGCCCACGCCGAGCCGGCAAGCATGAACACTGCCAATATTAAAACCACATTTTTCATAACTCGACCTTCCTTTCTTCTCTTCTTCGCCCCCCTCTTGCTTTCGCCAGCCTCCGCGTCTCTCGACGCAAGTCGAGGCGGCAGGCAAAAAAGCAGGGGCACTATCTTGGTTTTGCTATAATGACAATCCTGCTCTTAGACATATTTGTCCGGCCACAGGAAAACCGGATATACTATTATACTTGTTTTTTCTCCTCCTTTCCCGTCCAAAAGGCGGAAAAGCATGCTGAAGCATTACAGATATAGACTTATGTTAATAGAGATTCACTATAGTTTATCAAAATCATACGTGAAAATCAAGAAAAAAAGTATTCAACCTAATTTTATCTGTCATGGATTCGATAAAAACTATTGGATTGGTTCTTGGGATTAAACTATCTCATTTACCCCGACCTTATCTAAAAATTGGCGAAATAAAAAAGTTTTCCCGATTTTTCAGTTATTATATGCAATTTGGCAATCAAATGTTATTTTTGTGGTTATGTTTAATTTCCTCCAAGGACGGCTTAAGTTTGTAAGATTATGCCTGTTGGCGAGCACTTTGGCCCTGGTTGCTATTGGTATAGCTACTATCTATGCGGTCGGTCATCCTGCGGAATCCACTCCTGCCAATCAGAGCGATGAACTGATCGGTTTTTGGAAGAAGCAGCTCATATACGCTTTAATTGGCTTTTTAGGTTTGTTAGCCATTAATTTAATAAATTACCGCCGCTTAGGGGCTTTGAGCTTTCCTATATACATCTTTTTGTTGCTGCTTCTCGGTATATTGCTGTTCGGTAGATATATTGTACGTATTCCTTTTGTACCGGAAATCAACGGTGCGCATAGATGGATTATATTCAAAATAGGAAGCCATCAGCTACCGGCCATACAACCATCCGAATTTTGCAAGCTCTCGTTCGTGCTGGCATTAGCCTGGTACTTAAGATATCGTAGTAATTACCGAAATTTCAGCGCACTTATAGGACCCTTTTTTCTAACATTGCTGCCGGTGGTTATGATTTTATTAGAGCCGGATTTGGGCACCGTGATGCTAATGATGCCGATTCTGTTCGCAATGCTCTTTGTAGCAGGGGCCAAGGTTAAGCATCTTTTGATTATAATTCTAATGGCGGTTCTGGTAAGTCCATTATTGTGGTACAAGATGAGGTCATATCAGCGAACCAGAATAAGCTGTGTGCTGCTGCAAAATAGCTGGATTCGCCAAAAGGCAGAGCAGAATCCGAGCTTGGGCAGAATTTTAGTGGGTGGAAAATTTAGCACTCAGCAGTGGAAGAGCGATTGGGGCTGGCATCTGATTCGCTCAAAATATGCCGTTGCATCCGGCGGCGCCAAAGGATACGGTTTTAGGCAGGGTCCTTTCGTCAAATACGATTTTCTAACAGAGAGGCATAATGACTTCATTTTTGCCATCATAGCCCAGCAGTGGGGATTTTGGGGCTGCCTGGGCTTGCTTGGACTTTACGTTATTATTGTTGGCTGTGGACTGGAAATCGCAGCAAACAATACCGATCCGTTCGGCAGACTGCTCGCTATCGGTATTGTCGCTGTCTTTACAGTTGAGGTTCTTGTCAATGTGAGTATGACAGTAGGTCTGATGCCGATTACCGGCCTGACATTGCCGTTGGTAAGCTACGGCGGTTCAAGTCTGCTGGTTAGTATGATGTCCATTGGATTGCTGAATAATGTCGGGCGCTGCAGGCCCTTTAGCGTAGCAAGAAAGACGTGATAAGTGTAAAGTGCCTAAAGTGAGCTAAAGTGCCTAAAGTTATATCAATAATTTTAGAGGTTCTAATGCTCTGTTGAAAACCTTAGGCCTGGATACGTCATTGCGAGCGAAGCGAAGCAATCTCAAACGAAACGATAGCTTTTTCTGCCCACCAGGCAGGAGATTGCCACGGCCCTACGGGCCTCGCAATGACATTTTGCAAAGGTTTTCAACAAAGCAAGGTTCTAACAAAATGAAAGGTGTTCTACGACTGTCATTCCCGCGGAAGCGGGAATCCATTCTTTTATGGATTTTCTGGACTCCCGCCTGCGCGGGAGTGACAAACAGAAAACAGTACTATTCATTCTGTTATACATTCTTAGTCACTTTAGGCACTCCAAACTTTAGCTCACTTTAGCTCATTTTTACAACTGAATTATGATAAAAGGGTTTAGACAAATTGCTGTATTGACGATGCTGAGCCGCGTCCTGGGCATGCTGCGTGATATGGCGTTCGCATATTTTCTCGGAGCCGGTTACCTGATGGACGGCTGGACCGTTGGGTTTAAGATTCCGAATCTGGCAAGGCGGCTCTTCGGCGAGGGGGCTGCCTCTTCTTCACTAATACCGGTTTATAGTGCCGAGCTTGAAAAAGATAAGAATAAGGCTGACAGATTGGCCTTAACGGTTGTGACCGCAGTCTTTTTAGTGCTGGTGGCGGCAGTGCTGCTCGGCGAGACAATTATTTGGATTTACTACAGGTACTTTAGCGTTTACCAGGGCACAAAGCTAAAGCTTGTTCTAAGCGGGATAATGCTGCCATACGCAATCTTGATATGCGTAACGGCCCTTTTAGCCGGTATTTTGAATGCCCACCGGCATTTTGCCGCACCTGCTATAGCGCCGGTTTTGCTGAACATCATGATTATCATGTCACTGTGTTTTAGCAGATGGCTTTTGGGTATGCCGCCGCGGTCGCAGGTTCTAATTCTTACGGTAGCGGTTATCTTCGCCGGCCTTACACAGCTACTGATTCAGGTTCCGCCGCTGTGGGCAAGGGGTGTCTCTTTGCGGCCGGCCTGGGATGTTCACACCGAGGCTTTTAAAAAAGTCTTTTTTCTAATGGGGCCGATGGTTATCGGTTTAACGGCGACCCAGATAAATACTTTAGCCGATGACCTTATCGCACTTTGGCTGTCGGGTTCCGACGAGAAGGGACAGTTTTTTATCTGGTTTGGCCGGCAGATAAAATATCCGGTCTGGGAGGGAGCGGTCTCGCAGCTCTTCTATGCTCAGAGGCTCTACCAATTTCCTTTAGGGGTGCTTGGCATTTCATTAGCCACAGCTATTTTCCCGGTAATGAGCTCCGATGCCGCCAGGAAAGATTTTGCAGCCCTTTCACAAACGGTTTCGCGAGGTCTGCGCTCAGCAGTATTTGTGGCTCTGCCGGCAACGGCCGGACTGCTGATGGTGGGCAAACCTTTAGTCTCGGTGCTTTTCGAGCGGGGTCGATTTACGGCTCACGATACGGGCCTGACAACGTGGACTCTTTCGTTTTACGTGCTGGGATTAACCGGCTACTTTGCTCAGCAGGTAGCGACCCGCGCATTTTATTCCATGCAGGATTCAAAAATCCCTGCTCGAAGCGCGGTGATAGCGGTCTTTACAAACATCGTGTTGAATCTGACCCTAATTTGGCTGCTCGGAACAGGTGGATTAGCTGCTTCAACAGCTTTATGTTCATATCTACAGGTAACTATTCTCGTGACGGTTCTTTGCAGGCGTTTAGGCTCAGGGATCTTAGAAGGTTTAACCTGGGCGGCAGGTAAAACGATTATTGCCACAGTATGTATGTGTGCTGTGGTGTTAATCGTATTGACCTTTTCGAGGGACCTGGCCGATATTTTCAAATTGCTTCTAACCGTTCCATTAGCAGTTGTAGTCTATATATTAGCCGCCAAAATCCTGCGCATCGAGATGCTTTCTTTGCTGATAGGTTCTCGGCAGCGGAACAAAACCCCGCAATAAATTGCGGGGCTAAATATTTTGTTTAGCCGTCGCCGGTACGGCGACGGTTAATCCTCAAGTTTAAAATTTTGTAACCGTTCACAATTTTTAACATATTAATGATGGATATTTTTGTTTACTCCAGTGTGCAATAACAGACTCATGGATAAACTCAAAGACATTTCGGTTTTGTTTTTTACATGTGGCCAATATCGT
>Ga0315541_1001640_pt1 | contig 20163 bp, 41 predicted proteins | sample SalMarSW160190MG_FD_203095 | JGI IMG/M metagenome (GOLD analysis project Ga0315541, IMG submission 203095) | Salt marsh sediment microbial communities from the Plum Island Ecosystem LTER, Massachusetts, United States - Salt Marsh Sediment SW1601-190 ...
TTTGCTTTTTCCTTTATTGCCTCAGTTATCTTGGTTTTGAGGTCGTCTCGCTCTGTGGTCAGCGTTGTTATCTGACCTTCGAGTTCTGTAACTCTCTCTTCTAGTTCCATTTTGTGTTTTACCTCCTGTTGAATTTCTGCCCTGACAGTAGCTTCTATAGTTTTGATTAAATCAGGGCGTTTCTCCTTTAGGGCTGATAGTTCGACCAAATCCACGTCTCGGTTTCTATCAGATTCATAAAATGTAACGCTGCCGCCGGCCCCAGGTTCAGTCACAAAGTCAACTGACCTGCAACCTGTAAATTCTTCTATTACCAGAGTAGCATTACCCTCGACAGTGGCCTTGGAAGCATTGCCCAAAGCATTGATAGAAATGCCCATTTCTGAAAGCAACTTCTTGTCTCGCAGTGTAGCTAACTTACTCATCAGCCAAGGTTCGATGATTTCAGCAACGCCGGTAACAGTTCCGTTTTCATCACACGTTACGTCCTTCAAAACAGCAACCCACCCGGTATTTTTTATCGACCTCTCTGGGAGGGCCTTATCTTCCTCTTCTGTTGGATGGTCGGCATACATCTTCTGCCCTTCAAATACTCTATAATCCCGCCTCAGCATATCGGCAGGGTAGTATCGGGATTTATCAGCATTGAAACCAGCCTTGATAATTGTTACGGCGGCTTGCCCTTTATCAAATGTAGCCTCAGTAAGCGGTATGTAATTCTGCGATAATTCCCGTGTCATGGTTTCCTTTACCCATCTGGGAATATCCTCATCCTCAACATCCAATTTGCGATATTCTGCTCTTATCTTTCTTTTAACAGCAGGTAAGTCAACAGAGGCTATTGCTACTTTCTGTCCCCTGAACCCACCAGGACTCAAAGCAGCAGCAGCCCTTCCTAATTGAGCGCGAGTAACTTTCTTTTCAGGGTCTTCCCATAATCTAAGTTTCCAAGAGGAAGGTTTTTCTGCATCTGGCACATAAGCAAAGGCAACAGCTGGGAATTTCACGCCATCTTCGGTCTTCATAGCAGCCTGCTCTTTAATAATGGTCAGCACTGAAGTAGCCTCTTTCAAGGCTTCTTTAGTTTTCTTCTCCTCTGGTTCATCTTCAGATGACAATAATTCCTGACACAATTCCACAATCTTCTTAATACGGACAGAATCCAAAGAGGCATTCCGCTTGCCCGCCTCCTGTATAATCTCCGAATACGTAGACCGTAGCGACTCCATTGCCTTATATTCTCTTGTAACTGATACCTTTGTAGGGTCTCCAAATGTAGGTTTATCGCCCTCGCCCAGTTCATAAGCCACCTCATAAAGCTGCCCATCAACGCCATAGATAAGTTTGTCATCGAAGACCTCCTCAATAGACAACTTCTTGGGGATAGGGTCTTCTACTTTTAACCCGTATTCCGACATTAACGCCGTTTGTAACAGGCTCTTTTTAGCTTTGTCGCTTAACTTCATTGATTCCCTCCGTTCACCTGCTGTTTTAGCTGTCATAGGCGCACCACACTCAGGGCACTCCTGTGTATTGCATTTTATATCCTCTTTGACCTCTATCTCGTTACCACACTTAGAACAAATACAGATATGATTTCCATGAGGATGAACAGCCTCTTTAGCCACCCACTTGCCTTCCTCATCCTTACGGAACTTTGTCTTAACGGCAGCCCAAGCTGTGCCTGCTGATTTACCCTCATCACCTTTATATTGCTTAAAAGCAGCATTAAACGCGCTTACCCATATTTCAATGGCGTGTTTTGGTAACTTCTTAATGGCTTCTGGTGGATTCTCTACGGTATAGGGCATAATTACCTCCTTAAATATAAAAAAGAGGAACGATAAACATCTCTGCCTATCGTTCCTCGATTCAGCCTCTTTTTATTTGATTAGCTAATTGCTATTTAACCGATAAAATATACTTTGCTAGATTATGTGCCTCAATCCTACTTAATGGTATTTTGCCCAGATATTCCTTACCTTCCATATTGAAGATATAGCGGAGAATAAGTATATCCTTCCCCTCATCATACCGAGCAGTCAATCCTTTATCTCTTTCATCAAATACAAAGCGGATAAATTCCTTTAATGATTCACTGGCGGAAATCTCTTCAACTACTTCCATTAGGTTCCTCCTTTAGTCTAGTTTTATCGTCCTCTCTATAGTTACCAGAGTAGGTTTGCCTTGACGTATCTGTATTTTAACAGAACCATAATCTAAATTCCAGTTTATCTTCTCAAGTTCCTTCTTGAGTTCAAGGTCCTTTTCGTCTGTCATCTAGGCAACCTCGCTGGAGCTATTGTGCATCTACAATCAGGATGTTGAGGGGGAGCCATAACTCCACCGCTAAATTCCTGATTAACAGGGATAACCCCCTCTGCCTCGTTACCCTGACATTCATCACTCACCTTTTCATCGCCTGCAGTAACCCATTCCTTACCATCTATCCCCATATCGTCCATTGTATCTAAAGATGCCTGCGATAGAGCGGAAGCTGTCTCAGTGCGAGCTATTAACTGGCTGCGATATCTACTCATATCCCCAAAGGTAGTTTTTATGTCTCTTGACAATCCAGGGATACCCCGCCTATTCTCTATCCCCTGACTAATTGTGTGAGCTAATCTACGCTTAGTCTCTTCGTCCATTCCTTTGACTAGAGTAGCACCGTGAAGGTTTGCCCAATCTATTGCTCCTTGAATTGGCGGGCCTTCATAGGCTATCGGGACACCACCTTTAGTCTTGCCCCAGGTTATCATCTCGGCTTGACCCGATATATAGACTTCAGCTAATTGCCCGTTTATATCTGCTTGAAACTTCTTGTCGAAGGTAGCCAGTATAGGGTCTAGTATTTTATCTGATTCACTACCAATAGACTCTTTCACATAGCGGTTATAAATACTCGATAGCTTAGAATATGGAAACGCATCCTCCAGCTTATCAAAGTATTTAACTAATTCTCGCTCTAGCCTTTTTCTGAGCTTTAGGTTTGCGGGTGCGTTTGGGTTTGCTGGTATTTCCGCCTCCATCACTTGAATTAGGCTGTCTAATTCTGCTATCACTGTCATTACTTTCTCCGATTATATCTCTTGCCTTACCCGCTAATTCCTCTAGCGTTTCTCCGTTGCCCATACGCTCAGAAAGTATCAAATACTTAGGATTGTCCGCTACTTCCCCTGTCCCTCCACACTCTGAGCATTCTACCATTACTAAGCCGTGTTCATATTCAATGAATCCCCTACCTTGACACTTCACGCATTTCATTTTCTACTCCTTTTTGTTTAGACTCTCCCTAAACTGTTTTAATACCCTGCCTAATGCGGCACTAGGATTCGCTTTAGCCTCTTTACTTAAAGCATCTAAAACTTCCGCCGGGTCATTCACTCCTAAAGCTAATAAAGCTATCTGCTTAACATCCTCTGAGTCGCCAAGTGCAGGCAAGACTTGTAATATCTGTGTTAGCGCCGTAGCAACTTGTAAAATATCTATTGGCGTTATCTTAGGGAAGTCTCTATCTATATACCATTTATCAGGTGAAATACCAGCATGCTCAAGGATAACTTCATCAATATCTTGATAGGTATCATTCCAAACAGCTTGATAAGACTGGAACATCTTCATCATTGGGAGTTCAACAGTCTTGGCTGTGGCTAGATTGCCAATAGATATATCACCGAAATACTGCTCTGGAATACCAACGGCGGCGGCTATCATTAGCTTAATCATCCTGCCATCTTGATAAGCCGCCGAAGCTCCTGTTTCTGTCTTTATAGGCGTAGTATCTACACCCAAATTCTCTACTAATTGAGAGCCAGCCGATATTGCTTGGGCATCCGTCTTTGCCTTAATCGCATCTACTGCAGTTTGTCCACCCTTTACCTTTGACCTCCATGCAAATTTAGCCAATGCCAGCATGACCGCTATACGGCTACCCAAGAATTTTGTGTGATACTTCATCCAAATTAGAGCAGGCAATAATAATGGATTTCCCCTCTGACTGATAGTGTTATATGTCAGATGATAGATTAAGGCATCATCGGTATGCTTGATAGATTTGCCATACATATCAAGAGTTGTTTCGCCTTTGATATTGGTTGTAGAACGATAAATATCCTCATGAGATTTGCCTTGGGCATCCGTCCATTGCCGACGGTAAAACCTCACATTCTCTTTATCATCTGGGTCAGTGATAATCTCGGTTATCTCCAATGGGTCGATCTGCCGAATAGTAGCCGTATCAGCACCCAGGAATATAGCAAAGAATATTTCGCCATCTACTAAAAGTTTATCAGATGACTTGCGTTGCCCCCTTGCTGATAAAACAGTCTTATTAGCTTTAGCATTCCAGAACGATTCTAGTGCCTTTTTTGCCCCTTCATCTTCTGTATCCCATACCATACCCGTACCGAAGGTATAGTCAGTCCAGAGACGAATAGCCTGCTTCCCCATTGGGTCTTTAATAGCATAGAGGCGGGATAACCTAAGATTCGTTATCCTCTCCTGACTAGTGATAACATCCCCAGTTGTGCCGCTGAGGTTAATCCAGCCAGTATCTTCTAACGCAAGGTCATCCTCTACAGCCTGTGTGGCTTCTCTAATTAAGAATTCTAGCTCGTCTCTTGGTGCAAGCTCTCTTAAACGAGCTTCTTGTTTATCGGTCATATCAATTCCAACTCCCTTACTGTTTCCATAGCATCGTAAATAACTATCTGTTCTTGGGGCTCTACCTTACCTCTCATAAAAGACAAGGCTTGAGTTGTGCTATCTACTTGGTCATCATGTTCAGCGTTAGGAAAGGCTGACAATTCTTCTATATAGTCAAACAACCAAGAGGCACTCTCTGGCAAGAAGACTTTACCAGCTTCTATCAATGGAGTAACCGAGTTGGCCCTTGCTACTTTATTACTATCTACCTTAAAGGGTATAACTGGTATCTTAGTATCCCGCTGCAATTCCTGTATTAACGACTGTCCACTTGCTTTATCCTCTACCGGCACAGCACTAGGGTTATCCCTTGCATCTAAAGCCACAGCAGCCCGTTTTAGTTCTGGGAATTCCACCCTGGCTCTCCACACATCCAGAAGGTAAAATCCATTCTGTGTTTCTCCCCAAACTGTGCAGACCGAGTAATCATTCTGCGATTTATCCTTGAAGGCAGTATCCCAGCTGTGTATTATACGTAGAAAGTTCGGAGGTTGTTTATAATACCGCCACCATTCACGCTTGATTATCTGACCCTCGGCAACTGTCGGAGAGCCTTGATATAGAGACTCAAATGCCCTACCCCCTATAGAAGATTGAATTTTTCTTAGGACTTCTATGGGGTACCTCTCTGCCCACAAAGCTTGCCCATCTTTAATGGCTTTAAAATGTAGGACTTCCCACCTGTCGGATTGAGGGTCTTCCTGCATCTGTTTTAAGAGCCTGCCGACAAGGTCGTCCTGATGCCATCTAGTCATCACAACAATTATAGTAGCGTCCGGTTCCGCCCTAGTTCTAAAGACCTTTTGATACCAATCCCAGACCTTGTCTCTGATGGTCTGGCTGGTTGCTTCTTCCTCATCTTTAACAGGGTCATCTATAATCCCTATATCAAAACCCCTACCAGTTAAACCACCCCCTATACCAACAGCGTAGTAAGAACCGCCTTGTTTAGTCCCCCATTCATGGGCTGCTTGTCTTTCGGGAATTACCAGCTCCTGCCCAGGTCTCTCCGGTCGATGATGAATATCAGGGAATAACCTAGCCATCTCAGGGGATATGAATATGTCTCTGGCCTTGCGTGAATGCGTCAAGGCTATAGACTCAGCATAGCCCGCCTGAACTATATATTCACTTGGATGTCTCGCTAGATACCAACAGGGAAAGCGGAGAGATACGAGTTCGCTTTTGCCATGCCTAGGGGGCATCAATACTATTAGTCTTTTAATCTCCCCCCGTTCAATGGCTTCCAAGGCCACGGTTAATGATTTAAGGTGCTCCGCTTCTAAATAATCAGGCATAGTATATTGGCAAAAGGATATAAGGTTACTACGGGCTTTCCGTCTCCTTAATAACTCCTCGGCTGCGTCTGCCCTCGATAATTGTGGCGAGTTGTTCATCTGATAGTTCCTCCGCTCCTTTACCAATATAACCACTATGTTCAATCTCCTGGCTATCTTTCATGCCCAGCCAGTTCTTGGCTAGGAAGATGGCGACGTTGCCCTGTTTCTCGCTTAGCTTGAAAAGATTGGCACGTAGGCTCATCAACCCCTTCTGCCGTTTACGTTTGAAAACATCGACAAAAGGACTACCATACTGTTCTTTAACTTTCCGTTCAATAGTCTTCTCAGAGCAGTTAAAGTAGTCAGCGATTTCCCTTAGTGTGCATTGGATAGCACAGTAAGCCTCAAACTGTTTCCAGTCTATATTTACTTTCGGTCTTCCATTACCATTAGTTGTCATCCTCACCTCATCTTCTTTTTCAATCTTTCCTTGATAGTCATTAACGTAATACCCTGGACACCCAACATAATCTCATCAAGAGAAATCTTATGCTTCTCTAAATAATAGGATACCTTGGTTAGTTTAATAGCTTGATTCTTATTTACAGTTTTCATTTTGCCACGCAGAGCGTTAAGCCCGAACTGTCCTCTAAAACGATTAGTCGTAGTGGTCTCACCCTTCGGGAGTCTTCGACCTTACTGCGGGTAGGTGTCTATTCCACTCCTGCATAAGCAGTCCGTAACACCATAAGGACTAACCCTCACAGTGTTGGTCTCGCCATTGGTTTGTAGGCTTCTCCACTGCCTGTTTTCACCCGCAATCTTAATAAACTTTGTTAACTTTCTTAATGTTTGCCATATCCATCTAAAGTAACCCCTAAAACTATTGACAGCCTATTATAGGTATAGTATGATGATAGTAGATTAAAGTAATGGAGGTGAACTATGGAATTATTCTTAGCACTTATATTAACAGTCGGCATTATAGCCGGTATAGCCCAATACTTTTAAGGAGGTAAGTAATGAAAAAGAAATATACAGTTTACTTCGACCAGATAAACAGGGATAATTTTCAGGTGAAGGCTTCAAATGAAGAAGAAGCCAAGGAAAAAGCCGAGAAGCTCTATAAGAGCCTACGATACATTCCTTCTACCTATGTTCAGGAAGGATGGATAGTAGAATCAGATGGTGAAGACAAATAAAACTAAATGGAGGTAAGTGATGTATACTAAGGGAGAATGGGAAGTAATTGGACACAAGGGGGAATACAGCATCATTGACACCACCGAGCAAATTACTATCGCAGACGTATATGGCAACGATAAAGCCAATGCCCAACTTATAGCTGTTGCACCTGATATGTATGAGACACTGAAGGGGGTAGCTACAGTCATACACAATGCGATTAGATACGAAGAAGGTGGTTATAGAGAAATGCTTCAGCGGAAACTCAAGGTAATAAATGAAGTCCTCGCCAAAGCAGAAGGAGGTAAGTAATGTCTAAGATGGGACAGGAACTAGAACGCAAACTGGATGCTAATAAATACGAGATGTATGAGGCACTGAAGGCTTTATTGTTTCAATTTGCTATGGCAGTGGAACACCCATATTCAAAGGATAAAGAAGTTTATGAGCAAGCCTCAAAGGCAATCGCTAAAATAGAAGGAAGGTAAGTAACGTATCTCTATACGCTAGTTTGCAGTAAATGTCATAAGAAATACCAGGGCATATTACTTCTCAACCTTCCACAGTTATGCCCAAAGTGTAAAGGAGGTAAGAGATGAAAACATCTTTAGGTATGTGCCAGATAAACGGATGTAAGAATTTAGCTCACTTCGGTCTCTATCATACTATAGGAGATGCAAAGTCCTGGATTTATGTCTGCCCTTACCATGAGAGGATAGTAGGAAACGAGAATTTACTTAGAGCCCGCAGAAACGCTAGTTTAATCCAGCCCATAGCCGTCGACACATCTCACAGTTGAAAACAAGGTATACCCAATCAATGCCGTATATGCCATATATAGTGGAGGCTACTGTTAGCCACCTGCTATGTTGTGGTATTAGAAATATTTTCATTACTAGTTTACCCACCATTTCTCTATCTAGTAAACCCCAAGCCATATTCTGGCTTCTCCCGAATTTATAAAGCTCCCAAGAGCCTTTTTTATCCTTCCTTATAATTACCTTAGCATAGATAGAAAAACTTGTCAACTATGTATAAATATATCTTTTTTTCGCCACTTATCTCTAATCTGGCATCATTTCCTTTCTGTAATCCTTTGCCCATCTAATCCAAGATTCCCGTTCAGGTCTAGATGCCTCCTCCAAATCAAAGGAACATAGATAGCACCATTTAATACCCCATTTTTCTCTAGTCATCATTTGGGTAATATCTTCTTTACATCTTGGGCAAAACCCTAAATCAATAACCTCTACCATAATTGACCTCCTTGATAATAAGGCTTCATAACTCCATTACCATCTGGCTATAATGCTATGGTAAAATTGTGTTTTCACGATGCGAGTTAAGTTCTTGAACAAAACGCAATCTCACATAACACTTGTCGCATAGACCCTGATTGAATTCAAATTCTTTCTCCGTTATTAGCTCTCCACACTTCATACATTCCGTTTTCTCCTGTGTTTCTTTATCCATTGTTTATCCTCCCCGATAATAAGACTTCACACCTTTAACTCCATAACCATCTGCTTAATAAGCACAAGCTACACATTTCATTTTATTCTTTACCCTTTCATCATCAGGACGATATCGACCACACTCTGGGCAAATATATATACCCTGATAATGGAGATAAGTAGTAATCTCCTCTGTTACCATCACCCAGTGATTTGCAACGGAATCATTTTTGTCAACTAGGAACCAAGGGGCTTGGTCAGGTGTTTTGTTTAAGTTGTAGAGCAACTCCTCAATCCCTTCTATTAAATTTCCCTGTTCATTAGCCATTATTTACCTCCTTGATAATAAGACTTCATTTATTCCTTTCTCTCCACTGTCTTTTTGCCTTATAGCTACTATAAATATCCTTCTTCGGTTTCCATCCCGATACATAATTGAGTGCCATCTGAGACTCCCACTGTAAATCTTCAAACATCGGAGCACGCCACGCACCATTTAGCTCAGCGACCAATAGTTTACCATCGACTCCAGTCTTCTCTAAACGTCCCTCTATCTCTGCAGCAATTCCACACGCCCTTACAAAACTGGCTTCTCCACCCTGTTTCTTCACGCCGGGTAATTCAGTATAGTTTGAACCTTCAGGATTTGTCGGCCAGGTCCCGAAAGAAAGCTCATCAAGATTGCGAATAGCCCATATTACCTGGCCCCGGGTAAAATGGAACTCGCCATATGTGTAAAATTCCTCCATTATACAATCACCCTTGGTATCTTGATAACAATCGTAATTACCTGCGCCCATAATATCCAGCCTAGTAAAACACCTAACCCTATACCTACAAGGTAGATTACCGTTATTGCAATTATATCTCTAGTCTTCATTTCTCCTCCAATAGTGGTTCTACTGCTACATAGCCAGCCTTAAGCATACTCTCTTTGGTTTTCTGTTCCACAAACTTAGGTGAGGGATGGTATGCTTCCCAATACTTGTCACCGAAGAACTCTTGAGGGGGCAACTCCCTCTCCACCTTTATTACTACACCTTGAGAGTTCTCCCTCTCTTGTATTCTCTTGACAAGACCATCAATATATTCGTTCCAGCAGTCCATACACTTCCTATGCTTTTTACCGCTTGAACGTATAGGACTCATCAACGGATTGGCTGCTGCTATCTGGGCTTCAATGCTTACTCCGCAATCCCCACAATCCTTCCCTGGCGGGGCATGTTCGTGTGTGATATTAAGGTGAATTAAATCCTCTACAAGTATCTCCCTCATACCTCCCCTAATCTTTTCTTGCTTAGTCATTATAACCCCCTAAGACTTCCTGTATTTCCTTTAATAACGCACTTTGCTATTAAGGTCAGCTTTAACAAGACATTCATCGCATAAAATGTCATAATCCCCTAAAGAAGTCCTCTATAAATGCCACTTATTCCTCCTCAAAAATAATCTGTAGTCCATCCCGCCTTGCTTGCCTTAATTCCCTTTGAGCACCTTCAGATGAAGCCCAGTTATTGAGTACATACACTGCCGATGACAGCTTGAGAAAAACCATACCCATTCCCAAGAACACTTCATCGTCTACTACACCACCCAATAGGCTAAAGTTCTTATGGGGACAGAATACACACCAGCCCTCTTTAATGAGCTTTACCTCAGCCTTCTCAGCATGTCTGATATTCTCTTGAACTTTATATTCTGTATCCGCACGGTAAGCACCAGCGACATAGATTATCCCTTTTCTTTCAGGTCTTTTCCCCACCAATTTCTCAAGCTCTTTCTCTAGTAAAACTGTCATATCTTTAACTCCAGTTCTATATCACTCTCAATTTATTGTCTAATTCTATGTGTCTTCGGAGACAACTTTCACACCAACCGTATCCTATTGTAGGTTGACCGCAGCAGTTGCACTCTCCACAATCATCGGGCAGATAAGCACTTCTGCTATTACCATAAGGAGTCATCTGTCGCCACATATATTCGGCACGTTCCTCTTTTGTAAGATTACCCCAGTTTGCTTTATTTTTCATAATCCAAACCTCTCCATAACCTGTCCAATCTTCTCTCTAATCTCAGAAATATCTCCTCGGTGCCTTATCTCTGCTGACTCAAGAATTAACCAGATAACAGGTCTCATTGCCTTCTGGTTTTGAGCCTCTAGAATACACGTTTCGTGCCTTGTTAACTCATCCTGTAGCCAATAGATAAACTGCTGAGCTTCCTCTCCTGTCAGACTTTCAACTTTGACCTTGTGTGTGTCATCAAACTCCATCACTTCTCCTTCTTAATCTTCTCAATTTCCTCTGATAGTTTATACCATAGCTGAAAGTATATTACATCAGGACATGGATAACCTTGAGCCTTCATCCATGCCTTATAAACAGGATAACGGATTTCAACAGCTTTTCTAGCTCCTCTTACTTCTTGCCAGTTTATTTTAGCCATTTTATCTCCACAACCGCTTTCATAAGATACTTTCCTATGTATTCTGTATAGGCTGGGGGGATTGCCTGGGATAATTCACCCCCATTCATCCAGTCTATATCCATAGCTTGCTTGGCATAAGCGACATTGTTCATGTGGCCAGCAATAGAGATAAAACCTTTGGGGCTTATGCCATATCCTGCACCAGGTGTAGAGTCGTGATGACTTATATGGTCTAACTCTTTAACCGAGAATGAACACTCAAAACAGCGGTGGCGATATACTTTCAGTCCAAATGATTTACCACAGAGGATAATCGGATTTTCCAATAGTCGCTTTGCGCCAGGTATATTCTCTATCACATAAGGTTTATTTGTAGCCCTTAATAATTCACGTGTTTTGGCTATCAAATCTGGATACTTGCTTTTATCAAGATAACCAAAGGAGATATATGCTTGGCAAGGTGGGCTGGCATGATAAGCATCATAGCCCTCAAGTGGAAAAGTAAGAGCATCCGCTTGGTAGAACTTGAAAGGGTAATGGGATTGAGGTTTAATGTCCACACCTTCAACTTCAAATCCAGCCCTATGATAACCCATACTAGTTCCACCAGCACCACAAAATAAATCTAATAGTCTAGGCTTAGACATCATTTACTCCCATTGGTTTAGGTAGATAAGCCTCATCGGTGTATAATTTATACTCAAAAGTGCGAGCATACTTAGGGTGAACACCGAATACTAACTGAATTGGTTTGGATGCTCTACCTATTACTTCTAATGCCCACTCATCTCCAGTCACAAGAGGTGGACATATTTGATAGTCAGCTACTGAATTTATCTGGTCGGCTCCCCAAGCGTGAAAGTGTCCTACATACGCATAGTGAAAGCCACCAAGATAAGCATACCACTCTTGCATCTTCCTTCTCAGTGCGAACAATGGGATACCGGCATTAGCTCTCACTTGGTCGCCGTGAACGATAAAAAACCTGAATCCCCGTATATTCACAAGCTGGTAAAACTGCTCAGGAGAATGGATATGAATATTCTTATTATTCACCATCGCTTGTTCTAAACCCTTATAAACGAACCTATCCCAATTCGTTTTCTTTGTGCTCTCCCGTGAGATAGACCCGTGATTCCCGTCTACACCATAGAAGTTTACACTTTGCACTCCCTGAGAAAGGTTTAAGCAAAACTTTGACAGCATAGGAATAGCATAATCATTTATCTGCTCCCACGCTCCGCACTCTGTGTCACCGATTCTACTCCCCTGATAGACATTCTCACCCTGAACGTTATCACCCAAATTAAGAATGTAAGCATGGCGAATGGGGCGATGATGCTCTATAATACTCATAACCCTTGTCAATAAATAATCTACCCTCTTCTGTGATATTGCTAAACTATAACTCTCGGTCTTTTTCCCCTCATGCCAATCCGCCAAGACAATACCAATATCCTCTTCAGTCCGTCTTATCTTACCTACATTAAAAGGTTTTACCTTGAAATCAGGATACGGGATACGTTCTTTCTCAGGTTCTATTTCCACCTCAGTTGGACTCGAAGTCGTTTCAAACTTCACTCCATAGACTTTACGCATTGCTTTGTAGAAACTATGACGTTCACTGTATCCCCACTTCTTAGTCAAATTATTAAGAGCTTCTCTGTCACCAGAAGCCATGGCTGATTTATACTGCTCAACTAATTCCTTTCCTTCTTCTTTGTCTCTAGTAATCATTTACTCACCCCCTAGTAAACACTATTCCTAGATAGTTCAGAACTTGATGTAACCCCTCTGAGAAACCATTTATATCATCCTCTGCCATGCGATTATTACAAAAATGCTTATTTACCATGTGGCAGGTCTCATGAATAAAAGTCTCCCCTATTCCCCTACTATCCACATCTGGGTCAAGCTCAATTAAGAATTTATTATAAGTAATCGCACCTATAAGACCCTCATCTCTCCTTAAATGCTCCGCATAAACAATATCATACCAATGTCCCGCAATAGGTATTCTCTTAGGTATCTTCATTCATTCCCCCCTTCCAGCTTTTTAATTCTTTCTCGTAAGTCCTTCTTGAGAGTTTCCAGTTCTGATATAGTAAACTTCTTCGTTTGCCTTGCCTCTGCCTCAAGTTCCAAGTCAGCACCTTCACCATACAACTCCACCAGGTGTCGCCGATATTCTAAGGGCATACCTCCCTTGTAGCGGTTACACGACCTGCACTGAGCATGGACACCCCTTTCAGAAAAGAAATTACCACTATGCTTTGGTCTATAATGACCTGCATCCAACTCGTGGTATTCCTTTGGGTTGCCACAGGTAAAACACTCCCCGTACCATATGGAGCTAGTGGCTAAAAGACAGTCCCGCTTGCGGATATACTCAGAAAAAATCTTCCACACCTCAACCTTCAGTGCCTTTAGAGATTTCTTCTTCACTTCACTCCTTCCTGCTAATGCCTAAATTCTCAATGGTAGAGAATACCTCGAACTCTTCTTCAGTAAGGTCTACCTCTTTACCTTCACGAACATCTTTCACTGCCTGCCTAAACCTAGAGATAGTCAGGCCCCATTGGGCTTTAGCTATTCCCCTTAATTCCTCATAGTATCCTTCTGCCAATGATATATGGCGGATGCAATCAAAGGGGGTTCTATTTAATGCTTCTAGTATCTCCTCTTTTGACAGCAACCCACCCTCATCGGGCTTTGGTTCAAGCTGGCTTTTAGACTTAACATCTTGGGCTATCTCATTTTGGCACTTCTGACTACAGACATAACCTTCATAATCAATGTCTATCCAGTGAGTAGGTTTCTTACACCAAAAGCATTGTCCTTCTTTGTCTGACCATTGAGCATCCTGATAGGGCGGGAATAGCTGGTAGATTTTCTCATCCCATTTCTCATTCACCAGACATTCCTTAAAGTCAAATACCTGTGAGTCATCCTTACCACTATACCATACATCTTCTAATATCTTTTTTACTTCCTCAATCATCCTTTACCTCCATTGTGTTTTAATAAGGCTATTACTTCCTCATCACTCGTATCCTTCCAGTAGATTACCAGCGAGCAGAACCACAGGTCTATACTAAGGTGAAATGGTAAGTAAAGCCCGAACCCTAGCCTTATTTGGTTGAAAGGAAAGAAGTAGAACGCCAATGCAAAGCAGTTTTTCCTTCCAAAGGAATGTTCCCATTGCATCATCTTTCACTTCCTTCTTCCGGCAGTGGACACCAATCAGGAATAAAAGTCCAGTGTATGTGTTCAATTTGCCTTTCTGCCAAACCGCACCAAACAATCTTGCCCTTCTCATCTTGCAGAACTCTACGATGAGGACACTCAAAACACCGCTCAACCTTGATTTTAATCTCTTTCATTTTTCACCTCCTTTATTGCATCCCTTAGAGGGATTATAGAATGGGTAAAGCCAGCTTTCCCATAATCCCTTTGAGCCTCTTCGTACCCATATATACTGCGTGGCTTCTTATGGTCTCTCGTGGGCATCTTCCCCTCTCTATCTATCAGGGCAAGGTCGGGGTCATTCAGGACTTTGTTGAGTAGAGCCTTGGCTGTCCTTCTTCCTACATCCAAATATCTAGGGATAAACGGGTCGCCAATTGTTAGCCAAAGGCTATGTATTTCCTTATCACCCAACTCTACCCTCGCCAAGAATTCCTTTACTTTATCGTTCATTCTTTCACCTCCTTTAATAGATTTAACTCCACATCGCTATCTACTTCGTTACCCCAACAGTCCCAACCTTCTACCTTCTGGCGGGCGAAGAGTTCAAGGCGTGGTTCGCCAAATGGTGCTATTAAGTCCCTGAATATCTGTGGCTTTTCTGAATGGCGTGGCGATTTAGCCTGAACTATTGATGGGAACGCCTTTCGCTTAGGGTACATCTCTATCTTGCCACGATAACCGAACAGTAAAAACTCTGTCCTGCGGTGAAACCCCGCTAAGCACATACCGTCTTGTTTATCCCAAGTGACAGTCAAATGGTGCTTGAATCCCCAGGCACTCATAACATCAAAACTTGCTCTTAGATAACGCTGTATTGTCCACAGAAACAGCTTGCAATTATCTGCCATGTAAGGGCGCATGTCTATCCCCATATTTTCAATATCTCTTAGAGGCATCATAGGATAGTCCATGCCAACTTGATTGGGACGGACTTTTCGAATTATCTTTTCTATTTCCCACGGTGGGTCAGCATATATAACTTGATATTTCCTCACCGTTATTCCTCCTTTAATAGATTAAGGACTGCTTGGATAGCTTCATTGAACCGTTTTCTATACAACCCGTCATACACTCCGTGGTCTAGGTGCACATTGTCAGAATATGGATTCTCTATCCCCTCTACTTTCTTGGCTATGAGGGATAAGATTTGGTCTGTCTCATAAGTAAACCAAGAACCACCAACCTTATCACGTAGGTGTTCCTCTATTTCTTTCCTTAAACTACTCATTTAATCTCCTTTATTGCATCGGCTAGAGGGATTACCTGTTTGTAACCGGCCCTCTTAAACTCCCCAAATACTGGAGCACTCCTTTCCCAGGATACGCCAACGCCACTAGCCACATACGCCTCAGGGTCTGCTCCACCTCCTATAATTTCGTGTATTCCCCCTATTATCAAAGCTAAGTCTGGGTCATTCAGGACTTTGTTGAGTTGGGCTTGGGCTACTTTATAATCTCTTGGTGTTACTACCTGAGTCCAATTTACCTTACTCTTAGAATCCTTATATATGGCTTCTTTTATCTCCTCAGGTGTCAGCTTTACCCTCTCTATTAGTTCCTTTACTTCCTCAATCATCCTTCACCTCCTTAATTGCATTCCTTAGAGGGATTACAGGAAGGTAGCCTGCTTTATCTAGTGCCCGCTTAACCAGTAGCCTGCACTTACTCATTTCAATAACTGCCATAGCATCATACAGGTTGTTTACCAAGTTGCCATTCATTTTTTTCCCTCTATCTATCAGGGCTAGGTCGGGGTCATCCAGGAACCTGTTAGTGACGGCTTGGGCTACCACTTCTCCGAACTTAACTGGGTCAAATAGCACGAAGTCTGGCTTATCCACATCGGGATGTTCAAATTGCACCCTCTCAAAGGCTTCATAAATTCCTTCTATATCAGTCAACCTTACCCTCTCCAAGAATTCCTTTACTTTATCGTTCATTCTATCTCCTATATCCTGCCTTTGCTACTAGGTCTAGGATTTGCTCGGAAGTTTTCTCTGACCTATAAATATCTTCGTTGTCATGAAAATAATAACACCCAACCAGACTAGCTATTCTTAGTCTCAGTTCCTCATCATCAATAGCCTCTATCTTATCAGCAGGTGGCTCAGGATTATTAGCTCCAGTAGCAACCCCAGACGTTTTATCCTCATTCCATATCCTTGCTCCCATATCAGCAAGTGGCTCATCCATATTCTTTACCCCCTGTATATATACATCATCAAATCTTGGTGCTGGGTCTAGTGCTTGTGCTTTTAATGATATGGTCATTCTTTCACCCCTTCCCATAGCGATATTACCACCATGCCTTATATCCCTCGTGGTAGCAAAAGCTACAAAGCCCATCGTCACCAATCAGACCAGCTACACTTGTGGCTCGATTGCAGTAGTGGCAACACCCCCGCCAGATTCCTCTTATTGTTTCTCCCTCTGTTAAGTTCAAGTAGTTTTGTATTGCTTCCTTTTCTTGTGCTGTTTCTCCTATTCCCTTTGCTATCTTCTCCTTCGCTTTATCCATTTAACCCTCCTCATTTATCAACGGTCAACATAACCCGTCCGATTACAATTATCGCAAGGGATGCTGGTATTACCTGCTTTCTTCCAACCCTTACCATAACAAATTGGACACTTAATAATCTCTCTAAAGTTGGTAATTTTAACACCCTTGAAAATTCCAAAAGCAAATGTTCTACCCATAACTGATTTTGTGGACTCCTTGACCTTCCCTATGGTAAGCATACTCTCATTGTCGGTTAATTTATCTATAAGCAACTCACAATCAATAAAATCCTTAGTGAACTGCCCACCTCTTGCCATATCACCACTACCCTTTTGCAGAACAGCGATACCAATCCCCCTACCAAGCTCTGCCTTAATGTCCTCCTCTACCTTGCTTATATCATAGAGTTGATTTGCCGGCAGGTTTATCCAATCTATAATGTTTATTCTGCCTTTAACTATATGCTCGGCATAATCGGCTCTGACTGGAAGTAGGACAAACTTATCCATATCATCGCCATCAGTCCATTTTACCCAATCCATATTATCTAACCTGTTTAGAAACCTGGGTGTCGGTTCATACTCGTTTGTATCTCCTACCCTAGTTGTATACTCATTCCCCATCAATATTGGGAGTCGGTCTATGTTCTCGCCAGTGAAGTTTAGGGCAAGACAGGTTTTCCCAAAATTACTTTGACCACCAATTTCTATAAGGTCGCCTTCTCTTACCACAATGTCCTCTGCAAACAACATCTCCATACCCGTATCAAAATCTTGGGGAAACTTTAAGTCGAACGGAGGGACACGCTGCCTACTCTTATCAAACACCCTCACAGGTTTAACTTGCGTAACAACCCTATATACTCCATCCTTTCTACCAGAGGGGGAAACTATCTTTTCACTAACGAGTCGCCTCATCTCCCGCCCGCAACTCTCCCACTCTGGACTAGCAGGGTCTATTTTTAATTCTGCCCTCAAATCCCGTAGGTTTACCACTCTACCCTGAGCACCCAGTAAATATCCCCTCAACTTATCAGCTAATCTTGCCATTAAAACTCCTGTCCGCCTTGTCCGCCTTGTCCGCCTTGTCCGCCTTGTCCGCCACTGTCCGCCCTTTCATAGCTAGCTTGTCCGCCTTGTCCGAATTCGTTAACCTCTCACGCCTAGAACAGCGGGCGGCGGCATTACTCTTTCGTATCTATACTTAGTCTTATATATATACCTAGGGAGGGGTGGGGGAGAGGGGGTTGTTAAGGGGGGGGAGATTCCCCCTAAGTATACTGCGTATATCTATTAGTCTTCTTGTTAGCATAAGTCCTCATTCTTTTAATTTCTTCCTCTAGGGAGACTATACGTTTCTGTAACTCAAGGGCTTTCTTATCAATGTCGATGCGTGTAGATATCATGGTTATCCGAGGAGGTTCTACGAAAAGTTCTTCGGGTTCTTTCCCTATGCGTTCTAACCGATACCATAGAGCAGTCCTTTCGGGTAAAGTCATCCGCTGAATGTTTGCTCGTTCAGCCATCAATTGCCCGTATTTCAATCCGAGGTTTATCATTCCGGTTGTTCCATCTTATCCATCGTCTTTTCAACTGTCCTTACTTCATTATCGCCCCCACACCAAGGGCAACGTAGACTTTGATGGAGGTGTTGGCAACCCCAGCACCAATAGTATGGTTTTATCTTATAGCCCAATACCCACTGCAATGTTAGGGTTTGTATTCTAAGAAGGTCAATATAGGCATCAGGGGCAGATAGGTCACGGGCATGCTTCTTTTCTTGCCTTATCTTCTCGATTTTTAAGCTTACTTCTTGTTTTGTTTTCATTTTTTCTCCCTATTATGCTTTGGGCAGTAGCCATCTACGGGGTCACCACTTTCATAAAATGGTGCATCTTCCTCTATTGCCCAGCCTTCAGGTATTTCTTTTGTTGGCTGCCATTCTATAAAGCCGTCCTCATCATCGTCATATAAATACACCTTTATGAAGGGGCTTTTCAAACCACACTTCAGGCATTGAATACAAATTTTGGCACTACCTTTTAGTTTCACCATTCTCCTAAAGGATATGGGGCTAAATCTTTGCGTGCTTCTTGTCCTGCTTCTCTAAGGATAGCAATCTTAGCGAGCTTATTCAGTTTAGCTTTACTGTTATACCGCCGTCGCAAAAAGTATAAAGTTTGCCTTGCGGATTCGTTAGTTAGTTTAATTGTAGTCTCCATTCCTATTTCTCCTTTAGATAGCGGGGGCTAATAGAGGCCCACTAATCTTCCTACCATTCCGCCAGTCCAATTAGTATCAGCCCGTTCACCCCCACTTGCCCTGAGCCTACTGGAGTTCTGTCTAGACAGTCAGCTTGGCTCAGGTTTGCCAGCTAGTAGTCCGTATCAGGTTCTACCATCAAATGTGCCCTGTTGCCTTTCGGCTTTCGGGTAGCTGGCAAACTTGCTGGAGCAGGCTACCTACCTCTATCCTGCCATAGCTGGCACAGTTTATTTATAGCCTTCCCTCTACCCCAACAAGCCTTTGTGCTGGCTCGGTCATTCTGCTCTGGTTATCTTTCGACAGTTCAGAGATTGGCAGACTACAAGAACCTAATCTTGGTTCGACCGAAGGTCATGCACACCAAGCACTACGACACTGTTAAATTAGTTATTCCTCCTTCTTCTCTGCTTTAACGCCTAAGACCTCTAACATCTTAGCGAAATAAGCTCGATACAAAGCTCCGCCTACATCAGTTTCTTTCTTGATATAGCCAGCTCGTATCATCTCCCCAGTTTCTTTCCACCAAAGTCCTATCTCTTGTCCCTCATATACTTTTGGCTGTTCCTTTATAGTTCTCTCGGCTAATGCCTTCTCCATAGCCTCTACTGCCACGATGTTTTTGAAGATACCCTTCTGCTCAAATCCAACCTTTACACTGAGGTTCTTACCTAGAGAATTCCACAAACTCTCATCCCAGCAACTAAATTTTGTTCCATCTTGGTCAATTATCTTCAGGTATGGCTTGTCGGTTTTACTCATCTCTTGAGTGGACTCTTTTATTGAGAGCACTTTTTCAATCATTTCTTCTCCTTTATCAGTCGTTCTTCGTCTCCCTTAAATATTCTTGGTAAATATCACACTCTTCCCCTAGTTCGTATTGGCAAGGTCTCATCTTATTCATCACACAAGACCCTATGCCCTCTTCGTGCCCATGATAGTAGGGGCACTCTATTATAAGTAATTCTTCAATATGCTTGGCAATTAACTGTTCTTCGTTATGGTCGGTTATCCTTTGGTCGTGTTCTTCACGCTCCATATTCTCTTGTTCTTTTCTATACTTGCCTTTCCAGTGATTATGAATTTTTAATGTTTTATCAGCCT
>Ga0315541_1001642_pt1 | contig 20142 bp, 13 predicted proteins | sample SalMarSW160190MG_FD_203095 | JGI IMG/M metagenome (GOLD analysis project Ga0315541, IMG submission 203095) | Salt marsh sediment microbial communities from the Plum Island Ecosystem LTER, Massachusetts, United States - Salt Marsh Sediment SW1601-190 ...
TCGGCGAAGCCGTCCTCGATGGAAACGATCGGGTACTTGGCCACCCAGTCCTTGTACAGCTCCACCAGCTCCTCGGTGGACATGATCTTGGGCTCTTCGGCCCGCCAGAAGAAGTACTGGCCGATGGCGTCGGACTTGCCCGAATGCTCGCGGTAGGCGATGGACAGCTCGCTACAGGCCGGGTCCAGGGCCAGGGCCACGTCCTGGCCCGGAACGAAGCCGCACTCCTCGATGGCCTGGACGGCCACCTTCAGGGCGCGCTCCTCGGGAAGGGCGTCCTCGGCCCGCTTGCTGTAGGCCCCGACCATGCCGCCTTCCAGGCCGATGCCGACGAAGTTCATGCCGGCGGAGTCCTGAACGATCTGGATCACCCGGGACTGGAGAGCGTTGGTTATCCGCTGTGCCTCGACGTAGTTCTCGGCGGAGAGGGGCACGAACATGAATTCCTGGAAGCTGAGGTTGCCCCCCTGCTCCTCGGTATGCCGTCCGCCCATGAGGCAGTTTCGGAACTGCCACGGTGCCCGGACCTTCCGGCCATCGGCCAGCGACACCTCCTGGGAGCGTTTTTCCAGCATCATCTTCTTGACCGGCTCGGGATCCCATTTCCCGCCGCCGGCGCCCCGGCGGGCCTCGGCGGCCCTGGCGGCAGCGCCGCTCTGGCGGGCGCGGAAGGCCTTGACGGAGCCGCTGTCGGCCAGCAGCCGATCCAGCAGGGCGATCACGCCAATGGTGAAAAACAGCCGGCCGACCCAGATGACCACCGGGCTATGCAAGAGACCGAAGCCAAGCCCGGCCACCACGATCCCCAAAGGCAACGTCGCTATTGCCAGCTTGGCGCTGATCGCCGGCCCGGCGGCCGAGACGGCCAGGTTCTGGGCCTTGACGTCGGGGAAGTAGCTGCCGGCCTCCTTCTTGATCCCGCCGAACTTTCCCCACGGAATCGTGAAGAACCCCTTCAAGTACCATCCGACCTTGCCCGCACCGGATAGCTTCTTCTGGGCCTCTTCGAGGTACTCCGGGCGGAGGTTGTTAGTCCGGACGGCCGTGACATAGTGACCCAACTCGTGGATGGCGATGTTCACGTGCCAGCCGAGATACCAGATGATGCCCGACAGAAAGACCTCGTAGCCCACCCCCCACCCGGGGTGTCCGGGTAGGCCTTTCCAGACCGGGCTGAATACGAACTGAAGGACCCCTCCGGTGCTCCACCCGCTACCCGTCAGCATGAACAGCGAACTCAAGAAGGCCGCGTGAAAGCTCACCAGCTTGTGGTTGGCGATTACCCAGCCTTCTTCCAGCAGCGGCTGTCGTGGACCGCTCGCCCGCGGGAGACACAACCCCAACCATTGACCAAACCTGCGGACGCCTTCGGAGAACCGTCCCCGTAACAGCTTCATCATTGCTTATCCCTTTCTGGCATACTGCGGTTGTATCCGCTCTTACGCGCTCGAGCCGGGCGTGACTTACTCGCCAGCGGCCGGACGCGCCCGGATACTATGGCATCGGCGGAGCCTAAATTCAACCGCATGATTAGGATTTGCCTGCGAAGTCATCGCAGCCTGGCGAGCCGCGCTGGGTTCAATTGTCCTGCGCGGCGCTCGCTTTGGCCGGAACGCGAACGCAGATGCGTGTCCCTTTGGGGCCGGAGTCGATCGTCATCGTTCCGCTGACTGTCTGGAGCCGCTCCTGCATCATGCTCAGACCCAACCCTTTCCCCGCAGCCTCGGCCGGATCAAATCCGGCTCCGTCATCGGTAATCGCCAAAACCGCCTCCTCATCCTCATAGCCGACTTCCACCGAGACGTTCTTGGCCTGGCCGTGGCGGACGGCGTTGGTGATGCCCTCCTGGGCAATGCGAAACAGGGCGATCTCCACGTCGGCCGGGAGGCTCCCGGCCTTAGCCGGCAAGCCGCAATTGACCGTCACCTTTGTCTCAGCTTGAAAGTCACCGGCCACCTCCTCCAGGGCGGCGCACACACCCAGCTCCAGGCTCCGCGGATACAGCCCGCGGCAGATACCGCGAATCTCCCGGATCAGCGCGTCGCATTGCTTGCGCAACTGCGCGGCGTTCTCGGCACGTTCGGTGTCACCGGAGTCCTCGAACGACTTGGACATTGTCCGAAGGGCCAATTGGAGCGCGATCAACCCCTGTCCCACGGAATCGTGCAGTTCCGCGGTCAGATGCTTGCGCTCCTGCTCGTGGGCGGTGGTCAGCCGGCGGCGGGCGTCACTCAGGGCCGCCTCGGTTCGCATGCTCTCGGTGACGTCCCGGTCGACGCCGATCATGTAGAGCTTGTCCCCCACTTCGATGGGTGCGGCGGTCCACTCGTAGTAGTTCTCCTTACCGTCCGGGCGATTCCACGAGGCCCGACCGCGCGCGGGCAGAAGCTTGCGCAATTGCTCGGTCACGAGCCGATCCTCCTGGGGCGTCGACAGACCTTGCGCCAGCTCGCTGATATCCTCCGCGGCCATGAGCTCTTCCCTGCTGCGGCCGGACATCTCCACGAATCGATCGTTGCACATCAACAGCCGCCGCTTATGGGTTTTCGGGTCCATTTCGCAGATATCGATACCATCGCTACTGTGCTCGAGGATCAGCCGCATTTGGGCTTCGCTCTCCCGCAAGGCCTCCTCGGCCCGCTTGCGCTCCGTAATGTCCTCGACGACGCCGTCAAAGTACTTGACCTTGCCCTCCTCATCCCGCACGACGCGGGTCCTCATAGATCCCCATATAAAGGTGCCATCCTTCCGCGTGAGCCGCACTTCCTCGCCTGCCAGCCCGCCCCTGGCAATCAGCTTGTCCGAGAAGGCTTTACGCTCCGCCGGGCTCTCGTAAAGCTCGGCTGCGTCGATGGCCAGAAACTCCTCCAGCGATTCGTAGCCGTGCAGCCGGGCCAATGCTCGATTGGCCATGAGGAACTTCCCCCGTGCGCCCGGAGTGTTGCGGTAGATTCCGACGGGCAGGTTGTCGACCAGGTTCTGGAAACGAGCTTCGGACTCTCTGAGGGCGGCTTCGGCCTGCTTTCTCGCCGTCACGTCCCGGGCAATGCCCTGGATGCCGACGAGCTTTCCCTCCTCATGCACACCCGTCGTGGTCAGCTCCAAAGCGATTCTCCGCCGGTCGCGGCTGATGATCTCGAACTCGAAGGGCTGCTCCAGCGGCTCGCCCCTGATCCTTTTCCTCAACCTTTCGAAGAGTTCCTCGCGGTATTGCGGCGCGGCCAATTCCCCCATGTTCATCCGCAGAAGTTTCGTGAGAGGATAGCCGGCGATCCTTTCTGCGGCCTTGTTGGCGAAGGTGTAGTTACCTTCCAGGTCGACCTGAAAGATGATGTCCGAGGTATTGTCGATGATGCTTTGCAGCCGCTGCCTGGACTGGCTCAGCTCCTCTTCAGCCCGCTTGCGGGTGGCCAAGTGCCCAAGCGCCGAGGCGTACAGGCCCAGTAGCTCGCCGTGGCTGTCGGTGATCGGCTCGCCCCTCAACAGGTTGTCGGCGGATATGAAGCCAATGACCTTCTGGCCGTCCCACAGCGACGCCACGACCCGTTGTCCGCGGTCGACCAGCTTCCCGTCCAAGTCGTAGAAGGGGTCGTCGAGGGATACGGCCACCCGGATGCGCCCTTGGAGGGCCTTCCACGCCAGGGTGCCCGGGGTCACATGGTTCCTCAGGGCACGCTCGTCGCTAGTTTGCCCTTTAGCGTCGGTACCGAAACTGCCAACCACCGTGTTGGGCTTATCGCCAACGAACCACAGTCCCATGCGGTCGAAGCCGAGTCTGCTCCGGCCGAGTTCGACGGCCCGTCGGCACAGCTCGTCAAAAGACCCGGCCGTCGAGAGCTCGTTGGTCAGCGCGTGCAGGACCGTCAACTGTTCCCCGAAGCGCCGCTCCGCCTGCTGGCGCTGTCTGAGAGACTCTTCGGCCCGCTTGCGCTGGGTGATGTCGCGGGCGATCCCCGCCACGATCCCCTTGTCCTCGTCGAAGATACTGGCGCTGATCTCCACATCGACAATAGAGCCATCGGCCTTCCGGAAACGCGACTCGAACCGAGCCGACTTATCCTTCCTGGTGGCCCGCAGAGCGGCGGCGCCGGCGGCCCGGTCCTCCTTGGGATGCAGCGACCGAAGCGGCATGCCCAACAGTTGGCTACGCTCGTAGCCTAGCATTTCGCACGCCCGACCGTTGACGTCCTGGATCCGCCCATCAAGGTTGTGGATGAAAATCGCGTCCTTGGAATGCTCAAAAAGGTCGCGGAAGCGCTCCTCACTTTCCCGCAAGGCATCTTCGGCCCGCTTGAGCAGGCTGATGTCGCGGATAGTCCCAAGGACCAGTTTCTCCCCGCCCAGTTCGATCTGGTCGGCATTGACGAGCGCCGAATAGACCGTGCCGTCCTTCCGTTTCAGAGCGACCTCGAAGTCGCGCACCCTGCCGCGTTTCTGCAAGGTCTTCAAGAACTGCTTGCGCTGATCTACATCGACATATGTCGAGTCGTAATCGATGAGCTCTAATTCGTCCTGTAAGTAGCCTGTAATCTCCTCCATGTACCTGTTGCTGGCGATGAACTTGCCGCGGGGGCCGGCTATGCCGATTCCGACGGGCGCGGCCTCGAAAAGAAGCCGATACTTCTCTTCCGACGCCCGCAGCGCCTGCTCGGTCAGCTTGCGCTCCGTGACACCCGGGGCAACCACCAGAACAGAACTGGCACGGCCCCGGTCATCCTTCAGCGGCCGGACGGCGGTCTGGTACCAGCACGTGCGGCCGTCAACTTCCATGCAGGTTTCCCGAGTGTACGCTTGGCCTGATCGAATCGCGCCACGGATCCGACTGATCTGTCCGTCTGCAATGTTCTTCGGGAATACGTCCCAGATCGTCCTGCCGACCAGACCGTCGGTCTTTGCCCTGACGATTTCGGCCGATACCTGGTTGGCGAACAGGAACACCCCGTTGGCATCTATCTCGCAGATGGCGACGTCGGTATTCTCCAGGAGAGCCCTGTACTTCTGCTCGTCCTCGCCCGGGGCTGCCTGGGGCCGCTCTCGCTTGGCCAGCGTGGCTTCGAGTTCGGCCACGCGTCCACGGAGGGCTTCCAGCTCGCCGTCTCTGTCTCGGGATACCTTGTTCTTCTTCATGCCAAACCCCTTCGCCCAACCAGCAGCGTGTATTCAAAGCCGCCCAGCAGCATTTTCGCATCTTTTCATATTGTATCAGCCTGGACGCACCTGCGCCAGCCTCTTGGCTTTTTGCCGGGGGGCCGTCTGAAATGGAACACGCCGGGTTGCCCCGAGGCCGCGATTTCGAGGGAACATTCCCACGCGCCAGCAGGCCGGGTACAATGGCCGCGATGTCCCAAGTCGCGAGCAATCTACAAGCCATCAGGAAGGACACACGCGTCGCCCTGGTGGCCGGTCCGAAGACCTTGCAGAGTCTGGGCCCGGTGGTCCGGCACTTGATCGTCTCTTTGCTGGATGTGCCGATGCCGGTCACCTTGATCTGCCCGGCCAATGCCGATCTGGCAACCTTCCCGGAAACGCTGCTGCAAACGATCCGCTACGGTCCGATGCGGCTTCCGTTCGTCCGTGGCCGCTCGCTGGAGGCCCTGGCCAACAGGCTCGGCGGCGCCAACGTTTCACTGCTGCACAGCCTGGACGCGGACGCCCTGGCATTGACCCGGCGGCTTGCGGCCAAGGTCGACGTGGACTACATCGCCGCGATCTATTCGCTCGGCGTTAAGCTGCGCTTCTCCGACGAGCGCTGCCGGGCCCTGCTGGCCGCGTCCGAGACGATACGACGGATGCTGGTGGAATCTCATTCGGTAGCGGAAGACATGGTGTACCTGGTTCGTCCAGGCGTGCACCAGGTCCGGAACGCCACCTGTTTCATCGATCCGGCGCATGCCGTCGCCATTGTCGCGGCCGGCGAGCTGAACCGCTTCGCGCCATTCGCCGCCGCCTTGGAGGTTTTCGCCCTGCTCCAGCAAAGCCAGCGGGAATGCGTGTTCTTTCTGGTCGGCAACGGCCGGGCCGAGAGGCCCCTGAGGAGACTGGCCGAAAAGCTCGGGCTGATGAGGAATCTCACCTTCGTGGATCGGACAGGGGCCGAGCAGCTCCGCGGGATCCTCAAAGCCGCGGACATCTTCATCTCGCCCGTGTCCTCCCCGCGGGTGGATATCGAGCTGCTGGCGGCCATGGCCGGCGGCGTGCCCGTTCTGGCCGCCGAGGGCGACGCCGCCGACTTCGTTATCGCCGGGCGCACCGCCCTGACCTTCCCCAGCAGCAATGCCGAGCAGTTGGCCGCCAGACTGAAATCCCTGCTGGACGACCGCGCCGCCGCCCGCGCCCTGGCCGAGAACGCCCTGGCCCATCTGCGCGAACATCACTCCCCGGCCAAGATGGCCAAGAGGCTGGTCGAGATCTACCACATCGTGCTCAGCGCCGCCCGCGCCGAGGTCTAAGCCGGGCTTGTCCTGGCCCCCATCTGACTGTCGCCGCGCCCGCGCTGCTCGGCGGAGCGCCCCCTCTTACGCCGAAATCTTACGCCCTCGCCTCGATGCCGAACGGGCGGAGCAGTTCCGCCAGGGGCGCCCGGTACTTTTCCGAAAACCGCACCAGCGGCAGGCGCAGTTCATTTTCGATCCTCCCGGCCATGGCCAGGGCGGCCTTGATCGGAATGGGGTTGGTCTCCCAGAAGATCGCCTTGAACAGCGGGAAAAGTCTCAGGTGTTGGGCGGTGGCGGCTTGCATCTCCCCGGCGAGGGCGGCGTCGGTCAGCTTGCGCACCTCGCCCGGCAGGATGTTGGCCAACACGCTGATGACGCCTCTGCCGCCGACCGAACATATCGGCAGCGTCACCGAGTCATCCCCGGAGAGGATGGTGATCTCGCAGCCGGAAGCCAGCGCCGAGGCATTGTCCAGCTTGCCCGTGGCCTCCTTGACGGCCACCACTTGGTCAATCTCGTTGTACATGCGAATGATCGTTTCGGGAGTCAACTCGATGCCCGTCCGGGACGGGATGTTGTACAGCACGATCGGCAGCCCGATCTCGTCCAGGGCCGCGACGTGATCGTACATGCCCTGCTGCGTCGGCTTGTTGTAGTAGGGGTTGACGATCAGACAGGCATCGGCGCCGGCGTCTTTGGCGTGCCGTGTGAGGCGCACGGCCTCCGAGGTGGCGTTGCTGCCGGTCCCGGCGATGACGGGCACTTTTCCCGCGGCGCGCTTGACGGTGCGCTCGATCACCTTGCCGTGCTCGTCGTGGCTGAGCGTGGGCGATTCGCCCGTCGTCCCGCAGGGAATGAGCCCTTGCGTGCCGTTTTCCAGTTGATAGTCGATCAACCGGCTGAGGCAGTCCCAGTCCACCTGGCCGTTGCGAAACGGCGTCACCAGGGCCACCATCGAGCCCTCGAGTTTGATTTTCTCAGCCATATTTCACGTCCTTCCCGAAGGCCAGCTCGCGCCAAGCCCCTTATCGCTCCCGGCAGGCCGCGGACCCCATTCTTTCGGGCGGTTAGCCTACCGAAAAACACAAGCCGCGGCAATTGGCTTTACCCGCCGCCGAGGCGCGCCCTATAATCCGCTTTGAGGATTTTCCGCGTTATCGGTCGGCACAGAGAGTTGGAATTTTTGGGAATAAAGGAGACAGACGTGTCACAGTGTTCTGTTCGCCGTCTGGCCGTAGCTCTAGCCGTGTCGGCCGCCGTGTTGACCGGCAGCGGGTGCACTCAATTGGTCACGACGGGGCAGGTGCCAATGCCAAAGGTCGGCACGAACCTGCTGGCCGGGGCAGAGTGGGAATACAGCATCGACCGCGGCGAAACCTGGTCCAAGAGCCCGCCGATCCTCCGCGGCGGCGAAAAGGCGGCGATCTACCTCCGTGTCAGCTTCGACGTGACCGACCCGTCGAGCTATGCAAGCCTGGAGCTGACCCACGGCGTGCCGGACCGGACGAGGATGTTCTTCCGGCTCAACGACGAGCCGGTGCTCCCGCCGCTAAGGGGGATGTACTACAAGACCATCCCGGCCATCCCCACAAGCCTGCTCAAGGCGGGCGCCAACGTGCTTACGGGCAAGATCGGTTTCGACAACCGCCCGCCGTCCGACGAACCCGAGACAAGGATGCCCGACGTGCGTGTTGGTCTGGCGCCGCACCTGTTCGCCCTGGCCCCGAGGCACCTGCGGATCACCAGCGGGCCGGTTCTGGGGGCGGTGGAAGACGATCACTTCAGCGCCACCTGCCGGACCAACATGCCGGCCCGTGTGGTGCTGTACGGATATGACCTGACGCGCAAGCGCGCCGGCTTTGTGGCGGAATCCCGGACGGGTCTGGCCCATCGCTTCCGCATCCCAAGAGCCGCGCCGGATCCCAACGGCCTGTACCTGCTTGTCGCCGACAACGGACGCGGGGCAGCGGCCGAAGTCATTCGCGCCCCGGCCTACCCCACCCCCGACGAGCCGTTGCGGTTCGTCGCCATGGGCGACAGCCGCACGAACCTGGACGACTGGGCGGCCGTGGCCAATGCGGCGCTGAACGCCAAGCCGCAACTTGTGGTCTTCTCCGGCGACATGGTCAGCCGAGGGCGGAACGACTGGGAGTGGGATGAACAGTTCTTCGCCCCGGCCAAAGAGCTCTTCCTCACCATCCCCTTCTACGCCGTGATCGGCAACCACGAGGAAAATGCCCCGGTCTATCCCGAACTGTTCTACACGCCCAGCCCGGATGGCCGGGCGACCAACTGGGCGCAGGAGATCAACGGCGTGCTCTTGATCGGCATCGACGGTCAAGAGGACTGGTCGGCCGAGAGCGTCGGCTTGCGAAAGCTGGAAAAGACCCTCAAGGAATCTCAGGCCAAGTTCATTTTCCTCTTCAGCCACTACCCCGCCTGGAGTTCGTCCTCGCACGGCCGGCTGCGCGAGGAAACCGGCCTGCCAAGGGAAGCAGCGGTCCGCCAGGCCCGCCAGACGATTGTCCCGCTGCTGCGCAAGTACAAGGCCGCGGCCTACATCTGCGGTCACGATCACTGCTACGAACGGTCGGAACTGCCTGGAGGTGTCAGCCACGTCATTTCCGGCGGGGCCGGGGCGCCGCTGCGCCAGAAGATGCCAACCGCCGCAGCACAAAACCCCTACTCGGTCACGTTCGCATCCAAGCTCCACTACTGTCTCTTCGAGGTCACCGGCGACACCTGCACCATGAAGGCCCTCACCCCGGACGGAAGCCTTATCGACCGCCGCTCCTGGGACGCCAGGAAGGTCAAATAGGCCGCCGGGGGCGACTGCCGCGGGCGGGCGGGCTTTAGCCCAAACATTTCATGACCTTCTCACGTCCGGGGGGGCCTTTTGGCCGTCGGCTGCGTTCTCCGCGCGAGCTGTCCTCGGCGTATCGTACAGATACGCCTGCGGAATCTCGCTTGTGCGGCCTTGCCGAGCGACCAAAATGCCCGCGCCGGAAGGAACAGTCTGTGACGGTAGCTCCTCCGCGTTTATCGTCATAACTGCGTTCGTGAAAGCATCTTCTGGCAATTTACGCAAGAACGTCATGAAATATCCGGGTTAGTCCACCCGGTCGATTCGGCAGGCGGCGTCGATCGTCACCGGCGGGAGATTGATCGACAGGTAGAGCTGCTTGGTCGACGCTTGCCCGCTCTTGATCGTCTTCCCGTCGGCCGGATCGATCCATCTCAGGCGGAACTTCCCCGGGCCGGTCCGCACGAACAGCGGGTCGGGACACTGATATGCCTTCTTGTGGTCGGAGAAGTGATGGACGTACAGGGCGGTGACCTTCCCGTTGGATAGCGCGTAGGTGCGGATGTCGTTGTGCTCGGTGTAGCCGCTGGCGACCGGGCGCATGTCGATGGGCATGTCGCGCGTGAACTTATTCAGCACGCGGAAGTACTGCCGGCTTTCCGGCCCGAGGTAGGCGTTGGCGTTGCCGCGGTAGGGTCGCCGGCCGACGGTCTTCCGGCCGGACATGCCCCAGAACAAAATACTCGATTCGTTTATGAACGCCGTCCACACCGCGATCCGCCACTTGACCGGATCGTAGTTGCTCCGCCAACCCTGGTTGCCGAACTCGGTGTTGAGGACACACTTGCCGTAGGCCTTGAGCCTGCCGATCTCGTTGGCCACGTATACGTCCACGCCCCTGGGCGGCATCCCCATGTACTCGTGCCAGGTGACGATCTCGCACCAGAGCTGGTCCGGACGCGCGTAATTCGTGGTGATCGCATGATCATACGGGTCGGCGTCGCGGACCACCTTGGCCAAATGCGCCAGGTAGTCATTGGGGGCGTGGGAGTCTTCGTTGAACAGCTCCCAGACGTCCACCCAGCAGGCGTATCGGGCGACCACGTACCGGAGGTACTTCTCCTGGAGGGGCAGGTTCTTGGCGCTGAGTGACTTGTACTCCTTCAAATCCCGCCCCAAGCCGAAGGCGGTGGGACTGTTGCCCCACAGGCTCATGTCTTGGAAGAGGATCATGATGTGCGAGAAGCCGTGGGCCTTCTGGAGCCGAAACAGGTCGTCCATCTCCGCCGCCAGCTTCGTGTCGTATCGGTCCGGCGGGCCGCCCTCGGGGATCAGCGCCAGCGCGCAGCCGGCCCGCGTGCCGGCGCCGAGTTGCCAACGGAGCAGATTGCTCGCTCCCTGGAAGGCCTTGGCCCACTCCTCGGCTGGGACGGTTCGCCAGTTCCGGCCCGGCCCGCCCGGACCGTCAAAGCCGACCCGGAAGTACCCGCAGGTCTGCACCCCGATCGGATAGAACGGCGTGCCGTCTTCATGCTCCAGCCGGTAGGGATTGCGCTTGGAGACGCGGAGGAACCCGCGGCCGGATGTGCCTTTGCAGACAAAGCCGCCCGTCTGTTTGGCGGGGCCTCCGGGCTTGAGCGTCGCGGCGTAGGACCAGCGCCCCTGCTCGCCCGGCACGAATCGCACCCGCCACTCATTGCCGCCGTCGTAGAACCCTTCGACCCGGTGCGTTTTGCCCGAGGGCGAGGTGAACACCGCGGCCGCCTGGGCGTCCCAGAAGGGGTTATCGAATTCACGCTCGGACCGCAGCGTGACCTCAAAGATGCCGTATTTCGGAACGGCCTGTGCGTTGTCGGCACTCGAGTTGCGTTCGCGCGCACTCATCTGTCCCTGACCTCTCTCGGCCGTGACCGTTAACGCCGCCGCTACCAGAATCCATCTTGCCAAAAATGCCATTGCGCTCCCGCCTTCTGTAAAACCAAGTACCCAGCCGCTCGTCGCCCGGCGGCGAGAGAGCATACACGGCCGGCGGACTCGCCGCGCGGAATAATTACCCATTCCGACATTGACCGGGGACGCAGCGGCCGATATACTACCAATAGAGGAGTAGCATGATCCGTCGGCGCGAAAGCTTGAGCCTCCTACGACTGCTGGGGCTGTTGCTGCGCTGACGGATCGCGGGAAACTCCCGAAACTTTCAAGCCCCGCGATCCGAGACAGGTTTGCGGGGCTTTTTTTGCCGCGAGAAACGGCAGTAGGTGCCGAAAAGTAAACAGTGGTCACGAAGGGAGCCAGCAATGTCCCAGCCAAGAAAGATACTGATCTTTGACACGACGCTCCGCGACGGGGAGCAGTCTCCCGGCTGCACCATGGACCTCAAGGAGAAGCTGGAGGTGGCGCGGATGCTGGAGGCCCTGCGTGTGGACATCATCGAGGCGGGCTTCCCCATCGCCTCGCCGGGCGACTTCGAGGCCGTCCAGGCGATTGCCGAATCGGTCCGCGACTGCACGGTTGCGGGCCTGGCCAGAGCGATGGAGAAAGACATTGACCGCGCCGGCCAGGCCGTGGCAACGGCCACTCGCAAGCGGATTCACCTTTTCTGCGCTACCAGCGAGATACACCGGAAGCACAAGCTCAAGCGGGCCAAGGAGGAGATCGTCAGGATGAGCGTGGCCGGCGTCCGCCAGGCCACCGGCTACACTGATGACGTCGAGTTCTCGCCCGAAGACGCCGCCCGCACGGAGCCGGAGTTCCTGGCCGAGGTGGTCAGCGCCGTCATCGAGGCCGGCGCCACCACCGTCAACATTCCCGACACCGTTGGCTACGCCATGCCCGCCCAGTTCGCCGAGCTGATCCGCTACCTCCGCCAGCACGTGCCGAACATCGAGCAGGCGGTCATCAGCGTGCACTGTCACAACGACCTCGGCCTGGCGGTGGCCAACTCGCTGGCCGCCGTCGCCGTCGGAGCCGGGCAGGTCGAGTGCACCATCAACGGCATCGGCGAGCGCGCCGGCAACGCGGCCATGGAAGAAATCGTCATGGCATTGAGAACCCGCCGCGACTTCTTCGCAGCCGACACCGGCGTCGACGCGCGCAGGATTTACGCGGCCTCGCGGCTGGTCTCGACGATCACCGGCCTGCACGTGCAGCGCAACAAGGCCATCGTCGGCGAGAACGCCTTCGCCCACGAGGCGGGCATCCACCAGCACGGCATGCTCAGCGACCGCCACACCTACGAGATCATGCGGCCGGAGGACATCGGGGTCGCCGCCAGCCGACTGGTGCTGGGCAAGCACTCGGGGCGGCACGCCTTCAAGGAGCGGGTCGAAGCCCTCGGCCACACCTTGACCGACGAGGAACTCAACGCCATCTTTGGGAGGTTCAAGGCCCTGGCCGACAAGAAGAAGGACATATTCGACGCCGACATCGAGGCGCTGGTCGGCCAGGAGATCGGCTCGCCGGCGGAGGTCTGGAAGCTGGAAGGTCTGCAAACCACGGCCGGCACCAACGCGATTCCCACGGCCACCGTTACCCTGACCAAGGAAGAAGAAAGACACACCGATGCCGCCACCGGCGACGGCCCGGTGGATGCCATCTACGAGGCCATCGGGCGGATCACCGGAACCAAGCTGGTCCTGAGAGACTACTCGCTGCGGGCACTAACCTCCGGCAAGGACGCCCAGGGCGAGGTGACCATCGAGGTCGAGCATAACGGGCGGAAGTTCCGCGCCCGCGGGGTGAGCACCGACATCGTCGAAGCCTCGGGCAAGGCGTACCTGGCGGCGGTCAACCGCGTCCTGACGGCCATGAACGGCGGCAAGGATCAGCCCGCCGCGCCGTAGGCGGGCCGTCGCGAACCATGCCTATGCCGCTCAGCGGATTCGCGCCTCCGGCCCGCTGCGATCACAGCACCCGCCCATCGCGACGGACCCTGCGCAGGATTGCCAGGCCGCCAATACCAAGCAGAATGAACGCGCCCGGCTCGGGAAGGGTGCACGACGGATACGCCCCCGTCAGATATCCGTAGGTGTCGGGTATCAAGCCCGCCTTGGCCACGAGGGCATTCTCGTACGTGCCGTACTCCGGGACAGCGTTGGTATAGAACCAGAAGGTGCCCACTCCTTCCGAGGCGGGCTCATCATCGGTAGGGAAGAACGGATCCTCGTACTTGACCACCGGCAGGTTCAGCGGCGGGTCCAAGCTGGGGTCGCCGTTGCGTTCGAAATAGCCGGTCCAGCCCAGGGCTTCAGGGTCCTCCGGGAACTTCTCGCTGCTGCTGAGAGCGGCCGGCGCGTCAAACTCGATCAGGTGATCATCCCCCGCACATTCCAGCTTCAGGATCAGATCGGGGTGACTCAGCCCGGACCCCTGGCCGAACAGGTGCCACTCGATCTCGATCTCATACAGGTACCAGCCCTGATGCGGTCCCGGATCGGTAATCAAAGTGGCCGTGCTTGTCCCGGAAATGGTCGAAATCTCCCCACCCAGTGCGACGCCCGAGCAGATCAGAAGCGCAGTGAATGCAACGATGCGGGCAGTATTCACGAAGTTCTCCTCCTTTGTCCGAGAGACTGACACGTCTCTGAAGCTTCGAGCACGAACAGATTACACCATTCTACCACTTCCTCCCAAGATGTCAACATATTTTTCTGGCAAAACATGGCCTAAGATCCTTTTGGAACTGGCCTTCGGCTTGGATACAGTCTGGCTTGGGGCCACTGGCGAGGCCACGAAGGCGTCTCAGAACGCCGGTTTTCCGGTCCGCCTGAAGCGCTGCATGACCCCCAGTGACTCGGCCGCGTAGCGGCGGGCACGGGCCGGGTCGTTCCGGCGGGCGCTCATGGAGATGACGATGTATTTCTGATGCTCGTACAGCAGGTAGAACATCCTCCGGACGGCCGCGTCGCCGCCCGAACGATCCACCGCCCGGCCGTAGCCTTCCCAGAAGGCCGGACCCGTCACCCCGCAGTAGTCGGCAATGGCCAGGTCCCACTCGACGTCGCCCCAGCAGGCCCGGTCGAAGTCGAGAACGCCGGTAACCTCGCCGTCGTCGGCCACCAGAAGGTTGGTCACCCAGATGTCGCCGTGCAGCAGCCGCGACGCCGTGCAGTGCTCGAACAGCCCAAGATGATCGGCCAGCAGGCCTCGGGCGGCATCGGCCGTGGCTTCGTCGTAGACGCCGCAGCCGACGACGTCGTCCAGCTCCTTGCGGTACATCACGCTGAAGGCTTCCGGCCACGTGGGCTGCGGCTCCATGCAGCGGTGCTCGCCCAGGTAACCGAAGCGATTTCCGGGCTCGGTGATGGCGTGAACCTGGGCGATGGCGCCGCCCCACTCGCGCAGGGCCCGCGCCCGGGCGGCCGCCGACAGGTGCGCCTGGCTGAGCGGCGTGCCGGCCAGCCGCGGCATGATCAAGTAGTCCCGGTGGATGCGCTCGCGCGAGAAGTCGTGGGCGAGGATCGGTGGAACAGGCACGGAAGTCTCTTTCAGCAAGCGGGCGTGGATGGCCGGCTCCTGGCGCATCATCCGCCGCTCATAGAAAAGCTGAAGCAGCTCGTCCGGCGGGGCCACGCGGAGAACGTACCGCCCGTCGGGCGAGCCCACGTCAAAGGTCTCAGAGAACTTGCCCGCCCCAAAAGGCCGAACCGACCAGTCGCCGTCGCCAAGCCCGGCCACAACCAGCTCTCGCGCGGTAGCTGCCGACAGTTGCATCCGCACAAGCCTACTGAAGGCGCCGCGACATGCAAGCTGCGATGCCCGCTTCCCCCGCCGCCGCGCAGAAAAGCCGGCCTCGAAGGCCCCCGCCGCGGAGATTGCCGCACCCCATGGTCGCTGGATCAACTCCGGCAGAACGGCACCGCCTGAGGAAGTCCGCGGTCACGTTCCAGCGTGCCCGGCACGGTTGGCGGCCCTGATGGCCAGGCGCTTGGCCGCTAGGTCAACGGCCAGCCGGATCGCCGCCTTCATCGGCTCGGGATCGGCGCGGTTCTTGCCGGCGATGTCGAAGGCGGTGCCGTGTGCCGGGCTGGTGCGAATGAGCGGAATCCCCAGAGTCAGGTTCACCGCCTCGCGCCAGGCCAGCAGCTTGATGGGGATCAGCCCCTGGTCGTGATACATGGCGACGACGCAGTCGAACTCTCCGGCCACGGCCCGGCGGAAGAGCGTATCGGCCGGATACGGGCCGGAAACGTTGGCGCCGGCTTCGGCAGCCATCAGCGCCGCCGGCTCAATGATCCGCTTTTCCTCGTCGCCGATGGTGCCGCCCTCGCCGGCGTGCGGGTTGAGCCCGCAGAGGGCGATCCGCGGATCGGCGATGCCGAATAGGTCCCGCAGGGCCCGATCGGCCAGATCGATGGGGTTGAACACGCAACCGATGCTAAGGCGGTCGCAGACCGCAAAGAGCGACTCGTGGATGGTGGCCAAGACGACCTTCAGTTGCGGAGCGACGAACATCATGGCATAGTTTCTGGACTGCGTCCGCTTGGCCAGCATCTCGGTGTGACCGGGGAATTTGTAACCGGCCAGCCGCCAGGCCTGTTTGGAGATGGGGGCAGTAACCAGCGCGTCGATCATGCCGGCCTGTGCGGCCGCGACGGCACCTTCCAGAAAGGCCGCGCTGGCCCGCCCGCCATAGTGTGTGGGCTCGTGCTGGCCGGCCGCCGGGCTGGGCAGTTCGTCATAGTCCAACACGATCACGTCGTAGGGATAGCGCCGGACCTTCTCGTGATGATCGCGATACCAGGGAAAGTCCCCCTCCAGCAGATCGGCTATGTACGAGAACAGCTCACTGAAGCCAAAGACCACAAACCGGGCCCGGGCCCGCAGCGACGCGTCGGCCATTGCCTTCACCACAATCTCCGGGCCGATCCCGCAAGGATCGCCCATGGTGATTCCGATGGTCGGATGCTTTTCGTTCATGGCTTTCGGCCAAAGCGTTAACCGCAACGCTCAATGCCCGGACGCGTCTCATTTGGTGGCGAAACCTTCTTGTCTTTCCGAACTCTCGATCAGCGCCGCCATGGGATCTCCCGGGCGTCGCTCCGCCCTCTCTGGCCCGTGGCGGCCTCTCAGGCAAAGCCCGCCTTCCGGAGCTTCTCCACAGTCAGCCCAGTTTCGCCCGCCAGCGCCAGAAGATGCCGCCGAACGTACTTTCCAATAACATCTAATTCTACATTGGCGCGGTCGAAATTGCGAAGTCTTCCCAGCGTGGTGCGTTGGACCGTCGCGGGAATAAGCGCCACGGAGAATCGCCCGTCGGCCACGTCCACCAGCGTCAGACTCACCCCCGCCAGGGCGACGGATCCCTTGGCAACCATCTGGTCGGTCAGCTCCCGCGGCGCGGTCAGCTCCAACAGGTGGCCTTGGGGCCCGCGCTGGATGTTCGCGACCCGGGCCACGCCGTCGACATGCCCTTGAACGATGTGCCCATCCAGGGGCGCCCCTGCCGGCACCGGGGTTTCCAGGTTCACCAACGCCCCGGGGCGAAGATCGCCCAGCGTCGTGCGGGACAGCGTCTCCGGCACGGCGTCGAGGTCGACCTGGACGGCGGCCATGGACACCACGGTCAGGCAGACCCCGTCCACGGCGATGCTGGCGCCCGGGGCAAGCCGTTCGGCCAACGGACCCACGTCGATCCGAACTCGCCCGCCCTCGGCGGCCGAAACCATGTCCACAACGGCTCCCAGATGTTGTATGATTCCCGTAAACACGAGCATCATGCTAGGTCGCGGCCGCCCCGCTGGCAAGATGCCGGCGGGAAGTTGGCAGGCGGAAAACTGGCCTGGATCGTGACTCTGGTGGGGATCTGGGAGGTCGGTTACCAGGTAGCCCGAGTCACGTCCAGGCCATTTGTTGGCACGATCAGGACTCCGGGCCTCCTTGTATCGTGGAATGTCGTCTACGACTTGGCCAGGCTCAGGCCTCTCCGGGCGAATCGATGATGACGTTCACCGGGCCGATCGCCTGGTTTCGAATGGCCATCTTCGCTCCGAAGACGCCGGTTTCCACCATCACCCCCCGTCGGCGAAGCCCGGCGACGAACGCCTCGTGTATCGGCTGGGCCTGCTCTATCCCGGCCGCCGCAACGAAGGCTGGCCGACGCCCTTTGCGGGCATCGGCCAGCAGTGTAAAACTCGACACGGCCAGGACGCCCCCCCGCGCGTCCTGGACGGATAAGTTCAACTTTCCCTTCTCATCGTCGAAAATACGCAGATTGGCGATTTTCTCGGCCAGCCAGTCGGCGTCCTTGTTCGTGTCATTCACACTCACGCCCACGTATACCAGCAGCCCTCGTTCGATCCCACCGACGATCCGATCGTCGACCACAACCTCGGCCCAGGCGACTCTCTGCACCAGCGCTCGCATGGTCGGCCCTTTCAGTTGGCGTACTTGGCCGCTATTTTCCGGGCCGACGCCGCCACGCGCCTCACCAGCGCCTTCGGCGCCAGAACATCCACCTGGTCGCCGTAGCCAAGGACCCACCAGACGATCTCGCCCAGACCGTCCACCCGGGCGAGAAAGTCGATCGAGCCGTCGTCCCTCCACGCCACGCGTTGAGAGTCATGCCAACAGACCTCCGCCACGTTGCCGGCGACCTTTGACGAAAAGCGCAAATGCACGTCGTAGAGCTTTCCTTCCGGGATCATGCACCAGGCCTGCCCGAATTCCGGCGTCGCGGTCTGGTCCGGGGACGGCTCGAAGGTTTCGTCCGTAACCGAGAGCCTGCGGATTCGGCCCAGCTTGAACGTCCGCCGCTGGCGATGCATCCGGGAATAGGCAATCAGGTACCACGCCCGGCCCACGAACAAGAGTCGAAGGGGTTCGACCTTCAACGTAATCTGCTTGCGCTCGTAGAAGCTGATGTAGACGATGCGGCAGAGCCGGTGCTCGGCAACGGCCCTGACCAGGCGGTCAAACAAATCGTCCAATCCCTGATGCCGGGCGGAAGCGGCCGGCATGATTGCCACGCTGTCCATGACCGTGCCCAGGTATTCCCGCACGGATTGCGGCACCACGCTCTCAACCTTCAGTGCCGCCCGACCGCTGGCCGCGGCCAACGGAAGCATGGAAGAGCCGCGCGTCCGCCTGGCCGAAACGAGCAAGGCCAGTGCCTCCAACAGCGTCAGGTTCACCGGCGGGAGGAAGAAGTGCTGGTTGATCCGGTACGTCTTCCGCAGGCGGTCGTAATAGTAGGGTATGTGTGCCATCTCCAGCATGTTCAGGTCGCGAAAAACGGTGCGACGGCTGACCTGCAACTCCTGGGCCAACTGCGCCACCGTAAAACTACGTCCGCTCTGTAGCATCGTGACCAACCGCAGCACCCTATAAATCCTGCTTATGCTCATGCCAACAGCTCCTTTATCGGGGGTGAGCGTGACAGGTGTATGTCACCATGCAGCGCTTTTTCAGAAAAACTTTGCCCCAAGCCGGGCTCACGCGGCCTTGGTTCAACCGCGATGTGAACTGCCGGAAGCATGCTGGCCGCCTGCTAAGCCTACAGCGAACCCCCAGCGGCAACAAGCCGTCCGAGGCGGCGACCGCGCGGACTGCCAGCGTAGGCCGCCACGTCGACACGACCGAGCCGTCGGTCGCCCCGCTATTGCCGGCCGTTGGCAAGCCGTATAATCACGGGGCCTGCCTGTGTTGCGGCGACTGATGGCCGCTGAGGCGAAGTGAACCCGCGCCGCCGCGGATAAGGCCGAACGATGCTCGTCGGTTTGCGTACGCTCATATAGCGGATGCAAACCTTGGAGAGCGCATGCGCCTGCTGGTGACAGCCGATCTGCATTACGATACCCCCCGGAGCCGCGAGCCGGTCCGAGCGCTGGCCGAGGAGGCCTGCCGCGGCGGCGGGGACGTGCTGGTGCTCGTGGGCGACACGGCCGGCGTTGCCCACCAGCCGCTGCGGGAATGCCTGGCCCTGTTTGGCGAGTTCCCCGGCAGGAGATTCCTCGTTCCCGGCAACCACTGCCTCTGGTGCCTGCCCGAAGAGGATTCGATCCAGCGATATGAGGAGATCCTCCCCGCCATCGCGGCCGAGGCCGGCTTTTCCTTGCTGGACCACGAACCGACCGTGATCGAAGCAACGGGCTTGGTGGGTTCGGTCGGCTGGTACGACTACTCATATCGTGAACGGCGATTGAAGATCCCTCTGGAATTCTACAAGGCGAAGGTCTCGCCGGGAGCGGCCGGGAAGTTCCCCGAGCACCGCCACTTGCTGGAGACCTACCGCGGGAAACTGGCCGACTGGCACATGAACATGAACGCGCGCTGGATGGACGGCGTTCGCGTGCGGATGAACATGACTGACGAGGAATTCCTGGATTACCTGGTGGCCAAGCTCCGCGACCAGTTGGATCGTTTCCAGGCCGACGCCGGGGTCCGGCGGGTCGTGGCGTTCATACATCACCTGCCGTTCCGCCGGCTCGTGCCGACCGGCCGGCCGGCGGTAGTGGCCTTCGCCGCCGCCTACATGGGCTCCGACAAGATCGGGCGGATCCTGGCGGACTGCCCGAAACTCACGCACGTGTTCTGCGGTCATTCCCATTGGCGAGACGCGGTCCAAATCGGGAAAATCAAGGTGATCAACGTGGGCAGCACGTATACACAAAAGCACCTGGAGGTGTTGGACTTGTAGGCGTCTGAACGACGAGTGAGGCGATCATGAAAGCTCGAGCAATAACTTTGCCGGGGGTCCTGGCGATAGTGCTCCTTTCCCATTCGGCCATCGACGCGACGGCCGCGCCGCCGCCCGCCGAGCGAGCGGGAATCGGTCCGGCGGGGCCGGCCCGGGCGGCGGAGTCGAATCCGCTGCGGATCACGCCGGTTGTCAAGGCGTATCGGAAGTCCCGCCCGGCCGTGGTCAACATCTCCACGGAGCGGCTCATCCAGACGCGATGGGGGCTG
>Ga0315541_1001643_pt1 | contig 20112 bp, 19 predicted proteins | sample SalMarSW160190MG_FD_203095 | JGI IMG/M metagenome (GOLD analysis project Ga0315541, IMG submission 203095) | Salt marsh sediment microbial communities from the Plum Island Ecosystem LTER, Massachusetts, United States - Salt Marsh Sediment SW1601-190 ...
TCGGTTTTGACATCACCCCGAGCTTTGGCCGGACCGACGTCTACGAGAAGGATAAAAACCTTGTCTTTGAGACTGAGCTTCCGGGCATGAAGAAAGAGGAGATCGAGATCAAGGTGGAGGATGACAGACTCATCGTCTCCGGGGAGACGAAGCGGAGACAGGAGATCAAAGAGGAGAACTACTTCCGCATCGGTCGCCGGTACGGTAGATTCCAGCGCTGTTTCCCTCTGCCGGGTGCGATGGTCGAGAAAAACGCGATCAAGGCGCACTTTAAGAACGGGATCCTCAAGGTGACGGTTCCGATGAAGGAGTCGCTCAAGGATAAAGAGCAGCCGATCGAAGTTAAGGTCGAGTAAGTGAGGCTTTCCCTGTGGCCCCGGCCCAAAACGCCGGGGCCTTTCTTTTTGTTGATCAGCCAGTAGATGGAACCAGCTTGGTTCGTCTTCGATCTAGGAAACGTGGCCTGAGACCGATTATACGTTCCCCTCATCTTTTGCTGAGCACTCCGCTTCTTTCTTCCTCCATTTATTGCTATAATTGTCCGCGGCGCAAGGGGGCAACATGGCAATCTCAGCGATACGTGTTTATTCATTCACCATTAAGCTCCCTTCTCCTTTTACGACTTCGCTAGGAACGACGAGCGAAAAAGAAGAAATCATCCTTCAAGTCAAGGATGAAGGAGGGGCTGTTGGATGGGGAGAGGCCTCTCCCAGTACCACAATCCTTTCCTGTACTCCGCGATCTATCACTGCTGGGCTAGATTTGCTCATCCCGGCTCTAATTGGGGAGGACCCGCGTCGGGTCGAGTGGCTTACTCATCAGATGGATCGGCTTCTTCGGGGCAATGAACCAGCGAAAGCTGCCATTGACATTGCACTTCACGACCTCATTGGGAACCTGTGGGGCGAACCGGTATGGAGGTTATTAGGCGGCTATGAGATAGAGAAGGTCGATACCGACTACACCATTTCAATGGCCCCCTTAGAGGAGATGGTCGAGGAGGCGAGGGAGCGGGTCCAGGAAGGCTTCAATACGTTGAAGGTTAAAGTCGGTACCGACCCGGTTAGGGATGTGAAAGTGGTGCGAAGTATAAGAGAGGCCGTGGGAGAGGAGGTGGGGCTCCGCATTGATGCTAATCAAGGCTGGTCGCGCCAGCAAGCAATATGGGCCCTGAGCCGTATGGCTGATTTAGACATCCAGTTCGTTGAGCAGCCGGTTAAGGCTGAGGACATTACTGGTCTGCGAATTGTACGCCAAGCGGTGCCGATCCCGGTCATGGCCGATGAGTCAGTCTTTACCCCAGAGGATGCTCTCCGAGTGATTCGTGAGGATGCGGTGGACTACATAAATATCAAGCTCATGAAAAGCGGTGGGTTGTTCAAGGCCTGTCAGATTGCTGATATCGCTAAGGCTGCTGGAGTAAAATGCATGATCGGCGGAATGGTGGAGACCAACCTCTCAGCCACAGCAGCGGTTCACTTTGCCATGGCCAAAAAGAATGTAGCCTTCAGAGACCTGGACATGGGTCTGCTCGCTGAGGAGAGGCTCGTCACTAGCGGAGGAACGACGGTGAGAGAAGGTTTTCACTATCCAAGCGCTGGAAGCGGCCTTGGTATTCAGGAGGTTGACCTGGGGAGGCTCGGTGAGCCTCTCCAAGTGTACACCAAACCAAGAGAAGGGAGGTGGGAGAGGAGTCAATCTGCGGTGTAGAGAAGGGAACAAAGGCATCTATATCAAGGAGGGAAGTACAATGCTAAGAAAAGTGATTTTGTGCGGCGTTGTGTTTGGCCTGCTGGCATTGCCAGCGTTGGGGCAGGCGATCCCCAAGGATACGCTTGTGATTGGGGCGGACTTAGGGATCATCGTCGATCTGGATCCCGCACGTGTCTACGAAACTACAACCAACCTAGTGATCGAACAGTTCTACGACAACTTGGTGGATTTTGAGGGCACCTTTGAGGTCATCAAGCCCGCCCTGGCGGAGAGGTGGGAGGCGTTGGAGGATGGATTAACCTGGAGATTCTACCTGCGCAGAGGGGTCAAGTTCCACAGCGGAAACGAGGTGAACGCGGATGCGGTCGTTTTCTCGTTCACCCGTGCGCTGACGCTTGACTTTGCCCCGATCTGGATGCTGGACCAGTACGTACCGACAGCGGATAACGTGAAGAAGGTGGACGACTATACGGTAGACGTGACCTTCTCAGCGATGCTCTCAGAAGGGTTGATGGCGGCGATCATGGGCGTCCAGGGGATCTGCGCTGTGATCGATCCTGCGGTAGTGGAGGAGCACAAGACGGAGGATGATCCCTGGGCATACAAGTGGCTGCAGTTCCACGACGCTGGCTCGGGTCCCTACAAGCTCATCGAATGGCTACCGAACGATCGTGTGATTCTGGAGGGGTTCGACGAGTACTGGGATGGAGCGCCAAAGACGAAGAACCTCATCTTCCTCGGCATTCCGGAGCGGGCGCAGCAGCGGCTCGCACTAGAAAACGGAACGATCGACCTTGCTTGGGACCTGCTTCCCGAAGCGATCGATGAATTCAGAACGATAGAAGGGTTTACCGTGGTTGAGGTACCGAGCTGGGGCATCACATACGTGGCCATGAACTGCGGCATGGAGCCGTTCGATGATCCGCTCGTGCGTCAGGCGATCAAGTACGCGATTGACTACCACGCGATCATCGAGGGCATCATGAAGGGTGCGGCCGTTGTTGGTCAGACCTTCATCCCCACCGGTATCCCGGGACACCTCGAGGCGACGCCGTATCACAAGGACATCGAAAAGGCGAAGGATCTCCTCGCCCAGGCTGGCTATCCGGATGGATTCAGCACGCAGATCATGTGCCAGCCGACCTCACCGCGGCGGGACATTGCTGTGCAGGTGCAGCAGGATCTGGTCGAGGTTGGGATTGAGGCGGAGATCACGCAGCTCATCTCGGCCCAGCTGTACACCCTCTACCGCGCTCAGAGTCACTTCATAATCGTGGCCGGTTGGGGAGTGGACTATGCTCACGGCGATTCGCTGGCGAAGCCGTTCGCTCACTGCTGTTCTACCGGGGCAGACGCGCCGGTGCGCCAGCTTGCGTGGCGGAACATGTATTCCAACTGTGAGTTGACAGCGCTGGTCGATGCTTCCGAGACCGAGCTTGATGAGGCAAAGAGGCTCGAGATGTACGAGGAGATACAGCAGGTGATCCTCGACGACGGCCCGTTTGCGATCACCCACTACCCGTTGAACCAGTACGCGGTTCCCAACTACCTAAAAGGGTTTGTCGCGATGTACAGTGACTCCTACACCGAATTCTGCGGAGTGTACAAGGAATAGGTGAAGAAGGATCAACTAAAGAGTGGCTACCTTGCCGCAAACTGGTGGGGTAGCCACTTCTCTCTTCGGAAAGACAGGGGTATTGTGTGATCGCGTATATCGTCCGCCGCCTTTTTTGGATGGTGTTTGTCATCTTCGGGGTGATGACGCTAACCTTCTTCATCGCCCGCGTGATTCCCGCCGATCCGGTGGCGGCGGTGCTTCCGAGCAACGCGCCCGATGAGGCGATCGAGAAAGAGCGGGCGCGCATGGGCCTGGACAAGCCGATCTGGGTGCAGTACGGTCGCTATATCAACGGCATTCTCCACGGTGATCTTGGTGTCTCGATCCGCACCCGCCAACCGGTGATGGAGGACCTGATCCGTTACTTTCCTGCCACAGCGGAACTAGCGCTGGCATCTTTGCTGATAGGAATAGTGATCGGATTGTCGCTGGGTGTTGTCTCGGCGGTGAAGCGCGGCCGGATTCCCGACCACGCCGGACGGATGTTTGCCATCTGGGGACTCTCCATGCCTGCCTTTTTCACCGGATTGATGCTTGTTATCCTATTCAGCCACATCTTGAGATGGTTCCCCCTGTTGGGGCAGATGCCTGCCTATCTGAGACGCCCGCCGCATGTAACCGGGTTCTTAATCTTGGACACTATGATTGCCGGGAACTGGTCGTTGGTCGTTACCGAACTGCGGCACCTGGTGCTGCCCGCCTTTACTCTTGGCTGGCTATCCACTGCCTCGATTGTGCGCATCACGCGTTCCAGCATGTTGGAGGTACTTCCTGAGGAGTACATCAAGACAGCCCGCATGAAGGGCCTGCGGGAATCTAGGGTCGTACTGAAGCACGCCCTGAAAAACGCGCTGCTGCCAACGATTACGGTCATCGGGCTTCGGGTGGCGAGTCTGTTGGAGGGAGCCGTGTTGACCGAGACGGTGTTCTCCTGGCCCGGTCTTGGTCGCTATGTGGTGTCATCGTTCCTATCGATTGATTTCCCGGCGGTCGTTGGGGTGACGGTCTTTATCGCGTTTCTCTATTCGTTCTGCAACCTGATCGTAGACCTGTTATACGGCTATTTGAACCCCAAGATTCGCTATACGTGAGGGTAAGGAGACGAAACGATGCTTGGTAGCATTCGCTGGAGGGATTTCTCGCGCCATATCTTGAAGAACCGACTGTCGCTCACTGGCCTTGTTCTCATCTTTGCGTTACTGGTATTTGCGGTCATCGGTCCTTATGTCGCCCCCTATGATCCGTACACGACGGACCCGATCAATAAGTTGGAAGATCCAAGCAAGGCTCACATTTTCGGAACGGACAACCTGGGCCGTGATATCCTCACACGGGTTCTCTACGGGGCGCGGATCTCTGTGACGATAGCCGTAATCGTCCTGGTGGTCTCTGGAACCATTGGGACACTCATCGGGATCATCGCAGGGTACTTCGGTGGTGGGATCGACAATATCTTGATGCGGATCACGGATGTCTTCTTGGCCTTTCCCCGGCTGATCTTGGCGATGGCGGTGGCGGCTGCGTTGGGGCGGAGTTTAAACAACGTCGTTTTGGCCGTGGCGTTTACGACATGGACGATCTTTGCTCGTCTTGCCCGCGGCCAGGCGCTGGCTGTGAAGGAGGAAGACTATGTAGAGGCGGCGCGAGCGAGTGGCGCTTCTAGTTGGCGAATCCTTTTTGTACATGTGCTTCCTCTCTGCATCAGTCCGGTGATCATTCAAGGTACCATTGCGATGGGAGGGATCATTCTCATCGTAGCCGGCTTGGGATTTGTCGGGTTTGGCGCCCAGCCGCCGACCCCCGAATGGGGAGTGATGGTCTCTGACGGGCGCAACTACCTACCTACGGCATGGTGGGCGTGCGTCTTTCCAGGGCTGGCCATTATGTTTACCGTGTTGGGTTTTAATCTGCTCGGGGACGGAGTCAGGGACATCCTGGATCCTCGTATGAGGTAGTAATAAAAAGATGGAAAGTCCATTCGTCTACAAGGGTGGAGAACTCTTCTGTGAGAATGTCCCCCTAGTTGAGATTGCCCGGCAGTTTGGCACCCCTTGCTACATCTATAGCTACTCACGTATCGTGCAAAACTACCATGTCTTTGATGATGCGTTCTCTTCTGTGCCTCACCTTATCGCCTACGCTGTCAAGGCGAACAGCAACGGGGCCATACTCCGCACTCTGGCACGAGAAGGGAGTGGGGCCGACGTCGTCTCAGGCGGTGAGTTGGCGCGGGCGTTGGCGGCAGGGATACCCCCCAAGCGGGTCGTTTTCGCCGGGGTCGGCAAGCGCCAAGAGGAGCTGGCGCGAGCTGTGGAGTCGGGGATCCTCTTGGTTAACATTGAATCCCTGGAAGAGTTGGAATCGATTCACGTCATTGCCTCGGAGAGGAAAACGCGGGTTCGTATCTCTATTCGGGTCAACCCTGACGTAGAATTGAAGACTCATCCGTACATCTCAACCGGGCGATCAGAGGACAAGTTTGGACTGCCAGTTCCTCAAGCACTGACTGCCTATCGCCGTGCTAAGGCTTTCCCAGAGCTAGCGCTCGTCGGGATCCACATGCACATCGGCTCACAGATTACGCAGCTTTCGCCCTACCAAAAAGCTCTGGAAACCCTCTTATCCCTGGTGGAGGTTCTCGCTGAGGAAGGAATCTATCCGAAATTTCTGGACATAGGCGGAGGGCTCGGAATCTCATATGCCGAGCAGCCTGTCCCAAGCCCGGCTGATCTGGCTGCGGTTGTGTTGCCAATGATCAGGGACTACGGAGGGACGCTCCTCATCGAACCTGGGAGAGCGATCCTCGGCGATGCAGGTTTGTTGATAACGGAAGTCTTGTACCGAAAGCCCGGTCTCACCCAACCGTTTCTCATCGTCGACGCCGGAATGAATGACCTTATACGGCCGTGCCTTTATGGCGCTCAACACCGCGTTGTTCCTGTCGTAGACCCAGGGGGGAAGAAGGCAACGGTGGCTGTTGTAGGGCCGGTGTGTGAAAGCGCTGATGTCCTTACACACGAGTGCTCGTTGCCACAGCTAAAACCAGGGGAGTATCTAGCAATTAAAGATGTGGGTGCTTATGGATTTTCCATGGCCTCCAGGTACAACTCCCGTCCGTGTCCTGCCGAGGTCATGGTAAAGGGGGAAGAGGCCTTTTTAATCCGGGAACGTGAAGATCTAGGAGACCTTACCGCCAGGGAGCGGATCCCACCATTTCTCAGTTGAAGTGTGTCAATAAGAGCATCATCGACTTAAGGGCTAAACCGTCTACGAAGTCCGAACGGGTATCACAGGCCCTCTTTGGGGCGCAAGTTAAAGTACGCCAGCCGAAGGGCGAATGGTGCTTGATTGAAACACCAGATGATTATCAGGGTTTCGCTGAAACGAAGCACCTTTCGGCGTCTTTTCCGCCAATAGGGAGTGAGTGGAAGGTCAAGGAGTTGAGTGTATCCGTTCACTGCGTTGCTACCGATCAGGTTCTGACCCGCTTAGCCTTTGATACAAGATTCTTTGCCCAATCCGATGGAGACTATCTCATCTTCGCCCTGCCTACGGGTGAAGAAGGGTATGTGCCCCGAGAGGCGGCCATTGCCGCTGAGACCACGCAAGATATGGCTCTGCTTGAACAACTCGCACGAGCCTTTATGGGCACACCTTACCTCTGGGGGGGTGTATCCTCGTTTGGATTTGATTGCTCAGGTTTTGTCCAACGTTTGTTACATTTTTGCTTTAATGTGTGGCTTCCCCGCGACACGGCTGACCAGCGCCGAATAGGAAAACCGGTTGTGCTTGAGGAGCTAAAGCGGGGGGACCTCTGTTTCTTCCCCGGCCATGTGGCACTGTACCTAGGAGATGGAGTAATAATTCACTCCAATCGTTATCACAACGGGGTGTCTATCGACCAACTTGTGGAACCAAAAGATGCCTATGGCAAGGAACTTCTGCGAGACTTTCAGGGAGCACGGCGTGTAACCTTCGAGACGCTTCACGCATGAGCAACAAAGAGGCTCCGCGGGGAAAAAAGCCGAATACGCCGTTTTAGCATTTCCTTCACTAATCTATTCTTAAGGGAAGCCCTTTTGAGCTAGCCGCGATAAGCGTGGGTGATTGGCATCCGCCGACCGATGCCGAAGGCCTTGGGGGAGACCTTGATTCCTGGAGGAAGCTGCCGGCGCTTATATTCGCTTTGGTAATAGCGGGTAAGAACGTCTTTAACCGTCTCTTTGGGAAAGCCATGCGCGATCAGTTCCTCGCGCGAGGCGTTCCTCTCGATTAACTCAATAAGCAAGGCATCCAGAACCGAGTAGGGGGGAAGGTCGTCCTCGTCGCGTTGGCCCGGCCGCAGTTCAGCGGTGGGCGCCTTTTTTACCACTCTTTTGGGAATCCGATCCCCCATCGCCGCAGCGAGCTTGTAGACCTGTGTCTTATACAAATCAGCGATCGGGGCAAGCGCCCCCACTGTGTCTCCATACAGGGTGTTATATCCTACAGCGATCTCCGATTTGTTACCCGGGGCGAGGACCAAGGCGTTGCGTTCGTTAGCCAGCGCCATGAGGAGCACTCCCCGCGTCCTGGCTTGCAGGTTCTCCTCGGTCAACCCGGTTGGTGGATGTGGAAGGACGCTACGATATGCGGCATGAACCCCTTCGATGGGGATCTCTAGAAGCTCTATGGATAAGCGCCGAGCGACCTCAAGGGCATCCTCGCGGCTCTCCTGCGAGGTGATCTCACTAGGGAGGAAGACACAGGTGACAGCATCAGGACCAAGCGCTTCTACAGCGAGTGCAGCGACCAGAGCGGAGTCGACTCCCCCGGAGAGGCCGACAATTACATGCGAGAACCCGCTTTTGCGGACATAGTCGTGGATTCCAAGGAGGATCGCACGGTGGATAAGCGGGATTGTCTCCTCGCGCGGCGGAGGAACCGGAGCAAGCCCTTCTAGGTCGAGGACGAACAGGCCTTCCGTGAAGAAGGGAGCCTGGAAGAGAAGGTCACCCTCGGGACTTACGATGAAGCTACCCCCGTCGTATACAATGTCATCTTGCCCGCCGACGCAATTGACGTAGATGAAGGTAATCCCGTTTTCCTTCGCTCTTTTTATTGCTAGCCTTCGACGGATACCGGCTTTGCCTGCGAAGAAAGGCGACGCGGAGATGTTGATCACCCACTCTGCCCCCAGGCTCGCCTGGGTATCGGTTGGGCCGTCGTCCACCCAAAAATCCTCGCAGATGTTTATCCCCAGTCGCGTGCCGCGGAAGTCGAAGACCTGCGCTCCTGGGCCGGGGGTGAAATAACGTTTCTCGCTATACACATCGAACGAGGGAAGGAGAAGCTTGACCTCCTGCCCGAGGAGCTTTCCGTCTTCGATGAGAAACGCGGCATTGAACAGAGTAGTGGCCGCTCCATCCAGGAGGGACGAAGGATCGGAGAGGTTTGCGCCCTCTCGGTGGATCTTGGAGGAGACGCCACCGGCGATGACCCCGATCCCCTTTGAGGCGCGCACGATCTTTTGAAGCGCCTCCTCCATTCGCTCCAAAAAGCCGGCTCGCCACAAGAGATCGCATGGGAGATACCCACATAGAGAAAGCTCCGGGAAGACAACCAAGTCACAGCCTTTTCGGTGAGCCTCATCGAGGCGAGCCAGGATGACCGCAAGGTTTCGATCGAGGTGCCCCACATGTGGGTTGATCTGAGCAATGCCAAGGCGCATGGCTGGATTATAGGTCCCTATGGCTTTTGTTCCAACTCTACCGAGGGGGTAGCGTGGAGGAGAGGCTGCGTACGAAGTGATAAAGCCTATCCATTTCCTCATCTTTCAGGCGAGCGGTCCCCCGGGGCAAGGTCTTAATTGCCTCCTGCTCTAGCAAGATGAAGGGATCGCGCACGGTGCCCCCGTTTAACTCCGCCTCACCAGCCTCGATTAACTCCTGTGCCTTGCGCCGCGACACGCCGGCCTGCCTCTGCACCAACCGCAACAGCTTTATGACCTTTTCGTTCTCCCCTGTTGTCATATCGATAGGGATAACCTCACCTTCGGAAAAGATCAACCTAGGCCAAAGGGACGGTCCACTCTAAAAGTGGAGAAAGAAGCGTTCTGTTACCCATCCTGTGCCGGAGTAACTGTAGGTGAGCCCTTTGAAAGCGCAGCATTTTTTCTTTTAAGGCTCGGTTTATGCATAATGGGGTGGATTTTAAACTACTAGCAAGAGGTGAGATGGACTTTTTAATCGACGAGATCCCTTTAGGCGACCCGCGGTTGAAATCATTCGTTGCGGTGCCCTGGCGGCTACATCACGGCGACCCTAACTGGACCCCGCCGCTTCGTGCCGACCTTCTTGGGAACCGTCTCTTGCGGATTACTGGCCTTCTCACTCCGGCCCATCCCTATCACCGGGACGCTGAGGCGACACACTTCCTCGCGCGGGCGGGGAGAAGACTCCTTGGAAGGGTCTCTGCTGCGGTCAACCGCCGCTTTAATGAGCACTATCACGCGCAGATCGGGTTCTTCGGCTTCTTCGAGACAACCGATGACTTTGCTGTAGCGCGGGGGCTCCTCGATAGCGCGCGGGATTGGCTTAAAGAAAGGGGAATGGAGACAATGAGAGGACCAGGTGGCTATTCCACGGCAAGTCACGAGTCGCACCAAGGGATCCTTGTGGATGGCTTCGACACATCGCCGACAGTGGAACTGACTCATAATCCCCCCTACTACGGGCAGTTACTTGAGCGTTACGGTTTGGTCAAGGTCAAGGACTATCACGCTTACCTGATCGAGATCGACGGTATGCCGGATGAGCGGCTGGAGCGGATCGTTTCTCAGGTCCGTGCACGGCGACAAATCAAAACGCGGAGGATCGACCTCTCTCACGTACGGGAGGAGGTCGACCGGATTGTCACCATCTACAACGAGGCCTGGGAGAACAACTGGGGATTCCTGCCGCTGACCGATGCTGAAGCAGAGGCGATGGCTGCTAGTCTAAAGTTGGTTGCCGACCCCGGCCTGATGCGCTTTGCTTACGTTGACGGCGAACTTGCTGCCGTTCTCGGTGCGCTTCCTGATCCAAACGTCCCCTTCCGCCCTCGTTGGAATCGGTTGTTCGATACTGATTTTATGCGTGTTACCCGCCTGCTGTTGACCCGCCGCCATATTCCCCGCATCCGCCTGATGTTCTTCGGAGTCCGACCTGGGTTTCGCAATCAGGGAGTCGATGCCATTTTATTCCACGAGTGTTTGGCTTACGCCCGAGAACGCGGGTACCGCACGTGTGAACCATCGATGCTACTAGAGGATAATGACCTCATCCTAAGAGCCTCAGAAGCGATGGGAGGCCATCGCTACAAGACCTGGCGGATCTACGAGATGCCGCTTGGTAGCTGAGAGATTAAACGATTGAATGATCGGAGGATTGAAAGATTCGGAGGGTAAATCGCTAAATCACTCAATCATTCACTCGCTCAATCCCTTTCTCTTCCAAACTTCACCGGTCGGAAGAAGGATCTGTTCCCCCCTGAGGTAGGAGAGGAAGCGTTGGAACCCAGTGTGGATCGTTGGATGCGACAGGGGCAGTCCGTCAGGTTCTTCGTAGTAAGTGAGAATGTGGAGGATCTTCTCGGCGCGGTCGTAGCGGCCGTCAAATCGGCCGATGAATCGATCACGGTAGAGGATAGGTAAAACATAGTAGCCAAAGCGACGCTTCGCTGTCGGTTTATATACCTCCCAGACGTACTCGAAATTCCACAGCTGACGGAAAGCACTGCGTGCCCACAATAAGGGGTCGAGTGGGGCGATGAAACGGGCGTCGTGATCGAACACTGCTTTCTCGGCTAGTGAAAGGTTCTCCTCAGCCTGTGGAAGAACGTAGAACGGTGTCTTGATCCCGTCCACCTGTACTACCGTGAGCTCCTCCTCGTCAACGAGCCGTTCGGGGAGTTTGTCGGCACGTGCGCTGCGCAAAAACGCCCATGCCTCAGCATCTCCCCGCGCTGGAAGGAGACCAACCGTGCATACGCGTTTTTTTAAAAGGTATCTCCAAAACGAGTCGAGCGAAGGGGGATCGCTTTCGTAGAACTGGGAGGGGATCACTCGTTCGCTAAGGTCGAAGTAGCGGCGGTAGTTGCGGCGGTGGGAAACGCTTACCCTCCCCCGATTCCACAGAACCTCGAGGGCAGCGTTCGCTGCTTTGGTTGACTTCCAGCCCCGGTAGTCGCCCTGTGCTATATCGAGATCCCGCAACTCACGACTCGAAAGCGGGCCGTGCTCGGCAACGGCACGATAGACTGCCTCTGTCGCTCCTGGGTGCTCCTGGTTCAGCCGGGTCTCTCGCCTGGCCTCCCATGGTTCCCCACCGGCTGTCATGAGTGCCCGAAACTGTGGAAACTCCTCAATCGGGATCACGCACAGGACCTTGTCCCAGTACTCAAAGCCTAAACGCTCCCGGTGAATCAACTCAAGTGCCTCTCCGGGATGGGTTCCTGCGACGCGAGCCTGAATCACTAGGTCGTGGTTTCGGCCGAGGACGGGAAGTGGGTCAAGTTGAATTCCTTGAAGGTCGTGGAAGCACGTGCGGATCCCTGTCTCCCCTGATGGGTATAGAGTCCCATGCAGACCGATTGCCCAAAGTTGATAGAGTCGTGCCTGCTCAATGCTCCAGTTAAGTTCCACACCTCTTCCTCACAAGTTAATGGTTGCCTTATTCTACTGGCTTTTCTGCGTGCGTTCACCGATAGGCAGTCCTACAACAATGAGAGAGGACCCGTCGCTGACGGGCCCTCTCAGTCCGGTGTGGGTTTTGCGAGGGGCTTAATTCTATGAGGCTACTCTCCTCCAAAGTGGAAGCGGATTGTAAAGTGCCACTTATCATCCGGTCCGAAGTACCAATGCCACCCGCTTGAGGGCATGCCGTAGTGCCGCTCACCGTCCTCCCAGTACCAACTACCCCCTGGAAACCCCCAACCGAAGAACGGGGGGTAACAAGGAGGGTACGGTAGAGGAGGTGCATAACTGTAGGTCGGCGCGGTGATAGTGAACGCTGTCCAACCCATCGCCCAGGTCGGTGTGGGAGTAATCCCCATGATGTGGCCTTGGATCTCCTGCGGGGTTGCCCGCGGAAACGGTTCACCATAGCTATAGGTGCTGGGGGAAAGGGAAAGCGGTATCGGGCTAGCGAAGATCTGCAATTTCTCCACCCCTGTCGGGTAGGTCACCGAGAATTGGTACGACGGCTTATCCGGGAGGACATGCATCCCCGCATAGACGAAGTTGCTCTGCGAGAAGGCATTGGGGAAGACCCGCCGCACAATCCCGTCCGGCTGTATGTCATACAGATAGATGTAGGCTGGTTGGTTCACCGTGAAGTACACCCGCATCGTTTCGCCCACCATGTAGGTCGATTTGTCGGTCCACACCCCGACCGTCAGGTTCTGCCCCGGAGTTGGAGTAGGGGTAATCCCGAGTGGGTTCGGCGCTCCGTCTGCCATTACAATTGCCGAGGCAATCACAAGACCGATCAGTATTAATGTCAAGCTTATACTCAGTCGTGCTTTCATCTTTATCACCTCGATCGATTTACACCCAGATCCCTCTCCAGTTTCAACGCTGTTAATACCCCTTCTCTGATACAGGACTGTGATCTTTTCCTCCTGAGTGATCGATCTCCGATAAGAACCCCTTGCCACACTGAGGCGATCGCGCTACCTTTGTGAAGGAGCAAAGAACCCCGCAGCAAGCTAAAGGGGCATTAGGAGGCAAGAAGCTTAAAGATCTACATGGAGTTGGTCCTCATGCTGCAGTTTGATGTAGCGCTGTATCGTACCACAGACAACGTCGCACACCTGTCTGCCCTGGTGACGCGACAGGCAGGCAAGCTACGACGCTACAAAAACGGAGGTAGCGTCGGAGTTTATCTCCGACGTTGGGCGAGGCACCTCCCCGACGTTAACGGGGCACTTCCCCGGCTAGGAGTAAGGGCAATTGTTGTCTTTGCCAGACATCGCAACCGAACATCGCTGGCAGAGCTCTTTGGCTTGGTACCAGCTAATGGCGGATCTCGCCTGCGGCGAATATCCGCTTTCCTCCCAGAAGCAAGCTTAAGGGTACAAAGCGGAGGCTTTTTATGAAGGTAATCGGACTTGCTGGTGGAGCCGGATGCGGTAAGAGCGCTGTGGCGCAGGAACTCGCGAAGAGGGAGGGGATCGCGCGAATCGACCTTGACAAGGTCGCTTGGTGGACCTACCGTCCGCGAAGTCCTACCTACTGGCGTCTTGTCTCCCGTTTTGGGGAGGGAATTCTGGACGCAGATGGTGCGATCGACCGCTCGCGCTTGAGTGAGATCGTCTTCTCTAATGAAAGGGCCCTCACCGATCTGGACGGGATCATCCATCCAGCGGTGATCGACCGTCTGCAGGTGATAATCCGCGCCGAGGAAGCCCGTGGGACGAGGATCCTCCTTGTTGAGGGTGCGCTCCTTGGCTCCTCTCCCCACGTCGATCGCTCTTTATTCGATGTCGTTCTCTGGCTTGAGGTGTCGAAGGAAGCGCGTCAGCGTCGGCTGCAAACGGCCGGTCGAGAACAACACATCGTGCGCACGCTACCCGAGCCCCGAAGCAAGGAGGTTATCCGCATTGATGCAGAAGGATCCGTTGCTGAAGTCGCCGCGCGCGTCGCGGAGGCGATCGAGTCCGTTTGACTGGAGAAGCTAACCCGCCTGCTTTGCTAACCCTTCCTCACGGAGGAATCCCGCATCGCTGTAGGGAACGTACTCGTGGCCGACGATTTGATAGGTCTCGTGCCCTTTGCCAGCCAGCAGGATGGCATCGCCCGGCTGGACTAAGGTCACCGCTCGCCGGATCGCCTCGCGGCGATCGACGATCCGCTCGTAGCGGCCACGGGTGGATTTCAGTCCCGCCTCGATTTCGTCGATGATCCGTTCGGGATCTTCTGTCTTTGGGTTATCTGTGGTAAGAATAGTAATATCGGCTAGTTGCCCACTGATTTTCCCCATGAGCGGCCGCTTGGCACGATCCGCCTCCCCGCCACAACCAAAAACGCAGATGCATCGACGCGGTGAAGCGGCAATGCGGCCGAAGAGACTTCAAAAATGAAATGTTTTTCTCCTGCCTCCAGGGCCACAGCCGCGATCTGTTGGACGAGGGGGATCACTGAGGAATCTAGTTGGGAGACAGGAGAGGATAAGGATTACGGTTTCAACTCAGGCAGGACGGGGACCAGTTCTCAAAGTCGACCACGCAAGAAACCGTTATTTCGTGCACGGGGCTCTCACATCAGGTCGCCCAGGGGGCCCAGGTTAAGGTTTAGCTCTTCGTCTTCCAAGCCGAAGACTTGCTTGAGTTCCTCCATGCGTTCTTCCAGCTTCAGAAAGGTCTGACCCATTCGTTCGATCTGCTCGTCGCTCAAGGAGCCAGCCTCGATGCGCCGAAGGGCCTGGCGCTCCAAGAGCCGACGCAGAAGCTCGATCAGGGTCAGGACGAGTTTGGCCAGCCCACGTTCCACCTCTTCGGGGTCAGCGTTGACCCGCCTGGGCAGGGCACTGCCGGCCCGCTTCAGCTCGGTGGTAAAGTCTTCTAGGTCGCTCGGAGCACATAGAAGTTTTTCCCTATCATGCACGGGCATCTTTCCCCTCCGCCTTTTCCGCCGTCGGCACCTCTGCCGTTACGAAACTGTAGGGAGGCCAAGGGCCGGTACAGAGGAGGCGTAGCGCCGGGTAAGTGGCACTGAGGGCTTTCACCTCCTGCTGGAAGGCTGCTACACGATCTCGCTCTACTAGATAGGCGGCTGTTAGTAGCAGGCGAGGGGTGAGTAAGACCTGCTTGGTGCTCTCCGCCGCCAGTCGGGACAGTTGGGCGTGGAGTTCTGTAGCCAACGGCTCTGCCCGCTGGCGCCAGGCTTGGAACTGGCGCTCCTCCTCCAGTCGCGCTAGCAGGTAGGAACGACCGTCATTAACTGTCTGCTGCCTGCTCCTTTTTCTTATCGCTTGATGGTTGGCGGTGGATGCCCAGCCCTCGTTATCTTCCCACAGTACCCGCAGCCCCAGCTCCACTCGCCCGCATACATGCTTCAGAGCAGCTACAAAGTCGACATGGTGCTCTGTCAAGGCAGCCTGGACCGTGGCTTCGTTGGTGAGCACAGTGCCGAATCGCACGGGGAGGACGGCTCGATCTGCCATCAAAGCCTCCACGATCGCCTCATGCCGCCACAGGTTGGTCTCCCTTGGCGACACCGTTGCTGTACCCGTACTAAGAGGACTGACTACCGCGGCGATGTTGCGATAAGGGAGGCTTTCGATTGGAGCCCCTTCCAAACCTGGCTCCGCGGGCACAGGGATTTCGGGTCGGTCAGTGACAGCATACAAATAGATCATGGCTTATGTTCCACTTTCAGCGTCGGTTGAGATACTGTTCTCCGCATGCGCTCGGCCGTTTCCACTGAACTCAGAAGCACCTTCAGGCCTGCGTAGACCAGGTCCACGTCGGCTACAGAGATGGTAATATCACCCCACAGGATAACTCCTTTAGTAAGGATGCGGTCCAGAAGATCCAACAGGGTGAGCTCCTTTTCCTTAGCTACCAACTCACTCATCGGGAAGCCCCCCTCGCAAAGTCGATGGTTACAAAGTTGTAGGGCGGCCAGGGGCCCGTCATCTCGTAACTGAATCCCAGGTCGCCGTACTCCTTTCCCAGGCTTTCAAACTCTGCTCGAAAGGCCGGGACTTCTTCCTCGGTTACCAGGTAAGCACCGTTGAGGAGCATCCTTTCCTTCTTGCCGGTGATCTCTTTGCTTTGCAAGGGATTGACGGTGAATTCTTTCGCATAGTTTGCCAGACGATCGTGACTGCGTTGAGCGTAGTCGTCACTAACGCTGTCCATCTCTTGGGCGACGGTCTCTTCCAGTTTTTTCTTTAAGAAGTACGCTGCGCCACTTGACTTACTTGCCATCTCCTTCTTGAGATCTTTTACCCTGTCACTGGTCTCTTCAATCTGCTTGGCCAGGGTCTCACTGTCACAGTAGATCTTGACCCCCCATTCCTGTTTGCCCTCCACTCGCGCCAATGCCGCAACAAAATCATCATAGTGCCGGGCCAGCATCTCCTGCAGGCGGCTCTTGCTCCGATAGATAGCACAGAACCTCATCGGGATAAGGGTGCGGCTGGCCAACACCTTCTCGAGGACGCCCTGCTGGGCGTACACCTTGGCCTCCACCCATTTCATGTCATTCAGATTTGCCTCTAGCTCCGCCTGGCCGAACTCCCCCAGTGATACCTTACTCACAATAGCCTGGATACCCTGGTAGGGCAGAGCATAGACCGGATAGCCCGGGTCGATGCCTTCCTCTGGCAACTCCTCAATGGGCTGAGCGCTATCGCCCCCTACAATGCTGTAGACGTAATAGCCGTAGCCCCTGTGATCTTCTTCTCTTGGGGTATTGACTGTATCCTCGATAGGTGGATCTTGTATTCTTTCGGCCTTTCCGGTGGATTCTTTAGCCTGTCTCAAAAGCTTCTCATTGTCAGTAATTTTTTTTCTAATCGTCTCTATTTCCTGCTGGACCTCCCCCTTGCTCTCAGTTGAATTGATTCGGCTCTGAGCGCTCTGTAAATCGGCAAAGGCCTCGCTTCTGGTCTCCTTGATGTTCTTCGCTATCTGGCGATCTGGAATGTTCATCGACCTCCATTCACGATATTCTATTAACTGTCAAGTTTTCTCATCCATTGGTGTTTCCGTAGATTACCCTGGTTATCTTGTCCAACCCCGCGATGCCCTTGATCTCGTGGGGGAAGAGCGGTACCTGGATCAGGCCAGGGGCGAGAGCGCCTAACTCCTCCAGGTGCTGCTGCTGCTCATCCCGTATCGTGGCGCAAAAGGCACATTCGGTTGAAGGCACTACCATGTTGACCACCACCCACCGACAGGCAATGGAGAGTTCGGCCAGGCGATGCAGGAAACGGCCCGTCTCCAAGACGGCCATGGCCTCGGGGACGGTCACGGCAATGAACTGGCAGCGCTCAGCATTGGGCAACAGTTGTTCCACCCGCCGCAGTTGCTTCGATTTATCCCGCAGCAACGCGGCCACCTGGGTCAGCCGTACCACCCCCTGATACTTCAAGAGCAGCCTGAAGAAGGTGATGAACCATTGCCGCACCATGCCTGGCATCTCCAGGAAGCGCAGAGCGTGCCCCGTGGGAGCCAGGTCCAGGATGTAGCAGTCGAACCTCCCTTCCTCCATGAAGTCCATGATCTTCATCAGGGCCATCAACTCATCCAGGCCCGGCGGAGTCAGGGAAATGAGTTCCTCCATGACTGCCCGGTCGAACGGGGCGTCGAAGGAGCCACCGAGTAAAGAGTCAAAGACCTCATCTATCTCGGCTAAGTACTCTTGCTTCAGTTCCTCCAACAGCTCCGTGGCCTCCATCTCCAAGGCGAAGAGCCCCTCCGCGCCGGCGACAGGTGTGATCCGGTTGCCGATCTCCTGGTCCAAACTGTCCGATAGGGAGTGGGCCGGATCGGTGGAGAAGAGCAGGGTCTTTTTCCCCTCATTCCCTCCCGCCAGATGGATAGCCGTGGCCGCAGCGATGGTGGTCTTGCCCACCCCGCCTTTGCCGCCGAAGAGGATGAGTTGCTGCTGCGCCAGGACCCTCACCGTATCCTCCCCGCCCCCCTTCCCCTCTCCCGTCAGACGGGAGAGGGGAAGGGGGGTGGCCGTGAGGCCGGGAGATAGAGGTGAAGGCGGCGGTTCATGATCCAACATGGTCTGGGTGTATCTCTCTAGGGGCCCCTGCCCCCGCACCTCCTGAGGTAGGAGCGGCACCAGCACTAGGTTCCAGGCCGAGAAGCGGCCCTCGATCTCCTCCAGGTATCGTTCCTGTCCTCTGCGCCGCGCTTCGCAGTACGGGCATTCCCTTTGGGTGACCACCCGGTTGATGACCACGGTTCGCACGCGGAGACGATAACTCTCCAAGCCCTCCAGCAGCCTGGCCGTCTCCTCGATGCTCATTGCCTCCGGGATGGTGACCGGCACGAACTCGGTGGAGTTAGCGTCGCTCAAGAGAGCGCGCAGGCGACCCAGGTCAGCCGATATGTGCTCCAGGAAGGCGTCCGTTTCGTCGGGGCGATAGCGGCGGCGGGTAATAACCGAAGCCACGTAGCGGTGTTTCTCCAACATCAGATCCAGGATGCGGATCCAGTCCCCCATCAGTTGCGGCAGAGCCAAGAGCCGCAGGGTATGCCCCGTGGGAGCCGTGTCTAGGATGACCAGACCGTACCGTCCCTCTCTGAGGATGTCGGCAACCTCGATAACAGCCATCAATTCGTCCAGGCCCGGCAGGGAGAGGTCGAAGAAAGCGGCAATGTCCTCCTGGTCGAAGTAGGTGCCGCGGTGGGCGATAGTCTTGAGCACCTCTCCGTACTGTCGCTTGAAATCCTCCAGCCGCCGACCTGCGTCCATCTCCAGGGCGAAGAGGTTGGGCACCCCCGCGATGGGCCTGATCTCATCCCCGATGGGCTGGTCGAAGCTGTCGGAGAGGGAGTGGGCCGGATCGGTGGAGACGACGAGGATCTTTCGCTCCAGTCCTCGGCCAGCCCAGTAGAGGGCGGTGGCAGCGGCTGCGGTGGTCTTGCCCACGCCCCCCTTGCCACCGAAGAGCAGAAGCTTCAAACTCTCATCACCCAGAAAGGACGGTACTTGCCCGGCCATCTACACTACCATCTCCTGCCGTTGGATTGCAATCAACAGCGTCCGTTCCACCGCATTCCGGCTGAATGGGATTGCGGATCGCTGTCCCTCTGCTCCCTTGCTCCTCTGCACCCCTGCACCCTTGCACCCTTGCACAGTTTCGGCGTAGGTCGTGAGAAGCCCATACGCTTGGGTCAGTTCAGCCATGCGGGCCTCGGCCTCCGGGTCCTCGGGGTTATGATCGGGGTGCAGCTGGCCGGCCAGCCGACGGTAGGCACGCTTGATCTCACCGAGGGCAGCCATCTCCCCAAGGTCTAACTGCCGTCGAGCCGCGTCTACCGCCTTGAAGGAGGGCACCTGCACCTTCACAGTGGCGAAGCTGTAGGGCGGCAGGGGGCCCACGCAGCGGAAATGGAGCTGCCCCCCGAACTCTTCGTCTAGCTCCTCCAGCCGCCGGTCTAGCGCATTGCGGCCCGCCTCGTCCACCAGCAAGGCCGCGTTAGTCACCATGCTGTCATCCATCAAAGGGTTGACCACCAGGTCCAGGGCCAATTCCCGAAACGATGGGAGCAGACGGTCTCGCAGGGCGACACGGCGACGTTCCAGGGAGGCTTGGACCATCTGGCCGATTGTGACCCGCTCAGCTACTGTTTCTTCGCGAGACCGAGTTGCTACCTGGGCTTTTAGATGAGCAATGGGCTCTTCCCGGCCAATCTCCTGGAAAACCTCCTGGAGGTTCCAGAGGACCACCACCTCCATCTGCACCCGACCGGCGAACTGCTCTAGCATCTTGCCAAATAGGACTTCTCCCTGAACCAGGAGGCGATGCACCCAGGTCCTATTGGGTAAGATGGTACCGAACTCCACCGGAAGGATAGGAAATTCTTGCATTACTTCCTCAACAACACGCTGGTGGGGCACCAAATAGCGAACTGCTTCATCCCGCTTCAGCCCCCGATAATCCATCAGGGAACTGAAGCTGACTACAGCAGCGAGGTCGCGATGAGGAATAGCGAAGACTTCGTTGTGGTTCTTGTCCACTCCGGCCACATTAAAGGTCACCTGGTCGCCTCTGGGGATAATAGCGTAGACGTAC
>Ga0315541_1001644_pt1 | contig 20103 bp, 15 predicted proteins | sample SalMarSW160190MG_FD_203095 | JGI IMG/M metagenome (GOLD analysis project Ga0315541, IMG submission 203095) | Salt marsh sediment microbial communities from the Plum Island Ecosystem LTER, Massachusetts, United States - Salt Marsh Sediment SW1601-190 ...
CGAGGGAAGCTTCGAGGAGTTCGACATGTTCGTCCAGCATCGGTGCCGGGATTTTGGGTTGGAGAAGGAAAGGTATTTAGGCGACGGGGTGGTGACCGGCTGCGGCACCATAGATGGACGGCTGGTCTTCGTCTTCTCGCAGGATTTTACCGTGTTCGGAGGTTCGCTGTCCGAAACCCATGCCGAAAAGATCTGCAAGATCATGGATCAGGCTCTGAAAGTTGGGGCGCCGGTGATCGGTGTGAATGACTCCGGCGGGGCTAGGATTCAGGAAGGGGTAGAGAGCCTGGGAGGGTATGCGGACATATTCTTGCGCAATACCTTAGTCTCCGGCGTTATTCCGCAGATCTCAGTCGTATTAGGCCCCTGTGCCGGAGGGGCGGTCTATTCCCCGGCCATCACCGATTTCATTTTCATGGTGAAGAATACTTCCTATATGTTCGTCACCGGGCCTAACGTGGTCAAGACGGTCACCCATGAGGATGTGACTTTCGAGGAGCTAGGTGGGCCGGAGGTGCACTGCTCCAAATCGGGCGTGGCACATTTCACGTGCGAAAATGAGGTGGAGACGCTTAGCCTGGTCAGAAAACTCTTCGGCTTCATTCCTCAGAACAATATGGAAGACGCTCCTGAGACCGAATGTAACGACCCGGCGGATAGAACCGATGAAGAGCTGAATTCGGTTGTTCCCGAAAATCCCAACAAGCCTTATGACATCAAAGACGTGATAACGCGTGTTGTCGACAACGGCGATTTTCTGGAGGTTCACCAGCATTACGCCGCCAATCTGGTGGTTGGCTTTGCCCGCTTGGGAGGAAGGTCAGTGGGGATCGTGGGAAACCAGCCCGCGGTCCTAGCCGGCGTACTGGACATCGACTCCGGCATAAAGGGAGCCAGGTTTGTCAGATTTTGCGACGCGTTTAACATCCCTTTGGTCACCTTCGTGGACGTACCCGGATTTTTGCCCGGAACCGCTCAGGAGTTCGGCGGAATCATCAAGCATGGCGCCAAGCTTCTGTATGCTTACTGTGAAGCCACAGTGCCCAAGTTAACCGTGATAACCCGCAAAGCTTACGGTGGCGCCTACGACGTTATGTCCAGTAAGCACGTGAAGGCTGATGTTAACTATGCCTGGCCCACAGCAGAGATTGCGGTGATGGGACCAAAGGGCGCAGTGGAGATAATACATAAAAGGGAGATAGCACAATCTAAAGATCCAGAGAAGGCAGTGGAGCAAAAGACAGAGGAGTTCATAGAGAAATTCGCCAATCCTTACATAGCCGCAGAGAAAGGCTATATCGATGACGTGATCGAGCCGAAGACCACCAGACCCAGATTGATCCGGGCTTTGTCCATGCTATCAAACAAGAGAGAATCCTTGCCGCCAAAGAAACATGGGAATATCCCCTTGTAGTTGCTCGATTCATCGAGCTAAAGCCAGCCCGATGAATTGGGCAAATACAGGAAGAAGAACGTAGTTGCTCGATTTATGGTTCGGCGAGCTCACCATCCTGTCTTCGACCCTGCACTTCGTCCTGCCCTTCGGTCCCGAGACCTCAGGGTCGAGGGAAGACTCAGTGTCGAAGGAAGGCTCAGACCCGAAGGGAGCCTGTGCTTCGGCTTTGCTCAGCACCCTGAGTTCGTCGAAGGGTCGAAGGATCGAGCTAGAAACCGCCCGATGAATCGGGCAACTACACAACCGTGGTAATTGCGCGTGTTAAAAAAAGTTCTCATAGCCAATCGTGGAGAGATTGCGGTCAGGATTATCCGGGCCTGCCGGGAGATGGGCATAAAAACGGTGGCGGTCTTCTCGGAGATCGACCGGAAAGCTCTGCACGTTAGATTTGCAGATGAAGCCTATCCCATCGGCCCGGCGCCATCTGCCCAAAGCTACCTGGATATGGAGAAGATCATCGGAGTGGCCAGGAAATCCGGAGGGGAGGCCATTCATCCGGGCTATGGGTTTTTGGCGGAAAATGCTGCTTTTGTGAAAATGGTCGAATCCGAAGGATTGGTCTTCATCGGGCCCCCTTCAAAAGCGGTGGAACTGTTGGGTGACAAGGTAGCAGCCCGCAAGACCATGAAAAGCGCAGGGGTCTCCATTGTGCCCGGAACCGAGGTGGAGATTGAGTCAGAAGAGCAAGCAACCTCTATCGCCGAAAAGATCGGTTTCCCTATCCTGATTAAAGCCGTTGGGGGTGGGGGCGGTAAAGGGATGAGAATTGTGAGAGAAAAATCCGGGATGAAAGAGGCTTTAAGGGGTGCAAAGTCCGAGGCGAAGTCAGCCTTCGCTGATCCCAGAATCTATATTGAGAAATATCTGGAAAAACCCAGGCATGTGGAGATACAGATACTGGCTGATAAATTCGGCAACGTGATCCACCTGGGTGAAAGGGAATGCTCCATCCAGAGACGCCACCAGAAGGTGGTGGAGGAATCACCTTCTCCCATCGTTGATGAGAAGATGAGAAAAGCTATGGGAGAACAGGCAGTTACTGCCGCCAAAGCAGCAGGCTACGTCAATGCCGGAACCATGGAGTTTTTGGTGGATCAGGATCGCAATTTCTATTTTCTAGAATCCAACACTCGTCTTCAGGTGGAGCATCCGGTCACCGAGATGGTCACCGGAGTTGACCTGGCCAAAGAGCAGATAAAAATAGCTAGTGGAATGAGATTGACCTACAAACAGGAAGACATCATACGGAAAGGCTCCTCCATCGAGTGCCGAATCTATGCCGAAGACCCGGACAATAATTTTCTTCCCTCAGTGGGAACCGTTCATTCTTATGTGGAGCCCTCCGGCCCTGGCGTTAGGGTCGATTCGGGGCTTTCTGAGGGACTCGAGATTTCTCTTTATTATGATCCCTTGATTGCCAAGCTTCTGACCTGGGGAAATGACCGGAATGAGGCCATTGAAAGAATGAAAAGAGCATTATCCGAATATCGCATCTCCGGTGTGGCGACTACCATTCCTTTCCACCTCAGCGTGATGAATAATGAAAGATTCAAACAGGGGAAAATCCACACTCATTTCATCGAAGAAGAGACGGAAAAAGGACAATTGATGATGGGATCGGAGTCAGACGATGTTCTTGAAGCTGTGGCGGTCTTTTCGGCTCTTTCAGATTACCAGGATAAAAAGGGAACCAAGGCTCTGCTCTCAAAACCCAAATCAAAGGAGAATCCCTGGAAAATCGAAGGAAGAAGAATGGGATTGAGACGATTCAGATAGAATATGAAAAGTATTTTGAAGGACGAACCATAAAGAAACGATTGCGTGGGCAAACCTTCACGGCTTGCAGCCACGCCATGGTCTTTTCTGCAAATGAAATACATAGTTAGAATCGAAGATAGCGATTTTCGAATAGACATCACCGAGACAGATGGACAATTGAGAGTCGATTTGGACGGTAAGCTTGTTCTGGCGGACTCCATTGAAACAAGGGGGAAGAACCATATATCCTTCCTGTTCAACCATAGATCGTTCGACCTGGAGTTCTCCAAAAATGAAGAGAAAGTCTCTGTGTTTCTAAATGGTAAAAGATATGACTGTGTGCTAGAGGATGAGAGAACCCAGAGGCTGAAAAGATTTGGTGGACTGAAGGTTGAAACCAAAAAGGAAAAGGAGCTGAAAAGCCCCATGCCTGGCCTGGTGACCGCAATTGAAGTGAAAGAAGGTGATTGGGTTGTAGCAGGACAGGGCGTAGCAATTGTGGAAGCCATGAAGATGGAAAACGAGCTGAAAGCCAAATCCGACGGAAAGGTGAAAGCAATCAAGGTAAAAGAGCATCAGGCCGTGGAAAAGGACGAGGTGCTCATCGTCTTTGAATAGTTTTGTGGTATTGTAAGTCAAGCATGTCCGAGGGACTGCTTGGCAAAAAAGATTGTCAACCACCCTTCGGGATGGTTGACCTACAAAACTTCAAATAGTAAACGATGAAAAAGAAGAAAAGTAAAGGTGAAACCAAAATAGGTTTAGTCTTTTGTGTTTATCCAGAGCAATATGAAATATTCGATACGAGAATAAGTAAGCCAATTTGCATTAAGAAAATCGAAGGCGGGATCGAAGTTGGTTCTATGGTTTATCAAGAGCTTGACCAGATAAGTTTTAAAAAGAAGAGTCTATTGTATTTTCCGCCTAATAATGTTGGTATTCTCTTGTCGATTTCAACAAGGCTTTTGAACGACGCAAAGTTGATCTTTGAGAACAAGATTGACCCTAACAAATTTGACCATTCATTAGATAATGCTAAGGGAGATAGAAAAAAATACTTAATGGAAAAATCAAGAATAGTTTGCGATTTCATCGAAAGTATTCAAATAAGTATTGTTTTCTCTTACACAGCGCTTGAAGCATTTTGTAATTTAAGCATTCCAGAAGATTATGAATATAAAACTGAAATCAGGAATAAAGGGATAATTGAAGTACATGATAAGAAAGCGATTGAAAGGTGGATCCCATTGCAACAGAAGTTATGTAAGATTTTGCCCGAGATATATCAAACTAAGAAATTAGAGAATCAAAAATTTTGGAGCTATTATGTAAAACTTGAAAAATACAGAGACGACATAATACATCAAAAATCAATTGAAAGAACAGAATTTTACAAGAACTACTTCAGAAGGGACATCTTCGACGTTTGTCAGAGCGGAAAACAAGTAATAGAGTTTTTCTATCAGCAGCATTCAGACAAGAATAGAACTAATCCACTTTGGCCTTGGTTAATTAATGAGAGAAAGGAATTCCCATTGACGACAGACTTTAAATCTGAGAACTTTGAAGTAGTCGGCAATCTGTATCAAGGAATTAAGAAGTAACTTGGGCTAACAACGGATTTGCGGTTCACGGAATTCATTCTGAACGGAGGCAACGTTATCACCCGAATGGTTTGGCACTTTGCAGAGCTCGAAGATGCGAGTCAACATTCAATCAAACAAAGAGGGGTTCCAATGGCCGTACGGAAGGAAACTGAACTGATTATAGTAGCTGGTCACGGTGTCTGTAAGAAGGACTGCACAAGTCCACACATAGCGCCGCTTGACTCAAGCTGGGTCGGCATCTTTGCCGGAGAAGGTCCTTTCTACATCGAGCATAGCAAGGCTGGAGTAACTCTAGCTGCGGAGATTCCGAACGCCCTCCTAGCTTTTTCTGGGGGACAAACAAGGGAAGATGCTGGAAGACGTTCCGAAGCCGAGAGTTACTGGGAGATAGCTGACGCGGATGGCTGGTGGGGCTTTACAAATGTCAGGGACCGGGCCGTCAAAGAGGAGTATGCACGAGATTCTTTCGAGAATCTTCTCTTTGGCATCGCCTTGTTTAAGCAAGAAACCCGACGATGGCCTGATAAGGTGACAATTGTCAGTTGGCGGTTCAAGGAAAGGAGGTATGACTTGCATCGCCAAGCATTGAAATGGCCAAAGCAAAAGTTTGCCTACGTTGGGGTTAACGATCCAGTAGGCGAGGAACTGCCGAAGGCCCTAGAGGGAGAGAAAGCAAAGGTTGAGTCCGTCAGTCACGATTTGTTCCTAATTGGCCCTAAATGGGTTGCACAACGAGAACAAAGGAATCCGTTTCACCGACAGCACCCATATCGAGAGGTTAGCTCCGTGCTGGCCAGGTTGTTCGATTTTCTTGACCGCAGTACGTTCACGGGCGACCTCCCCTGGCTCAAAGAGGAGCACTGACCTTATAGGCGACTTCAGGCAGTGCCATATTGCTGGCGGCTTGTCGCATCCCCAAGCCTGCTTTGGCGAACTTTAGTCGGGGATACAAAAGCAATTGAGGCCTATTTAAAAGAGATCGGCTTTGGAGAAACAAAAAGAAATTTCAACCACATCTGATATCGAGATCACGCCACTTTACACGGCTGAGTCCATACAGGATTGCGACATTGATAGCGACTTGGGGTATCCTGGGGAGTATCCTTTTACCCGGGGCGTATACAAGAACATGTATCGCGGGCGGCTGTGGACCATGCGGCAGTATGCCGGGTTTGGCACAGCTAAAGAGACCAACAAAAGATACAGATATTTGTTGGATCAAGGACAAACCGGCCTATCCGTTGCCTTCGATCTTCCCACCCAGATAGGCTACGATTCCGATCATCCTCTATCCGAAGGCGAGGTTGGGAAAACAGGAGTGGCAATAGATACCTTAGAGGATATGGAGATTCTTTTTGACCAAATTCCCCTGGACAAAGTCTCGGTCTCCATGACCATCAATGCCACCGCCTCGGTGCTTCTGGCAATGTACGTGGTCTTGGCAAAGAAGAACAATGTCTCGCTCGCTTCGCTTTTCGGAACTATCCAAAACGACATACTGAAAGAATACATTGCCCGCGGCACCTTTATCTTTCCCCCCAAACCGTCCATGCGACTGATTACCGACATTTTCAAATATGCGAAAGAAAACGTTCCCAAGTGGAACCCGATAAGCATCAGCGGCTATCACATCAGGGAGGCAGGCTCCACCGCAGTCCAGGAGATCGCCTTCACCCTATCAAATGGAATAGCCTACGTCAAGGCAGCAATCGAAGCCGGCCTGAATCTGGATGAATTCGGCAAGAGGCTCTCCTTCTTTTTGAATTCCCATAATAATTTCTTTGAGGAGATCGCAAAATTCAGGGCTGCCCGAAGGCTCTGGGCAAAGATCATTACCGAGAAATTCGGTGCCCAAGATCCTGATGTCGCCAAACTCCGCTTTCATACTCAAACTGCAGGCTGTACCCTGACTGCCCAGCAGCCTGATAATAATGTAGTACGAGTGACTTTGCAGGCGTTAGCTTCGGTTCTGGGCGGGACCCAATCGTTGCACACCAATTCTAGGGACGAAGCTTTGAGCCTCCCATCGCAGAAATCGGCTGAGATTGCTTTGAGAACTCAGCAGATAATAGCTTACGAAAGCGGCGTCCCCGATACGGTTGATCCCCTTGGCGGCTCATATTACGTGGAATATCTGACCAATGAAATTGAAAAGAGAGCAAAAAAGTATATTGATTTCATCGAAGAAAAAGGCGGCGCCTTGTGGGCGGTGGAATCGGGGTATTATCAAAGAGAAATTCAGAAAAGCGCCTACGAGTATCAAAAACAGATCGAGAAGAAGGAAAGAACCATAGTGGGCGTAAACAAGTTCGAGACTGAGAAAGAGGAAATCAAAGACGTCTTCAAAATAAGCCCCAGGGTAGGACAAGAACAGATTAAGAGATTGAAGGCCGTCAGGAAGAAAAGAGAAAGCGAGAAAGTCAAGAATTCCTTGGAAAACCTGAGAAAAAAAGCTTTGACTGAAGGAAATTTGATGTATCCTATAGTAAAATGCGTTGAGTCTTATGCTTCCTTAGGAGAGATATGTGACGTTCTAAGATCGGTATGGGGAGAGTATCAGGAAAATGTGTTGGTGTAACCTTAATCGGGCTCGATGAATCGAGCCCCTACAAAGCCCCGCGGATTGTAGGGGTCGGATTCATCCGACCCGAAAAAGCAGGTCAACGGATTGAACGGATAGAGTCAGAATGAAGATTGGCAAGATTGATCATATCGGAATAGCGGTAAGAGATTTGAAGCAAGCGGCAAGCCTCTATTCGGAAGCATTTGGCCTCAACGTCTCTAAGGAGATCGACGTCCCGGAAAGAAAGCTAAGAATCGCCTTCACCGATATATCGGGCACTAAATTGGAGTTTTTGATGCCCACCGACGACGACAACGTGGTGGCGAAATTCATTGACAAAAGGGGTGAAGGGATTCATCATATATGTTTTGAAGTTGATGACATCGAAAAGGCAATCGCGGAGTTAGAGAAAAAGGGCGTGGAACTGGTGGATGAAAAACCAAGATTGGGTGTAGAGGGAGACAAGATCATTTTTCTTCAGCCTAAGAGTGCGTCTGGAGTTCTTATCGAGTTGAAAGAAAAGCAATGATCTCTCCCCCAGTCCCCCTCTCCACGTTGTGGAGAGGGGGATATAGGGGGTGAGGTAGGAATTGGAATCATGAGCATATTCGAGTTAATGGAAAAACACGGTCACGAGGAGCTTTTGTTCTGCTACAATAAGCCCACAAAGCTGAAAGCAATCATCGCCATTCACAACACCACTCTGGGAAATGCCATTGGTGGATGCAGATTATGGAGATACAAGTCCGAGGAGGAGGCATTGCTGGATGCTTTGAAACTGTCGGAGATAATGACTTATCAGTCGGCAGTGGCAGACTCGGATACGGGCGGCGGAAAGGCGGTTTTGTGGAAGGACTTCGAAGAAGAAACAGATGAAGCCTATTTCCGCGCCTTCGGAAGATTCGTGAAAGGGCTGAAAGGGAGATTTATCACCTATCCGGACCTGGGCACGGATACTCAGGAGATGAAGTACGTCAAAAGAGAAACCCCTTACGTGCTCTTATACGGATCCGCCGCCGGGATGTCGGAGGGATCGGCCTTCGGGGGAAAAGCAGAAAGTGCCGAACTTACCGCTCATGGTGTTCACTGGGGAATGAAGGCCTGCGTCAAGGAGATATACGGCGTTTCTTCCTTAGACGGTCTGACGGTGGCCATCCAGGGAGTCGGAAGCGTGGGACGGAGATTGGTGGACTGCCTCAAGCAGGAAAATGTTAGGTTGATAATCACCGACTTGAATTATGATTCCATAAAAGACGTCCAGGACAGCTACCCCGATACCCACGTAGTAGAACCCAAGGAGATATTAGGGGTTGACTGTGATATACTCTCGCCCTGTGCCTTAGGGCCGGTGGTGACCAAAGAGACCATCTCCAAGCTGCGCTGCAAAATAATTGCAGGCGCCGCTTACGACATCGTAGAAGACCCCAGGCTTTGTCTGAAACTCTGGGAAATGGGCATATTATACGCTCCCGATTTTGTGATAAATGCGGGCGAGCTTTTCTTGACCGAGGATGCTCTGGAGATACTCTCAAAGGAAGAGGCTTTGGCTTCAGTTAAGAAAATATACGACATAATGGCAAAGATCATAGCCATCTCCAAGAAGGAGGACATTTCGCCTTACCAGGCAGCTTACAAGATGGCCAAGCAGAGAATCAAAAGGGTGGGAGCGGTGAAAAGCATATTGTGCTGATGGTGGTTTCTGATGAGGAAGATGGCTGAAATTCAAAACTCAAAGATAAAAAGGAAAAAACGCAATTCAGAACTAAAAACTTGGCCTTCGAAACGAACAGACTAGGGATTTGATTTTTATCTTTGAGTTGTAGTTTTTAGTTTTTCTCTTTTAGTTTTTCGTTTTACTTGTTTCTGTTGTCGGGAGCTTCAATGACAAATGCACAGAAGTCCAGAATCCTGGTAATCAATCCCGGCTCCACCTCTACCAAAGTCTCCATTTTCGAGAATGAGAACGAGGTTTTCACCAGAAGCATAAGTCACAGCAAGCTGGAGCTGGAGCCTTTCAAAAGAGTGTGGGATCAGTATGAGTTCAGAAAAAAGTTGATCAAGGAGCTATTAGAAGATGCCAAGGTTAGACCGGAGACGCTCTCTGTGGTGGTGGGGCGGGGAGGGCTTTTTCGACCGGTGGTGAGCGGAACCTATAGGGTGAATGAGCTGATGATCGAGGACGGACGTAATGCTTACGGAGGCGAACACCCCTCCAACCTGGGTGCGGTTTTAGCTTTTGGACTGGGTTGGGATTATCATCTTCCCTCCTTCATCGTGGACCCGCCTTCAGTGGACGAGTTCACCCGCATCGCCAGATATTCGGGACTGCCGGAGCTGCCCCGCAGGAGTTTGTTTCATGCGCTAAATGTCAAAGCCACCGCACGTCTGGCGGCCAGGGATCTGAACAAGAAACACGACCAACTCAATCTAATCATAGCTCATCTGGGCGGTGGAATCAGCGTTGCTGCCATGCGCAAAGGAAAAGTGGTCGACGTCAACAACGCTTTGGACAGCGGACCTTTCACCCCTGAAAGATCGGGAAGTCTGCCTGTTTTCGATTTTGCGGAATGGTGCTTTTCAGGCAAGAATACCCTGGATCAAATCAAAAAGAGAATGGTGGGAGGCGGCGGATTAGTGGCATATCTAAATACTAATGACTGCAGAGAAGTCGAAAAGATGATAGAAAATGGAAATGAGGAAGCTAAAGTGGTCTATGATTCCATGATTTACCAGATCGGCTGCGAGATCGGAAAGCGTGCAGTTGCCCTAAAGGGAAAAGTGGATGCCATAGTTCTGACTGGTGGATTGGCATACTCAGAGTACGTGCGGAGCAGACTCGAAGAATGGGTGAGTTTCATCGCCAAAGTGATGGCATATCCGGGGCAGGACGAGATGAAGGCGCTGGCCTTAGGAGGCCTGCGAGTCTTAAGGGGCGAGGAGGAAGCCAAAACCTATCCGGAAATGGTAAAAGAGGAGTAGTCAGCAGGAATTCTGTGTCTTGAGATTAGCAGTCTCCAGTTTGCAGTATGCAGTAAATAGTAAACGGTAAACAGAATGAAGGTGAGGTAAAAGTTTGGAAAGTCAAAATAATCACCACCAAATAATTGAAGCTCTTCTTTTCGCCTCAGAGTCACCTTTGTCTTCAGACAAGATTCAGGCGGTTCTTAAAGATGTCACCCTGGAGGAGATAGAGGAGACCGTAGACTCTTTGAATGATAAATATCGAATGGGGGGACACAGTTTTGCCATAAAGAAGATCGCCCGAGGTTACCAGATGTATACTCTTCCCGACTTTGCATCCTGGATAAGAGCTTTGTTTTCTCACAATCGGAGAGAGAGGTTGTCCCAACAATCTCTGGAGGTCTTGGCCATCGTGGCTTACAGGCAACCCATCGTCAAAACGGATGTGGATCGGCTCAGGGGGGTCAACAGCGAAGGCCCGATATTCACGTTGCTGGACAGAAAGCTCATCACCATCGTGGGGAGAAAACCCACCCCGGGAAGGCCCTTGTTGTACGGCACCACGCAAGAGTTCCTGACCCACTTCGGGCTGAAGGACTTAGACGATTTGCCCAAAATCGAAGAGTTGGAGATGCTTTTGAAGAGAAAAGAAGAGGCTCCTCTAACTCAGGTAATGTTCGAGAAGATCGGTGAAGACGAGGTGAAAGAGCCACAACAGGTACCAGAAGAAGAAAAGGTGGCCGAAGAAGTTCCCCTGCCAGCGATCCCCGAAAGTCCTCCTCAATCCTCTACTGAAGATGAGACTCAATAAATTCCTTGCCCAGGCGGGCCTCTCCTCCAGACGTGGAGCTGATCTATTGATACAATCGGGCCGGGTGACGGTGAATGGGGTCAGAATCAAGGAATTGGGAATCTTAATCGATGAGAGTAAGGATGAAATAAAAGTAAACGGGAAAAGAGTCCGCCTTCCAGAAAGGTTGATCTACCTACTTCTGAACAAACCCAGAGGATATCTTTGTACGGTAAAGGACAGCTTCGGGCGGCCCACAGTCCTGGACTTGGTGGGCAAGGACAAAAAAGTGTTTCCGGTAGGAAGATTGGATCTGGATGCTGAGGGGGTCTTACTTCTGACCAATGACGGCGAGTTGGCCTATCGACTGACTCATCCTAAATTCCAGGTAGAGAAAACCTATCAGGTTACCATAAGAGGCGAAATAGATCAGAAGACTCTGAAAGGGTTTAGTAAGGGGATCAAGTTAGATGATGGCGAAATCGCCAGATCAAAGGCACGAATTCTCAAGATAATGCGTGGCAACTCCGTGCTCGAATTGAAGTTGAAAGAGGGAAAAAAAAGAGAGATAAAGAGAATGTGCAAAGCAGTCGGCCACCCCGTCACAAGCTTAGTGCGGACAAGATTCGCCAACCTGAGTGTAGGGAATTTGAAGCCGAAGGCTTGGAGATACCTGCAGGAGAAGGAAATCCATAGACTTAAAGCTGCGGTAAGGTGAGTGCGACTTCACCAGATTCACAAGCGGCGATTCGTTCGAGGAAGATCGAGCTTGAGAAACCGTTCCAACGGGTTTGAAGGCACCGGTTGTGTTTACCCCGTTAGCTGTGGGTAAAGAAGGCAGGGAGTATAGGAATAAAACACTTGCAGAAACACGAGGCGGGGGTTATATTAAAACCTTCGGAGGGGTAATCTCTTATTTTGATGAGTAAGGAAGTCATTGCCATAGACGGGCCGGCTGGCTCAGGAAAAAGTACCACCGCTAAGCTGGTGGCAACGAAATTGGGTTTTTTATATCTGGACACCGGAGCGATGTATCGGGCCATTACTTTGAAGACTCTCGAAAACGGACTGGATGTAAATGATGAAGAAAAACTGGAAGAGTTAGCTAAGAGCTCCGTAATCTCGTTTAAAAATGAGGCCGGCATCGATAAGATATTCTTAGACGGCAAAGACGTGACCGAAAAGATCAGGGAGCCTGTTGTAAACCAAAATGTCTCTTTTGTCTCCCTGCATAAGAAGGTCAGAGAAGTCTTGGTTGAAAAACAGAGGGAGATGGGCAGAAAAAACGATCTGGTGGCAGAAGGAAGGGATATCACCACGGTGGTCTTTCCTCATGCTTTCAAGATATATCTGGATGCGGATTTGAAAGAAAGGGCAAGAAGGCGTTTTCTAGAGCTTAAAGACAAGGGGATACCAACCTCGCTGGAGCAGCAGATAGACGAGATTGCCAAAAGGGACAAGCTCGATTCCGGAAGAGAGGCAAGTCCCCTTTGCCTGGATAAAGATGCGGTGGTGGTGGACACCACCCATCTGTCCATCGAAGAGCAGGTGAACAAGGTCATTGAACTATACAGGGTGAAGAGTGGTTCGAGGTGAGAACTCACTACTTTCTGGGCTGGAAACTTATCAATCTTATGCTTAGAATTCTCTGGCGATTCCGAAAAGGCGGAGCAGAATTTATTCCCCAAACAGGTGGGGTGATCATAGCCTCAAATCATGCCGCTTACGTTGATCCACCCTTTGTGGGTGCAGCCGCTGGTCGGGAGCTTCACTATTTGGCCAAAACTGAACTCTTTAACAACGGGCTTTTCGGATGGTTGATCCGCAAGTACAACGCCTTTCCCATCAGCAGAGGGAGCTTCGACAGGAAGGCAATGACCCAGGCTATGCAACTTCTGAATGAGAAGAAGGCGCTCCTGCTTTTTCCTGAGGGAACCAGAAGCAGAGACGGAAATCTTGGGGAACCCAAACTGGGCGTGGGAAAGATAGCCTCCCAAGCAGGTGTCCCTATAGTGCCTGCTTACATCAGCAACTCGAGAGGTTTGCTTTCTACCTTTCTCAAAAGGAAAAAATTGGTGATCCTCTTTGGCTCCCCCATCATGAAAAGTTGGCTGGATGAGATCCCGAAGGATAAGGAGGGGTACAAGCGTATTGGACAAGAGATAATGTGCAGGATCAAGATGTTAAAAGAAAAAGCTGAAAATGATGATTTTTGATTTGCTTTATTGGGAGACTTGATTAGATTATCTAAAAGGATCGTTGGTAGGAATTGATGAGGGTTTTTCTGGTCAAGAAGGCGGGTTTTTGCTTTGGAGTCAAAAGAGCAATCAAGCTTGCCTTCGACGTAGCCACGAAGAAAAACGAAAAGGTTTACACCTGGGGACCTTTGATTCATAATCCCCAGGTGGTGGAGGATTTAAAGGAAAAAGGCGTTTATCCCGTAGAGGATTTAAGAAAGATAAGAGCAGGGACTTTGATCATCCGCTCGCACGGGATACATCCAAGAATACTGGAAAGGATAAACAAAAAGAAGATCGAGGTGGTAGACGCCACCTGCCCTTTCGTAAAAAAGGCTCAGAAGGAGGCCACGCTGCTTTCCGAGCAAGGTTATCAGGTGGTGGTGGTGGGAGAGGCAGATCACCCGGAGGTTCAGGGGATCAGGGGATATGTCAAGGGCTCAGTGCTGGTCATAAATCATAACCATATGAGCAAAAACCTTCCTCATTTTAAGAAACTAGGGGTGATTGCCCAGACCACCTTGAACATTGATGCCTTCAAACACGTGATCGGCGAGCTGGTTGAGAAGGCAGATGAGTTGAAGGTGTGCAACACCATCTGTCATGCCACCGCCCGTGCTCAGAAAGCCACTCTTAAACTGGCGAGCAGCATGGATATGATGATCGTCGTGGGAGGGCATAATTCCGCCAACACCACCCGGCTGGCAAGACTATGCCAAAGGATAGGTACTCCCACTCATCACATCGAAACGGCAAGAGAACTGCGAAGAGGCTGGTTTAAAGGTAAGTCAAGGGTGGGAGTGACCGGCGGCGCCTCTACCCCGGACTGGCTTATCCAGGAGGTAGTTGAGGAAGTGAGAAAATATCCCGAGTGTTCTCTTCGTAATTGATATTTGAAAGCATGTCCATCAGGATGAATCCCTCGGGATGAATCCTCACTTGGACAAATTCTATATAAAGGAGGAACGGTTTAATGGTTGAGGAGAAGAAGTCCAAACCCGCATCTGTCCCTAAGAAAAGGGCGAAGGTGACAAGCCGATCTGGGGCAGCTGCTCAGATTTCGAAAAAAGGAGGTGAGAAAAAGACCAGAAGCACGACCACGAGACCGGCCGTAAGGAAAAGAAGAACGATAGAGAAGAAGACCGTCAGCCAGAAGAAGACAGCAACTGAAACGGCCGTAACCCCGAGAAGACCAAAGGTGACAAAAGCCCTCGAAAAGATTACCCCGCCAGTGCCTGAACAGGCACCCTCTTTGATTTCGCGCCAGGCTTTGACTCAGGCGGTGGAAAAGGAATATTCCCCGGATGAATTTGGCCAACTCCTGGAAATGTATGAAACCACCCTGCACGATATTCAAGAAGGAGAAATCATAAGGGGAAAAGTGATGGGAGTGACCAAAGAGGACGTGATAGTGGACGTGGGTTTCAAATCGGAGGGTATAATTTCCATCTCGGAATTTCCTGAGCCTTTAAACATAAAGGTGGGAGATGAGATAGAAGTATTCTTGGATGCCATAGAGGATCAGGATGGTCAATTGGTTCTGTCCAAGCAAAAGGCTGACTTCGTGCGAGTGTGGGAGAGAGTTAGAGAATCTCATGATAAGGGTGAACTGATTGAAGGCAAGATCTCGCGCAGAATCAAAGGCGGGATGGTGGTAGATCTGTTGGGAGTAGATGCTTTTCTTCCCGGGTCACAGATAGCTTTGAAGCAGATTTCGAATTTCGACGCCCTTTTGGGGAAAACCATCCAATTCAAGGTGATTAAGCTCAACAAAGCCAGACGCAATATCGTGGTTTCACGGAGGGCGGTCCTAGAGGAGGAAAGACAGAAGCAGAGAGAAAAGCTTCTAACTGAAGTGCAGCCGGGCCAGACCAGAGAGGGAGTGGTGAAGAACATTACCGATTTTGGGGTGTTCATCGATTTGGGGGGAGTGGATGGGCTCCTTCACATTACCGATATGTCCTGGGGAAGGATAAGCCATCCCAGCGAGTTGGTGGCTCTTGGCGACACGATCAGTGTGAAGATACTGGATTTTGACAAAAGCACGGGAAGAATCTCCTTAGGCTTGAAACAGCTCACCCCGTATCCTTGGGAAGACATTGAGGAAAGGTACCCGGTGGAGAAAAGAGTGAAGGGGAAGGTGGTCTCCATCACCGACTACGGCGCTTTCGTGGAGTTGGAAAAGGGGGTGGAGGGGTTGATTCACATCTCCGAGATGTCTTGGACCCAACACATAAAGCATCCTTCCAAATTGATGGGGATTGGGGACGTGGTGGAAGCAGTGGTGTTATCGGTGGACAAGGAGAATGAAAAGATATCCTTGGGCATTAAACAGCTGGAGCCGGATCCCTGGGAGAGTATCCAGGAAAAATACGAGGTCGGATCAAAAGTGGGCGGACGGGTGAGAAACCTAACCGCCTTCGGTGCTTTCCTGGAATTGGAAGAAGGAATTGACGGTTTGATCCATATCTCCGATATGTCTTGGACCAAAAGGATTCAGCATCCTTCAGAACTGATCAGAAAGGGAGAAAGAATCGAGGTTATGGTGTTGAACGTGGACAAGGACAATCGCAGAATCTCCTTGGGCTACAAACAACTCCAGCCGGATCCTTGGCCGGAGCTGTCCAAGAAATTTGCCGTGAATAAAGAGACTACCGGTAAGATCCTGCGGCTTTTGGACAGAGGGGTTATCGTGGATCTGGGAGACAACGTGGAAGGGTTTGTCCCCACCAACCATCTGGGAAAGCCGGAGATTGGCAGGCCGATAGATGCCTTTAATGAAGGGGATGATATACCCTTAAAGGTGATCGAGTTCGACAGGGCTGGAAAACGGATTGTTCTCTCTGTGGACGCGTATTATCGAGGAAGAGAGAAGGCGGAGCTGGAAGAATTCTTGGTCAAGCATCCAACCAAGACCCTCAAGGTGGAGGAGATAGTGGAGGAGCGGCCAAAATTGGACGTGGAAAGAAAACCCGCGGAAGCCCCTCCCCCGGCTGAGCCTTCCAAAACCGACACGGAGGAGGTTCACGAGCTTCAAACCCAAGATGAGCCTGTGCCGGAAGCAGGGGAGGATAAGAAGGAGGAAATCTCTCCTCAAGCCGAACCTCCGGAAGCTGAGACAAAGGACACTCCTGAAGCGGAAACAGAAGAGAAGACCGAAGATGAAGGAAAGTCTGCAGAGGAGCAACCTGCTTCATCGGAAGTAACAGAGGAGACTCCTGCGACCGAGGCAGAGGAGAAAAAGCCTGAAAAGAAGGAGGAGGGAACCGACACCTAGTTGGTTTTGGCAATAAAGAAACGAAAGCGATGGCTTGATGATCTGAGCGGAAATACGCAATTGCCATCGCTTTTTTGTTGTTCAGAATATCTGAGATTACAAAGCTTAAGATGGCAGTTCGCATTCTCGTAAACTGCGCAGCAACGAAACCAGTGCCATGAAGGTAGCCTTATTCACAGTCGGCTGCAAGCTTAACCAATATGAGACCCAGGCGATGGCCGAAGAGTTGGAGGAGTGTGGATTCGAAAGGGTCGATTTTTCAGTCCCGGCAGATATCTATGTGATCAATACCTGCACCGTCACCAAAGAGAGCGACTACAGCTCTCGCCAGGCCATTTATCGGGCCAGAAGAAGATCGCCCCGGTCTAGAATCGTGGTTACCGGATGTTATGCACAGTTGGAGAAGGAATTTTTGCGGAATTTGCCTGGTGTGAGTCTGGTGGTCAAACAGGAGGAAAAGGGGAATCTAATCAATCTGATTACAAATCTGTTCGGGGATCAGACTGTCAAGCTAAGGAAGGAAGAAAAGGACGACCGATTTTTCGGCTTCAGAGTTACCGGACATAAGAAGCATACCCGGGCTCTGGTGAAGATCCAGGATGGATGTAACAAAAGGTGCTCCTATTGCGTGGTGCCTTTGGCGCGGGGCGAGGAGAGAAGCAGGGAACTCCGCTCGATTGTAACCGAGATTAATTGCCTGGTGAAAAATGGATACAGGGAAGTGGTTCTGACCGGAGTGCATATTGGCAGGTATAGTAAGGATGGCTTGAATTTGGTGCGGCTCACGGAAAGAATACTGAATGATACCGAAGTACAGAGATTGAGATTCACCTCCATCGACCCAAAGGAATTTTCAGAAGAATTGGTTGACTTAATCTCAAAATCAGAAAGAATCGCAAGACACCTGCATATCCCCTTGCAGAGCGGAGATGACCATATACTCTCTTTGATGAAAAGAGATTATACCACTGGTGCGTATACAGAACTTCTGAAAAAAATCAGAAGTGCCATTCCGGAAGTGATGATCGGTGCAGATGTGATAGTAGGATTTCCCGGTGAAACCGATGAACAGTCTGAGAATGCCTATCGATTCATATCATCTTCACCTTTGAATTATCTTCATGTCTTCAGCTATTCCGACCGAAAGGGAACCGTTGCCTCCGAGTTTCCCGATAAGGTTCCACCACATATCATTCATAGAAGAAGTGAAATCCTGCATGATCTGGGCAGGAAAAAATGGGAGGAATATCTGGATCGGTTCATCGGAAAAACACTGAACGTTTTAGTTGAACACAAGAGAGACAAAAAAACGAATAAACTCACCGGCCTTTCCGGCAATTACATCCGGGTCTTGCTGGACGGCGAAAATTCTTTGAAGAATAAAATCATTCCGGTGTCCATCATCCGAAGAGAGGGACATATCTTAGCGGGCGAAATATAAGAGAAACCGTGGAGCTGGAAGCTCAGGCCACGTGAGGGAGTGGAGAGGCCAGAAAATTATTCTTTTGTCTTTGCGCTTTTTTCCATATATTCTTAGCTGCGGAGGAAACATGAAAACAGATGAGCGAAAATATCTTTTAGAAACAGTGGACAAAGTTGCGCTGGTTCAGCTTTATGCTGACGGCTTCCAGGATTTGAGCTTAAATCAGAAGATATTGGCATACTATCTCTCTCAAGCTGCTCTGGCCGGGCGCGACATCACCTACGACCAAAATCACCGGCACGGGCTTAAGGTAAGAAATCTTCTGGAGGAGATCGTAACCCATCCTCAGGGGATAGACGAAAAACCTCTGGAGAGAATCACTTCCTATCTCAAACTTTTCTGGGCCTTCAACGGAAACTACGGCACTAATAATCGAAAATTCGTCCCGGAGTTCAGTCCCGAAGATCTTCTTTTAGCCTCGAAAGCTGCACTGTCCAACGGTGCTGATCTGAAATTGAGAGATGAAGAAGCCCTTAAAGAAGAACTGAATAAGATTCAAAGGACTATCTTCGATCCTGATTTTGAGCCGCTTCTGGCAAACAAGTCTCCCAAGCAAGGGGAAGATGTGATAACCGCCAGTGGCAATAACTACTATGAGGGGGTCACGCTGAAAGACCTGCAGGATTTTGAGGAGAAATATCCCCTTAATTCAAAAGTGGTGAAAAAGGATGGGAAGATAATAGAGCAGGTTTACCGCGCCGGTACAGATTCCGTTCCCCCTGGTCTATACGCAGAACAACTCAACCGGGTGACAGGTAATTTGGAGAAAGCCCTGCCTTACGCTGGGAAAGGACAGAGGGAAGCCCTGGGCAACCTCATCCGGTATTTCAAGACCGGCGATCCCAAAGACTTCGACAAATACAATATCAGCTGGGTAAGGGACAACCCCATAGTTGAAACCATCAACGGTTTCATTGAGACATACAGCGATGCCCGCGGAGCCAAAGGCGAATATGAGGGAACGGTGAGCTTTGTGGACAAAGAAGCCAATCAGGTGATGCAGGATATGGCTGCCTTTGCTGAGTATTTCGAGGACAAAGCTCCCTGGGATGAGAAATACAAAAAGAAAAAGATCAATCCTCCAGTGGCGAACGCAGTGGCCTTGCTCCTGGCGACAGGCGGAGGAGGGCCGATTTCGTTCCTGGGAGTCAACCTTCCCAACGCCCAAGAGATCAGACAGACTTACGGGAGCAAGAACTTCATTTTGACCAATGTTTGTAGCATCAGGCGAAAAGCAGAAGCGGGAAAAATGGCAAAAGAATTTGCCCTGACCGAAGAGGAGATCAAACTGGACCAGCTTTACGGCGAGAAAGCAGATCTTTTGCACACGGCCATCCACGAGATCTTAGGGCATGGATCAGGAAAGGTAAGCGAAAGACTCACCGCCGATCCTTCCGAGTATCTGAGGGAATACTATTCCACTCTCGAGGAGGCAAAGGCTGATCTGGTGGCTCTGTGGCATATCTTTGATCCGAGACTGATGCAACTGGCGGACATCGACAGAAAAACCGGAGAAGCGCTGTATCGCGATTATGCTCGCATGGACTTAGTCAGGTTGAGAACCGTCAAGCAGGGCGACCGGCTGGAGAAAGATCATGCCCGCGCCCGGCACATGGTTGTCTCCTTTCTAAGAGAGAAAACCAAAGCCATCGAGACGGTGCAGAAGGATGGAAAACTATACATGGTGGCAAAGGACCTGGACCGGATGAGGCAAGGCGTTGGCGAAATTCTATCTTTGATCATGAGGATTAAAGCGGAAGGCGATTACCAGGAGGCCGAGAGCCTGGTTGAGACGTTTGGAGTGAAGATCAATACAGAGTGGAGAGACCAAGTGATGAAAAGAGCTCAAGCCATTGACTTGCCCGATCATCACGCCTTGGTAATGCCCAGCTTAAGCTTAATCAAAGATACGGACGGCAAGATAACCGACGTAGAGATTTCATATTCTCAGGATTTCATGGGGCAGCAGTT
>Ga0315541_1001645_pt1 | contig 20088 bp, 12 predicted proteins | sample SalMarSW160190MG_FD_203095 | JGI IMG/M metagenome (GOLD analysis project Ga0315541, IMG submission 203095) | Salt marsh sediment microbial communities from the Plum Island Ecosystem LTER, Massachusetts, United States - Salt Marsh Sediment SW1601-190 ...
CTGCTCGACGAGCTGCTCACGTACATTGACAAGGTGGAGAACCCTTGAGCCGCTTTGCCGACGGCGCTTGAGCCGGGGCAAACGCTCATGGGATTTTGGCATTGCCGCCGTCCGACGGAGGCGTGTCGGGAAGTCAGCCCGGCCGTTTCCGCCGGACGGCGTTTTTCTGGGGCGATCGCACGGGCTCGCCGAGGCCGCGAAACCCCGACTCCCTTCAGGTGTTTATAGTCTCCGTCCAGCCGGGCCAAATGTCCCTTGCAGTCCGGCGCGGGCCTTGATCCTATAACGCGACGAGCGGAATGCAGGTAGCGTGGACCCATTCTGGAGGTCAATCTCCCATGAGCTGCAAGACCTGTGCATGCTGTGTGGTAGCGCTGACGGCTTGGTTCGTTCCGATCCTGAAGGCCGAGATGGTCACGCGGCGTTGGGGCACCCCGCCGATGGCTCCGGCCGGGGCAGCGCCGCCAGCCCGGCGGGCCAAGCCGCCGACCGGCTACGCGGCCAAGACCAAGACCGCCCCGGTAATCGACGGAAGGCTGAACGACGAGGTCTGGGCCGGGGCGCCGATCCTGAGGCTGGCGCGAACGCCGGACGGGGCAGGCCGGCCCGCCCAGCCCACCGAAGTCAGGCTTCTCCGGGACGAGGAAACCCTTTATGTCGGGGTTCGCTGCACCGAGCCGCAGACGGACAGGGTTCGCGCCTCCCGCGGCAGCCACGACGGGCCGATCTGGAGCGACGACTCGATTGAGATCTTCCTGGGTGTGGGCGGGGTGTATTACCACTTCGGCGTCAACGCCGCCGGCAGGACCTACGACGCCCAGGCCAAGGACAAGGAGTGGAACTCGCTCTTCAAAGCTGCGGCCGTCAAGGGCAGAGGCCAGTGGACAATGGAGGTCGCCATTCCGCTGGCGAAGATGGCCGGGGAGGGCAAGTTGCCGACGGAGTGGATCGCGAACTTCAACCGCAACCGCTACGTCACCGGTTCGCTTCAAGAGGCCACCTGGTCGCCGACGTATTCCGGCGACAGCCACGTCCCGGAGCGATTCGGACGGCTGCTGTTCAAGGCCCCGCCGCCACCAGAGCGGCCCGCCAAGCCCCTCCAGCCCGTAATCAAGAAAAAGTTTCTTCAGGTCCTGCCCTGCGAGGGCGGCGAAGGCGTGGCCGTCTTCGACCTGTCGGGACTGCCCAAAGGCACAAAGGTCCACCGCGCGGACCTGCTGATCTTCCGAACGTCCCGGATCACCGGGCGCGACGAAGATGCGCTGATCGACATCGAGGTATATCCCTTGTTCTCAAAATTCGCCGGCGCCGGACAGCCCAAAGTCCGGGGCGAGCCGTTGAAGCTCCGCGGGCCCTGGTACGACCGGCTCGACGCCACCGAGGCCGTCCGCCAGTGGGCCGGCGGCGCGGACAACGGCGGATTCTTCGTGAAGAGCTGCCGCCGGTGGAACGCCGAGGCGACCTGCCTGGACATCGCCTACGAAGGCCAGCCGGAAAAGGTCCCGCCGCAGGCGTCCGGGCTGAAGGCGTTTCACCGGTCAGGACAGACTTTCCTGACGTGGAAGGAAATCGAGGACCCGGTCGGCAGCGACCAGGTCAAGTGGGGCCAGTTGAAGCTCATCCTGGGCGACCTGGACCGAGAGCGTCGCCTCCGCTACTGCGTCTATCGCAGCGAGGAGCCCATCACGGCCGGGACGATCCACCGGGCCGAGCTGATCGCCACCGTCAAGCCGCTTTCGTCCTGGAACGTCAACGGCCGGAACATCGGCCGCCCCATCGACCACGTCATCGCGACACAGGACGTGTTGATGACCGGGCACTGGAACCCGTTCGGCTCGGCCTCCGTCGACGGCGACTACGGACGCGACTGCCCCGTCGACCGGCTGGTGATCCGGGAAGGGCAAGCGCCGCTTGCCAGGCAGACCGGCCTGTACGTCCACTCGACCGACAAGAAAGGCAAGGCGTATTACGCCGTCCTCACTTCGATCGAGGGGGTGCAAAACACCACCGACTTCTCCGCGGCCAACTCGCTGACCAATCCGATCGACGAAGCCCCCGGCGAGGGTCAGCCGGTCCTCCAGGGTAAGCTCCCTCACAGCCCGATCTTCAGCTATGCGGACGAGCGGCTGCATTACGTCCGCTGGGTCGGCCGGCCGTATGGAAACCTGCCGTATCAGTACTACAACTGGTCGGTGGCGGTGCCGGAAGAACACGCGGAGAATCCTCCGCTGGAGCTGAACCTGCACCGCGACGGCTACTCCTACTGGCGGACGCACTACCGGATCGAGCGCGACAGCATCGTGCTCTGCCCGTACGACTTTCCGATCAAGAGCTGGTGGTACGGCTATCACGAAAGCCAGGGCACGCTGAAGAGCTTTCGCCAGGGCAGGATTCACAACTACACCGAGCGCCGGCTGCTGTGGTTCGTCGACTGGGCCGCCAGGAAATGGAAGGCCGACAGGAAGCGGATCCTCGTGACCGGCTGCCGCGGCGGGGCCTCCGGCAGCGGAGCGCTGCGCCTGGGCATTCGCCATCCTGATCTGTTCAATCTGGTCATCGCCGGTCATCCGACGGTCGACTACGCGCCCGTATCGGAGCGAACGGACCGGCGGGCCGTCTCGGCCGCCCGGAGCATGCAGGCCATCTGGGGCAAGGCCGAATGGAAGCTCCAGACCAGCGACGGCAAGAGCTTCTGGGACCAGCACAATATGATCCGCGTGGTCCAGGAGCTGCCGGCGACGGCCGGTCTTCCGCTGATCACCATGACCTCCGATTACAGAGACGCCGACAGCCGCAAATTCTACGAGGTGATGCTGCAAAAACGCTTCGGCCTCCTGGCCGAGTTCTGGTGGGGCGGCGGCAGGTACATCCCCGTCTCCCGCACGGGCACCTATCCCAACGTCATTCGCCTGGACGTGGCCAAGGACCAGCCCATGCTGGCCTGCGCCTCGGCCGGGGCCATGGGCCTCGTCACCAAGCCGCAGATGGGCAGCTTCAACCGCAACTTCCGCTGGCGCGACGTGGTGGACGAGCCCGGGCGATACGAGGTAACCATCTTTCTCCAGGGCCGAGGCGACAACACCACCGACGTCGCCCTGCGCCGGCTCCGGCGGTTCAAGCCGGCCAAGGGAAAGACCTACGTCTGGAAGAACACCGGCGGCGAAGGCAAGGCGGCGATCAGCCAGTCCGGCGAGGCGACGGTCGGCGCCGACGGACTGCTGGTGATCAGCGGCGTCAAGTTCTCCGGGCAGTCCAGCCGGCTGGTCGTCACGCCGAAAGAGTAAGACCGAGCAAACTGCTGGAAGCCTTTCACGAAAGGGCTTGACGATGAAACCCATGCTGGTGTTGGTGTCGTCCCTGCTGGCGGCCGCGGGAACCTGCCGGGCGGAGCTTCTCAGCGAGCGCTGGGGCCCGAAAGGCATGGCCTGCACACACCCGGGAACGCTGAAGGTCCTGCACGAAGGAAAGCGCCCCAGACTCGTATTTGACCTGTCGGCCTTGCCGAAGGGGGCGACCGTCCGCCACGCCTGGCTGTACTGTCTAACCCAGGACAACCGCCAGCCGACCGAGCCGGCGGACGTCCACATCACCGAGAAGCTGGACGCGGCCGGCAATGGCGTGCCCGGCGGCAAGCCGCTGAGGCTGGAGGCGCCGTGGTATCGGTCGTTCGACGCCACCAAGGCGGTCGCACGCTGGGCCAAGGACCCCGGCCGGAACTTCGGCTTCATCGCGGCGCGCTTTGACGGACTCCTGGCGGCAAAGAGCTACCTGGAGGTCCGCTACGAGGGCAAGGCCGGCAACATTCCCGAGCAGGTGACCGGCCTGCGGGCCGTCCACCACGACGGGCAGACGTTCCTGGTCTGGAAGGAGCTGAAGGCCTTCCGGCCGCCGCCGGGCAGCGTGGTCTACGTGGACAAGTTCTCCCGGCGCGGCAACAAGGTGGCCAAAGAGCCCGGCAGCGGCTGGCGCGGGCTGCCGCGCGTGCCGGCGATCACTCTGAAAACCCTGCGCGAACTCCAGGGAGTGGAGCTGCGGGACAAGCCCAGCGGCTTCCAGGGCATCAGGGCGGCCAAGCAGGTCCGCAAGCTGCCGGAGGTGCGGTACCGCATCTATCGCCACACGCGCAGGATCACCCCCGAGAATATCAAGGACGCCGAATGCGTCGGCCAGGCCAGCCCGCTGTCGGCCTACGACCAGAAGATGGCCGTCATCACCTTCAAGGGAGAATACATCGACCAGCGGGAGGTCGGCGAGTCGATCATCCCGACCAGTTGCGTCGAGGACGGCCGGCCCGTCCAGGCCGGCGAGGCCATTTACGCGCACAACCCCGCCAAGGCGGGCAAGAGCTACTACGCCGTCACCAGCGTGCTGGACGGGACCGAGAACGCCTCGGAAATCACCGCCGCCAACAGCCTCGCCGAGCCGGTGACCGAACGGCTCGACCCGCCCAGGCCCGTCCTCCAGCGGCTCCAGGAAATCCGCTACGGCGGGGGCGTGGTGGAGAGGTGGTACCTGTTCTGGGCCGCCCCGCCGTACGCAAACCTGCCCAACAAGCCGCTGCACGTGCTCGTGGGCGAGCCGGAGAAGGCCAAGCCGCCTCTGCCGATGGTCGTCGACGGCTTCCACGGGGGGTTCAACATCGTCGGGGCGCTTCGGGTGCCGGCCGGCGGCGCCCTGACGCTGCTGATCGAGCATGAGATCGGCTGGGGCGGGGACGGCGACCTGCTCTACAACGAGGGGCTCGACACGCTGCGGTCGTACAGAAACTGCAAGGCGGACTACTTCTCCGAGAGGTACTTCCTGCGGGTGATCGAATGGGCCCGGGCGACCTGGAAGATCGATGCCGCCCGGATCTTCGGCGGCCAGCACGACAGCGGCCCGCTCCACATCGCCGTCCGCCACCCGGAGATCTTCGGGAGAGTCTTCCTCGGCAACTACACCGCCAGCTACGACTTCAAGTGGTCGCCGTCGAGCCGGGGGCTGGGAACGGTCATGGGTCCGAGGGCCCTGGCCCAGACGCCCGCCGGCGACTGCGCCTGGGACGTGGTGGACCTGACCTGGTATCTCAGACAGGACCCCGGCAGGGACATTCCGCTGATCATGGGCGGGTCGAACACGGGCAAGGACAGCGGGCATACTTCCGAGTTCGGCTGGCAGGACGACCCGCGGGGCTGGGCGGCGTTGCAGAAGGCCCGCCAGCCGTTCGTGATCGCCTGGGGCGTCGGGCACGCCGACCCCGGCGGCTCGCAGGGGCTGCATTCCATCCAGCCGGAGGTCGCCGGGAAGTTCGCCACGATGGCTTGGGATGGGCCCATCCCGGCCTTCTCCCATTGCTCGCTGGACGACAACCCCGGCAGCGGCGACCCGGCCGACGGGGACTTCTGCGGGCAGATCAACGGCTACCTCATCTGGGAAGACGGCGACCGCGTCGACGCCGAGGACCACTGGGAGATGACCATCCGCGTGGTCAACACCTGCCCGGAGGAAAGCTGCACGGTGGACATCACTCCGCGCCACTGCCGGCAGTTCAAGCCCCGCCGCGGGCAGAAGTTCACGTGGACCAACACGTCGCCGGCCGACAACAAGGTCGTTGGGTCCGGCACCGAGACGGCCGACCGCTGGGGGCTGGTAACCCTGAAGGGCGTCAAGATCGGCAAGGGCAAGAACAGGATCAGCATCCGGCAAAGATGACCCGGGAACGTCTGTGTAAAGGGAGATCGAACTCGTGAAAGGCATGCTGGCGGCAGCGGCGACTGTGCTGGCCGTGGCCGTGATCGGCCACGCGGAACTCGTAAGCGAACGCTGGGGCGGAAAAGACGCCGCCTGCGCCCATCCCGACAGGCTCCAGGTCTTTCACGCCGGCAAGGCGCGCAGGCTCGTGTTCGACCTGTCGGCGCTGCCGGGCGGCGCCAGGGTCCACCACGCCTCCTTGTACTGTCTCACCCAGGGCAACCGGCAGCCGAACGAGCCGGCCAGGATCTTCCGGGTGGACAAGCTGGATGCCGAAGGCAACCCGAAATACGCCGGCCGGCCGCTGAAGCTGGAAGCGCCCTGGTATCGAAGCTTTGACGCCACCGAGGCCGTCAAGCGCTGGGCGGAACGTCCTTCGGAGAACCTCGGCCTTGGCATAGACCGCTTCCAGGGGTTGATCGCGCGCGACTGCTATCTTGACATCCTGTATGAAGGCAAAGTCCAGGACCTTCCCGAACAGGTAACCAGCCTGAGCGCCCTGCATCACGATGGCCAGACCTTCCTCGTCTGGAACGAGGTCAAGGACTACCGGCCGAAGGCGGAGGAAGTGATCTGGGTGGAAAAGTTCGCCGAGGTCGGCGACAAGCTCGCCGAGGGCCCCGGCCAGGGCGCCTACGACATGCCGAACCACCCGGGCATTACGCTCAAGGCCCTGCGCCGCCTTCAGGGCCTGGCCGTGCGGATAAAGCCCTCCGGCTTCCAGGGCATCAAGCCCCTGCGGCGGGTGCGCAAGGTGCCGCCGATCACCTACCGCGTCTACCGCCACACCGAAAGGATCACGGCAAGGAGCATCCGCCAGGCCGAGAGGATTGCCGAGATCGGCCCGCTGGGCGGCTACGACGGCGACGTGTACAAGATCCACTTCCAGGGAGAGTACATCAACCAGCGGGAGGAACCGGACTCGGTCATACCCACCTACTGCATCGACAAGGGCAAGGCGATACAGCCCGGCCAGACGCTGTACGTGCACACCGCCAGGAAAGGCGGCAGCTTCTTCTACGCCGTCACCACCGCCCTGGGCGGGACGGAGAACCTCATCCGGGTCGGCGACGCCAACAGCCTCACCCAGCCGATCGCGGAGAAGCCCGGCACGCCACGGCCGGTGCCGCAGTGGGTCCAGGAGGATCACTACCACAAGGACGTCCCGGAATACTGGTACCGCTACTGGGCGGCGCCGCCCTACTGGCACCTGCCCAGCCGGTCGTTCCGGGTGGCCGTCAGCGCCCCCAAGGACTTCAAGCAGCCGGGCCCGCTGAACATCGGCTCCATCTCCGGGACGTTCAACGTGCGCGGGTCGCTGAGGCTGCCGCCGCGGACGGAGGTGACGCTGCTGGTCGAGTCGCACCACGCCTGGATGCCCAACCTGTTCTACAACGAAGGCCTGGGAACCCTGCGGGGGATGACCGAATGCAGGGTCGACTACTTCACCGAGAACTACATGGACTTCATGATCAAGTGGATCATGGGCAAGTACGGGATCGACCGGTCCAGAGTCCACGGGACGATGCTTCACTTCGGGCTGCGGCACCCGGAGATCTTCCCGAAGATGTCCTTCGGCAGCTACACGGCCGGCTACGACCTGCGCTGGGCGCCGGGCGGCCCGAGCATGCCGGGCCTGCTGGGCCCCAAGGGCATCAAGACCGCCCGCGGCGAGGACGCCTGGAAGATGTACAGCGTCGCCGAGTACGTCAACGCCCACCCCGACCGCGACATCCCCTTCCTGATCTGCATCTCCGCCACGGGCAAGGACGGCGGGCACACGTCCGAGTTCGGCTGGCAGGACGACCCGCGCGGGTGGGCGGGGCTGCTGAAGGCCCACCAGCCGTTCGCGGCCGCCTGGAGCTGCGGGCTGCCGCGGGAGCTTTCCCAGGGGCTCAACAAGCTGCGATGGGACCTGACCATCCCGGCCTTTGCCAACTGCTCGCTGGACAACAACCCCGGCAGCGGCGACCCCGTCGAGGGCGACTACTACGGCCAGATCAACGGCTGGCTGCTGTGGGAGGATGCCGGCCGCGTGGACGAAAAAGACCGCTGGGAGATGACCGTCCGCGTCATCTCTTCCTGCCCGGAGGAAGCTTGCACGGTGGACATCACCCCGCGCCACTGCAGGAACTTCAGGCCCGCCCCGGGCAAGAAGTTCAAGTGGACCAACACCTCGCTACAGCATGGCGAGCTGATCAAGTCCGGCCAGGTGACGGCGGACAAGTGGGGCCTGGTGACGCTCAAGGCCGTCAGCGTTGACAAGGGCAGGAACCGAATCGTCATTTCGGCGCAATAGGAATGGGAGAAGCACAATGGCATGCGCGCAACTCTCGTTGGTTCGGCGTCTTACGGCAGCACTTCTGCTGGTCTCCGCCGCGTCTGCCGCGTCCGCGCAGGAGCGGGCTTCCGGCTGGCCGCCGGCGGAGCTGGCCGAGAAGCTCAAGGCCGCCCCCAAGACCGACGTGGACAAGGCCATCAAGGAACTCATCACCGAATACGAGGCCAAGATCGCCGCGCTCAACGCCGACGAGCCCGTCGTCAAGGCCGGCATCCCGCGGCTGCGGGAAAAGCTTACGCCGTTCTACCTGGAGTACAACCGGAACAAGAAGCGCTACCGGCGCGATCATTTCACGCCCGCCGAGTGCGCCAACCGGTTCAAGGCGGACATGGGCTTCCGGCTCACGGCACTGGCGGCCGGCGAGGACCCCGCCGCCTCCTCGGCCGGCAAGTGGCAGACTCGCGTCGCGTGGATCGAACGCACCAACGTCATGGGCCACTACGACCTGATCGTCCCCAAGGCTTACGAGCCCAAGAAGTCCTGGCCGATCATCATTTCCTACCAGGACGACCCCAACGACAAAGAGATTCGCAAGACCCCCTACTTCCTCATTCGCTGCGTCCAGAAGGGCTACCCCACCGGCCTGACGTACGTCGAGAACAAGACCCGCACGTACCTGAAGGACGTCGCCCGCGAGTACAACATCGATCCGACGCGGGTCTACGCCACCGGCTTTTCCTACGGCGGGCATACCGACCTGGTGGTGGCCTGGCGATTCCCGCACTGGTTTGCCGCCATCGCCCCGGTATGCAGTGACCTGCGTGACAAGCAGACGCCCTACGTCAAGCAGCTCAAGAACGTTCCCACGCTGCTGCTGCACGGGGCGGGCGATTCGTTCCTGGCGACGGGAAAGGTCGTCCACAAGTACATGAAAGAGGCCGGCTGCCCCGTCGAGTGGCGGACGTATCCCGGCGGCCACGCGCCCACGCTTCCATTCCGGCAGGACGTGACGGTGCTCACGAACTTCTTCGACAAGCACGTGATGAACCCCTATCCGAAGATGGTCTGCCACATCGTCGAGCACAATCGCTACTCGCGCGCGTTCTGGGTCGACGCCAAGCTGACGAAGAATTCCGGCGGCATGGAGGCGATCTTCGAGGTCCGCGTCAAGGACGGCAACAAGATCGAGATCGACGCCAACGAGCAGGTCGCCGAGCTGGACCTGTATCTCAACGACAAGCTGATCGACATGGGCAAGCCGGTCACGGTCGTTACCGGCCAGAGGAAGCTCTACGAGGGCAAGCCAACCGAGAAGCTCACGATCAAGCTGACCGAAGCGCCGGACTATTCGCGGGACGGCGGCGACACGCTCTGGCGGCAACTGGCGGAGATCCGCAAGCAGGCCCGCCCCGCCGCCGGCGTTCCACGCTGAGCTGCCCAACGGGAGTCAACCATGAAAGCGCGTGTTCTGATTTCGGCCGTTGCGGCCGTCGGCCTGCTGTGCTCCCCATCTGTCGGGCAGCAGCTCGCCTCCGCCCCGTCGGCCGGCGAGCTGAACATCTACGTGGACGACATCAAGCTCACGTGGCCGGAACAGGCCGAGAAGGACTGACCGGCGCGCCGGCCCGCCGGCGGCGGACGGACGCAGCGGCTGCTGGCGCGAAAGTAATGGCCGTCTCGGGCGGGCCCTTCGCATTCATTTCCCGTCCGGTTATATTTACAGATCCGCCGCAACTCGGCAGAATGGTCAGAACCGAGATTGCAGCGAATGATGGCGAGGTAGGCGAATGGCAAAGCTAAAGCACCAGATCCACCTGATCTCGCTGACCCACTGGGACCGCGAGTGGCGATTCCCCTTTGAAGAGACGCGGATGCTGCTGGTGGAGATGATGGACGGCCTGTTGGACCTGCTGGACGGCAACCCGAAGTACGGGCACTATCACCTCGACGGCCAGTGCATTCTGCTCGAGGACTACCTGGAGGCCCGCTCGGAGAACCGCCAGCGGCTGATCGAGCACATCCGCGCCGGGCGAATCCTCATCGGGCCGTGGTACACGCTGGCGGCCGTCAGCATGGTCAATGGCGAGTCGCTGGTGCGAAACCTGTTGATGGGCATGAAGGTCTGCGCCGAGTTCGGGCCGCGGATGGACGTCGGGTACACGCCCGCCGGCTACGGCCAGCCGTCACAGATACCGCAGATCCTGCGCAACTTCGGCGTGGAAAGCGCGATGTTCTACCGCGGCATCAGCCGGAAGGCCTGCCCCAACGCCGAGTACTGGTGGGAAGGCCCGGACGGCTCGCGCGTGCTGGGATTCCGGCTCGGCGACTACGCCCGGGCGAATTTCTTCTACTTCGTCTTCCGCCCGGTGGTCCACAATCGGGACAACACGCAGATGGCCCACCACTGGGAAGACGGCGGGCTGCCCGTCCGCATGTGCGACGGCCGCTCGACCACCTGCTACTACGTCCTGGAGGCCGCCAGCGGCTTCCACGCCGAGAACGTCGCCGACAGCCTGATGAAGCTGGACAGCGAGGAGATTCGCGGCACAACCACGCCGTACGGCCTAGCGATGCAGTGCGACGACAGCGTCGAGCCCCACGCCTCGGAGGTCCGCATCATCGAAGAGGCCAACCGCCGCCTGGGGGAAGGCTCGATCCGCCACTCCAGCTTGCCGGAGTACGTCCGGCTGGTCCGCGAGCACATCGAAAAGAACGACGTCCGGCTGGAGACCCTGACCGGCGAGATGCGGCACACGCTCCACGAGGGCGTCTGGACGGACCTGCTGACGGACGTGCTGGGCAACCGCCCCGACTGCCGCCAGGATCACCGGCGCAGCGAGATCATGCTCCAGAGGTGGGCCGAGCCGTGGGCGACCATCGCCTGGACGCTGGGGCGGGAATACCCCGCCTTCTACCTGGAGAGGGCCTGGAAGCTGCTGCTGGCCAATCAGGCCCACGACTCCCTCAACGGCGGCAGCATGGACCTGATCAACCGGGAGACGGCCGTGCGGAACGCCAAGATCCAGACCATCGCAGGCGGCGTCCGCCGCCGGGCCCTGGAGGAGATCGTCCGGCGGATCGACACCTCCTCGGCCGAAGAGAGGGACATCTTCCTGGTGGCGTTCAACCCCACCCCCCGACCGCTCGACGAGGCCGTCCTGGCCACGCTGGATTTTCCCCTCGAATGGGGCGTCACGTCCTATCGCATCTTCGACATGTCCGGGCGGGAGATCACCTTACAGGAGGTCTCGGCCGTCGAGGACAAGGCGACGTTCCAGCGGCCCAGCGAGCTGCCGCTTCGGCTTCCGGTGCGGCGGCACACGATCTACTTCAAGGCCGACCAACTGCCGGCGATCGGGTATCGATGCTATCGGGTGGCGGCCTCTCAGGACCACCAGCACCGCCGCGGCTCGATGGCCACCGGCCCGGCCACGATAGAGAACGAGTTCCTCCGCCTCACCGCTAGCGCAAACGGGACCATCGACCTGCTGCACAAGCAGACCGGCCACGTCTTCGCCCAGCTCAACCACTTCGAGGACACCTCCGAGGTGGGCGACCCGTGGACGCGCTTCACCAGCCAGAGGGAGCAGCGCATACTGTCGCTGGGCTGCCGGGGCGAGGTCGAGATTATCGAGGACGGCCCGCTGTCGGCGTCGATCCGCACGAAGATTTGCCTGCGGCTGCCGGCGTGGTCGAACCGCGAGAAGCGAAGCGGCCAATACGTGGACAACGTCATCACGTCCGTCTACACATTGCGCGCGAGCTGCCGACGGGTCGACGTCGCCACCACCATCGAAAACCACGCCCGCGATCATTACCTGCGGGCGATCTTCCCGACGCACCTGGCGGGGGCGGAGAAGTCCCACGCCGAGACGGCCTATGACGTGGTCGCCCGAGACGTCCACGTGCCCGACACCCACGCCTGGCGCGAGCCGATGACCGGCAAGCAGCCCAGCATCACCTTCGTGGACGTTTCCGACGGCAACGTCGGCCTGACCGTCATCCACAAAGGCCTGCTCCAGTACGAGGTACTCGACCGGCCGGATCGCGCCATCGCCCTGACCATGATGCGGGCCTTCCAGATGAGGAACCTCGCCCGGATCGCCGAGTATCCCGACCAGGTCGACTCGCAGATGCTGGGGACAACGGAGCTGTCGTATTCGCTTTGCCCGCACGCGGGGTTCTGGAACGAAGCCGACGTGCCGGACGAGGCGATGGCGTATCTGACGCCGCCGCTGGCGGCACAGGCCGGCAGGTGCACCGCCCCGCCGGCCGAGCCGCTGCCGTTGGAGCACTCCTTCCTTCGGATCAGCCCGCCCAAGATCATGCTGGGGGCGCTCAAGCGGGCCGAGGACGGCCGCGGCGCCATCCTACGCATCGCCAACCCCGAGGACCGCCAGATCGACGTCCAGATCGCCCTGGACCGGCCGGCTGCGGCGGTCGAGGCCGTGAATGCCGATGAACGAACGCCGGCGCGTGAGATCACGCCGACCTTTGACAAGTCCGACAATACCATCCGCCTGGAAATGCCAAAAAAGAAGATCGTGACGCTGAGACTAATCTACGAATGAGGACACGGGCATGCTGGATTCATTGATTGAAACCGTTAACGGGGGCTACCAACCCAAGCGCACCTGGGATTTTCTGGTGAAGTTCTGGGAGCAGGAGCGCTGGTTCGACACGCCGCATCAGCGGGTCGCGGCCGAGTTCGCTCGGGACGTGCTGGAAGAGGCCGGCCTTTCTGACGTTCGCCTGGCCGGCTACCCCGCCGACGGCAAGACGCGATTTCAGGACTGGACCATGCACATGGCCTGGGAATGCCCCTCGGCGCGGCTGGCGCTGGCCGAGGGCGGCGAGGTGCTGGCAGACCGCCGGAAGGTGCAGGCCGCGGCGGTGTACTGGAGCGGCCCGCTGGGGTCGGAATCGGCCCCGGCCGTCGGCGAGGTCGTGGACGGCGACGCCCTGGGGGCGATCACGCCGGAGGCCGTGAACGGAAAGTTCGTCCTCACGGCTAAGCCGCCGGCGGAGATGAAACGCCGCCTTCTCGGCACCCAGCCATTGGCCGTCGTCAGCGATTATCTGGGCGAGGGGCTGGGCTACACCGAAGACACCACCAAGTGGTGCAACAGCTGGTCCGACGGTCCGGGCGGATGGTATTTCCACGCCCACGACACGGTGATGGCCGGCTTCTGCCTGTCTCCGGCGGCGGGCAGGAAGCTGCGGCAGGCGATGGCGGCCAGGCCGGGCCTGCGGCTGAGCGGCTTCTGCCAATCCCGACTGTACGAGGGCTCCGGCCAGAACGTCACCGCCGTGCTGGAGGGAACGGACCCGTCGCGCGAGATCTGGATCTACGGCCACGCCTGCGAACAGGGCGCCCATGACAATTGCAGCGGGGTGACCGTCCTGGTCGAGACGCTGCGGACGCTGAAGGAGCTGGTCGCCGCCGGCAAGCTGCCGAGACCGCGCTTCAGCATACGCGCGATCACCACGGAGGAATGCGTGGGCATGCTCGCCTTCGCCACGCTGCATGACGACCTGCGTCGCCGGGCGATGGCGGGGCTGAACGTCGACGCCGGCGGCAACCCCGCCCCGGCCGACCAGCCGTACATCCTCAACTTCGGCCCGTTGAGCAATCCCAGTTTCGCCTGGGCGGCCGCGGCGCTGGCCGGCCTGGCCATCAAGGAAAAGGCCGGCGACGCCTGGCACCTTCGCTTCAAGCGGTTCATCCCCAACGCCGACGACATGATCTCCGACCCCAAGTGCGGCGTGCCGGCCATGTGGCTGGGAAAGGGCGGAAACTCCGTCGGCTACCACTCCAGCGCCGACACGCCGGAAGTGTGCAGCGCCGATGCGCTGCGCTGCAACACCGTTCTGACGGCCACGTGGGCATACCTCATGGCCTCGATGGACGACAAGCTCGCCGGCGAGCTGATCGGCCCGGCGGCAAAGTGGGTCGAGGAAAACCTCCTCGGCGGAGCCGGCGACGCCGAGCACCTGCGCCGCTGGGCGGCCGGCGGCGTGTTCCGCGACCTCGCCCGCTGGGGCGTGAGCGAATCAGTCTACGAGCCGACCGCGGCCAAGTACGTCGCCGCCGGGGCGCCGCCTCTGCCGGACCTGCCGGCCGAGGGACCCCGCTATGTCCGAGCAGCCTGGGGAACGTACACGCTGGAAACGCTGCCGGTCGAGCGGCGCGAGGGCTTCAGCCGATGGTCCGGCTGGCAGGCGGCCGGTGGGTACTGGAACGACGGCATCAGGCCCCTGCCGGCCGTGGAACGCCTGGCCAGGGCCGAGGCCGGCGGCATGCCGGAAGCGGGGCTGAAACCGTTCTTCGAAGCCTGCATCGAGGCCGGTCTGATGGTCCAGGACAACAGCGGCGCATACCCGCGCTAGTTCGAGGCCTCGCCGGCGGCTGCGGACCGCCCGCCCCGGCCGATCTTGTTCTCGGTTCCGGCCAGCAGGCGGGCGATGTTGCCGCGGTGACGCAGGATGACCAGGGCGGCCATCGCGAAGGCAAAGGCCAGCAGCGGCCAGTACCGCCGGATCGACCACCCCCACAGGCCGCAAGCCCCGACGAACAGCAGCGGAAACGCGGCGGCCGCCGTGATCGAGGCCAGCGAAACGTACCGCCACAGCAGCACCACTATGACCCAGACCGCCAGCGCCGCCAGCCCCGCCCAGGTGAAGTACGGGTAGAAGCCCAGGAGCACGCCCAGCGAGGTCGCCACCCCCTTACCGCCGCGGAACTTCAGGTACAGGCTGAAGATGTGCCCGGCAATGGCCGCGAACGCCACCGCCAGCCAGGTGGCCTGGGCGAGCCAGGCGACCTGTTCGTCCACGGCGCCGACCCGGCCGGAGCCGCGAAGATAAACACCGACCGCCAGAACCGGCAGGAAACCCTTGAGCGTATCCAGGACGAAACAGAGGCAGCCCCACTTCCGCCCCACGACGCGGCCAACGTTGGTCGCACCGATATTGCCGCTGCCGCGGGCGCGAAGATCCACGCCGTGGAAACGGGCCATGATAACGCCGAAGGGAATCGAGCCGATCAGATACGCCCCCACCGGCATCGCCACCAGGTCCACAAAAACGCTTGCGATCATCGCCCGGCCACCTCCCCGTAAACTCTCTCCAGGCCGTCCAGGTGCCGCTCGAGGCTGACTAGGTCCGCAACTGCCCGGCAGGCATCGCTCATCCGCAAGCGCATGGCCGGATCGGCGAGCCGGTCCAAGCCGGCCAGAATGCCCGAGCGGTCCCGCGGCGACCCGACGACTATTCCCACGCCCCGGACCAGTAGCTCGGCCGCTCCGTTGAAACGCGTAGTCAGGCCGGGCAGGCCCCAGCGAATCGCCTCCAGCACCACCCGGCTGCACGCGTCCTGCCAGCTCAAGAGCACAATCGCATCGGCGGCCGAGTACAACGGGAAGACATCGTCCGCCTGCCCCTGGAATAGCACGTGCTCGGCCACGCCGGCGGTGGCGGCCCGCCGCCGATACGCCCTGGCATCATCGCCGCCGGCGACGACCAGCTTTGCCGGCCGGTCCGGGCGGGAACCGGAAAACTCGGCAAAGGCATCAATCAGCTCGGCGACGCCCTTCAGCAGGAAGTTCTGGGCCACGGTCAGGAAGACCGTCGTCCCCTCGCCGGCCCCCCAGCGGCCGCGAAGCTCCTTCCGCCAGGATGCGCGAGTCGCCTCGTCGATCCGAGGGACCTCCACCCCGCCGTAGATCACTTCGACGTTCTTACGCCGACGGTAATACGCAGCGAACTCCTCGGCCACCATCTCGCTGACGGCCAGGCATTTCACGCCGCCATCCGCGGCGATCCGCCTTTCCCGCTTCCGGGCCGCCTGGCGAGTGCAATTCAGCGGCCGCGCGACCCGCCGCAAGAGACGCCCTATCGGTCCGGCGAGCCGGTCCTTGGCCGCCATCTGCCCGGGAATCGTACCGCCCCGCGGTTGGTACACGTTGGCGCAGGGCACCGGAAGGGTCGCGTGAACGACGTCGAATCCTTCGCGCCGGACCGCCTGACCGACGGCCTTGGCAAAGCTCGCCGTCTGCCGCGACCGGCCGAGGCCGGCCGAGCCAAGCTCCAGCACCTCCACGCCGGCGGCGTCCAGGCTGCCGGCCTGACACAGCACCGTCACGTCATGATCCCGGCGGGCCAGCCCGGCGGCGATCTCGGCCACAGAGCGCTCGCGACCTCCGCGCTTGGGATCCATCCTCTCGATGACCAGGGCGACCTTCAGTTTACCGCTCCTTCCTCTCGGACTCTCGGCCGCGCGCCCTGCTTGCGGCGCTGACGGCGGCGAATGGCCGCAACCTTCCTGTCGATCGACGCCGCCCACCGGCTCATGCCCCCCCGCCCGCCAAGGTAACCTGTCAGAAAACCCTCCCAGTGTTCTTCGACCCACGCGGCCGGCATCGAGTACTTCAGCTCGGCCAGGTCCTTCACTCGCCACCGATAGCGGCGCCACCGGGGCGCGAACATACGCGCCAGGTCGATCAGATAAAGCTCGGGCCCGTCCGGGCTTTCGTCAAGGAAGATGTGCGAGGCGTAGAGGTCGCGGTGGACGTAGCCGGCCGAGTGCAGCTTCCGCACCAACTCGACCAGGGCGGCGTTGAACCGAGCCACGGCCTCCTTCTGCGAGACGGCCCGATCGAGGAAGTCCGTAAAGGACCTCTCCAGCGCCTCGCCCGGCACGGCCGACAGGATGATGTAACTGCGGCGGACGCCGAGCAGGTCAGGCTCCTCCCCCATGGCGATCATCCGCATCGTCGCCACGCCCGCCGATTCGAGCCGTCGAATATTCTCGAATTCGGTCCTGGCCGCGCTGTGCCGCTCGCGCCCCGCCGGCCAACCCCAAAGCCGCCGGGGCCACGGCGCCGGCCCGTATCGCTTCAGATACCAAACGACCGGCCGGCCGCTCTCGTCAACCAGCCGCAGACGCAGCCGCTGCCGCGCCCGGAGGTTCGGCTTGGACAACAGCTCCCCGCCGGCGCAGGCGAAGACGCCGTGCAAGCTGTCGAGGCCCTCACGCTTCAACAGGGCCTTCTCGCCGCGATCGTCGAGTTCGACGCTGCTCACGAAGTCCCTCTTCGTTCAACAGTTCCTCGGCCGCCGCCAGGACCATCTCCGGAGAGATCTTCAGCATGCACTGATGCCGTTCCGGCCCCGGGCGCAGGGGGCACTGCTTTCGCTGGCACGGTCCGCAGGGCACGTCCACGCGGACGATCCGCTCGCGGGCGTAGTCGATCGCCGCCCAACCCGGGTCGGTCGGCCCGAAGACCGTCACCACGGGCACGCCCAGTGCGGCGGCGAGGTGTCGCGGGCCGGTGTCGTTGGTGATCAACAGGTCCGCCCGGCACACCAGCGCCTTGAGCAGACACAGCGTGTTCTCGATCCTCGCCAGGTTCAGGGCGGGCGGACGTTTCATGGCCGCGGCGACCGCGTCGGCGATGGGCCGTTCCGAGGGGGCGGCGTTAATGATGATCTGGGCCTTGCGGCCCTCGGCCAGCGCGTCGGCAACGTCGGCGAAGCGCTCGGCCGGATACAGCTTGGCCGGCCCGAACGACCCGCCGGGGTTCAGCAGCACGATCGGCCTGCCGGGTTCCACGCCGGCGCCCTCGAGCAACGCCTCGGCCGAGGCGGCGTCGGAATCGGCCACGGCCAATTCCATCCGCCTGTCGGAAACGTCGCCGCCGAGAGATGCGGCCAGTTCGAGGTAATAGTCCAGAGTCGGCGTGACGGCGAAGCTGCCGTCGGCGTTCCGCGGCGGCGTCAGCCTGTCGGTAAGCAGAAAGCCTCTTCCGTCGCGATCGTATCCCAGGCGTCTGCCCGCCCCGCCCAACCGGGCGACAAGAGCGCTGCGAAAGCTGTTCGGCCCGAGCACGGCCAGGTCGAATCGTCGCCGCCGCAGCATCCGGATCAAGCGCAACGGGCTGCCGCGATCGACGATGATGTCTTCCGTCCACGGATTCGGCCTCAGCACGGCGGCCGGAGCCGGCCGGGCCAGCAGCGCCAGGTCGGCGCCGCTATAGCGCGCCCGAATCGCGCGCAGCGCCGGCGTGAACATCACCGCGTCGCCGACCCAGTTGGGCAGAAACACCATGATCCGTTCCCGCTCACCGGTCATGGCCAGCATTGTATCGGCAATGGCGGGTGCGCGCGTAGGCATTGTTGACCGCCATGCGCCCCGCAACTAAGATTCACCCACGATGAGGCAGGAGGTTGCGGGCATGAGCAAATCAAGCTTGGGCATCTCGATCGACACGCTGTACCGCCGCCTGGTTGCCGAAACCAGGCAATCGCACGCCCACGGCCGGCGGAAGGGCGAACCGTTCCGAGCCTGGCAGCGCCGGCTTCGGGAGAAGCTGCTGGAACTGCTGGCCATCGCCGGCAAGCCGCGGCCGGCGCCGCCGGTGCGGTTCGTCGAGGAGGCACGCTGCGACGGCTACGTTCGCCGGCGCGGCTACATGGCCGCTGCTGACGAACTGGCCGTGCCCTTCTACCTGCTCGAGCCGGACCCCACCCCCGCCGAAAAAATGGGCGTCTGCCTGGCCGCCCACGGGCACGGGCCGGGCAAGGTGCTGCCGGTCGGCATCGCCCCCGACGAGCACGCCCGAAAGCTGATCGACGAGGGCGAGCGCGACTACGGCGTCCAGGCCGTCAGGCAAGGCTATCTCACCATCTGCCCGGACTGGCGCGGCTTCGGTGAACTCATGCTGGCCGAGGACGTCAATGCCGGCCGCAGCGGCTGCTGGCAGTTGGCCATGCGGGGCATGCAGCTTGGCCGGCCGTTGCTCGGTCAGCGCGTTTCGGATGCGATGCAACTGCTGGATTGGGCCTTGGCCCGCAACGACGTGGACCGGCGGCGGGTGGTGATGACCGGAAACAGCGGCGGCGGCACGATGACACTGTTCGCCTCGGCGGTTGACCGGCGCATAACGGCCGCCGCGCCGAGCTGCTACTTCTGCACCTTCGCCGACAGCATCATGGCCATGTGGCACTGCCCCTGCAATTTCGTCCCGGGCATTCAGGCCGTGGCCGAGATGGCCGATCTCGGCGGGCTGATCGCCCCGCGTCCGATGCTGATCATCGCCGGCACCAAGGATACGATCTTCCCCATCGACGGCGTTCGCGCCGGCTTTGCCGCGCTCCGACGGATCTACGCCGCCGCCGCGGCGGCCGACAACGTCGAGCTGTACGAAGGCGCCGGCGGACACCGATACTACGCCGCCCGCGTATGGGACTTTTTCCGCGAAAAGCTCCCGGCCGATTAATCCGGCGCCGGAGCGGGCGGAAGCTTCAGCTCCGCCCAGGAATCGAAGAATTCGGTGGATGCCTCCCGGGCGCTGGCGTCGGCCACCCCCAGCACGATCAGGCCGCCCTGCTGGAACATCTCGGCCGAATCGTCATTTGCCGCCACGGCCCAGCGCAGAGTGGGCAGCCGCTGCCGCAGCAGGGCCAGCATGTTCGGCTCGTCCGCCCGCCGCCACGGCAGTTTCCGATACCACGTCCGGCTTTTCTCGCAGGGCAGCACCGCCGAGCGGGGGTAGCCGGCTTGTTCGAGAAACGCCTCGGGCCGGCGCGGCGGGGCCGGATATCGCTGCGTCAGGTAGACGAGCTGCGCCCGGGCCTGAATTCGTTTCAGGGCCGCCCCGGCCTCTGCCGCGGCCTTTCCGCCGGCAGGAAGCGAGTCGAAATCGACGACGACAACGGGCTTATCCCGGGCAAGCACGTAGGCCGTCACCGTCCTCGAGACGACCTCGCCGGCGGAATCCTGGTGATGCAGCGAGAGCTGATGCCGGCCCGTGCCGGCGGGCAGTTCAATACTGATGGCCGCGTAGCCGCTCTTGTCGGTCCGGGCGCAGCGCAGCGGGTCCTCGCCCAGGCGAAAGGTCATGGGCGCGTCGCGGACCGGCGGCGCGTAGAACCAGAATTCGCGCCGCTGTAGGCGCACCACCACCGGCGCAGCTTGACCGGGCAGGCCGACCACGTCCGGCCCGGTCAGGAGGAACTCCCCCCCGCAACCACCGGCAAGAGCCGCCACAAATAACAAACTCATCCGTCGCATACGT
>Ga0315541_1001652_pt1 | contig 20064 bp, 13 predicted proteins | sample SalMarSW160190MG_FD_203095 | JGI IMG/M metagenome (GOLD analysis project Ga0315541, IMG submission 203095) | Salt marsh sediment microbial communities from the Plum Island Ecosystem LTER, Massachusetts, United States - Salt Marsh Sediment SW1601-190 ...
CTATTAGAGATGATGTTGGAGCTGTAGGACCACTTTTGCTCTATGATGATGGAACTATACAGCATGCAGGTGTAGTCGTGGGGCTTGGAGGATGGGCTGACCATATTTTTAAAGGCATGAAACCAATTCACATTGGATCACCTTATGTATCACCTATGGTAAAAAGAAATGTATTGGCAGTAACTGGTTCTTGTATGGCCATATCAAGGAAAGTTATAGATAAAATTGGAAAATTTAATGAAAACTTTATGGTTTGTGGCAGTGATGTAGAGATTTGCCTCAGGGCATATGAAAAGGGATTGAATAATATCTATGATCCCTTTGTGAAGTTATATCATTTTGAATCAAGCACGAGAGTTCCAGATAATATACCGGATTGTGATTTTGAGATGTCGAAAAAGCATTATAAAAAGTATATTGAAAATTGTGGAGATCCTTACTTTAATGTAAATTTATCATTAAACAATACAACACCAATGTTGACTAATTCGTAAAAAACCTTTTGCGATCGATTTTGACCACTTTTGGCTAAAATAGGCATCATGAGCGAGAAAAAGTACTTTTTACGAAAATAGAAATGTTACGAAAATAGAAATGTTAAATAGAATCGCTAAGGTATTAAAAAAGAGTAATATTGCACGACAAATGTATCGAATGTATAAGGGAATAGATTTTTCTTATTTAATACTACAAATTACACCAATAATAGTTAAAAAAACTAAATTTGATTTTGAAAGGATTAATTTATTAGTCCCTTCGATAAATAAAGAGCATTTCTACGGGGGGGCATCTACAGCCTTCAAAATATTTGATGAAATAATCAAAAAAACAAATAAACACACTAAGGCTAGGATTATATTAACAGATGCTATGCCTAACAAAGAAGCTATAACCGAGTTTAGCAAATATCAACTTGTTTCTTTTGATGATGACATTGATGCAAAATACCAACTCTTACCGGTCAACAACAAGTATCAAAAAAATATTTTTGTTACAGAAAACGATAAGTTTATCGCAACTGCATGGTGGACAGCCTATTCCTCGCAAGAGATAATCCGTCAACAACTAAAGTTATACAATCAAGATTACCACAAACTGGTTTATATTATACAGGATTTTGAACCGGGTTTTTATAATTGGTCAAGCCATTTTGTTTTAGCGGAATCTACATATAGATCGGAGATACCTACAATTGCGGTTTTTAACTCATCACTATTAAAGAGCTTTTTTAATGCCAGAGAGTATAAATTTTTGAAAGAATATTATTTTGAACCACAGATGAATGAAAAATTAAAACAACATATAGATTTTAAACCTATTAGGAAAAAAAAACAAATATTAATATATGGCAGGCCTTCAGTAGATAGAAACTCATTTAGTCTAATTATCGAAGCCTTAAAAATAATTGTGTATAAAAAACCGGATATTCATGAATGGGTTTTTTATTCTGCTGGTGAATCACACTCAGATATAGCCTTAGGAAATGGAGTAGTTCTCCAATCAATGGGAAAATTAAGTTTAGATGATTATGCAAGAATTCTAAAAGAGAGCGCAATTGGTATCTCTCTTATGATTTCACCTCATCCTAGCTATCCGCCATTAGAAATGGCACATTTTGGAGTATTAACTATTACTAATAGTTTTGCTAACAAAGATTTATCCAAATGGCATCAAAATATCATTTCTATTGATATATTAACACCGGAAACCTTATGTAATACTCTAAGTGGGGTGATAGAAAAATATAACAATAATTGCAATATAGGATGGGAAGGGAAGAGTTTTATTGAATATGTAAATGATGAAACGAATTTTGGTTTTATAGATAATCTTATGAATGATATGCAAAACGTATAATGAGAGTACCTTCTGACGGGATGCGATAAGACTGTTGTAAAGTGTTTAAAGATTGGTATTGTGAACCAATTGAACTTTAATTTGTGGAAGGTCAGCGAGTTTTCCTTGTAAAGGAGTTTAGTCGATCTCAACTATTCAAATGGCTCGATTACGTTTATCAGTATCGGCGATGTTTATCTGGGAATGAAGTGTGATAAGAACTTGTCGGTTCAGGGTTAACAACATCTCTCGTCAAGCCATATCTTTGAAGTGGCCATTGCGACATTATTACAACTCGCACCCCTGGCCCAGACCTGGCATGCAATGCTTAGGCTGTATTGCCAGGACTTATAAATCACATAGAAATTGGAATATTTGCCAGGGAAGTCGCGCCAGGGCGGGCAGGGCGGGCTTTAGGCACTTCACACTTTTTTGAATTCTGATTTTAGTTCTAAATTTTCTGCACGTTTGAACACAAATTTATTTGTAAGGCACTACGCTAATATCTTAGAAAATAAATTTATGAAAAATATTTTGGTAATAGGTGGGGCAGGATATATTGGATCCTATATGTGTAAATACTTGGCAAAGAGTGGTTATCAACCAATTGTCCTTGACAATTTAGTATTAGGTCATCAGGAGGCGGTAAGGTGGGGGCCTTTTTTTAAAGGCTCTATGGATGATTGGAATTTGCTAAATCATATTTTTTCGGAGTATCAAATTACTGGTGTAATGCATTTCGCTGCATTTTGCTATGTGGGAGAATCAGTCACAGAACCTGCAAAATACTACCATAATAATGTTGCAGATACATTAGTATTGCTTGAGATGATGGTTGAAAAAAACATTTCTAATTTCATATTTTCGTCTTCCTGTGCAACCTATGGAGAACCTGTTGAGATTCCTATCACAGAACAGCACCCTCAAAACCCGATTAACCCCTATGGCAGAAGCAAACTAATGGTGGAACAGATTTTGCGGGATTTCAGAAATGCCTATAATTTAAACTATATATCTCTTCGTTATTTTAATGCAGCAGGGGCAGATCCTGAAGGTGAAATAGGCGAGGATCATATGCCCGAGACCCATCTCATTCCCCTTGTCCTTCAAACAGCTCTTGGGCAAAGGGAAGTATTATATATTTATGGAGATGACTATCCAACAAGAGATGGCACATGTATTCGAGACTATATTCATATCGATGATTTAGCTCAGGCCCATCTCCTGGCACTGGAGAGGCTTATCAATAATGGCCCTGGAGGGCAATACAATTTAGGGAATGGTAATGGCGAGTCAGTAAAAGAAGTAGTCGATATAGCTAATAAAATTACAGGAAAGCCGATTGCTATACAAATTACTGAAAGAAGAATTGGTGACCCTGCAGTGTTAATCGGGTCAAGTCGAAAGGCAATCAAGGAGCTGGGATGGAGGCCTCGGTTCTCTGATCTTGGTATAATTATTGAGACCGCGTGGAAATGGCATAAGAATCATCCAAAGGGTTATAAACCATAGCATAATGAATGATTTTAATGGGGCTTGATATTGATTAAATGAATGTAACAGTCATTGTAGTAAATTGGAATGGAAAAGCGCTCCTCTCGGGGTGTTTGGATGGTCTTCGAAAACAAATCTATCGTCATTTTACAGTTGTTGTTGTAGATAATGGTTCAAATGATGGATCAATTGATTTTGTCACGAATAATTACCCTGAAGTAGAGACCATTGCCCTTCCTGAGAACCTTGGCTTTTCATCTGCCAATAATGTGGTGCTTAAAACTATACATACTGAATATGTTGCCTTTCTTAATAACGATGCAGTTCCAACTCCTTTTTGGCTCAGTAACCTGGTGGAAGCGCTTGAACGTTGCCCACAGGCAGGGTTTGCTGCTTCGAAAATGTTGTTTCAAGACAAGCCAACAATAATAGACAGAGCTGGCGATTCGTATACTACTGCAGGAGCAGGACTTCTGCGAGGACGGGGCAGGTCCGCAACTCATTACAATAAGCAAGAGTGGATTTTTGGGACATGTGCTGGCTCTGCATTTTTTCGTATTGAAGTATTGCACGATGTAGGCTTTTTTGATGAAGATTTTTTTATACTTTATGAAGATGTGGATCTCAGTTTCAGGGCACAATTAAGAGGCTATAAGTGTTTGTATATACCAGAAGCGGTTGTATACCACAAGGCCAGCAGCAGTATTGTCTATGACTCGCCGATCTCGGTCTATTATAGCCATAGAAATTTGGAATGGGTCTACATCAAAAATATGCCTTCTCACTTAATATTTAAGACCTTCTGGCTCCATATTTTATACAATATAGCTGCCTTTTTCTTTTTTGCAGCAAACGGCCGAATCAAAGAGTTTGCAAAGGCAAAGCGAGACGCTCTCAAGGGTCTAAAGACGATATTGAATAAACGTAGGCAGATTCAAAGAAACAGAAAAGTCAATAACGCCTACATCTGGGATCTATTAGACAAAGAATTATTTTTCCCTCGATTGGCCAAACGGTTAAATAAACAATAAGCGTTACAAGAAATTTGAATATGTTTGATATTATTATAGTTAATTATAGAAGCACCGATTATCTTTTACGCTGCCTCAGATCGGTGTATGATTCTCTCCGGGAGCTTCCTGGAAAGGTCTTTGTAGAGGATAATGCCTCAGAAGATGGCGTAGATCGTGTAAAGGCAGCATTCCCTCAGGTTATTCTCTCAAAGAACAGTTACAATATGGGCTTCTCCAAGGCAATCAACAGTGCTCTGAAACAAAGTAATTCGCCTTATGCAGTACTTTTGAATCCTGATAGCTATGTGATGGATGGTTTTTTTGAACCCATCATTCACTATATGGAAAACAACCCTAAGGTAGGGATTGTTGGACCTAAAATCTTCGATCATGATGGTTCAATCCAGGGGTCTGCAAGGTCATTTCCAACCCCACTTACCGCTTTGTTTGGCCGATCTTCGTTGTTCACAAGATTTTTTCCAAATAATCCTATTACTCGTGCAAACATTCTAACCACTATAAGTGATGGTAGAACTCCCATGAAGGTGGATTGGGTTTCAGGTGCTTGCATGATAGTGAGGAGAAAGGCAGTAGATGACATAGGCCTTATGGATGAACGCTTTTTTATGTACTGGGAGGATGCTGATTGGTGCAGACGCATGTGGAAGAAGGGATGGATGGTGGTCTATTTTCCGCAGGCCTCTATCATTCATTATGTTGGGGTGAGCAGTGGACAAGCTTTTCTCAGGTCTATCTTCGAATTTCATAAGAGCAGTTATCGGCTCTTTAATAAGCATACTAAGAATTCCATCTGGTTTTTGAAACCTTTGGCCATCGCTGGAATCTCCCTTCACCTTTTTTATGTCCTTGTCTCCAACAGTTTACATGCATGGCACGAGAAACTTAAGTTCGCTAGGGTGCGCCTAAAGGAGGATCGTGTCATTGAAAAGGTAGAAAAGATAAAAGTCTTACGCGTAATAGCACGCCTCAATATAGGCGGCCCTGCTATTCACGTTCATTTATTAACAAAGGGACTGGATGGCAGCAAATTTCAGTCAACCCTCGTCACAGGCAAAATTTCTCCCCAGGAGGGGGATATGAGTTATCTCTTTAGTTCTATTGATCCAAATCCGATTACTATCCCTGAGTTGCAGAGAGAGATTAGTCTCAAATTGGATTTAAAGGCATTGCTACAAATTTTCAAGATACTTCGTCAAGAAAGGCCAGATATTGTGCATACACATACGTCAAAGGCAGGCTCAAGTGCCAGATTAGCTGTTTTTTTGTATAATGTTATTTGCGATAAGAAGGTGCGAACTGTTCACACATTTCATGGCCATGTGTTTGAAGGATATTTCAGCAGGGCGAAATCGTTTCTTTTCGTTTGGATTGAACGCATTATGGCAAAAGAGACGGATGTGCTTGTTGCCATCAGTGAGACTCAGAAAAAGGAATTGGCAGATAAATACAGAATTGCCCCGTCCAAAAAAATCAAGAGGGTAGAGTTGGGATTTGATTTAAAACCATTTTTGAATGGGAAGGCTTTAAAAGGGCACTTTAGGCGAGAGATAGGGATAGATGAGGATACTATTTTAATTGGTATTGTCGGCCGATTGGTTCCTGTAAAGAATCATAGTATGTTTTTGAAGGTGGCGAAGATACTTCTTGAGCAGAATCACGGAATACGGGTAAAGTTTATAGTGGTGGGAGATGGAGAATTGAGAGATAAATTGGAGGATTATTGTGAAAAAATGAGGCTGTCCAGCTATGTTCATTTCTGTGGTTGGATGAGGAATCTTCCCTTTGTATATGCTGACTTGGATATTCTCACCCTCACCTCCCTAAACGAGGGGACACCTGTCTCTATTATTGAGGCTATGGCCTCTTCGGTACCAGTTATTTCAACTAATGCGGGTGGGGTGCTGGATTTGTTAGGACCACCTGATGGGTCTCCACTATCCAACGGTTTTGTGGTTCATGAGCATGGTATACTTTGCAGAAAAAATGACGCTTTTGGTTTTGCGAATGGACTGAAGTATTTATTGGAAATCGATATTAAGGAAAAAGAGGAACGTCTCGCGCGGGCACGATTCTTTGTAGAGCACAAATTTTCAGAAAAACGGCTTATACATGATATTGAGTCTCTATACCTTGAGTTGATGGAATAAAGTGTAAAATGCTTAATAAGCGAATAACATAATCAGAAAGCTTTTTATTTTTCGGATTCCCCTCAACTTTATGCAATGAGCTTTGAGAGTCTTTATTCGTTTCTATTATTCGTATATATTGTATAAAAAAATTAATAGATAGCTATGTCAATATTTCACGACATATCATAATGAAAGAAAAGAGCGATTTTTTTATAGACGTTCTACATGTATTCGTTTTGTTTAGTTTTGCAGTAGCCCAGCCTCTATTTGACCTGTTGGCCAGATACCCACAATTCTTTGTTACTCGTCACTCTGAGCCAATAGATGTTATCTTTTTTATCCTTATTGCATGTATTGTACTGCCGTTACTTGTAGTCTTTATCGAAATGGTTGCAAGGATTATTGGTCAACGCGTTCAGAAGGGCGTTCATGTTTTTGTTGTGGCGGGCTTATTGACAGCCATTGTCCTGCCTGCACTGTGCAAGATTTTCCATTTTTCCGGTACTATATTGCTGATGGGAGCAGTAATTCTCGGAATAGTTGGTTGTATTGTATATATACGTTTTCACCCCGCACGGATATTTTTTACTGTGCTGTCAGTTGCAATATTGATTTTTCCCTCACTCTTTTTATTTAATCGTCAGATTTCTAAGATTGTATTTCCCAGGGAAGCGTATTCAACTCTCGGGATCAGGTCGAGTAGTTCTCCCCCGATTATTTTTGTAGTTTTCGATGAATTCCCAGTAACATCGCTCATGGATCAACAGCGGCAGATCGATCCTATACGCTATCCCAATTTTGCCGCCTTGTCTCGAGATGCCTACTGGTTTCGCAGTGATTCTACCGTGGGTGAGAGGACAACTAAGGCCATTCCTGCCATCCTTTCCGGTATCTACCCTGACCAAAACCGTCTTCCAACAGCAGCTGAATATCCACACAATCTCTTCACCTTGCTTGGCGGTTCCTATGATATGAAGGTATTTGAATCTGATACGATGCTTTGCCCGAAAGAATTATGTGGAAAAAAGGCAAAATCTTTAGATCTCAAGAGAATTTACTCAATGCTTTCGGATTTGTCAGTCGTATATTTTCATATTATTCTTCCACCGGATTTAACCTCCGGACTTCCGGTTGTGACACAAACGTGGAAGGGATTTGTGAGTACAACTGAGGACTCGAGAGGACGAACTCAGCGTATCTTGGACAAAAAACGGGCCTCCCTAAGGGACCATGCAGGGTTATTTCAAGAATTCTTAGAATCTATCACTATATCAGAAAGCCCCACTCTTTATTTTTTGCACGTCGAGCTTCCGCATATACCTTGGAGGTACCTCCCATCCGGAAAGGTATATGCTGATTCGGGATTGAGAATACCAGGCTTGAATATTAAGACAGATAAATGGAACACAAATGAATGGCTCGTTATTCAAGCATATCAACGCCATCTTCTGCAGGTGGGCTTTGTCGACAAATTGGTCGGTGATCTTGTGACAAGACTAAAGGCCCTTAATTTATATCGCCGATCCCTGATCATTTTGACAGCCGATCACGGTGTCGGCTTCTGGCCAAATACAATAAGAAGAATGGTGTCTAAGGGACATCCTGAGGATATCCTGCCCGTGCCGCTTTTTATCAAAGTGCCTAATCAAGATAAGGGAAAAATTATCGACCGAAATGCGGAGTCGATTGATATCCTGCCCACCATAGCCGATATACTTGGCATACGTTTGCCGTGGACGGTAGATGGAACTTCACTACTCAATCAGTCTCTTCCAGGGCGAAATTATAAAATAATTTATGATTATCGTTCAAAGAAATTTGTGTTTGATTCCAGGATCTTTGATGCTCAAAATGCATCGCTCATACGAAAGCTCAATATATTTGGTTCCGGGGCAAAGCCCTATGGATTATTCAAGATAGGACTTCATAGTGAAATAGTAGGCAGGTATATCAGTGAGGTCTTTGTATCAGGTCAATCAGATATTGAGATTAAACTCGATCAGCCGAGCTTGCTCGATCATGTGGATATTAACTCTGGTTTTATCCCGGCGCGAATAAGGGGGAGCCTGTCCCTGAAGGAAGATATTGCCGGCCCCCTTCACCTGGCGATTGCGGTTAATACTATGATATGTGCTGTCACACAAACCTTTTGGCACAAAAGAAAAATGGCCCAATTTTCGGCCATGGTGCCTGAGTCGGCATTTCGGAAAGGTAAAAACAGGGTTGAAGTTTTTCTTATCTCTCAGGGCAAGGGAAAGGTTCACCTGGTACGTACAAAAAGCCGGGAGGCTGTTACATATTCAATAGGGGAATCGGATAAACATACTGAAATTATTGTTTCCTCAAAAGGAGAATCTATACCTGTAGTTCCAAATGCGATAAGGGGTTCATTGGATGTTGCTGATATCAGCGGCGATTTTGTTGTGTTTTCCGGTTGGGTTGCCGATATTAAAAGATCCCGGATACCAGAAGCTGTTTTGGTTTTTTTAAATGGAAAGTTTTTTTATTCCGGCACAACTGATGTGGATAGGCCTGATGTGGTCGAATATTTTAACAATTCTGCCCTATATCAAACAGGATTTAAATTCTTATTTTCATCATCAATTATTAAGGAAAGTGTTACTCCAGAGGTGCGCTTATTTGCCGTGATGAAAGATGTTGCCTCTGAAATAGGATACAATAAGGAATATAAATGGAAAAAAGATTAAGGGTTCGCTAAAAAAATAGCTGGAGGAATTCATGAAATCAAACTCGATACTCGTTATATTACTAATTTTTTGTTGTCTATTGATATCTTTTGCGAATACTGCCTATGCATATCTGGATCCGGCAACAGGCAGCATGATAGTTCAGGCCGTTATAGCAGCAGTTGCAGCCATAAGTGTATCTATCGGTATTTTCTGGGGTCGTTTGCGTTCATTTTTCAGCAGGCTTTTTGGTCGCAAGAATAATAGAAAAAAAAATGACACAAATAATAGCTGATTCAGGTTCTTTTAGAGACCCCTCAGGGCACGTTTTCACGAAGGACGGAGATGTCTACCGAAGCATTTTCAAACCAGGGGTAAGAGATTTTGAGGCTGCGCGGGATTCTGGTGTATATGATAAGCTAATTGGAAGAGGATTGTTGCTGTCACACCAGGAGGTCAACGCCGGTAATTTTGCGCCTGAGGGAACAGTTTATTGCCTGGCTCATCCGCAACTGCCCATGATCAGCTATCCGTGGGAGTGGCCTTTTTCGTTACTAAAAGATGCTGCTTTGGTTCATCTTGATGCCATGGAAATGCTCTTGCCATATGGGTTCTGGCTGCGTGATGCCAGTGCCTTTAATGTGCAATATGATGGCAGTCGGCTACGTTTGATAGATACTTTGTCAATCGGTTGCAGAGTACCGGAAAGTCCGTGGGTTGCGTATGGACAATTCTGTTCGCATTTTTTAGCTCCCTTGGCTATGGCAGCGTATTGTGATGTACGCACACTTTCGCTCTGGAGAAACTATATTGACGGCTATCCTTTAGACCTGGCAATCAAACTATTACCTATTTGGAGATTTTTAAAACCGGGCCTTTTTATGCATCTAAATCTTCATGCTCGCATCCAGAACTTGGCAGATCGAAAGGAACACATAGGTAAATCGAAATTGGCTAGGAAACCAAAAGTCAGTGAACGTGGACTGATTGGGTTGATTCGTTCATTGCATCGAACCATTGAAGGAATAAAGTGGAATCGTTTTTCCAAGATTTGGGAGGACTATCGGGAAATCCGAACCTACAACACCGAAGATGTGGCTCGAAAATCTGAATATGTTGACAGTGTGGTGCAGCGACTTAAGCCCAATATGGTATGGGATTTGGGTTCTAATACCGGCGAATTTTCATTGATTGCTGCCTCTTATGGAGCATTTGTGGTGAGTGTAGATGGAGATCCTGCTTGCACGGAATTTCTGTATCAAAAGCTTTCCCAAAAAAATAGGATTAGAGGCATACTACCGCTAACTATGGATTTGGCTAATCCCTCCCCCAGTCTTGGGTGGGATAGCAGGGAACGGCTAAGCCTAAGAGATCGTGGCCCTGCAGACTTAGTGTTAGCACTAGCGCTGATACATCATCTTGTGCTCTCCTGCGGTGTGCCCCTTTATCAGATAGCCAAATGGTTTTCAAACATAACAAACCATGTATTGGTAGAGTTCATTCCCCCTTCGGACCCCATGGTACAAAAACTTTTGAGGAATCGTGGTGATGAACATCTTCCTTACAATTTAGAGATATTTCAGTCAAGCTTTGGAAAAGTTTTCGATTTTTTCGATCAAAAAAAACTCCAAAACGGTCGCATTTTATTTCTATGTAGACGAAAGAAGAGATTAGGATAAAAACATTTATTTATCAGAATGAAATCTAAAAATGATCAAAAACGAAAGAGGTAATTAGTTCCTGTATGCTGTTTTGGGCAAGATGTTATTGCCTTGCTGGACAACAGCTTATAGGAACCCGAACAACCTAATCTATATTGGAGAGTGAAGAGAGCCAGTAAACAATAAGTGGAAGTTGAGCCATGGTTCTGTCAATAGAAAAATATTTGAGGCAGCAATAGTCGCCATCCTTACACTAGTAACTCAACTTGACTCTGTTGCTAAAGAACTTACAGTTGCAGCCCCAATTTAATTTCATATGACTACATGCTTATTCAAACATTATTAGTGCCATTAGTAATCTTTTTACTTTCAAGACAAGGGAGCATGTGCTAAAGGTGTCCAGCATGAATAATGCTAAAGATAAAATGAGCTAAATAAGCAGGAGTAATCAATGAAGACACTAATCACTGGGATAACTGGGCAGGATGGTTCATATTTGGCGGAACTCTTACTCTCAAAGGGCTATGAAGTTCATGGACTTGTTCGACGATCTAGTACGTTTAATACAGATCGTATCGATCATCTCTATAAGGATTTTCATGACCCTGAAGCTCGGATGTATCTCCATTATGCAGATCTTGCTGTATCTAGTCATTTAATGAAATTACTCTATGATATTCAACCTGATGAGATATATCATCTCGGGGCTCAGAGTCATGTGAGGGTGAGTTTTGATATGCCAGAGTATACTGGGGATATAACAGGACTTGGTACATTGAGGGTATTAGAGGCAATTCGCAAAACAGGTATTCAAACCAGATTTTATCAGGCTTCATCAAGCGAAATGTTTGGGGCAGCCTCACCACCCCAGAATGAAATGACTCCCTTTGAGCCGCAAAGCCCTTATGCCGTAGCCAAAGTCTATTCTTATTATGTTGTAAAGAATTACCGGAAGGCCTATAATATTTTTGCTGCTAATGGTATCCTTTTTAATCATGAATCACCTCGCAGAGGCGAAACCTTTGTTACAAGAAAAATAACCCGTGCAGCCACAAGAATTAAACTTGGACTTCAAGATAAACTGTATCTTGGGAATCTAGAGGCCAAAAGGGATTGGGGTTTCGCAGGGGATTTTGTTGAGGCTATGTTGTTGATTTTGCAACAGGATGAGCCAGATGATTACGTAATCGCTACGGGGGAAACTCATTCAGTCCGAGAGTTTGCAGAAAAAGTTTTTCAAAAGTTGGGACTTGATTATGAGAAATACATAGCCATAGATCAGAGATATTTCAGACCGACAGAAGTTGATGCTTTGTTAGGGGATTCAACGAAGGCACGAAAGAAACTCGGGTGGCGGCCGAAAGTTGGATTTGACGAGTTGATTAACATTATGGTTGAGGCGGATCTTGAATTGGCAAAGAAGGAAAAAACCCTTCTGGATGCTGGTTATAGAAATGTGAAAAATCGCATAAGATAAAACGGTCGTATAAAATTTTCTACATTCGAAATCTGAAGCAATAAATAAGAGCTAATAGGATGAAGGACAAACGAATTACCATAACCGGGGGTGAAGGTTTTCTCGGCAGGCATCTGATCCGTAAAATGAAGGAAAAAGGTTATAAGCATTTATATGTTGCTGATATCCCAAAATATGATTTGGTAAAACTTGAAGATATACGACGTATGTATGATGATTCAAAACCAGACCTTGTCATCCATTTGGCTGCCAAAGTAGGTGGTATCGGTTTCAATCAAGAGAATCCTGCTACCTTATTTTACGAAAACTTGATGATGGGTATTCAGCTTTTCCATGAAGGGTATTTGAGGAATATTGAAAAATTCGTAGCCATTGGGACGATATGTGCCTATCCAAAATATACACCCGTTCCATTTAAAGAGGAAGACTTGTGGAATGGCTACCCTGAAGAAACAAACGCCCCCTATGGGCTGGCAAAAAAGATGATGCTAGTCCAATCTCAGGCTTACCGACAGCAGTATGGTTTTAATTCCATATTTCTTTTGCCGGTCAATCTGTATGGTCCAGGCGACAACTTTGATCCCAGATCCTCTCATGTCATTCCGGCACTTATTCAAAAATGTGCTGATGCCATTGTGCATAATGAGAAGGAAATCATGGTGTGGGGCACAGGGAAGGCAACACGTGAATTTTTTTATGTCGAAGATGCTGCTGAGGCGATTATCCTTGCTACGGAAAGATACAACAAAAGTGATCCCGTCAACATTGGAGCTGGTTTTGAAATTTCCATAAAAGAACTTGTTGAGTTGATTGTGGAACTCACTGGTTTCAAAGGTAGGATTATCTGGGATACATCCAAACCCGATGGCCAACCGAGAAGGATTCTTGATACATCAATGGCGGAGAAGGAGTTTGGGTTTAAGGCAAAAAGAGAATTAAGGGAAGGATTAAGGAAAACAATTGAATGGTATAAGAATTCTTTGTAGCATCCAGCTAGGGTTCTCTGACCTCCATCAAAAAGGAGGTATTTTTTCCCTTTATCCAAAGCAGGAATAGAACAACAGGAATTCTGTCAATCATGTAAATTCTTCTGGATGCTACACGATTTAAAGGAGAGATAAAATTTTTTGGGGTGGAGATTTGAAATCAATAAGCCGCTATAAGACCAAAAATATGAAACCATCCTCGGTAATATTATGAGTGATAATACGCTTATACAGCAAATTACCTCATCAACAACAGTGACCTCTACATTTTCGCAAGCGATGCAAGTTAGAAAACATATAAAGTAAATTGTTTACCCCTCTTCCATCAAATTTGTTTGCATCGTTCACTAAAAGTTGCATTCCAAAACCCTTCACCCTCTAAATTAATTGAGAATTTTAGCTTCACCTGCCTTAGAATTAATCATAGTATTCTACTCCATCCTTTGATTGAAGTTATGACAAGCACCACGGATAAATTGACCCAAGGGAGTCGACTTGCTCGAAATAGTGCATTGAATTTGCTGGGTTATGGCACACCACTAGTGGTTGCTATTTTTGCAATCCCGCTTCTTATTAGGGGGCTGGGCACAGATCGCTTCGGGATTTTGGCTATGGCGTGGGTATTCATCGGTTACTTAAGCCTTTTTGATTTGGGGCTGAGTCGTGCACTGACAAAGCTTGTGGCCGAGAAGCTGGGGATAGGAAAGGTGGGAGAAATCCCTGCTCTCGTTTGGACTGCTATTTTCATTATGTTTTTTCTGGGCGTGGGGATAGCAGTAGGAGTAAGCTTGCTTTTGCCTTGGCTTATTCGGGACATACTCAACATTCCCCAAGCATTATATACCGAAACTCTGAAGGCCTTTTATCTTTTGGCAATTTTTGTACCCATCGTGATTATTAGTGTTGGTTTCCGAGGAATATTGGATGCACACCAGCGTTTTGATCTTACCAATGCGGTACGTATTCCTTTAGGAATATATAGCTTTATAGCTCCCCTTTTAGTGCTGCCTTTTTCTCGAAGCCTTTTTTCGGTAGTAGGTATTTTGGTGGCTGGTCGGTTGATCGCCTGTCTGGTTCAACTTCTACTTTGCTTGCATGTTGTCCCATCGCTGAGCAAGGGTATTGTATTGCAGCGCACAATGATGGGACCGTTAATTCGTTTTGGTAGCTGGATGACAGTGACCAATATTGTAAGCCCACTTATGCTATATTTGGATCGCTTTTTTATTGGTGCCCTTATCTCTGTTGTAGCTGTTGCTTACTACGCTACGCCTCAGGAGGTTGTGACAAAACTCTTGCTTATTTCTGGATCCGTGATGGGAGTACTGTTTCCCGCATTTTCGACAAGTTTTGTTCAAGATCATAGCCGTACGAAGTTGCTCTTTGGACGCGGAGTAAAGTTCATTTTTCTTATTCTATTCCCAATTACCTTATTTATCGTTACAATGGCACACGATGGTTTGGGTTTCTGGCTGGGTGACGAGTTTGCGCAAAACAGTACTAAGGTGTTACAATGGATAACTGTTGGGGTCTTTATACATAGTCTAGGCCAGGTGCCGTATGCCTTGATACAGGGCGTTGGACGGCCCGATCTTACAGCCAAGTTGCACCTTATCGAGTTGCCCTTTTATGTTATCTGCCTTTGGTGGATTATTGTTAGTAATGGCATTGTAGGGGCAGCCGTTGCATGGGTTTTACGTATAGCCGTAGATACACTATTTATGTTTGTCATGGCGCAAAGATTATTACAAATACGAGAAGGGATAATGTGGAGGAGACTACTCCTCATGGGATTTGTGTTTTTAACCTTAACCCTTGCCACAATGCTCACGGATCTTGCCATGAAACTACTTTTCCTTTTATTGATGCTTTTTATCTACGTCCCGACCATATGGTTTCTGATTCTTGCGCAGGAGGAAAGGGCACTAATAGTAAATCGATTCAGAACAATCCGGGTGTGAAATTGGCAAAACAATTGGGAGATGTTTGCTTGCTCGAGAGTAAGTTTTTTACTGGATTTTAGGTTTTTAATCATTACCAAAATGAAAATAATAGATAAAAAAGATATTCTAGGTAAGATAGAAGAGTTCCAAGATTTAAAACTTGAGCTCGGTTGCGGAAATCGTAAGAGACACGAAGATGCTATCTGCATCGATGTTATTGATTATGAATGTGTGGATATTGTGGGGGATGTTTATGAAGTATTAAGAAAAATACCAGAGAATATTGTTTCAGCGGTGTATTCCTATCATTTTTTTGAGCATCTTGAAGATATTGGAGCAGTTATGGAGGAGTTAACCAGAATCATGAAAGTAAATGGGCTACTTATAGTGGTGGCTCCTCATTTTTCCAACCCCTATTTTTATTCTGACTACACACATAAAAACCAATTTGGCCTATATAGCTTCTCATATTTATCAAGTGATTCTATTTTTGCCAGAACGGTTCCAAGCTATAATAAATTACTTAATTTTAACCTCAGTAAGGTGAAATTGATTTTTAAGTCTCCACGGCCTTTTTATTTTCGATGGGGGCTGAAAAAATGTTTTCAAATTATATTCAATATAAATCGTTATATGATGGAATTCTATGAAGAAAACCTTTGTTATATCTTTCCGTGCTATGAAATTAGATATGAAATGATAAGAAAAGGGCGCAACAAGTTATTTCTAGAGAATTGACCATGAAGATTCTCCTCCTCAGCCGTTACAGCCGCCTCGGTGCCAGCAGTCGACTCCGAAGCTACCAGTATTTACCGTATCTAAAAGCTCATGGAATCAATGTTGATGTGGCCCCTTTGTTGGAAGACGATTATCTAAAGAACCTTTACGCTGGCAGGCGTAAAGATTTGAGAGAAATCCTTCGTGCTTATGTCCGACGTCTTGGTCGTCTGATTAAAAGTAACAGCTTTGATCTATTGTGGGTTGAAAAAGAGATCTTGCCCTGGTTTCCTGCCTGGGCAGAGGAGATACTTGCTCATTTGGGTATTCCCTATATAGTAGATTATGATGATGCCATTTTTCACCGCTATGACATGCATCCTAAGGCCATTATACGCTCCCTGTTAGGCACTAAGATCGATACTGTTATGAGCAGAGCAGCTTTGGTGATTGTCGGTAATAAATACCTGGCGGATAGAGCAAGGAAGGCGGGAGCAAGAAGGGTTGAATACCTTCCTACAGTGATTGATTTAGATAGATACCGCACTGTAAATCATAGCAAGAGCTTAGATTATAAAATTGGATGGATAGGTTCTCCAGCTACGGCAAAATACCTTTATCCCATGTATCCTGCCTTAGTCGAAGTATGCAGGAATAGCGGCACACGGTTAGTTCTTGTTGGTTCTGGTCAAGTAGATTTAGATGATGTGACGACGGAAACTCGTCCATGGTCAGAATATACAGAAGTCGCCGATATTCAGAGTTTTGATGTTGGTATCATGCCTATGACTGATGAGCCGTGGTCCCGCGGAAAGTGTGGCTACAAATTGATCCAATACATGGCCTGTGCTCGACCCGTGGTTGCTTCTCCAGTGGGAGTTGCTCCAAAAATAATTGAAAATGGTATAAATGGTTTTCTTGCTACCACTGCAGAGGATTGGGTAAACGCTATCTGTGCCTTGCGCCGCAACTACAAATTAAGGGAGCGTATGGGCAGGGCTGGTCGAATCAAAGTCGAAAGGCAATATTGCATACAAGTTACAGCTCCACTCCTGGTATCGCTGTTCCGAGAGGTAGTTAAGGAATTCAAATAAATCTAAAGATCACTTCTTTGTCTGAGACAACCATAAACATCGACTGTGGGCCCTTTTGATGTGGGAGATGTGGCGAGAAAGGTGGATTTCTTGAAGCACTTAAAACTTGACTTTTGATATGAGATATGGGATTTGCCACTTGGATAATTACGATTAAGGAATTAGGAATTAGGGGATTGATTAAAAGGTTGAATTGTTAAATCTTTTAAGGACTTAGCGATTAAATAAATTCATATACAATTTGTATTAACTTCAAAATTTAGGCACTTAAAATGAAGATATTGATTACAGGCGGTGCAGGATTTATAGGTTCTCATATTGCAGATCGGCTTTTTGAGAAGGGAGATGAAATTTTTGTTGTAGATGATCTGTCCACTGGGAGTCTTGCCAATGTGGAACAACACCAGGATAAGGAAAGATTTCATCTGGTAGTGGATACTATCCTTAACGAGGCCATTATGAATGAGCTGGTCTTCAAGTGCGATCAGGTCTATCATATGGCAGCGGCCGTAGGCGTAAAGCTCATTATGAATCGGCCGGTTGAGACCCTTGAGACAAATGTAAAGGGAACCGAGATGATTCTTATGTTAGCCAACCGATATAAAAAAAAGGTTCTTATCGCCTCAAGCAGTGAGGTGTATGGTAAAATCATGGATGGGAAGACCACCACCCACCTTTTGGAGGACACAGATCGCCTTATGGGTTCCACAACAAAACGACGCTGGGCATATGCCTGTTCCAAGGCCCTGGATGAATTCTTGGCCCTGGCATACTATGAAGAAAAAAAACTACCGGCCATTATTGTCCGTCTTTTTAATACGGTTGGGCCGAGGCAAACCGGGCAATATGGAATGGTTGTACCCAACTTTGTTCAAAAGGCCCTTATTAATAAGCCTATTACAGTATATGGTGACGGTTACCAGTCCAGGAGTTTTACCTATATCGCTGACGTTATTGATGTGCTGATAAAGCTTATGGCCGAACCTGAGGCTGTGGGGAAGATTTTTAATGTAGGAAATGAGGAGGAGGTGACCATTAAGGATCTTGCCCTGATGGTCAAGGAGATGGCAGAGAGCACCTCTGAGATAGAATACATCTCCTATGAAAAGGCCTATGGTCCTGGATATGAAGATATGCAGAGGCGCTGCCCGGACATTACCAAGCTAAAAGATTTTATGCATTTTAAGCCTAAGACAGATCTTAAGGGTATCATTCAAAGCGTAATTGATTATTATAAAAAATGAGCCCACTTTTTGTATATGCCCTTACCTTTGTAGCATCCTTTTTGCTTTCACTGTTTTTAACCCCATTGATCAGGCACCTGGCGGTGAAGAAAAATCTTGTAGCCAAAGCCAGGGATGACAGATGGCATAGAAGACCAACTGCCCTTTTGGGCGGTGTGAGCATCTTTTTCACTTTGATGGTGGTCTGGCAGCTGGCTTCCTTCGTGTTTGCTTTTTATAGCTCAATAAAGCCCCTCTTGCCTCTTGCCTTGGGCGGCGCGGCTATCTTTATTTTGGGGTTAATGGACGATCTTTTAGAGATCAATCCCCAGCACAAACTGTTGGGTCAAGTCATTATTGCTTCTGTATTGGTCATTTTTGGCTTTCAGATAAACTGGTTTGAGTCCATGACGGCTAATCTGTTGATAAGCATCTTTTGGATTGTAGGTATCACCAATGCCTTTAATCTTTTAGATAATATGGATGGATTATCGGCAGGTATTGCCATAATAGCAGGCCTTTTTCTGTTTTTATCTCAGATCTCCTCTGAAATTCAGAGTATCTTTTCGGCACCCCTTTTCCTATCCGCATTTCTTGGATCTTTAGTAGGATTTTTAATCTACAATTTCCATCCAGCTTCCATTTTTATGGGAGACTCAGGCAGCCTTTTTATCGGATTTCTGTTAGCTGGACTGGCTATCAGGGATTCAGGATTGATGATTGGCCCCCAATCTCATCATTTAGTCTTTGTACTGGCAATTCCTATCTTGATCCTGTTCATACCTATCCTGGATACCACCTTTGTCAGCACTATGCGCAAGCTTTCTGGTCGATCCATTTCTGTGGGGGGGAAAGATCACTCCTCTCACAGGATCGTAGCCATTGGATTTTCTGAGAGAAACGCAGTGTTGGTGCTTTACAGTTTTGCTGCTGTCTCAGGACTATTGGCTATGGTTATTACTCGCTTCTCTCTGGGTGTTAGCCTGGTCCTTGTAATAATCTACCTCCTTTTTATTATTTTTTTCTGGATTAATTTGGCTAAGGTTAAGGTATATCCAGAAAAATCCATAATTTCTGAAATCAATAAGGGGAAGCTCACTCCTCTTATTATTGAGTTGACTTACAAAAGGAGGTTGTTTGAGGTGCTCTTGGATCTTGTTCTGATTCCGCTCGCCTATTGGTCCGCCTACTTGATTAGATTTGAAGGCTCTGCTTATGGTGCAAATTTTCCTGTTTTTCTCAAATCTTTACCCATTGTCGTGGCATGTCAGCTTTTCAGCTTTTTTCTTTTAGGAGTTTATAGAGGTATATGGCAATATGTAGGAATGAGAGATGTGATTATCTATGGAAAGGCTATTACTCTCGGTACAATTTTATCTGTGCTGGTTAATTTAGGTATTTATCGCTTTATGGGATTTTCTCGTACCTTATTTATAGTCTATTGGATGATTTTGATGGCACTTGTGACAACTTCTCGTTTCTCATATCGTCTGATTGATGAAGCTACCCCTAAAAATTCCATGAATGGAGGAAAAAGGACGCTTATTTATGGAGCCGGGGCAGGCGGGCAACTCGTTATGCAAGAGATTGAACGAAATAAGAACCTAAAACTGGCCTTGGTGGGATTTATCGATGATGATATCCGGAAGCAGAAACGCAAATTCGTCGGATATCAGGTTTTTGGGGGGAAGGATCGTTTAAGTGAGATTGTAAATAAAAACCACATTTCCGATGTTATTATTTCATTCCGAAATATGGACAAAGTGTCCAGAGATTCCTTAAA